>Ga0172379_10003240_pt1 | contig 26421 bp, 19 predicted proteins | sample GrowelOW334metaG_FD_119756 | JGI IMG/M metagenome (GOLD analysis project Ga0172379, IMG submission 119756) | Groundwater microbial communities from an aquifer near a municipal landfill in Southern Ontario, Canada - Groundwater well OW334 metaG | ecosystem: Environmental > Aquatic > Deep...
CACTCGATGCCCTAGATTTCAATCAACCACTCTATCTTTCAATCAACGTTAATGGTGACGGAGAGATGAGTCCACGCAAAGTCTTGGGCGCTGTTTCTAACGCTTTTAATTCGGAGAAGTTTGGGGGCTTCTCAACTTCTTCATTTTTACGTTCGGATATTGCCAATGCCACCGGGACGATTAATAATCTTAATTCTCAGTATCTGTATGTGAGCGGAAATGTCGGTATCGGCATTGCCAACCCTTCCACAGCCTTGAGCGTTCTCGGTATAGCTTCGTCGACTGGCTTACGGGTAAATGGATCTAGCTATTTTTCTGGTAATACTGATATGTCAGCTGGAAGTTTTTATAAATATAATGGTATCAATCTAGCTTATGCCTCAACAACAAAGCAAAATTATTTCTTTGGAGAGGCTGGGAATTTGACGATGACGGGTTCTTATAATGTTGCCATTGGGTATCGTTCCCTATTTAGTAATCTTTCTGGCGGTTTAAATACGTCTATGGGCTATCAAGCTCTTTACCGTAATGAGACTGGGTCGAATAACACAGCTTTGGGAAATAATTCTTCTCCTGTCAACACTTCTGGCTCTAATAATACGACATTGGGGGCAAGCTCTTTCCACGAAAGCATAACGGGTTCTGATAATACCGCCATCGGGATGTCTGCTTTGTATGCTAGTAATGGGGGTATAAACAACACAGCGCTTGGTTCGAATGCTGGATATGGGGGAGGTTCTTCCAATTATAATTCTGTTTTAGATAATAATATGGTTTTTGTAGGAACACAGGCTTCCCGCGACGGTTTGATTGTTGACTCAGGGACCGCCCTTTCTAATGGCATTGCTATTGGTTATCAATCTCGCGTTGGTGGCTCTAACATGATGGCCTTGGGCGGAATGGGGACAAATGCTGTCTTGGTGGGTATCGGTACTTCTACCCCAAATGCTTTTCTAAATATTTTTGGCTCTAGTTCTTCTAATGATCTTTTACGTATTGCGACCGCTGCTAACCAGAGCATCTTGTTTGTGAGCAAGACGGGGAATGTGGGGATTGGAACATCCACCCCCAATAATCTTCTCCAAGTTTATGATCTAATTGATTTTGATAATGTTAATTATGATACTAATCTTGGTTACCTAGCTGGTAAGAATAGCATTGCTTCTCTTGGTGGTAATACTTATGTTGGTTACCAAGCTGGTTGGTCTAGTAGTACAGCGGCCACAACAACGGCGATAGACAATACGGCCTTAGGTTATCAATCTTTACTTTATAATTATTCTGGCCAACAAAATACCGCTATTGGCTATGCCTCAATGCGAATGAATGATTCGGGCAATTATAATACAGCGGTAGGTATTAATTCTCTTCTTCATAATGTCTCAGGGGAACGTAACGTGGCGCTGGGTTTAGATGCTCTCCATAATAATCTTACAGGGAGTCAAGACGTCGCGGTGGGGATGTATGCGCTCTCTAATTTGCAAGATGTCGGCTGGGGGAGACATCACTCTCCGTGGTGGGGGCGGTTCGGTTGGCACACTTACTCCTGGTAACTTAACAATTGACACAGGGAGTAACACAATAACTCTTGGGGCAGCGCTGACTGTTCCTGGGAACCTGACAATTACTTCAGGGACACTTGATACAACCGCTTCTGGTTGTACTGGTGCTTCGTGTGCCGTGAGTGTCACGGGCAATTGGTCTAATTTAGGGACCTTTAATGGCCGCGCAGGAACAGTCACTTTAAATGGTGGGGACCAAAGTATCTCTGGTAACACTACTTTCTACAAGTTAACAAAATCATCAACAACAGCGGCCACCCTAACTTTTGCGGCTGGTTCAACTCAGATTATTTCCAACACCTTAACCTTAAATGGGGTAGCGAGTAATTTGCTTTCTCTTCGTTCTTCTTCCCCCGGGTCTTCGTGGTCTATTAATCCACAAGGGACGAGGGTCCTAAGTTACCTAGATGTTCAGGATAGTAATAATACTAACGCCACGGCTATAGACGTGATGACTCAAAATTGTATGAACTCTGGTCGCAATACAAATTGGCTTTTTGAAATTACGTCTAACGCTAGAGGGCTCTTGCTTAATGGTCGAATGAATCTGACGGGCGGTCTTCACCTCCGGTAAAATTCAAGCCAACTTATCAACAGTTTAGGAGAGTTCTTCGGAACTCTCTTTTGGTTTAAAATAGTTGGAGTTTTAGCAATATTTATTAGAAATTATTAATTTTTTGTAAAAAAATGGCCCAAAAATCAAAAAAAGCGTCCAAAGTTACCAAAAAGGTCCAAAAGTCTTCCGTCAAAAAAGTCGCGCCAGTTCTTGTGATTAAGCAAATCAGGAAACGGGACGGCACTGTTGTGGACTTTAGTTTAGAGAAGGTTTCGAACGCTATTTTGAAGGCCATGAGGGTTGCCGGTGAAGGCGGGGCAGAGGGTGCGGCCATGGTGGCGGCATCTGTTCGCGTCGAGTTGCTAAATATTTGTATTGAGAAAGGGGCTAAAAAGAGCAGTGACTGTATCCCCGCGGTTGAAGACATTCAGGACGTCGTGGAGAGACAATTAGTTTTTCATAAATTTGCTGCTACTGCCAAGGCCTATATTCTTTATCGCGAGAAGAGAAATGAACTTCGACGAGAACGAGGAGAGGTTCCCGCTAAAGTTAGAGAGTTAGCTGGTGAAAGTAAGAAATATTTTCAGAACGAGCTTTCGGAATTTGTTTATTATCGGTCTTATTCCCGTTGGATTGATGAAGAAGGGCGGCGAGAGACTTGGGTAGAATCAGTTGACCGCTATCTTTCTTTCATGAAAGAAAATATTGGTAATAAACTTAAAGATGCCGAGTATGACGAACTTCGTGAGGGCATGTTAGCTCAAAAGGCGATGCCCTCAATGCGCTTAATGTGGAGCGCTGGTCCGGCCGCTCGTCGTACCAATGCAACTGGTTATAATTGTTCCTATCTGGCTCCGACCACTTTCCAAGATCTAGCTGAGATAATGTATCTCTCAATGTCTGGTTGCGGTGTTGGCTATTCAGTCGAGAGCCAGACGGCTCAACAATTTCCAATTATCCAAAGGCAGAATGGGAAAATTAGAAAGCCCTATACTGTTATTGATAGCCGTGAGGGCTGGTGTGATGCTTTGGTTATTGGTCTTAAGTCTTGGTTCGCTGGTGAGGATATAGAATTCGACTACTCGGGCCTGCGTCCAGCGGGAGCCCGCCTCAAGACTATGGGCGGTCGCTCATCCGGTCCCGAGCCCCTTGTTTCTTTAATGAATTTTACTAAGGCTAAGGTTCTCACCCGCCAGAGCAAGCGCTTACGTAATATTGATCTTCACGATATTATTTGTAAGATCGGCGAAGTTGTGGTCTCGGGTGGGGTTCGTCGTACTGCCATGATTTCTCTGTCGGATCTTGATGATCAAGAAATTCGTCATTCCAAAGAAGGTCAATTCTATATGATCGAACCGCAACGTAGTTTGTCTAACAATTCGGCTGTCTACAATGAGAAGCCAACCAGTGCCGAATTCTTGGAGGAGTGGATTGCCTTAGTGCGTAGTGGCTCAGGCGAACGCGGTATCTTCAACCGCGGTTCTCTCGAGAAGCAATTGCCTAAGCGTCGTTGGGAGAAATTTGAAAAAGATGCTCCAACTTGTGGAATGAATCCTTGCGGGGAGATTGTTCTCAAGTCCAAACAATTTTGTAATCTAACCGAGATAGTCGCGCGAGCGGGCGATACTGTTGAAGATTTGTTGGCCAAAGCAAGAATTGCCGCTATTTTGGGAACCTATCAAGCGAGTCTAACTAATTTCCCCTATCTCTCTGATGAGTGGCGCGAGAATTGTGAAGAGGAGGCTTTGCTCGGCGTTTCGGTGACTGGTCAATGGGACTGTAAGACTGTCCGTGATCCAGCGGTGATGCAGAAAATTAAGGATGAGGTTATTAAGACCAACAAAGAATATGCCAAGCGCTTTGGTATCAATCGCGCGACGGCCGTCACTTGCGTGAAGCCATCCGGCACCGTCTCACAACTTGTTGACTCTTCGTCTGGTATGCACCCGAGACATGCCCGTTATTATATTCGTCGCATCCGCATCTCAGCGACCGATGCTCTCTTCAAGATGATGAAGGATCAGGGTTGTCCTTATTATCCTGAAGTTGGGCAGAATATGGACACGGCTAATACTTACGTTTTTGAATTCCCGGTTAAAGCACCTGAGAATTCTATCTATAAAGATGACCAGAGTGCGATTGAACAACTTACTTATTGGCAGATGGTAAAAGAGAATTATACCGAACACAATCCATCTGTTACTATCTCAATCGGCGATGATGAATGGGTAGAGGTCGCCAACTGGCTCTATAAGAACTGGGACATTATTGGAGGCCTCTCTTTCTTGCCTCGCTCAAACCATGTTTATAAGCTCGCGCCTTATGAGGAGATAAACAAAGAGCGCTACGAAGAACTTAAGAAGAATTTCCCTGAGCTCGATTTCTCCAAGATTGTCCTCTATGAACATGATGATGAGACTCAAGGTTCTAAAGAACTCGCTTGCTCGTCTGGGACTTGTGAAGTTGATGCGGTGTTGACTGAAGAAAAGAAATAATTGCTTCGGTTGTTGTTTGTGTGTTTTTATGTTATAATTAAGGGAGCTGGCCAGTAGGCAGTCGCTCCGGCGCAAGTCGGGGAGGAAAGTCCGAACACTTCCTTGAACGCAAGTTTGAGGAGCAGGGTAGCGGGTAACGCCCGCCTGAGGCAACTCACGAGGTGCGAACAGAAACGACCCGGTTTAGTCCGGCTGAAACGGCAAAATCCTTACCTGAGTGCAAGGCCGTGTCCCCACACCAATCATGGTATTGTGTCTTCTTGTTTTTTATAAGAACGAAGAAGTATACGATATCTCGTCCCAGAGGTTATTATCTATACTAGATAGTGAATCTGGACACAAAAAACGATACCATGATTGGTGTGGGGAAGTGCCGCTCGAGTCCAACAGTAATGTTGGTCCCAGATAAATGACTGTCCACGACAGAATTCGGCTTATCGCTGGCCAGCTAACAAAAAAGACGAGCTTCTGGCTCGCCTTTTTTGTTAATCCGATAATTTGGCTCGGTTTGGCTTTTTGGCGGGTTTTATCTTGTGTTCAGCCACCAATCGTTGGATATCAGAGATACAATAGAGTCGATAACCGTTCTTGGTATCCCGTTTTGAGCTTAATTTCCCTGATTTATCCCAATTACGCAGAGTTTCGATTGAAACCCCGATAATTTCGCTGGCGGACTTGATTGTAACATAGCCTTTTTCCACGGTTTTATACTTTGCTTAGCCTTACTTCTATTATATAATAACCTTATTAATCGCCAAGACCTAATTTAATTATATAACATATTATGGAGCACGAAGCCAAAAAACGCTCGCTTTGGACCTTTGACAGTTTAGCTTTAATTATCCTGGCCGCCGGGCTTTTTCTCCTCCCTGTATTTAATTTGCCATGGTTAGGTTTTTCTCTCGAAGTTAGTAAAAGATTATTGTTGGTCACCTCAGTTTTTGCGGCATTTATCCTTTGGCTTCTTGGACGTTTGCAAGAGGGGCGCATTGTTTTGCCTCGTAATTACATTGTCGCCGGAGGCTTCTTGGTGGCTCTGTCTGCAACCTTGTCGGCGATCTTTTCCGGGGCCTTTTGGAATTCTTTCTCCGGTCTAGGCCTTGAGCTAGATACTGTTCTTTCCCTCTTAACGATGGCTGTCCTGGTTTTTTTGGTGGGAGTTTATTTCCAATCAAGAAAACGTTTTCTCACGGCTTATGTCGGGATCTTTGTTATAGCTTTTATCTTGTTTATTGCTGAGATTGTCGCGATGGTTGTGCTCAAAACTAGCTGGCTTGGCTTTGCTCAGCCTTTCTTCTCTCCTTATTTCAACAATTTAGCAACTAGTGTCATTGGTAAATGGTATGACCTTGGTGTCTATGCTGGTTTTATCCTTCTGTCCTCCTTGGTGATGGTGGAATTCTTTTCTCTTAAGAGTATGCCGGTCTTCCGTGTCTTTATCTGGGCTTGTTTTGGCTTAGCTCTTTTGGCTCTCGCTTTCATTAATTATCTCCCGGTTTGGATTGTGGTGGGAATTGCGAGTCTAATAATATTCGTTTATAAGATTTCTTTCTGGGGAGAAGATCCAGAAAAAGATTCTCATCAATTTGGTGGGCGAGTTCAAAAAGTTTTTCTACCATCTTTCTTCGTCATCATCATTGCCCTTTTATTTTTAACCCTTGGAGGTGCTGATAAATTGGGTAAGAATATTGGTTCTTGGCGCGATAGTTTGAGTATCCCTGTCCTTGAAGTTAAGCCTTCTTTCCTTGGCACCTGGCAAGTGGCTAAGCGTACCTTGTCTCATGACCCTGTTTTTGGTGCTGGCCCAAATCGTTTTGCTGATGAATGGGTTAAATATAAGCCGGCCGGAATTAACCAAACCCAATTTTGGAATGTCGATTTTCGTTTTGGCGTCGGTTTGATTCCATCGCAACTAGTTAGTACTGGTCTTTTGGGGATTCTTGCTTGGTTTTTGTTTTTTGCTGCTATTCTCTACTATGGAATAAGATTTATCTTCACGACTAAACAGGACAAGAGCACACGGGCCCTCCTTATCTTGTCCTTTCTTGGGTCTCTCTACTTGTGGGTATTCTCAATCATTTATGTTCCTGATAACGCCATTTTGGGCCTAGCCTTCCTGGTTACAGGTTTGTTCGTGGCCATTTTGACTGATACTAAAATTATTAAGAACACGGAGGTCTCTCTAACCGAAGATCCTCGCCTGTCATTCGCCTCTATTCTCCTCTTTGTCGTCTTAATTATCGGTTCAATTGTTGTCGGTTACCTTGTTGTTCAAAAGTATGTTTCTATCTATGCCTATCAGAAAGGGCAGACGATTTTGGCTGTTAAGGGCGACCTCGAGAGTGCTCGTGGTCAAGTCCTCTGGGCAAGTAGTTTAAGTCGCCAGGATATCTATTATCGCAATTTGTCGGAGCTTGATGTTGCTTTGGCTGGACGACTTTTGTCTAATACTACCTTGCCTAAAGAGGAGTTACGTTTACGTTTCCTTTCTCAGACGGATACTGCTATAAAAGATGCTTTAGTTGCCACACAGCTCAATCCTTCTAATTACCTCAATTGGTTAGCCCTTGGGCGAGTTTATGGAGCGCTTGTTCCTCTTGGTATTGACGGGGCTTACGAACGGAGCCAGGAAGCTTTTGCTAAGGCCAAGAGCCTCAATCCTACCAACCCAGCTATTCTTCTTGATTATTTTGCCAATCTTGAGATTAACAAGAAGAATATGTCTAAGGCCAAGGATTATGTTAATCAATCTTTGAAGATTAAGGATAATTATCCTCAAGCTGTTTCTCTTTTATCTCAAATTGATATTCAAGAAGGTAACCCTGATGTCGCTGCCCGTCGCTTAGAACAATTCCTCTCAGTTTATCCACAATACGCCGATGCCGGCCTCTATTTCCAATTAGGCTATCTTAAGTACAAGAGTAGTCTCTATAGTCAGGCTGTCCAGGCTCTCGGTCGAGCTGTTAGTTTAGTTCCTAATTTTGCTAACGCTAAGTATTTCTTGGGCCTCAGCTTGAAGAGTCTTGGCGATAGACAGGGGGCACTAAGTCAATTCGAAGATATCGCCCGCTTTAATCCCGACAACCAGGAGATTAAACAGCTTGTCTCGAGTTTAAGGAGCGGGATTCCTTTGCCGACCGAAGAAACTGCCTCAAGCACCACGGCCACGACCACTAAAAAGTAGTTAAATTATATGGTCAAAGGTTTGCTTCGCTTGCTAAATAAAGAGTTCGGCGGTCTCCATGAGGCCGCCTTGCTTTTGGCAGGGTCAATGCTCCTGGCCCAACTTTTGGCTTTGGTACGTGATCGGTTATTGGCGGCGACTTTTGGGGCGAGTTCATCTCTCGATATTTATTACAGTGCTTTTCGTTTACCCGATCTTCTTTACACTACGATAGCGTCTTTTGTTTCTGTTGCAGTTCTCATTCCTTTTTTAATTGAAAGATTAGAGAAAGGGGAGGAAGAGTCAGCGCGTAATTTTTTGTCAGCGGTCTTCAGTCTTTTCTCACTGGTCATGGTGGTGACGAGCATTGTTGCTTATCTAGCCATGCCATATCTCGCACCTTGGCTGACTCCAGGTTTTGATGTTAAAGCTCAGTCTGAACTCATCACTCTAGCGAGAATCCTTTTGTTATCGCCGCTTCTTTTGGGTCTGTCGAATTTATTGGGTAGTGTTACGCAGGCTTATCGTAAGTTCCTAGTTTTTTCGCTTAGCCCTGTCTTGTATAATTTGGGAATTATCGCAGGCATAGTCTTTTTGGTTCCGACTTATGGCTTAAGGGGTTTGGTTTTTGGGGTTGTTTTGGGAGCTTTGTTGCACCTAACTATTCAATTGCCAACTTTGCTAAAAATTGGCTTTTGGCCAAGATTTTCGTTCAAACAAATTAAGACCAATTGGCAATCAATTAAGAGGCTGGTTTCTATTTCTTGGCCGAGGACCTTGACCCTATCTAGTAACCAGTTAGTCATCATATTCCTCGTGGCCATTGCTTCTTATTTGGGCAAGGGAGCTATCTCGGTTTTTAATTTCTCTCTTAATCTTCAGTCGGTACCGCTGTCAATTGTTGGCATTAGCTATTCGGTGGCGGCTTTCCCGACTTTATCTAAACATTTTGCTCGAGGTCATTTAGATAAGTTTATTGGGCAGATTGTTTCGGCCTCCCGGCACATTGCCTTCTGGTCAATGCCAGCCCTAGTTATGTTTATTGTTCTGCGCGCTCAAATCGTTCGCGTTATCCTTGGCTCAGGAAATTTTGACTGGACGGCGACTCGACTCACGGCTGCTTGTCTGGCTCTTTTTTCCTTGTCAGTTTTGACTCAGAGCCTGGTCTTACTCTTAGTTCGTGGTTATTATGCTGCCGGTGAGACAGCTAAGCCCCTTTTGGCCAATGTGTTATCTTCTATTTTGACGATAGTCCTAGCCTTTGTTTTTAGTTGGCTCTTTGAGAACAATGAGGCCTGGCGTCTTTTGTGGGAGAATTTACTTAGGGTCCGTGATCTCCCTGGCGTGATTATCTTAATGCTTCCTTTGGCTTATTCGGTTGGCTCAATCGTTAATTGTTTGTTGTTAATTGCCTTTTTCGTTTGGGATTACCGTCTCAAAATTTGGCCAATCATTGGTTCGGCTGGAGAAAATTTGGCCGCCGCTGTTTTGGGTGGGGTTGTAGCTTATGCTTCCCTTGGTTTTTTGAGCCATTACTTTGATCTTCAAACGGTAGCTGGAATTTTTGCGCAGGGCTTATTCTCTGGACTGGTGGGGCTCTTAGCCAACGCGCTGGCCTTATGGATATTGGGGAGTCAAGAACTCTTTGATATCGCCCGTGCAGTACGACACAAATTCTGGCGAGGGGAAGCTTTGCTTCCGGAACAGACTGAGCTATAGTAGTAGTATATTAATTGTCGCTATTTTAATAAAATAAGAGAAATGGAACAATTTCAACTTGAGAAGAAAGATCTTAGAGGGAAGCTCTTGGCTCATTTTAAAAAAACTGAAGATTCTCTTTCTTTGCTGGCCTCTGGCTGTCATCAGAACAAATAAAATTATGGATAAAACGATAGATGAAGACTTAAAAGCGGAGATTATTGAAGACCTGGGCCTCAAAGATCTGACTTCAATCGAGCAAGACTCGATTATTAGTGATCTCGAAGAGAAAATCATCGAACAAGTGAACTCCATTATTCTTGATAGATTAGATGATGGAGAAAAAGAAGAACTAGAGACTTTGATCGAAGATGAAGAAGTCTCTGATTTTTTGAAGAAGACAATTCCTGACCTTGAGGAAGTAAAGAAGCAGGCGGCTGTTTGGGTTGTGGATAAATGGCGAGAGGGATTTGCCCGACAAAACTAGCCCTGGGGATAAGGTTTCTGGCCCTTTCCCCCAATTTTGTTATAGTTTGAAGATAATTAGCCGAGTTTTAATTTAATGTAGAAAGTTTATGGAAATAAATGCCCGACAAGGATTTTTGTATCCTGCCACCCTTATCGTTTTAGCTGTCGCCATCTTTTTTTGCCCGTTTTTCGCCGTTAAAGCTGCGACAAAAACAATAAATTTAAGTGGGTCGGGTTCTACTGAGAGTAACTATATTCTTCCGCTCAATATTCATTATGGATCAAAACAGGGGGATGACACAACAACTGACGTTTATCTAGATAGTCTGTCTAGGACAGACTTTGCTGATATTCGATTTAAGGATTCTAACAATAATAACATCCCTTATTATCTTCATAGCACGGGGAATTATGAAGTTATCCCAGATAACACCAGATTGGGGACTATGAATGTCATCTTGCCAACCGGTGAAATTGTTTCTAGTAATATCCCCGGAGTTGCGACGGGCGTTGCTACTAGCACTAATAATGGGAATTCTTGGACAGTTAAAAGTACTTCGACTGACCAACTTCTGTTAGTGAGCTCTGTTACGGGATATTACTATATAAATTCTGGCAATTTAGTAAAAAGAAGTATTGATCGTGGGGCGACTTGGACAACGATTAAAGATTTTTCTGCCGACAGTGCCGCCGCTCTTCCTTATGGTTTTACTGAGGATGCGAGTGGAAACTTGTTTATGGGCCAATATCAAGAGGCTATTAATAAAGCCATCCTTTGGCGGAGTGTTGATAACGGGGATAACTGGGTAGCGGTTTATGACGCGACAGGGGATGCAACCAAACAACACATACATGGCGTTGGTGTTGATCCTTATACAAATGCTGTCTATATTGGAGTTGATGGTTCTGCCCCCGTTTTACTGAAGTCTACAAATTGTTCTACTCCCACTTTAGCTGCTCCTTGTACTTGGGTTTCTCTTGGAGTTCAAGATTCCGTTGTTCAAATGATTTTCGGTGATGGCTGGAGAATGTTTGGTAATGAAACACCAAGATATAGTGCCTCATCCTCATACTCAACAGTCTTTAGGACGACCGATGATGTTAATTTTAGTGCGGAGCTTGTGTCTGGACAGAGTAGCCGTGTTTTAAGAGAATTAAATGGTTCCGTTTTTATGACAGCGATTGCTCAATATGCTTCTCGGTACCCTCAGATTCTTAGGCGCTCAGCTGCTGGCTCTGTAGCCGGTGGGACCTGGGAAACTATTTGGGCTGCTCCTTATGATAGTACTACTGGCAATGCTGGCCCAAGATACGCCAATTATGCAGGAACACCTTTAGGGACGAGTGAGCCACAATTAATGGTTGGTGCAACCGATGGCTATAAAACAATGCGTTTTTTTAATGGGGGGAATCATTATCAGGCTCTAGTTTATTTAAAAGTCCCAACTATTCCTGCTGGAGGAGGGCAGATTACTGTTGAGTATGGTAATCCTTCTGCTAGCTCAGCTAGTGACCCTTCTATTTATAATTCTGACTTGGTTCAATCCGGACTTGTCTCTCGCTGGAAGTTGGATGAGGGCACAGGGACGGCCCTTGTTGATGTTACTAGTGCTAAAAATGCGGTGATAACAGCAGGTACTGGAGGCTGGAACGGGACAAGCGGCAGAAAGGTTGGGTCAAATATTCCTCCTATTTCTTTGTCTGGGGACTCCTATCATTTTAATGGTGACGGCTATGCTGAAGTCACTGGCTCAGGGGCCGATGTCTTTCAGGCGACTAATGATTTTACGGTTATGGCTTGGGTGAGAAGCACTAGTACCAATACTAACGTTAAGTGGATTGTTGGTAAGGGTACCGGTGCTGCTAATGGCTGGGCGTTGGTCTCAGAGAGCGGCATCCTTCGTTTTAGAGCCTCATCCACAAGTTATAATGGGGCTTATATTGCTGATGGAGCCTGGCACTTAGTAGGAGCCTCTATTAATAGTAGTAACGAGTTGACATTGTTTTCTGATGGGAAGGCTCAGGATGCCGTGGCCCTTTCTCCAACTATTCCAGTTAATACTGAGGTTCTTCGTTTCGGTAAAGATGCTGCAGGCTTATTACCTTTTACTGGGGATCTTGATGATGTCCAATATTATAATACGGCTCTTACTGGCGATCAGATGCGTCAAATTTATGAAGCTCGTTCCTTTAATTCTGTTCTTGAACCAGCTATTGTCGTCCCCACTAAGACTTATTATGTTGATTCTGTAAACGGCAGTGATTCCTATCCGATGGCTGTCGCCGAAAATCCGGCTACTCCTTGGAAGACATTACAGCACGCTGAAGATACAGCTGAAGATGGGTCAACTGTTCATGTTGCTGCCGGGACTTATGTTGAAAATGATGCAACTTACAAATCTTGGTATATTTATAAGGGGTTAACTTATATTGCTGATGGGCCGGTAACGGTTAAGTCCACAACGGGGGCGACTCGCGTTGCTCATTTCAATAATGGGACCACGGCGCAAAGTTTTACCAATTTCACTTTTGACGCTGAAGGGCTGAGGAGTGGTATCCTTACTTTTGCGACAGGGGTTGGTGGTAAGACCTTCACAAACTGTACTTTCTCTAGCTCCACCAGCGTTGCTTTGGGACTTGGAGCGAGTGCTGGGACTTTCAATTTTGTCGGAAGTAATTTTAGTATTGGCGCCGGAAGTATCTTGAGTTACTTGCTTGTTGGTACGCCCGTTATTAATTTCTCCAGAAGTTATATTTTTGCTAGTACCACTTCTGATGTCCTTTCCTTTAACACGGCCAGCAATGTAACCCTTTCGATGGATCGGTCTGTTGTTGTTGCCCCTGCTGTCCTTGCAACGAATGGAGTCTTCCGGTCTGTGTCAAGTCCAGGAACAGTATCGTTGACCAATAATACCTTTATATCTAATTCAATATTTGTTTATCAATCCCTTACCGCCGCCGGTTCTGGATTATATACTTTGAAAAATAACATATTTTATAGTACACGAGCGGCGAGTGGAAAGATTATTCATGTCCAATCAACAGGGGGAATAGTCTTGGTTTCAGATTATAATGATATTTATAATACTACTGATCAGGTTCCCACATTTAGAGTTGCTGGTTCAACTTATACTACCTATGCCCTGTATCAGGCCGCTGGTTATGAGGCAAACGGAACAACAAGTAACCCCCTCCTTGTAAATTATGGGTCTGGGGATTATCATCTTGCCTCTACTTCAACGTTAATTAATATTGGATCATCTACGCCTAGCATTACGCTCGACAAAGATGGGCTAGTTGTCCCTCAAGGTTCAGCTCCGGATATTGGTGCTTATGAATATGATCTTACGGTTCCAGCCGTAACTGTGACGTCTCCTATTGATGGAGCTGTTATTTCTGGGCAAGTTGTCACTTTTGTTGCGACTTCTTCTGATAACGTCGGCCTGTCAAGTTTACAATTCTTTCTTGATGGGGCCATTTATGGTAGCGCGACAACAACTAGCCCTTATTCTCTTACTTGGAGTTCTGCCACTGATGGGGCACATACAATTGTAGCGGTAGCTCACGACACTAATGGTAATGTGGCAACTTCAACCATAATATCATTTACTGTTGATAATACTTTTCCTTCGGCTTTAGTCTCGGCTCCATCCAACGGGGCAACTGTTTCTGGCTCAGTTACTTTGACGGCATCCGCCTCTGATGATATTGGTGTTTCCGGTCTTCGGTTTAATATTGATGGAATTAATTATGGGGCCGAGAGCGCCACTAGCCCCTACTCTCTTTCTTGGGATTCAACCCTTGTTTCTGACGGAAACCACACCATTGTAGCGGTCGCTCGTGATACTTCGGGTAATTATTCTACCTCGACAGCCGTTACGGTAAACGTGCTTAATCATCCGGCTGTTTCTTCTGGAAGGGGGAGCGGTGGTGGTTCTGTCGCCAATCAGATCTCCAACTTAATTTCAATGGGAAATCTTGAATTAGCCAATGAGCTTAGTGCCAAATACAATTTAGGAACTTCTTCTGCCGCCAAAGCTTCTTCAACCCCTCGTTATTCCTTTACTCGTAATCTAAAAACTGGCTCAACAGGCTCTGATGTTAAATTGTTACAACAATTCCTAAATACCCACGGCTTCATTGTCGCCAAGTCTGGCCCTGGTTCAGTTGGTCAAGAAACAACAATGTTTGGTGCCTTAACCCGTCTCGCTCTTATCAAATTCCAGAAAGCCAACAAGATTACCCCAGCCATTGGCTACTTTGGACCAGTGACTAGAGGGGTGGTGGGGAGGATTAAATAGCTTTGTCTTTGTCTCATTTTTACGATAAGATAGGGGAGCATGGATAGGAAGAACATCCGAAATTTTAGTATTATTGCTCACATTGACCACGGGAAGAGTACCCTTTCTGACCGGCTTTTAGAGGTGACGGGGACCGTCCCCATGCGCCAGATGAAGGAGCAACTTCTCGATATGATGGAGCTTGAGCGCGAGCGAGGCATTACTATTAAGATGCAGCCAGTGCGCCTTAATTATAAGTATGAGGGGGTTGATTATGAGTTGAACCTAATAGACACTCCCGGGCATATCGACTTCTCTTATGAGGTCTCACGGGCCCTGAAGGCCGTTGAGGGGGTGGTATTGCTTGTCGACTCAACTCAGGGTGTGCAAGCTCAGACTTTGACAGTCTTAGCCATGGCTCAAGAGCAAAACCTCGTGATTATTCCGGTGCTCAACAAGATTGATTTGCCCTCGGCTCGTATTACTGAGACAGAGGACGAGATTATTGAACTCCTTGGTTGTGATCGTGAAGATATATTGGCTGTCTCTGGTAAGACGGGCGAGGGGACTGATAAATTATTAGCCCGTTTGATTGAGAAAATTCCTTCACCAATTTCAACTTTTTCTCCGACAACTTCTTCCCGAGCGATTGTCTTTGACTTTGAGTATTCGACGCATCGTGGAATCATTGTTTATACTCGGGTCTTAGATGGCGCAATTAAAAAGAATGATCAGCTCCTCTTTATCGGTGCCGGCGAGAAATTTATTGTTCAAGAAGTGGGAATTTTTTCTCCCCAGAAGAAAGCAGTTAATGAACTTAATTCTGGCGAGATTGGTTATGTTGTCACGGGGATCAAGGAACGTGGTCAGGCTAAAGTCGGCGATACTATGACCAAAGTTTCCGCGCCTCTCCCTGAGATTCCCGGCTATTCTTCGCCTCGCCCCGTCGTCTGGGCTTCTCTTTATCCCGAAGGCCAAGATGATTTTAATATGCTCAAACAATCGCTCGAGCGCTTGAATCTTCAAGATGCCTCACTCTCTTTTGAAGAAGAATATTCTGGTGCTTTGGGGCGAGGTTTTCGAGTTGGCTTTCTTGGGATGCTTCACCTTGAGATTATTACCGAGCGCTTGAAGCGTGAGTTTGGCCTAACTTTAATTATTGCTACGCCAACTATTAGTTATCGCATTGTTGATAAGAAGACTGATAAATCAGAGACAATATATTCTCCTCATCTTTTCCCCATTGAGACTAAGGACAAAGAAATTTGGGAGCCGTGGGTTGCCGTGCAGATTATCACCCCTCACAATTATTTAGGACAAGTAATACCTCTGGCCTATGATCATGAAGCCAATATATTAGCAACGGATGCTTTTGGTGATGACCGCACCGTCATTAAGATGGAGATGCCTCTGCGTGAATTGATGCGTCATTTCTTTGATGAAATTAAGAGTGTCACAGCGGGCTTTGCCTCACTGTCTTATGAGATAACAAGAGAACAGGTTGCGAATGTGACGCGACTAGACGTTTTGCTCAACGAGGAGATTGAGGCCGCTTTCTCCCGTATTGCTCCGGTGCATCGGGCTGAGAGAGAGGCCGAGGAGATGGCCGATAAACTTAAAGAATTATTGCCACGCCAGATGATTAATATTAAGATCCAAGTTTCTGGCCTAGGCCGGATTATTGCTTCACGATCAATCTCGGCCATGAAGAAGGATGTCACAGGTTACTTGTATGGCGGTGATATTACTCGTAAGATGAAATTGCGCGAAAAACAGAAAAAGGGCAAGAAGAAAATGCAGGCTCGAGGCACAGTAAATGTCCCCCACGAGGTATTCCTAAAGATGATGAAGGTTGGTTAGCGCCAGAAGATTGGGAGGTAAAGCAGAACCATACCCAAAATCACGACTATCCCCACAATGGCGGAGATGACGCGTAAAACCTTTTTTTGTCCTTTACCGAAAAACATATATAATTAGGTGAATTATAGTATGAAGCGACGTATTTTTCAAGCTAATAAAACTGGTCGCAAAATTATCTATGACCGTCTCATTTTGTTCGCGTTGGGGGTTGTTTTCTTAATTGTCAGCCGGGGGGTATGGCTTCTCTGGAATAAAAATGCGGTAGCTAAAGATAACCTAGTTTCTTCTGAGATCCATCTTAAACAACTTGAGGAAAGGAAGAAAATGTTAGAATCTAAATTGTCTAAAATCCAAACCCCGCGGGGCCTGGAGGAAGAAATTCGTACCAATTTTTCGGTAGTGAAGCCTGGCGAGAAGGTGATAAATATTGTGGACCCTGATAAGGCCACGGTGACAGCTACGGCCACTCCTGTCAAAAAACGCTCTTGGTGGCAATGGTGGTAAAAACTAGTGATCAGTGCGGGTAGGGAGAATCGAACTCCCGTCTCAGCCTTGGGAAGGCCGCATTCTACCACTAAACCATACCCGCCTTGGATAGAACTAACCTTTGTATTATAGTAGATAAATTAAGTAAATCAATGACCCAGAAATTCCAAAGAAAAATAGAAGATTTTGAGTGCGAGAATTGTGGTGCGCTAGTTATTGGTAATGGTTTTACCAACCATTGTCCGGTTTGTCTCTTTAGTAAGCACGTTGATATCTTCCCGGGTGACAGGGCTGAGGCCTGTCAGGGGTTGATGGAGCCTGTTGGGGTAGAATTAGAGAAGGGCAAATACGTGATAACTCAGAAATGTCTAAAATGTGGCAAAATGTGGCGCAACGAGGCTCGCCCGGAGGACGATATTGGCCAATTCTTGACCGATTTGCTATAATAAAAATCTATGAAAAAAATACAAATTTATACGTCCCCAACTTGTCACTATTGCCATATGGCGAAGGATTTCTTTACTGGTAATGCCATTCCTTTTGAAGAGTTTGATGTCATGGCTGATGTTGAGAAGCGTCAGGAGATGATTGAGAAAAGCGGTCAAATGGGCGTGCCGGTTATTGTTATTGGCGAAGACGAGATAATGGTCGGCTTCGATGAGAAGCACCTCAAGTCTATCTTGGGTCTTTAATTTCTTATAAATTAAGCAAAGAAAAAGCCAAATTAACTCTGGCTTTTTCTTTTTGATTATTGAAGTGTTTTTGCTAAGATAAAGGCATTGCCCTCGTAGTTCAATGGATAGAACAGCCCCGTCCTAAGGGGTAGATGTCAGTTCGATTCTGGCCGAGGGCACATGACTAAGGACTTATTCGAGCAAAATATGGGGAACCGTGGAGTGCCTTTGGCGGACAGACTTCGGCCGGAAAAGTTGGTGGATTTTGTTGGCCAGGAAGAAGTGATTAGTGAAGGTAAACTCTTGCGGCAGCTTATTGAGCAGGACGAAGTACCTTCCCTGATACTCTGGGGGCCACCAGGTTGCGGTAAGACGACATTGGCGCGGATTATTGCCAAATTGACCGGGGCCGAATTTATTGCCCTCCCAGCGGTCACTTCGGGCGTGGCCGAATTGCGTGAGGTAATTAAGGCCGCCCAAGATCGACGAAAATTCCCGTCACTTCCGCGAGCGGGCCAGACACCTAAGACTATTTTATTTATTGATGAAGTTCATCGTTGGAACAAGGCTCAGCAAGATGCTCTCTTACCTCATGTGGAGAATGGCACTGTGACTTTAATTGGAGCGACCACAGAGAATCCTAGTTTTGAGGTAAATTCGGCACTTTTATCGCGCTGCCGCGTTTTTGTCTTTGGTCAATTGGATAATCAAGCTATTCTTAAAATACTGCAAAGAGCCCTTAAAGATAAAGAGAGAGGTTTAGGCTGGATGAAAATCAAAATTGATAAGAAGACCTTAGAATTTTTAGCCAAGGCCTCAGATGGTGATGCGAGGAATGCCCTGAATGCCCTAGAATTGGCGGCTAAGACCGCCAAACTCAGTAAAGAAGGGAAACTCGAGGTGGATAGGGATTTGGTCCGGGAATCACTTCAGAAGTCGCATCTTCTTTATGATAAAAAAGGGGATGAGCACTACAATATAATCTCGGCTCTGCATAAATCTCTACGCGGGAGCAACGCCGACGCCGCCATTTATTGGTTGGCTCGCATGCTTGAGGGCGGTGAAGACCCTCTCTATGTGGCAAGGCGCCTCGTGCGTTTTGCGAGTGAAGATATTGGTCTTGCCAATTCGCAGGCCCTTACCCAGGCCGTTGCTGGTTATCAGGCTTGTCATTTTATTGGGATGCCAGAGTGTAATGTTATTTTGGCTCAAGTCGTTGTTTATCTCGCCAAGTGCAAGAAGAGCAACGAACTCTACGAAGCTTATCTTACTGTGCAAAAAGATGTGCGTGAGACTATGGATGAGCCAGTTCCTATTCATCTGCGAAATGCTCCGACCAAATTAATGAAAGATCTGGGCTATGCCAAGGACTATAAATATAGCCCTGATTTCGATTATAAAGAAAATCAGGAGTATTTGCCCAAGAAATTGAAAGGTCGGAGATATTTGAAAGATGAGCCCAAATAGCTTATAATCTAACAATGCTCGGGTAGCTCAGTTGGTAGAGCGCCCGCCTGAAGAGCGGTAGGTCGCCGGTTCGACCCCGGCCCCGAGCACAGAAAAAAATCCACTTGAGTGGATTTTTTTTGTGAGGGGCCGGGGTCGAACCAGAGGAGGGGTCGGGAGGACTGGGTGTCCTCCCGTGGAGGAAATTATTCAAAACCGTGGGTTTTGAAAGCGCAGGCGTAGCCGAGCAGTGAGATCCCCCGGCTCAAATTTAATTCTGCCCAGGGAGAGAATTTATACTTGTTTCACTAACTCCATTTAGGAGTTCACTGTATGTTCCGATCAAACTAGCAAGCATTGGCTCAACATAATAAAGAGCACCCAGAGTAGTTCCTACTACAATAACCCATTTAACTATATTAAGTCCTCTTGCCCATTTTTGATACCAAACGAGTTCATGCAGAAGCTTATTATTTTCTTTTGAGAGTTCAACATCAGTTCGGAGTAACTCTTTGGTCTCTTCGTCCATTTTATTTTATTTTTTCTGAAATTATTTAGAGTGAACGAACTTTCACTTTTTGAGTACGAGCCTTATCGATTTTAGGCATACGCAGGGTTAATAAGCCACTTTTCTCATAAGCTTCCGCTTCAGATGGCTCAACTTCACAAGGGAGTAGAATCTTTCGAGCAAAGGCGCCCCAATAAAGCTCTTTCATAAAATAGCCATCTCTCTCCACCTCAGTCACTTTTTGGCGGCGTCCCTCGATGGTAACCATCTCACGGGTGATAGAAACATTTAGATCTTCTGGCCGGACACCGGCAATCATAGCTTGGACAACAATATCATTATCGGTTTGGTAAACATCGACAGAGAGTTCGCCAACTTCTTCAATTGGTTCGGCCTCTTCCTCAACTTCTAGCCAGGTATTAGCCTTAATTTTAGGAGAGTAAGCCGGTTCGTTAGTCTTAATTATTACTTCATCTTCGTCGTTAACGGAGATACTCCCAGTAATGCGCTCGAAGAATGATCTTTTGTCTTTATTGAACATAAGGTGATTGATTTATTGGGCTAGTAATAATTTTGCCATAATGTAGGCGCTTAACGACTTCGAATATAAAAATAATGATCATGGCGGCGGCCCAAAGTCCGATTAGGACGCGAAGAACATTACCACCTTCATTTACTATTATAAAAAAGTTAAAGAAGACATGCAAGGCGCTAGAGACGATTAACCCAAGAAGCCAGGAAAATTTCTTAATCCATTTATTGCGGTAGAAGGCAAAGCTTAGAAAAGCCCCAAAAACAGCTGAAGTTACGGTGTGGAGAAGAGTGGCGCCTAAGAAGCGAAGGTTTCCGGTAAAGAGGAAAGAGCTCGAACTTGAGCCGTCGGTCATTAAGACGTTAAGGAGAAAAAGGAAGTTTTCGACCGCCGAGAAACCTAAGGCGGCGGTAATCATATAAACCATCATGTCGATAGGTTCATCGCATTGTTTGTTTTTTAGAGCGGCAACATAAGCGGCGAGATATTTGACGAGTTCCTCAATGAAGGCCCAGGCGATGAGAGGAATCGAGATTATTAGGAGGGGCCAAAGAGCAAAACCATTTTTATAAACATCGAGAATCTGGCCAACTAGATCGCCACTGGGAGCAGTAAATTTTTCTAAGATAAAGGCGATTGCGATAAAAAATCCTCCAATAATGAAGGTCTTCATAATGAGACGCAAAGGCTCAGGTTTCTTATGATCTTCTTGAAGCCAAAACCATAACCAAAAAATAGTTGGCAAAAAACCGCCAGCCACTGCCAACAAAATAAATACCCAATTCAATTCACCAGGATTGGTCATTCTTAATAAATTATATCACGAGTCCTACTCAACTGGCCACTTTTCTATCATGAGAAGTGAATCCTTTTCTAGTGATTGCCAAATTTCTTCGGTGACAAATGGCATGAATGGGTGTAGAACGATTAAGATTTTTTCTAAAGTATGAAGTAAAAATTGCTGGCGTGAAATTTTTGCTTTATCTTCACCGCTTAAGAAAATATTTTTACTATTCTCAAGAATATTAGAAGCAAACTCATCCCAAATATAGTGATAAAGTTTTTCGCTCGCTAGATGGAAGCGGTAATTGTCTAGGTCAGCGGTGATATCGACGATTAGATTATTTCTGTTTTCTCTTAACTTGTTGTCTTCTTCAGTATAGTCGGCAAAGCTTTTATCATATTGGGCGAAGTCGGCATTAGAGAGAACGAAGCGGGTAATATTCCATAGCTTATTAGCAAAGAGTTTGTAGCCCTTAATCTTATCTTCAGCTAAGGCCATATCCACCCCTGGGGTGTTCCCGACAATGAGGGCCATGCGAAGAGCGTCAGTGCCGTATTTCTCGCCAATCTCCACCGGGCTAATGACATTACCTTTACTCTTGCTCATTTTCTGTCTGGCACCGTCCCGAACCATGCCGTGTAAGTAGATGGTGTGGAAAGGAATTTTGCCAGTGCGATAGAGTCCTAGCATAATCATGCGGGCCACCCAGAAGAAGAGTATATCAGCAGCCGTTTCCATAACGTCAGTTGGGTAGAATTTTTTGAAGTCAGAATGGTCTGGGTAACCAAGCGTGGCATAGGGCCATTGTCCGGATGAGAACCAGGTATCAAAAGTATCGGGGTCAACGATTAGTTCGCCTTCACCGCACTTCGGGCATTTGCCCGTCATTTCATCATCGAGATCAACAGCGCCATAATCACAACCCGGGTTAGAACAAATCTTGGCTGGGATGGGTATACCCCAAGCGATCTGGCGGGAGATGTTCCAGTCACGAATATTCTCGAGCCAATGGAAATAAATTTTTTCTTGGAAGTCAGGGATAATTTTTATCTCACCATTTTTTACCGCATCAATGGCCGGTTTAGCGAGTGGTTCCATCTTCACGAACCATTGTGGCATGATACGAGGCTCTAAGATGCGATTACATTTGTAGCAGGTAATGACGTTGTGCTCATAAGCTTCTTCCTTTACGAGGAGTCCTAATTCTTTAAGCCTCTCGACAACTTTCTCGCGGGCCACTTCAATTTTGAGACCTTTGAACTCGCCGGCGACGTCTGTCAATTTCCCATTCTTATCAATAACTTCCACACCACTTAGATTGTGGCGCTTGGCAATCTCGAAGTCAGCCATATCGTGCCAAGGAGTGATAGTCATCACACCTGTGCCGAATTCCATATCAATTGCCTCGTCTTTAACAACCGTAGCAGTAATCTCGCCCTCAAGCCATTTGACCGGCAATTTGTCGCCATCTTTATATTGAGAGTAGCGAGTATCGTCCGGGTGCATGACCACATATTTGTCGCCAAACTTAGTCTCAGGCCTTGAAGTGGCAATGACAAAGGGTCCATATTGCATATAATAAAGTTTGTCAGTACGCGTCTCGGCATTGGTCTCGAGGTCAGAGAGGGAAGTCTGATGCTTGGTGCACCAATTCACAATGCGCTTGCCCCGATAGATCAGGTTGTCCTCAGACATTTGTTTGAAAGTAGCGTAAACTACTTTGATGATGTCGGCGTCCAAGGTAGATTTTTCTCGTGACCAATCACAAGAAGCGCCCATGGAACGCAAGTCGTCTTCGGTGTTAGCTTTGTGCTCGAGAGTGAATTTCATAATTTCAGCATAGAGTTCCTCACGAGTAAACTCAAAACGTGAACGCCCTTCCTTCTCAAGTTTCTTCTCATAGACCACTTGAGTTTCGAAGCCGGCGTGGTCGGTCCCGGGGAGCCAAAGAGCTTTATATCCACATAGGCGCTTGTAACGGGTCATAATATCCTCCAGTGTCACAAAGAGAGCGTGCCCAACATGAAGGCGGCCATTGGCGTTTGGCGGAGGCATCATGATGGTAAAAGGTCCCTTGTCAGCAGAGGGAAGATTATCAGGGTTAAAATAGCCACTTTTCTCCCACATCTCATAAATCCGCTTCTCGGTATCCAGCGGATTGTAGGGCTTCATGAATTTGGAGTCTTCACTTAACATTTTTTTATCATACCAAAAAACTGTTATTTTTCAAAGAGGGAATTTGGCGGTTGTTGCAAAGGCTCCGAACTATTCCGGGCCTATTGTCAAATTAGACAAAGTGTGGTATATATGAAGCAGACAAGGGCCCAACACAACCAGTAGGAGACTTACTATGAAGCCCATAAAGATGAGGGAATTAGTCGACAAATTCAAGGAAGACGCTCAAGCAGAGGCTGAGCAAGTGAAAAAGGCGGTTAAGGCAGCCGCCAAGAATTACACATCTTTCGAACATGTTGGCGAGGCGTTCCGGTTGATCGCTAAATGGTTGGAAGATCTGGAGAAAATACCCAGACGCTACCGAGGAGAGGACACCGTGCTGGAATCTCTTCGCCAGGCGTGTGGCAAATTCAGTTCGGCAATGGTCGCCTTTGACAAGGAAGCCGGGAAGATCTACCCGATATACGCAAAAGGAGAACATCGCAGTTATCCCCGGTATTGGACCAGAGAGGGCCAGAAGGATATCGAGAAATTTCTCTCTTCCTTCTCGTTCGTCATCGAGGACATTCTTTTCCAGGCCGCCCGTGACAGTGGAATCAGAGAGTAATTGCCCGCCCACGACACTTTGCAGTATAGCAAGGCGCGTCGTGAGGCGGGCTTTGTTGTTTATAAAAATTTAGGGAAAATGTTAGCCACCGAGTGACTAGCATTTTACTTTAGGTTTAAATTCCCCTCAGCTTTGAAGGAAGAAGATTTTTTAGACTTGCCAGCGAGGAGGCGGAAGCCGGCGGCGAGAGCGATCATGGTGGCATTATCGGTGGAGTAGGAGAGTTCGGGTATGAGGAGGTTAAGTCCTTCTTTTTCGGTATTTTTTTGTAGAGCTTCGCGAAGAGATGAGTTTGCAATGACACCCCCACCGGCGATGATAGTCTTAGCTTTGAATTTTTTTGTTGCGGTTAATGTTTTGGCAATAATGACTTCAATCACCGCATTTTGGAAGTCGTGGGCAATCTCGGCTTTGATCCCGTCGGTAAATTTATTCTCGGCTTTTAATTTTTGCACCATGTAGAGAACAGCCGTTTTGATGCCGGAGAAAGAGAAATCCAAGTCGCCCGAGTGTAACATCGGGCGAGGGAGTTTGATTGCCCCTTCCCCTAAGGACTTTCCTTGAGAGGTTCCCAAAGGAGAGTCCTTGGTTGTAGCTTGGAGCGCTAGTTTTGAGATTTCTGGCCCCCCGGGATAAGGTAAACCTAAAATTCTTGCCACTTTATCGAAAGCTTCACCGACAGCATCGTCACGAGTGCGACCGACAATTTTATACTTGAGCCAGTCTTTAGATAGTACGAGCTCGGTGTGGCCACCACTAACTATTAACGAGATGGAAGGGAAAGAAATTTTCTGCGGTGTCGCAAGTGACGCCAATATATGTCCTTCGAGATGGTTGATAGGGTAGAGTGGTTTATCCCACACTTGGGCAAGAGCTTTGGCAAAATTAATTCCTACCCAGAGCGCCGGTTCAAGTCCTGGCCCTTTGGTTACAGCGATAGCGTCTATCTTGGGAATTTTGAGAGTGGGGATGGCTTGTAAAAATTGCTCTCGCAATTCTGGCTCCCGGTCTAATATTTTTTCTATTTTCTTTTTAAACTTATTATTTTTATCATCTTGAAAAACCCTTATTTTTCGAGATTGGATATCGAAAAGTTTAGCATCTTGTAGGGATTTGATTAAGAGAGGAATGAGATTCTTCCCGTGCTCACGTTTGGCCAAAGAGGGGACAACGCCACCCCACTGCTCGTGGATCTTGGTTTGGGAGGAGATATTGTGGGCAAGCACTTTGAAAACGGGCTTCTTAAGAGAGCCCTTCACTTCCACAATACTTATTGCTGTGTCATCACAGCTGGTTTCTATGGCTAGAATTTTCATAATTTAACTTAGGCAATATATCCTAAAATCGGTCAAATTTCAACTTTCAGGTAAAATAAAACCACCCCGCTAGCAATATGTCTCTTGACATGATGCGTTATGGGGTGGGTTTTCCTCTTTGCGAGAGGAGGGGTGGTAGATTCCCAAGGGGAATCTTTCTGCCTAATGACATTCGACTGAGTGCGTTCTCGATCCGGAGAAGTGCCTCATAAACACTTCTTGAATGAACAAACGCTTCAAATGCACGAAGTCTCGACAAAACCAAAGTCAATCTCCTGGCCAACGTCCCTAGCTTACCTAGAAATCTAGGCGAGGCCAGCTCTTAATACGTCGGACAAGGTGTCTCTCCAAACTCAAAGAGCATCAACCTTATCTGCTTATATCATAGCAGAGTCGCAATCTTTTGTCAAGCCCTTTGGCAGTGTTTTTAGATAAGATTAAGACCATGTCAAAAATATGGCTTAAAATAAGGGTTTATGGGGGACTGTTGCCGAGATTGTGTTTTTTTGGTAAAGTTAGGGGACAATTTAGGGCGGTTAGCTCAGTTGGTAGAGCGTCACATTGACGTTGTGAATGTCACAGGTTCGACTCCTGTATCGCCCACCAAAAAAATAAAACACCCCATTAAGGGTGTTTTATTTTTTTGGGCGATAAGTCAGCCAACTTCTTGGCTGACGTCAGGAGGAGAACGCCGGAGCGATGTTTTTGTAACAACAAAAACTAGCGAGGCGGTGTCTAGACAAAGTTTTGCGACGGCAAAACTTTAGTCGAAGAAGACTCCTGTATTTGTTTAAAATCAGACCTTCTTAATGAAGACTGGCCCAAGTGTGTCATCATCAGAAAAGTTCTTAACCTCAGACATCCCCATGAAGCAGGCAAATTTTACTGTTGAGTTACTCCCTTCAATATTGGCTCCGATCGTTGATGTGTCAAAAGGAAACTTGGAATAAGGGATGAAGTCTCCTTCTTCGTGGGAGTCAATAATTTTCCCCATCTCCTTTCTCTCTTCCCAACTTAGACGACCTTGAGCAATGACTTCGATAAAAGTTCTCGCTGGGGCCAGCTCCTCTAGTTTTTCTAATATCTGTTTGAAAGTTTTTAATCCTGGGACAGCAAATTTGCCACGGAAGCTGTCGGCCACTTTTGTCCAGGCTGGGTAGATAACATAACTGGGAAGAGAAGGTTCCTCTCCTACTGCCTTGTTCAAATCAGAGAAATCACGGATAAAGACTCCTTCGGCGGTTTTCTCGATAAAGCGATCGTAAGCAAGGAGTTTCTCTGGAATAATAATGATAGACATCGTCGCTATTGCCACTCTTTTTCCTTCAATTTCTTTATAGAGAGCAAAAGATTGGCAACGTAGATTCTCTGGATCAAAGGCGAGACCATCGAAGACTGAGCCGTATCCTCCGCCTTCTTTTTCCTTTGCTCTCATATCAATAAAAACACCACTCGCTTTTAAATCATCGATAGTAGCGCTCTCTTTAACCGGCACAACTTCTATGCCTTCACCAAATTTTCGGCTTAAGACTATCTCATCAATAATCTGAGCTAGGGGCTTTGAGTTGATAATTTCTGGTCCTTCCATTTTATAAATTTGTTTATGCGGAGGCGGGAGGGGAAATGATTCTCCTTCGACTCAATTGTACGCCGTCGCGTCCAATTGGTCTAGGCACCAGCTCGCTGGTTTCTTCTGCTGAAGAAACACCGCTCCGCTGTTCGAATCCTCCACGCCAGCCAAGCAGTTGGCTGGCTCGCCTCCGCGTAAGAAAAAGGCCCGCCAAGCGGGTCCTTTTTAAACACGCGGAGGC
>Ga0172379_10003241_pt1 | contig 26418 bp, 25 predicted proteins | sample GrowelOW334metaG_FD_119756 | JGI IMG/M metagenome (GOLD analysis project Ga0172379, IMG submission 119756) | Groundwater microbial communities from an aquifer near a municipal landfill in Southern Ontario, Canada - Groundwater well OW334 metaG | ecosystem: Environmental > Aquatic > Deep...
ATTAGTCCACCCAAATATGAAGTAACTTGCTGTGCAATAATACCAATTGGCATGCCATAGTTTGCAAAACCATCTGTCCATGTTACATGAAATTGTCCTTCCTTCATGCTTTTATAAAACATCGCAATATTTGTTATGTGTGTTGGTTCATCAAATGAGGCCGGTTGGCCTTTGTTTACAAACAAATCTAAGACAAATAAAAATGATATAATAAAAATAATTAGCGCATTTAAGATATCTGTTTTTGACAGTTTGAATTTCATAGACATGAATCGAAATACCGCTTTTTACATTATATCAGTTGTTGTTATTGTTAGTTTATATTTATTTTTAGAACCAAAAATATTACCTTCGCTTTTTAATGTTCGTAATAGTAGTTTATTAAATAATTTTATTGCTAATACGGTTGAGGAAAAACACATTAACACCCAGGAGTTCTGGAAAATGAGAGAGTTTTATTGTCCTGGGGTTTTTACTTACGATAAGAAAAAAAGTCCATTCCTTAAATATGATTGTAAGTGGTTAAAGAGTGAAGAATTTCTTATAACTTATCCAACTTTTAAAAATAAAATCAATTTAAAAAATATTAATATTTTAATTGAAAATAATCAAATTCAAATATATAAGGACCGGCAAAAGCTATATATCAATTTTATCGTTACTGGGAGTGAGATGGAAAAAGCTGTTGGTGTCTTCCACTATCGGGAAAAAGATAAAGATATTATTAAAAATAAATTTTGGCTCGACATCACCGTTATTAATTTATGAATAACCGTATACCATAAAGAAGTAGTTAGCATTCAACAATATATTGGCTTCGTGCTTATAGTCGGAGGAATGTTTTGGCAAACTTACAATGCAAATAATAAAGTCTAAGGTCTTCTATCTTTTATAAATAATCACCTCATTATTTTCAAATATTTTTTTCAACTTTTTTTGTTCCGGAAAAACACAGTTGCTAAAAAAATCGTCGGGAACTGATTTTAATTGGTAGACATAGGTTACCTCATCAATTACTGAACAATCTAATGCTTTTATTCTTTCTAACCGTTTCTTATAATCTATTCCCGTGATATACAATACGGCGTAATCATTCATATAGGTTTGTTTGAAAGTAAAAGCAGATACATAAGCGGAATCTTCCGCATAAGCAATCGGGTTCATCATTCCTGCCTTTGTTAATGACTTATTTTGCCGTTGGGTCAAAACAACGCCTTCCGGTTGTTTTTTTAAAAAAGCCAGCGCCTGAAGCTCAGGATCCGGGATATATACTTGGGCCGGAAAATGCGAGAATGTTTTTAAGATGTCAAGATTGCAGGGAAGAGTTAGAAGTATGATTCCCCCGATAATAAATATTTTTGTTAGGTTGCTTTTTGTTTTTTTAAGTATTCTATAGACAAATAAGGCAGTATAAAAATTAAGGATAAATAATGTGTAATAATAAAACTGTATCACGTTCCACCAATCTCCTTTTTGAACAAATAATATACAAAAAAGAAAAGCGGAGAGAGCCGCTAATAATATCGTCAAATCAAACTTGGAAATCTTTTTCTTGAAAAATAAAATTCCAATTTCAATAAAAGCAAATATACGTAATCCTAAACTGAAAAATAAGAATATGCCCGTTGAGAACAATTCAATTAAAAGAAGTCTGAGGCTAAATCCTTTTGTGTATAAAAAATATCTGGCATTAGCCATCTTTAACCAATAAAACAATGCCGGCTCCTCAATCATCGGATGAATTACTGCAAGTGGTGAAAAAGTAAAAGTCGAACCGGTCTTAAATGAATGAAAAGGATCGTAAAATATCACTATTGCTAATACAACAAATACGGATAAGATGATATATTCTGTAAATGTTTTTATTATTTGATTGAGTTTAAATCTATCCCTCGAGTTTATATGTTCAATGAATAAAAATATATAAATTGTAGCTGCACTTACGAATCCTCCATAAAATTTAAGACCGAGATTGATTAAAAGTAAAGATCCAATAATACATATCCATCGATAATTTAGTTTTTTCGTTTTTAAAATATAAAAAATTATCAGCAATATGACTAATGACAGAGCAAACTGAATATTTGTCAAGGCCTGACCCGATTGCATTGACACCAATGAAGACCCCCCCCAAATTGAACCATTATGGTAGAGCGGAAGCAGAAAGGTAAAGGAACTTCCGAAAAAAGAAAAAAACAGCAGCCAAAAAATAAAATTGCTGTTATTTACAATTTTTCGGCCCAAAAGAATTAGAAAATAACAAAATCCCATAAACCAGACTATTGGAATGAGCTTAAAAAATAAAAACTGGGGAGAAAAACCTAAGAATGTAAGCAAATAAAGACTAAAGTCCATTAAATAGTTGTATCCAACTAATAAACCATTTTTGTAAACAGGAATAATAAAAGGAAACTGTTTAAAAGCGGTTGAAATAAGTGATAGGTGCCAAATACCATCATGACCGTTTGCTCCCCAAATAAACACCCCGCACTGATCCTGATAGCAGTAATGAGAACCACTGGGGAAAATTGTTATCATTAAGAAAACAAAACCTGCTAAAACAATAAAAAGAAGCTTTAAATTTTTTTTGATATAATCGATCATATGCCAAAAAAGATTGCCCTTATTACCGTAGTATATCAAAACTACTCTGTGCTGGAAGATCTTTTTGACAGCCTTAAAAAACAAAATAATAATAATTATCATTTCTATATCGCCGACCTTTCAACAACGAAAAAAAAAATACAGTCCAAAGACTTGCCTATTACCGTAATTTTTGGAGAAAATAAAGGCTATTCGCATGGCGTTAATCTTTGTCTTGCCCAGGCCGAGAAAGACGGTATTTCGTTATACGGCGTAATCAACAACGATATCATCGTTGCTGAAAATTTTGTTGAAAAGCTTCACGGTTCTTTTGCTTTATATCCTAATTCCATTATTGGAGGAAAAATATATTACGCTCCTGGCTTCGAATATCATCAGTCAAAATACAGCAAATCAGATTTAGGAAAGGTTTTTTGGTACGCAGGTGGGGCAATTGACTGGGACAATGTCTATATCAAACACCGTGGCGTTGATGAAATTGATTATGGACAGTACGATAAACCTGAAAAAACTGATTTTGTCACCGGCTGTCTGCTATGCTTTGATAAACAAGTCATTGATAAAATCGGCTATTGGAATGAGGATTATTTTCTTTACTATGAAGACGCTGATTTTTGTGAAAGAGCCAGAAAAAAAAATATTGATCTAATTTATTATCCGGAACTTGTTATCTGGCACAAAAATGCCCAATCTACAAAAGGCCCGGGATCGGACATTCACACAAAATTTCAGGAAAAAAATCGTATTCGTTTTGGTCTAAAATATGCATCTTTAAAAACTAAGCTTCATCTCCTCTTTGAGCTCTCTTCTCCAAGAAGGAATAACAAAAAATAGAATAAGATTCAGGAATGAAAAAGAAAGAATAATAATATGCTTTATGGCAAAACCGTTGATCTGTTCCCATTTTCCTAAATAAATATATGGATAACAAGAAAGCAATAAGCCGATAAATGTAATAAGCAGCTTGTTGATTATTCCTTCAAAATACGGGATAAATCCCAATAAAATAATAAAATACCATGTCTGTATTTCTGCTCCAAACTTATTACCGAAAAATTGATTTAAAAGAAGATATGGAAGAATTAGTAACGAAAAAAAGATAAGCTTATTGAATATAGAGTTTCTATTTTTAGTTATAAAAATTACCGGAAGCGACAAATATTTTATTCCAATGGATAAAATAAAAAAAACTCTTGGAAGTATTTTCTTTCTGGAAAGAAAATATATACCAAATATTAAAAACGACACACTAATTAAATCATTGTGACCGTTGATCAGTCCGTCAACTAGTAAAAGCGGATGAGTGGCAAATATAAAAGCCCATTTTTTGTTCATCTTCCGTAAAACAAATACTGCCGCAATATAAAAGCACACAAAAGTCATCTTTAAAAAGATAAAGCTTAAAAGAAACTTTCCCGCTGCAAAAAACGAAGGAATGATAATGATCGCAAAAAACACCGGCCCGTATCTGAATGGCTGCTCTATCCATTGAAGAAACCGCAGCCACGGGTCATATGAAAAATCGATCGGTCGCATAAGATATGGGTTTTGATGGTATTGGGTAAGAATTTTGGCATCAAACATATATTTTAAAAAATCATGAGATATAAACGGATACGATAAACAAAGAATTGCAGCGATCATTAATCCTATCTTCATCGGGTCGTATTTTTTATACTGATTAATAAAATATAAATGAAAAAAGGTAAGGCAACTAATTAATACAAGATAAATTTCCCAGGAAAGCCTTCTTTGATAGTACCCTATTTGTAACACTGCCTCCAAAAACCGTGACCAAACCGGACTGTTAAAAAAAGTGATATTGGGATCAATAAGAACATATGAATACAAAAAAAAAGCGAATAAAACTATGCCGTAAGTTATAGTTATAAGTAATCTCTTCATCTATTATTTATGTAATCTCTTAATAATCATTGTTTTGTCTTCCCTCAACCATTCTGAAGCCGTATAATATTTTTCATCCGGAGTTCGGTTTAAAGTAAATCCTACTTTATCGTTTTTTACATCATTAGGAACAATGATATATGTATTTACCGCTGTATCTGGATTTTGGTTCGGATATTTCTTCTTTATCTCGCCGATCCATCTGAAAATATAATCATAGTCATAACTGTAGATTGACGGATTTTTTGCAAAATATACAAAAGACGCATTTTTAGTATCGTTCAAAATAAATTCAACGTTTGATTTTTTTGCCATCAATTCCCCTTGACTATTCTGCTTCATAAAAGATTGGGTAAACGTAACAATCTTACTAATAAGTAGTATAATCGCCCATGAAAAAATGACGTACTGCAAAATACGATTTTTTTTGATTGCCAATAGAGTTAAAAATATAAAAACTACTTCAACTGAAATAAAATGGTAGTTCCAGACCGGATTCTTTGTTCCAAAATAAACAATAAATAGGCTAAGTATGTTTAATACAAGAAACAATAATAATTTCAGATCGTCTTTTGAAAAACGTTTTTTTAATAAATTAAAAAATATTCCCGCTATAATCAGAACGATTACAAATATTGAAAATTGCTGAGGAATAGATAAGGCGACACTGCTTCTTTCAATAAACTTCTGAACTATTTCGTATTTTGATATTCCTATCTGTCCAACCACGGCTGTTGATTTAGATAGTGTAAAGATTAGACTTTTTATCTGCATGAATCCGTGTCTGACCTCAAAAAGAAAGAAGGGCAAAAGCATAATCATCAGACCTGACCAAAAACTAACTGTATTAATCAACCAATTTAACAAATTCTCTTTAAGTCTCTTTTTGTCTAAAATAGACAGAAAGAAAGTTGTAAAAAAATAAATTATCCATGTTACTAAAAAAACAACCCCTAAAGAAATATGGTGATTCAACAACAAACCGTAAATAAGACCCATTATCATGAAACTCTTTATATTTCTTTCTGCCCTGATTTCTTTGGTTTTATAAAAAAGCGTCAAAAGAACAAAAAGAAAGAGCGGGGCAAGATTTGGACTCCATATCTGGGTAATATAACTTGAAAAACAAAAAATTGCCAAAATCCATGTGGCAGGAACGGTTAATTTTTCAACTAATGATTTATTTAGAAAATAAATTGCCAGCGGAATACCTACAAAGTAAGGCAAAGAAATAATTAAAAAAAGAACTACCCGGGGATCCTTCGAGATTGCAACGCCAATACTTAATAACCAAATCCATTGAGGACCGTAAAAAATTCCCGGTATCCCTGAAGTGGGACCTATAAGAGATATTTTTTTTAAGTTATCCCAAGCCATGAGTAAATCACGCCCCGGATCATACCAAAAAGGAATTGCTCCGCTTAATATTGGTTTAATTATGATAAAAAACGGTATAATAAAAAGTAAGATAAAAGAGATACGTTTAAGTAGTTTGATCATTGTTTCTATTATATATGATACGCATTAATAATCAAAAAAAAGCAGCTAAAAAAAACTTTTTTTACCAGTTTCTTCCGCTATTTTTAGTGTTTCTACTTTTTATGTTTTTCAGATTCAATAATTTTGGAAATAGGATCGGCTTTGGCTGGGATCAGGAGCAATACACAACCCAGGTAAGGCAATTAATTGTCGATCATAAGCCGGTTTTGCTCGGTCCCCGGACTACGAACGACCGCGGATTTTTTCTTGCTCCCTATTTTACCTATTTAATCACGCCCTTTTTTTTACTTACCAACTTACATCCTTACGCAATCGGAATCTTTCTTATCTGTTTTAATATTTTATTCTTTATAGGATCATATTATATACTTTCCAATTTATTTTCTAAAAAAACTGCGATCCTGTTTCTTCTATTTTGGTCAATCAATCCTATTGCTGCAAGATATGATTCGGTTGCCTGGTGGCCGATATTTATTCCATTGGGGACTTTAATGGTTTTTTTTGTTTTGAAAAAAATATTTAATGATAATCGTTTAACTGACTGGTTGATTCTTGGAATCTTATGCGGTTTTTTTATTAATATGCATGTCCAGTTTGCATTTATTTTGTTTTTTGTTTTGATTTCTATTTTTTTGCATCAGAATGTCTTGATAAACCTGAAAAATAAACTCATATTTTTTATTGCATTTATTATTATGTTTACGCCGCTGATTATTTTTGACTTCAGACATAATTTTTTGAATACAAAACTTCTCTTAAGTTTTTTTTCAAAAGGAATAGCTGATGTCGAACCCTGGTTTTTTAACTGGACACTTCCATTTAAAAATGTAACTCAGCCTATTATTCTTACAAAGAATGTATTGATGATATTCTTCTTTTATATAGCCATTGCTTTCTCTCAATTTCTTTTATACCGGAAAAAAAGGGGTTATTTAAAGAATTTTTATTTAGCAGCTTTTATTTTGTGGATGGTTTTTCCGTTAATATTCGGCATATACGGACAACGACCGTCCGAATACTATTTTATGTTTTTGTACCCGTTTATATATATTACTTTAATTGAAATTCTCTTACTGTACAAGAAAAAATTGCTGATTTTTATTTTTATAATTCTCTTTATAATAAATCTTCGTCCGCTTTTTTTCAATCTTCAAGATGATAAATATAGTCTAAAATTCAAAGATGAGCTTATTCGTAAATTAACCGACCGTACAAAAGGAAAAAAATTCAATATCTCTTTTACAACATCAGTGGGCAGTGACGCCGGATTCAGATATTTGATCAAATATTACAAAATACATTACACTGGTGACTGGAAGGATCCGCTTGTCCAGATAAAAATACCCGCTAATAATAAATGCAGGATAAAAGTAAATGAAATGGGAGTAATTATTCCAAAGGAACTTTTATAACATTTTATCCAGCTCTGTCCTTAGGAAGTGATTATTGTTTATAAAGCGCCTTTTTTCTACGGTGAAAGTTCCGATTTTTTTTGTTTCAATAATAACCGATCTGGTATCCTCATATTTAATATAGGCGTCTATATAGTCGTCGGGAATTCCCGGCTTTGGTTCAATGATTAGATAAAGAGTTTTACTGTTCTGATTCCATTTTTCATCGCTGAATTGTATTTCTTTTCCAAATGAGTCCAGTGGATATCCTACCCAATGTGGCATATATCCATACTTAGATTTTCCATACCAGTTAAACAAATATGCCCAAGTCGTGTTCATCAAAAGCGGGTTTGTAACTGTATTGATTGCATAATCTCTTGTTTTATTATCTTTATATATATAATCCATTAACCTTTTTTCATCAAACAGGTCCTGTTTATTTTGTACCGAAAATAATGTCTCCCCGTTTTTGTTGTCCCTTAAAATAAAATTTATATTTGTAAATACCAGTAATATAATCATAAAAGCAACAAATATCTTACCTGTTTTTTTTCTAAAACTATTGCCAGCGCCGTATATGACATAAACCACAAGAATGATGAGCGGATAAATATTTCCGATATTTAAAAAGTAGGAATGATTTTTTTCAATAGGGTAGATAAAAACCGGTGAAAGAAACCATGTAAGTAAAAACAATAGAAGAGTTCGGTCTTTTTTAATTACTAATATTTTATAAAGCGGATATATTATGATAATAAAAAGTATTAAGAAGGCGGCTATTTGCTGGATTTGAGAAAATTCTGCCCTGGTTCCAAGTAAGTTTACGTAAATGTTTTTTACCAGACTATTGATAAAAGTAAATAATTTTTGTGGTAGATAAAAACCTGCATCTTCCTTTTTGGTAAAAAATCCCAATAAAGCCGTCAACCCTTGAAACTTAAATTTCACTTCTGAAGCCATATAAAAAATCCAAGGCAAAAACGAAAAAATATAAAGCAAATAATACCTACGAAATGAAGAAATAATCGTTTCTTTGTTGGTAAAGAATTGATAAATAAAAGCAAATATTATAAAAATAATCTGATATAAAAGAAAGAACTGGAAATCAACCGAAAAACCCCATGTTAATATCATTAACGGTATCCCTATTGGTTTATTTTTTAGAACCAACCACAAACCATAAAAAAATATTGCCGTCGTCAATATTGCCGGGGGCGGATTAGATAACCACCGCCCATATTGAACCACTTCAAAAGAAACAGACATGATTAACGAACATAAAAGGGCTATTTTTTCATTATTAAAAAGTTTTTTTGCTAAGAAGTATATGAAAGCAATATTAAGAATATTGATAAATATCATAGGTATACGGGCAATCGTAGGGTCACCGCCTGATAAAAAATAAAAAGGTGCGATGATATACCAATATAAAGGAGAGTGAAATAATCCCCTGATATCTGTTGTCGGTCCGATAATTTTCGGATGAAGATCTTTCAATATGCTGATCGATTGGAGCGCGTCTCTTGCCTGATCATATCCGAAAGTTACATGTTGAAAATATATTAACCGAAGTAAAGTTCCAAGCAAGATTATCCCAAGCAAAATTAATAAATTGCCTTTTTTTATAATCATATACGGGTGTTTGATATAATTATACAATATGAATGAGCTAACAATAATAATTCACTCGTACTCATCACCAGGGCTCCTTTCTTGTATTAAATCCGCATTATTACTTACAAAAAATATATATGTTATAGGCGAAGAAAAAAGGACTGACGCAAAAAAATTTTTATCTGAACGTAAAATTCAGGTTGTCCCATTTTCTAATCAAGGAATAGTTGAGCCGGCACGGAATTTTGGAATAAAACAAGCTAATACCACCTGGATATTTTTATTAGATGCTGATGAAACAATAACTTCGGAATTAGTACGGGAAATAAAGAAAGCAATTAGAGTTAAATCGTACGGATTTTACCAAATCCCAAGAAAAGAAATATTATTTCATTCATATTGGCTGAAATACGGAGGATGGTACCCTAATTATCAGACACGACTAATTCAAAGATCCAAATTTGTTCAATGGCCATCTTATATTCATTCAACGCCTGTTATAAAAGGAAAAAAAGGAATATTACATAATCCTATTCTCCATTATTCACAAAATAATATTTCAGAAATGGTAAACCGGACAATAGTATTTGAAAGTAACGAAGCAGATTTATTATATAAAGCCAATCGCAGTACATCAGTTATGATTTTTTTCCGAAAATTTTTTGGCGAACTTTATCGAAGACTTATAAAAGGCTTGGGATTTATGGATGGAACCTATGGAATAATTGAATCAATTTATCAAGCGTTTTCAAAAACTATTACATATTTATTTTTATATGAAAAAAGTCGGCATTTATGATCCGTTCTTAGACACTTTAGGTGGAGGTGAAAAATATATTCTTTCTATCATGGACGCCTTTTCAGATCTTGGCTACGAGATAAATATATTTTGGGATAAAGATTTAACTAAAGAAATCAAAGAACGTTTTCAACTTCGATCTATTAATACATCAAAGTTTGTAGATAAAAAAAACTTAAAAAACTTATGGCCATATGATTATTTTTTCTATATAACTGATGGAAGTTATTTTTTTTCAGGAGCAAAAAATAATTTTGTTTATGCGATGATTCCTAATAAAAAACTTTATGATCTAAACTTAATCAATCGGCTTAAATTAATTAATTACAAATTTATTACTCATTCTCTTTTTACTCAAAAATGGTTGAATAAATTCGGGGTTAAATCAACTGTAATAATGCCCTACTTAGATGATAGATTCATTAACCAAAATATCGATCCCGTTAGGAAAGAAAGGGTTATTCTTTCGGTCGGCCGTTTTTTTTCTCATCTGCACAGTAAAAAACAGGGTGAGATGATTAAGGTTTTTAAACTATTAAAAAAATCGAGCGCTCGATTTAAAGATTTTAAATTAATATTGGCTGGAGGCTTAATGAAGGAAGATCAAAAATATTTTAATGACTTAAAAAAATTATCCGGTAATGATCCTTCAATTATTTTCAAACCTAATATTAAACTTTATGAACTTTACAAACTATATAAACTTTCATCCTATTTTTGGCATTTTACCGGATATGGAGTTAATGAAGAAAAGAATCCTGAATTGGTCGAACATTTAGGTATCACTCCTCTTGAGGCCATGGCTTCAGGATGTTTGACATTTTGTTATTCCGCCGGCGGACCTAAGGAATTAATAACCGAGGGTGAAAACGGATTTTTGTTTTCAAACGCCGATGAACTAATCAATAAAATGATCAAAATCGAACAAAATGAGACTATGCAAGAAAAAGTTATCAATAATGGTAAACTGTTCATCAAAAATAATTTTTCTTATGAAATGTTTAAAAGAAAAATAAAGAGTGTCCTATGAAAGAATATCCAATCTCTATTATCATCCCCGTTTATAAGAATTATGAGATGTTTTTCAAATTCTTTGAAATAAATAAGAAATATTTTGAAAACTGTGAGGTAATTGTCATGAACGACTACCCGCAAGAAAATATTACCAAACCGGTAAAGAAAATATTTTCGGACGCGATCGTTATGAACAACAAAAAAAATTTGGGATTTGCCGGAAATGTCAACCGTGGCATTTTAAAATCAACAAGAGATTACGTTTTTCTTATGAATTCTGACGTCGTCCTAAAAGATGATTCTTATTTAAATTCTTTAAGGCATTTTAAACTTGATAAAAGTTTATTTGCGGTCGGCTTTGCTCAAATTGAAAAAGACAATAAAATCGTTGGGGCCAATCGTGCATATTTTAGCAACGGATTAATAAATCATACCTCTCTACAAACTACGTCTAACGGACCGTGCCCTATATTTTGGGCTGAAGGAGGATCTTCTATATTTAAAAAAAGTTTATTTATAGAATTGGGATTACTTGACGATCTTTATAACCCTTTCTACTGGGAAGATATTGATTTGTCATACCGTGCGTGGAAAGCCGGATATAAAATTTTGTTTGACCAAAATATTAAGGTTGAACATCGCCATGAATCAACTATCGGAAAGTATTTCGATAAATCCAAAATAATAAAAACCGCTTTCAGAAATCAGCTGATCTTTCATTGGAAAAATCTTACTGACAAAGATTTAATTATTAAACATTTGATGAATATTCCAAGATTTATTTTTTTCCCCGGATTTTTCGAAGCGCTAATAAGATTACCTAAAATTTTACAAGAAAGAAAAAAAACAGTAAAATTATTTAAAGAAACTGACATAGAAATATTAAGCAAGTTCAAAAGTTAATTAGACAATATGAGTAAAAAAATTTTCTTTATATTAGTTGGAATTTCTCTTATATCTTTATTCATAAATATCTATAAACAAAATTTAAACTGCCTGACAACAGACGAAGCGGCTTTTGGTTATAATGCATATTCTATTTTAAAAACAGGAAGAGATGAATACGGAAGCTTGCTTCCCTTGAGATTTAAATCGTTTGGTGATTATAAAATGCCTTTATATACTTATCTGTCAATTCCCTTTATTGCACTTGGAGGGTTAAATGAGGCAACCACGCGTTCGTTAAACACTGTGATCGCAATACTTTTCCCTTTTATAATATATCTGCTTTCTTATCAACTTTTTAAAAATAAACGCATTTCCCTGCTGGCATCTTTTCTTCTTGCTCTGTCCCCAGGACTGCAAACTGTTGGAAGACAGGCTCATGAATCATATTTGACTACTTTTTTCTTAGCCACGACAATACTATTTTTTTTGAAATTTAGGGAAAAGAACTCTTTTAAATCTTTTTTGAGCTTTACCCTGTCTTTATTTATTTTTTCATTAGGCTATCAATTCAGCAGGCTTTGGATAATTTTTTTTGCAATTGGTTGTATCTATTTTGTAGTTAAAAAAATGATTTCTAAAAAATTTATTCTACCTCTTATTATTGTTTTTGTAATTTTATTTGTGCCCGACATTATAGTTCGTCCGACAAGAGTCGGCAATCTGTTATTTTTTAAAAACATCGGACTTGGTCTTCAAACGGCAGAACTGAGAAGTGAAGGAGGAGAACGTGTACTTTATAACAAAGCCACTGTTGGAATTAAAAATCTAATATTAAATCACATTTCCTATCTATCGCCGCAGTTTCTCGTAATAAGAGGAGATGAAAACTATCGGTTCGGATACGAGGGAATTTCCTCTGTCACATTAATCGAATATCTATTTATTTTTATCGGGCTATATTATCTATTTAAGGAAAAGCAGAAATTCCGTTATATTTTATTAATCCTTCTTTTATTTGCTCCCTTAGCCGGATCACTTGCCTGGGCAGGATTTTCGATTACGAGAACACTTCCTCTAATAGTCATTACGTCAATTATTTCCGCATACGGATTTTTTGGATTGATTAAAGAAATAAAAAATTCAAAGACTTTAATATTTGTAATATTTTCATGTCTGTTTGTATATGGAATATTCTCATTTTACTCCTGGGATTTTTATTTTAATCATTATCCAAAACGGGCACTGACAATCCGGGCATTTCAATGCGGGAATAAAGAAATGGCAGAATTTATTAAAAAAAATTATTCATCGACCGATACATTTTATATTACTCAAAAAAACGGCCAACCATATATATTTTTGCTTTTTTATTTAAAATATCCTCCGGAAAAATATCAGCAGATTGCTAAACTATCAACTCCAGATAGATTTGGATTCGGACAGGTTGAAAGCTTTGATAAATTTATATTTTCGATAAGTTCTAATATCCAAACCAAAAAAACTATCTTAATCGGATATCCTGATGACTTTTCTGCTGAAGAAAACTCGTCACTTAAAAAAATTAAAATAGGAACTGAAACTATATTTCTAATTAAAGAGATTAAATGAAAGAGAGAGCAACAACGATATTATAGAAAGCATGAATTAAGATCGGGACTGTCAGACTTTTTCTCTGAATCATTATTAGTCCGTTGACCATACTTAAGAGCAAATCGGTTAGCATAAAAACTAAAAGCATACTGCCGTTGATCCGGTTGTTGGCAAAAAGAATCGGAACGTGTAAAAAAAAGAACAGAATACTGGCAAAAAAAGTTGATGAGTAAGCATTTTTTGACTCTTCATAAAGCCGCTTTAATACAAAACCTCGGGAAAGTATTTCCTCGGTAATTCCAGTAGCAAGAGCGGTTAGAACGATTAATCCAAATTGATTAAACGATGGAAAGTGACCGAATAAACTGACTTTATTAAATTTAATGTAAACTGAAACTAGGGCCGTCAAAAAAAGGATTAAACCGATTCCAAAACTGATAAAAAATTCTTTTATAAAACTTTAAAGTTCTTATTAATAAATAAAGCAGAGAGAATTTCTTTTTTTTCAACGGATCTTATATAGATAAAAACAGGTAAGACAAAAACTAAAGGCTTAGCGATAAACTCATCAAACCACTCAGGAAGTTTAAAATAGGTTCTGTAAATAGCCCAAATAATTAAAATGACTGCCCATAGGTTCAACGCCTTCTGGGTCGGAGTCGTTCCCTTTTTATCATTCATAAGACCATTATTCTAAAAAGTCCTTTAATTTTCTAGCCCTTGTCGGGTGTTTCAATTTCCTTATTGCTTTGGCCTCAATCTGTCTGATCCTTTCCCTGGTCACTTTAAATTCTTTTCCAACCTCTTCCAAGGTCTTCGGTTTTCCATCTTCCAGTCCAAACCTCATCATTAATACTTTCTTTTCTCTCGGAGATAGCGTTTCAAGAACTTTATTTAAAGCATCTTTTAGTAGTTCCCGGGAAACTTTATCATAAAGAGACGGTTGATTTGTATCGGCAACAAATTGTTCAAGAGTAGCTTCTTTATCATCCCCTACCGGAGTAGATAACGATCTTGGCTGCTGGGAAATTTTCATTAGATTTTCAATTTCCGGAACCGTCATAAGCATTTCTTTAGCAGTTTCCTTCACCGTTGGCTCTCTACCTAGTTTTTGGGTTAGTCGTCTTTGAGTTTTATAAAAACGATTAATATGATCAACCATATGGACCGGAATTCTTATCGTCCTTGATTGATCAGCAATTGCCCTGGTAATCGCCTGTCTTATCCACCAAGTGGCATATGTTGAAAATTTATATCCACGGCGCCAATCATACTTTTCCACTCCGCGGATTAATCCCTTATTACCTTCTTGAATTAAATCCAAGAACGACAATCGTCTGCCTAAATATTTTTTTGCAATTGATACTACAAGTCGGAGATTGGCTTTCGTTAGCTTATCTTTAGCTTCTTTATTCCCTTTTTCATATTTTTTTGCCAGATCGATTTCATCGGCAAATTTTAAAAGCGGCGTTTTTCCAATTTCCTTTAAATACATTTTGATCGGATCAAGCGATTCACCGTGTTTTAAAACTACCAAATGTTCCAGTTCTTTTTCGATTTCTTCGACTGTTTTTTGTGACTCACTTTCATCCCTAGTTGAAATCGTTTCAAAAATATCAATTCCTCGCTTTAAAGCGTCATCAAAAAAACCATCAATCTCTTTGATATGTTTTTCCGGATTCGGGAGCACCAGTAAAATATCGTCTTGTACCAAAAATCCGTCTTCTACTCCTTGAGTGATTAATTCTTTTAAAGACCTCGGAAGATGATGTTTTATCATAGGGTGTTACTATTCTATAAAGAAATTAGTGTTTTTTCTACCTCTTTTAAATTTTCAGAGATTTTCTTTAGTTGTTTTTTATTTTCCGGGCTTTCTTCTTCTGAAAGAATCTTCTTTATTTCCCGTTTGAAATAGTATTTTTTTATTTCGTGAATTAACCTGTCTAAACTTTCATTAGCCAGACTATGATCAGCTGAAGCAAATAAAAATATTTCATCAAATATAGGACGTATTTCATTAGGTAATTTTTTACCAAAATAGTTTATATCCGTTTTGCTATTTTTTTCTATCTCCTCAAAAAATAAACGGCTGATCTTTACGTATGAAGGATGCAAAAAATATTCCGGTTTTAAAATCTCAAAAACGCTACGATATATTTTGTTTGGGTCTTCACTTTGAAAAACTATACTTAGGACATATTTGTCAATTGTTAATTCCCTAATATCTTCAACAGGCTTATTGTATTTAATTTTATTAAGCGAAAGTTGTTTCTTTTTTATTTTTAATTGGCTGATTAAATTTTCAACCGTATTTTCGGAAACTTCCAGAATGTCGGCTAATTTTTTAACATAAAAAGTCCGGACAATCGGATTGGTAATTTTTTCGATCACCGGAATTATCTCTTCTCCGATCTTTTTTTTAGCAAAGGCTGATTCCTCCGGATATTTTTTTTGGGCGGTATCAATTAAAAAATCGTAAATTGGAACCGGTTTGGCAAGCGATTTTTTAAATTTATCCGGATCCTTATTGATAGCCTCATCAGGATCTTTGGCAAAATCTATTGTAACTACTCGAACTTCAAAATCAAATTTTTCTGCCTCTTCTATTCCCCGCTTAATTGATTCTACCCCTGCGGTGTCCGCATCCATCATTAAAGTAATTTTATCGGTGTACCGTTTAAGAAGTTTGAGTTGTTCCATTGTTAAAGCCGTCCCTTTAATGGCGACAAAATTAGAATATCCATGTTGAAAAGGTGTGATCATATCAAGTTCGCCTTCAACAATGTAAACATTTTTTTGTTTTTTTATCTCTTCAATTGCCAAATTAATTCCAAACAAACATTCTCTTTTGTGGTAAATTGGTGTTTCCGGTGTATTAACATATTTTGCTTCCTTTTCGTTTCCTCCGGATAAAATTCTTCCGGAAAAACCAAGAGTATTACCTCGACTATCTTTCAGCGGGAACATTAAACGGCCACGAAATCGATCATAGTAACTACCTCTTTCGCTTCGAATCACTAAACCGTTTTCAAACATTTCCTCCTCTTCATACTTTTTTTTCTTCAGAAATAATTTCAGCGAATCCCAGGAAGACGGTGAATAACCCAGTTCAAATTTATTGATAATGGATTGATTCAATAGCCTTGTCTTTAAATAAGAGCTGGCTTTTTTTCCAAAATCAGTTTTATTAAGAATGTAATTAAAAAATTCACTAGCCAGTTGATTCATTCCTATAAATCTTTCTTTTTTCTGCCAAATCTTATCTTCAAAGCTGATTTTATTCAATTTTAATTTAACTCCAGTTTTTTTTGCTAGCTCTTTTAAGGCTTCAATGAAAGTGATATTTTCCCATTTCATTAAGAACTTTATTACATCTCCACCTTCTCCGCAGGCGCCGAAACAATGCCAGATTCCCCGCTCGGGAGAAATTACAAAAGAGGGGCTTTTTTCCTGATGAAATGGGCAAACGGCTTTGAAATTGCGGCCGGCCTTTTTTAAAGTAATAAACCCTCCGATAAATTCAACAATGTCAATCTTCCGTTTAATTTCCTCAATCTGGTTTTCCACGGTTCTATTTTAACACCAATTTGCCCTGAAGTAGAGCAAAAGGGTTGATATTTAATCTTTTATATTTTATATTTAAATTATGGTCTATCTCTATTTGGACAAAAATACAATAAAACTACTTTACTTGAAAAAAACGCTTTTAGGCCAACAGGAAACTCTATATCATCAAAAAACTTACGAGTCTGACTTGATTGATAAGGGAAAAATAATAAATGTTGATTTATTAGCCTCGGCTATCAAAGAGGTGGTTACTTCATCGAACAAACCCGTTGCCGATAATCAAATCAGTTTGATTCTTCCTCAAGAATTTTTTAGTTTTTTCCGTACTACCGTTCCTACAGACATTGCGCCATCAGCCCTTAATTCATTTATTTCCGACAAAGCCCGCTCGATATTGCCGGTTGATAACACTGACTTGGCCAGCGATTACTTTGTCCAGGAATCGCAACAGGAAAAAGTTGTCACATATTTTGGAGTCAACCAGGAAACCGTCAACAGCATTAAACAGGCTCTTACTTTAATTGATTTTAAGGTTGTTTCAATAATCCCTGATACAATGGCTTATTTTAAATTGTTTGAAAAAACATTAAGAAAAGAGAAGAAAGAAACTATCCTTTATGCCGAATTGGGAGAAAATGTTTTAAGCGGTTATTTATTTGATTCTTGCGGATTAATTGACGATAAAAAGATATCGATAAAATATTCTGAAGAAGACAAGATTTCCGATATTTTAAAAACAAAAGTAGATGAGATCGCTGCTGAAAAGAAAAAGGTCAACCGGATCATTATTTCGGGAGAAAAATCCGACACTATCCGCCAAGATACTTTTACCAAGTCTGTTGGTGTCTGGACAAACCCTTTAAAAAGAATTGTTCCAACATTTTATGAAAGTTATTTAAAAATGTTAATACCTAAGGATGGAAAAACTTTTCCGATCTTAACCTATGACGTTTGTTTTGGCGCTTTCATATTGTCAGAGGAAAATAAGAATTTTTCAATTTTAAGGAATAATGTTTATTCCGTTAAGAACAAAGTTTTTTTACCAAAAATGAAAATGCCGAAAAAGGAAGTTTTTCTTTTTATCGGTTCGTTTGTTATTTCCTTTTTGCTTTTTGTTCTTATTTCTAAATTTGGTGGAAGTATAAAGATTCCTGATTTTTTAACGAAAAAAGATACTGTTGTTGTGACTCCGACCACCGCGCTTCCGACTCCGACTCCGACTCCTAACTTTAAAAAGGAAGAAGTTAAAATTAAGATACTAAATGGCTCCGGCGTTAAAGGTAAAGCAACAGAAATTAAAGAAATTCTTCGAAAAAAAGGATACGTAGAAATCCTAACCGATAATGCCGATAACTTTGATTATGTTGTTACTGAAATTCAGGTAAAAAGTGATAAAAAGCAATTAGGAGATATGATAAAAAATGATCTGAAGGATTATGTAACCTCACCTAAGATCACAATATTGGATGACAAGGAAGCGTCTGATCTTGTTTTAATCTTCGCCGCCGACTTCAAATGATATAATAATTCGATGGAAACCAATATTGAACAACTAAAAATTAAATATCAGTCAATTCTGAGTAAAGCTGATCTTAGTAATAAGAAAAAAGGGTTAAAAACTTTAGAAGAACAAAGTTATGAAGCGTCTTTTTGGAGTGACCCAAAAAAAGCCGGTGAAATCATGAAGAAAATTACGGATCTAAAAAAAGAAATAGAAGATCTGGAAATGATGGAATTATTATTGGAGGAAAACCAAATTGAAGACGCAAAAAAATTAATCGACAAATATGAAGTCCTTCTTTTTCTTTCCGGACCTTATGATAAAGGCGGGGCTGTCTTTTCAATTCATGCCGGTCAGGGAGGAACCGAAGCGATGGATTGGTCGAGCATGCTTTTTCGAATGTATACGCGGTTCTTTGAAAGAAAAGGATGGAGATTTGAAGAATTTGACAGAGTAGCTGGAGAAGAAGCCGGAATAAAAAGTTCTATCATTAATGTCTATGGAAAATTTGCCTATGGTTATTTAAAAGCTGAAGCCGGAGTTCACCGTTTAGTCCGTCAATCCCCTTTTAACGCTGACAAGCTCCGACAGACCTCATTTTCACTGGTAGAAGTTTTGCCGATGATTGAAGATAAAGAAATTAGTATCCGAGACGATGAGGTCGAATGGGAGTTTTATCGATCAGGTGGCCACGGCGGTCAAAATGTCAATAAAGTTTCAACGGCAGTCCGGCTAATTCATCGTCCTTCAGGTATTATTATTACCTGTCAAACAGAAAGAGATCAGGGTTCCAATCGAGAAAGTGCTATGAAAATTTTACGGGCAAAACTGTGGAAAATAGAACAAGAAAGGAAAGCTAAAACAATCGCCGGTTTTAAAACTGAAACAATGGCGTCATGGGGACATCAGATTAGATCATATGTACTTCATCCCTACAAATTGATAAAAGACTTGAGAACAGATTATGAAGAAACACAGACCGATAAAGTACTTGACGGCGAACTTGACGGATTTGTAGAGGCCTTTTTGAAAATGTCAAAATAAAAAAATAATAAAATAATTAAATATTTATTTCTTCATTTGTTTATTTGATTATTGAATTTATTTCTCAATCTGCTATCCTAGTCCTATATGGAAAATAAAAATTTGATTCATACCTTGGAAACAAAAGTTGTTGATGGTATTCCTTATGTTTCTTTTTTTACTTTTATTGCGATCGCGGTTATTGTCGGCTCTGTTTTAGGTTTCGGCTTTTCTCGGTTTAACAAAAAAACTACCGGTAGTAAAGACGTGAAAGATACCGCTCAATCTGCAGGCATCGTTGATAAAAAAACTTTCAAAGATAGTGTTGAAGGTATTTTAAGAGAAGGAGGAATAGACGGAGAAGGCAACTTTCACATTGAGCGTCCCGGTGGAGAATCTCAAAATGCTTATCTTACCTCAAGTACTGTTGATTTGTCCGTTTATGTTGGTAAAAAAGTTAAAGTTTGGGGACAAACTTTTTCAGGACAAAAAGCCGGTTGGTTGATGGATGTGGGACTTGTGGAGATAGAAAAATAACAATGATTACATTCGATAAAGTTACAAAAAAATTTCCCCTAGGCAATACTGCTTTAAGTGATATTTCTTTTGAGATTGATAATAATCAATTTGTTTTCTTAGTCGGCCAGTCAGGAGCTGGAAAAACAAGTATCCTAAAGATGATCACACAAGAGATCAAACCGACCAGCGGATCAATTATTGTCGATGATTTTGATTTAACAGATAAAAATTTTTCTCAAAAAATTAATTTACGCCGGAAGATCGGAATTATTTTTCAGGATTTCAAAGTTTTGGCCGACAAAAATGTTTTTGAAAATGTCGCTGTCAGTCTTAAAGTTATCGGGTTAGATCATTCAGAAATTAAAGCAGAGGTAAAAAAAACCCTTGAATTAGTTGGTCTTTCCAAAAAAGAAATGGTATTTCCTGTTCAATTGTCTGCCGGCGAGCTGCAAAGAGTAGCTATCGCAAGAGCCGTCATTGGAAATAGGGATATCATAATTGCCGATGAACCAACTGGCAATCTTGACCCAAAAACTTCCTGGGACATTATGAAAATTTTTAAAAAATTGGAGGGAAAAAGAACCATAATCATTGCCACTCATAATACCGATATTGTTAATTCGTTCCAAAAAAGAGTCTTAGTATTGAAAGAAGGTAAAATCATTAAAGATCAAAGAAAAGGAGGTTATGAATTATGAAAGACATATGGACATCAATCAGAAGAACCCCTTATCAGTCGTTATCGGCTTTTTTAATTCTGTTCTTCACTCTTTTTTTAACATTGATATTGTTCGTTTCTCTCACCTTTCTTTATGGCACCCTAAACTATCTTGAGACAAAACCTCAAGTAACCGTTTATTTTCAAACGAAAACTCCGGAAACACAGATTTTTAAAGTCCGTGAAGAATTAATGAATTCGGGAAAAGTACTAAATATAAAATATATTTCAAAAAATGAAGCTTTTAATATTTATAAACAATTAAATAAAGATAACTCTTTGCTTTTGGAAATGGTTTCGGCCGATATTCTTCCTCCGTCTCTTGAAATATTTGCAAAAAAACCTGTTTTTCTCCCCGAAATAGCAGAGTATCTAAAAAAGCAGGGAGATATCGATGAAGTCCAATATTAAAAAGATATTATTGAAAAGTTGCTTGTACTAACTAATACTATTAGAAAGTCCGCGTTGATCTTTTTCGGCTATTTGATTCTTATGTCTATTGTCGTTCTGACAACGACAATTCTTTTCAAAATCGCTCTTAAGGAAAGCGAGATTACTTTACTAAAGTTAATCGGCGCGACTAATTCTTATATTAGAAAACCCTATGTTTCAGAAAGTTTATTTTTAGGAATGGCTGCCTCAATATTATCATTTAGTATTTTTGCGGTTATAGTTCTTTACTTCAATCCCTTTTTGCAATCTTATTTCAAGGGAATCACCACTCTTTCAGTTGATATTTTCAACTATTCGTTGGTAATCTGGCCATTAAATTATATTTTCTTTGCCATTGTTTTTGTATCTATCTCAATATTTGGTGCTGTCATCGCTTCGGTCGCCTCTTACATCGCCACTAATAAATATCTAAAGGTATAATTAAATAATGATCAAAAAAACTCTTGTTTTTATTGTTTTATTTTTCTTGATTATTGTCTCAGTCCGTGCACAAGACACAACCGATCTACAAAAAAAAATCAGTGAATATCAAGAAAAGCTCCAGCAGTTAAAACAGCAAAAAAATACCCTATCTTCACAAATCCAATATATGGATACTCAAATCGATTTAACTTCGTTGCAGATAAACCAAACTGAACAAAAAATTTTAAATACCGGAAAAGAAATTGAGGTTCTGGGTTCAAGGATCGAAGGATTGGATCAATCTTTAGATTATTTATCTAAACAACTTATTCAAAGAATTGTAATTGGTTATAAGAAAAAGCCATTATCAATCTTTTCTCTTCTTTTTGATAATAAGAATGCATATGACTTTCTTAATCAAGTTAAATATTTAAAAACTGCCCAAGATAATACTCAAAAACTTCTTTATACAGTTCAAGAAACAAAAACAAATGCCGAGGAACAGAAAAAATTACGGGAAGAAAAGAAAATCGAATTAGACAAATTAAACGAAACTCTAACTTATCAAAAACAATCGCTCGATAATCAGAGAGGCCAAAAACAGAGGCTTTTAAACGCCACTCAAAGCGATGAAGCTACTTATCAAAGACTCCTATCTCAAGCACAAGAACAATTAGCATCGTTCGGACGATTTGTACAGGGACAAGGCGGTTCCTCACTTCTAAGCAATCAAACAAGTTGTGATGACTGGGGTTGTTATTATAGCCAAAGAGACAGTCAATGGGGAGCAAACTCTCTTAATGGAACCGGCTATACTTTGGCAAGCGATGGATGTTTAGTCACTTCAATGGCCATGGTTTATACTCATCTAGGTCGGCGAAACGTAAACCCTCAAACAATTAATTCTAATTCTAGTAACTTTGCTTCATATTATCCGGCTTATCTCGAATACACAATTTCTGCTGACGGATTAACAACTTCTCGAATCAGCGCCTCTATTGATTCCACCCTTTCATCAGGAGATCCGGTCGTAGTCGGCGTCAGAGCTTACGGAGGCACTCACTTTGTGGTATTAATAAGCGGTTCAGACGGAAATTATATTATGAATGATCCTTTTATTGAAAATGGCCACAAGATATCTTTTAATAGCCACTATTCTGTCGGTAGTATTTTCGAAATAAGAAAAGTTGTGCCCCAATAAAGGATATCTTTCATTATTTTTATCCTTTTCCTACACCCTAATTCTGTACTTATGTAGGTTATAAGCGGTTGATTATATATATACTATATATATTCTGTTGTTAGGTTTAAAACAAGTTAACTCGTTAACCGAATAACCGATGAAACAGATTATTTTCTCAATCATCATATTATTTTTTATAAATTTTATTTTTTCTAATAAGTCTTTAGCTCAATCGAAAGTTTTAATTAACGAATTTTTGATTGATCCCCCGCCTCAAACTGTCGAAATATTTAACTCAGGAACGGAAAGTGCTGATATTTCCGACTGGATAATTGATGATTCAGGTGGAACGACTTTTTATTCCATTCCGAAAGACAGCGTTATTTTTCCCAATCAATGTCTGGTTTTTTCCGGAGATTTCAATTTAAATAAAACATCGCCTGACACAGTTCGATTAATAAATAGCTCGCAACAATTAATCGATTCCTTTTCTTACAAATCCAGTTCGGGTTCCGGGATCAGCTATTATCGATTTCCAGACAATGATAATTTCTGGACGACCGGATCAGCTAATTTAGAATTTTATAATCAAACTAATGTTTCCTGCTTAATAACTCCGCCACCTTCTCCAACACCAACACTAACACCTGCTCTGATTCAACCGACTCCGACGTTGACCGCCGTAGTCTTGACGGAGGCGGGCCCAACGACTTCTCCTACACCACAACCTACTCCCTTGTTTTACGAAAACATTTACATTTCTGAGGTCATGGTTAACCCATCGACAGGTGAAAAAGAATGGGTGGAAATTTATAACAACAATGATTTTTCCGTTTCTTTAAACAACTGGTTTATCGACGATCAGGAAAACACCGGATCGTCTCCAAAAATATTTTCTTTGATAATTAATGCAAAAAGTTATGGGGTTGCCGATCTTACTTCGTCAATGTTTAATAATGACGGAGATAGTGTTAGATTATTAGATTTTAATAAAGATCTAAAAGATGATTTTGAGTATCAGAAAACTGAATCCGGAAAAACTTTAGGAAGAATTTCTTTTGAGTCAGAGAATTTTTGTTTTCAGGAACCCAGCAAAAATTCCGTTAACAATCCATGTATTAACCCAACTCAAACGCCAATCACCCTGACACCAACCGAAAAAATAATTTTTCCATTAACAACAAAGGATACCTCTTCTAACATACCGGTTGAAAAAGATAATAACTTTGATGCATTGGTACATCGAAGTGTTAATTATCCAACCAGTGTTATTCAAAATAATCCAGATAACGGTGAAGTCCTAGGAATAACCTCAGATTCCCTAAATAACAGTCATTTACTTCTCCGCACTCTTTCCGCAATTTCATTTTCATATTCCCTTTTGACTATCATCTCAATATTATTTAAAATGAAATTATCGTATGGAAAAAATAAAAACTTTTATTCATCGTTTATTCGTTCCTCATGAGGAAAACAACTTCCGTGCTAAAAGCCTTCATACTGATTTTTTAACCGTTTATTTAGTAATTGCTTTTCTAATGATGATCGCTTTTAAACAAGGTAATAACGTTTTGGGTTTTGCAACCGATATCAGTGTTAATAAACTTTATCAGTTGACAAATGAGCAACGGCAAAATAACAATTTGTCTCCGCTTTCTTTAAACTCAGCCCTGACTTTGGCTGCCCAAAGAAAAGCCGAAAATATGTTCGCTGAAAACTATTGGGCACACTATTCTCCCGATGGAAAAACTCCTTGGGATTTTATTCTTGGAGCTGGATATCAATATGAATATGCGGGAGAAAATTTAGCAAAAAATTTTTTGTTTAGTAACGGCGTTGTTGATGCTTGGATGAATTCTGCTACTCATCGGGATAATATTTTAAAAAAAGAATATACGGAAGTTGGATACGCAATTGTTAACGGTGTACTGAATGGTGAACAAACTACTATAGTAGTCCAGGAGTTTGGGAAGCCGATGGCAAGTTCTTTTACCCCGGAGACAGTTGAAGCTAGTGAAGCAACCAAAAATGTTCCGGCGCTTCCGGAAGTCAAGGCAGTTGTTGAGAAAAGAACAGAACAAATCGTAGCTCAAAAAACCGTTCCGCCAAAAATAAATGCTTTCAATTTTACGTTTAATTTGAATGTTATCTTTATTGCTTTTCTATTATTGGCATTGGCTCTTGATTTTTATTTTGCCTCTAAGTTTAATGTCATCAGAATTGGTGGAAAAAATATTGCTCACTTTTTATTTATAATTTTTATATTGATAGGATTGTTTATGTCAACAATCGGTGCAATCATTTAATCTATGGCCAAACATTTGTATTTAAATTTGAAAAAAGAATTTAAAAATCATCTTTTTGATTATTTACTATTAATTACCGCCGGTATATTTTTTTTAATTTTATTAAATATTTTTCGCGGACAAAGAGTGACAGAATTTTTTATTTTGGTTTCTTTTGCTTTTTTCTATATTATTTGGGGCGTCTATCACCATATTAGCAATGAAACTCTCCATTTAAAAACTGTGGTAGAATATATCCTGATCGCCTTTATAATTATTTTTCTTTTGAAAATTATAATTTTACCCTGACTTTATGAAAGGATTGATTCTTGCCGGAGGGTTGGCTACTCGACTTCGACCTTTAACTTGGGTCACCAATAAACATCTTTTGCCTATTTATAATAAGCCGATGATATATTATCCGTTGGAATCGTTGGCCAAAGCAGGAATAAAAGAAATTCTTATTTCAAGCTCCCCGGATCATGCCGGACAATTTGCTAATCTTCTCAAAGGAGGAGATCAGTTTGGAGTTAAACTTTACTATTCAGTTCAAGAGAACCCAAAAGGTGGAATTGCACATGCGATTGGGCTGGCTGAAGAATTTGCTAAGGGTGGTAAAATTACAGTTATCTTAGGCGATAATATTTTCGGTTACAACCTAAAACCAACTATAGAAAAATTTAATAAAAAGGACAAAGGGGCAACGGTATTTGGAATAAAAATGCCGGAGATGGAATCAAAACATTACGGTGTAATCGAGATTGATTCTGTCGGAAAAGTTCTTTCGATAGTGGAAAAGCCGGAAAAACCAAGATCTAATATCGCCCAAACCGGCGTATATGTTTACGATCAGCGGGTTTTTGAGTTTATACGTAAACAAAAGCCGTCTTTGAGAGGCGAATTAGAAGTGACCGACCTAAATAATTTTTACCTTAAGGAGGGAACTCTGGAGTGTGCCCTTCTTGATTGGTGGATTGATGCGGGTACTTCTCATGACGAATTGCTTCGAGCCAATAATCTTGTAGCTGAAAAAGTCCGACTAGGACTACTTTAATCTATGGATACGACTCAATTATTGCTTTCAACAGCAGTCACTATTACAACTATTCTATTAATAATTGTTAGCGTTCAATTAATCTCACTTCTAAAACAGTTAAAAAAAGAGCATGTTAAAAATGATAGTCATCCTGTTGCTAAAGGCTCCGAAATTAAGAAAGATAAAATAACAAAAAAAAAGATCAACCTCACTACATTACTTGAAAAAATGAAAACACGTATTTCCCACCCTCATTCCTCAAAGAGGAAGTTCTTCAAATCCATTTGACTTTACTTATTACGTTTTGTATGATATATTAGTTTTTTTACTCCCCGTCATGTGTACTGGGGTTTTTGTTGTTAATAAAATATTATTTCAATCTACCGGATGAACAAAACTAATAAATCAAGTATTTTACCCCAC
>Ga0172379_10003242_pt1 | contig 26412 bp, 15 predicted proteins | sample GrowelOW334metaG_FD_119756 | JGI IMG/M metagenome (GOLD analysis project Ga0172379, IMG submission 119756) | Groundwater microbial communities from an aquifer near a municipal landfill in Southern Ontario, Canada - Groundwater well OW334 metaG | ecosystem: Environmental > Aquatic > Deep...
CTTGAAACATATTCATGCTTTCGGAGTACCTTCCGACAAAAATAATTTTTCGGCGGGAACGGAATTGATATTCCGTTCAAGGAATCCTCATTCCGTCGGTTCCCCGGGCAAGCCCGGGGTCTGTCTCGGAATAAAAAATTAGTGCCAGCCCAGCAAAGTGCCGGCGTATTTTTATGCTGAATTGCCGCGGCCAGTGAAACCGCGTCAAGATAAGAACCATTCGCCTCCCTCGTTCCGGCAGCTGTCACTTCCTTCCATACAGAGCCTCATGAATACATCAAAAAAACCGCAAACGCGGCTTTTTCAAACTTGAGGGCGCTGCTTGTCAGGCGTTCGGATCGGTAAACGTCGTATCGATCTTTTGCTTTAGAACTACTTTTATTTTCTCGAGGATTTCCGGATTCTCGCGCAAAAATTGTTTGGCCTGCTCCATCCCCACTCCCAATTTTTCTTCGCCGAACATGAAAGTCGATCCGGATTTTTTGATCACTTCCAACCCCAAACCGGTATTGATGACATCGGAAAATTTCGAAATACCTTCGTTATAATAAATATCATACTCGACAACTTTGAACGGCGGCGCCACTTTATTTTTCACAATCTTGGCTTTCACGCGGTTACCGATTATTTCCTCGCCGTGCTTCAATTGCCCGATGCGCTTTAATTCTATCCGCAGCGACGCGTAAAATTTCAATGCCATTCCTCCCGGAGTTGTTTCGGGATTTCCCCACATCACGCCGATCTTCATGCGGGTCTGGTTGATGAAAAGCACGATGGTATTCGTCTTTGCCGCGACCGCGGAAAATTTCCTTAACGCCGAAGACATCAGGCGCGCCTGGAGCCCGATCTGCTGATCGCCCACTTCACCGTCGATCTCCGCGCGCGGCGTCAGCGCCGCCACCGAATCGACTACGATAATATCCACCTGGCCCGATTTCATCAAAGTTTCGACGATCTGCAATGCCTGCTCGCCCGAATCGGGCTGGGAGATCAAAAGATCATCGACATTAACGCCAATGCGTTTGGCGTACATCGGATCCAGCGCGTGCTCGGCATCAACGAACGCCGCCACCCCGCCCTTCCTCTGCGCTTCGGCAAGAATGTGCAGCGACAGCGTGGTCTTGCCGGACGATTCGCCGCCGTATATCTCCACAATGCGGCCGCGCGGAATCCCGCCCACTCCCAGCGCCATATCCAAAGAAATGCACCCCGTCGGAATCACGTCGATATCCACAGCCTTAACGTCTTTTAAAGTCATGATCGCGCCGTCGCCGAATTTATCTTTTATCTCATCAAGAGCCGCCTGCAAGCTCTTCCTCTTCTCCGCCTGCCCCGCAAGCACCTTGTCGCTCTCGGAAAGTTTTTGTTTTTTTGGCATAATATTTTAATATTCGAATATCCGTCCGGCAATCACTTTTGCCGCGCGGGAAAATATTCCTTTCCCGCACAACCCGAATGTTCGAATCAATAGGTATTATAGATTATAAAGATAAATTGATTATTAACCAATCTTGACAAATTTAAATAATTATTATGTTATTTATTAAGGTGAAATCTTTGATAAAGAGAATATTTCAATCAGATGGACCTTCCGACAAACTACAGCTGGAAAAAATGATCGCTTACGCAAGGCAAAGAAAGGAAGCAATAAATATAATCATTGTCAGTGTTATTCAACTGACAATTAATCCGCGCAATAGCGATAAAAAGATAAAAGAAAAATTCGATAAAGAAAGCGAAGCATACACCAGAAGGTGCGTTAAATGGTTCAGGAACCATTTCACAATGACGTCACGAACCAAGCAAGCAAAGAGGATGATAGAGCCATAATAAAAAGGCTTTAAACTATTCCTCTTTTGAATTTATTTATAAATTTTAAAACGGGCTTAAGCCCGTTTTAAAATTAAATTTGCATTTTAATTTACTATCCGCTATCCGATATAAACTATCGACTAAAATTTGATCGCACGCAATCAAACTTTTTGCCAGTTGTCATCCGAGTTCCCGCCTTCGACGTCGTTAATATCGCCTGACATTCCGCCCGGCACGTCCTGTGTTCCGACATCCATCGCCGAAACAAGCACGTCGCGCGGCTTGGCACCGTCGCCCGCGCCGACAATCCCGCGCTCCTCGAGCAGATCGATCAAACGCGCCGCACGCGCGTAACCCACGCGCAACCGCCGCTGCAGGAAGGAAGCCGAAGCTTTGCGCGCCTGGATCACCACGGTTTTTGCCTGTTCATATAACGCGTCATCGCCAAACCCGCCGTCGGACGGTTCGTTGACATTGAACATGCTGCCACTGCCATTGTATTCCTTGGCCGCCTCGCCCATCACCAAGCTTTCCAAAACGCCGTCTTCGATCATGAATTCCGGCTGGGGATTATTTTCTTTTATCCAGTCCAAAACTTTCTTGCTCTCCTTTTCGGAAATATACGGGCCCTGGATGCGTTTCGGTTTCGGGTATTCGGCCGACATGTAAAGCAGGTCGCCCGCGCCCAGCAATTTTTCCGCGCCGCTGATATCCAAGATCGTGCGCGAATCAATCTGCGACGCGACCTGGAACGCCACGCGACAAGTGATATTGGCCTTGATCAAACCGGTAATAACCTCGACCGACGGACGCTGGGTGGCCACGATCAAATGGATACCGACCGCACGCGCCATTTGCGCCAGACGCACGATACCGGCCTCGATTTCTTTGCCTTTGGTCGCCATCAAATCCGCCATTTCATCGATCACAAAAACAATATAGGGCAACGGTTCATCGCCGTCCCGGGCGCATTTTTCATTGTAACTGGCGATATTGCGCGAATCCTTTTCCCCCAAAACATCGAACCGGCGATCCATCTCCGCGATCGACCATTTCAAAGCCCCGATCGTTTTATTGACGTCCGAAATTGTCGGGGTCAAAAGGTGCGGCAGTTTATTGTATCCTTTCATTTCCACGCGCTTGGGATCAACCAATATCAGGCGCAACATTTCCGGCGGATTACGGTACAGAAGCGCGGTCAAAACACTGTTCAAAAATATCGTCTTGCCGGTGCCGGTCGCGCCCGCGACCAGCAAGTGCGGCATTTTGGCAATATCCGCGTAGATCGGGCTGCCCAAGATATCCTTGCCCAAAGCCAGCAACAGGTTGGAACTAGATTGTTGGAATTGGGTCGTGGAAAGCAAATCGCGCAGACCGACGCTGGCCCGGGTTTTGTTGGGAACCTCCACGCCCACCAGCGATTTCCCGGGAATCGGCGCCTCGATACGGATCGAAGAACTCGCCAAAGATAACGAAAGGTCATTGGAAAGCGTGGTGATCTTGGAAAGCTTGATACCCTCGGCCGGTTTCAGCGCGTATTGCGTCACCGCCGGACCGACGATAATGTCCGGAGACATCTCCACTGGAATGCCGAAATTTTCCAAAGTCCTTTTGATGATCGCCGAATTTTGCGCGGTATCGCCGGCCAGAGGCGCGGAATCGCGCTTGTCCAAAAGGTCGATCGGCGGAGTCTTGTATTGCAGTTTGCTTATCAGCGCGGTGCGCGCCCCCAAAGCTTTCTGCCCGGCCGCGTCATTCTTATCGTTCTTCAACGGAACCGGCCTTCCATTCGGCTTGGAAAATCTGGGCATCGTGATAACCGGCTTGGACTCGATCTTCTTGGAACCGAAGCTGGGAATGAACACCGGCTTCTTAACGGTAGCCGGCACGGATTTCTTCTTTTCGCCGGACTTCTTTGCCGGCGCCGTGAACATCGAGAAGTCAGGCATCGGCTGGCCCAAGAGCCACCAGAAAACCGATACTGACGCGGCCATTACCGCGCAGAAAAAAATCGCCACGACCGCGGTACCGAATAAATTCGATAAAAACAAAGCCATCCAATATCCCAAATAACCGCCCGCGCCCGCCTGGGCCGCGTCCATGTCAAAATTGGCCAACAAGCCGCTCAGCCCGAGCAAGAAAAGCAGGGACGCAAAAACCAAAGGTCCGGCAAAGCGCGCGGGCTTGGCCGCGAAACAAATGATCCCGGCCACCGACAAAACAACAGGCAAGGCGTATACCGCCCTGCCTGTTGCCGTTTTGAAAACTCCAATGATCCCATTGCCGGCCATCCCGGCCATATCAAAAAATCCCAAAGCGGCCATCAATGCCACCGCCAATAACGCGATGCCCGCGCTCCACTGCCCGGTCTTTCCAGGAAGCTTGATGAATTCGGGCAAGCGAAAAGAAATTTTGCTTTTTTTATTGCGGCCGGTGCTTTTTTTCATACGCAGAATTACGAAAAATCATATAATCATTTAATCATAGAATCATACAAACATAAAAAGCCAAAGCGGACGCAGAATGATTAAATGTTTGAATGATTAAATGTTTGAATGATCTTTTTTACTCCGTATTGCGCGCCGCGAGCGCGGCCGCATCCTTGTCGATCTGGTAATGGAAACCGGTACCCGACGGGATAAGTTTGCCGATAATGACGTTTTCTTTCAAACCATCGAGCTTATCTTCAAGCCGCTCAAGGCTGGCTTTGATCAACACGCGCGAAGTCTCCTGGAAGGATGCCGACGAGAGCCACGAACCCGTGGTTAACGCCACTTTTGAAACACCCAGCAATACCGGCGTAAACTGCACAAGTTTCTTGCCTTCGGCCGCGAGCCTTTCGTTAGCTTCAAGCACTTGTTTGATCTCGATCACTTCCTTGGGAGTGAACAAGCTGTCGCCCGGATCCTTGATCTTTACCCGCGAGAACATCTGGCGGATAATCACCGCCACGTGCTTGTCGTGGATCGTCGCGCCCTGAGAGCTGTAAATCTGCTGCACCTCTTTAAGAATATACCTCTGGGCGGCATCCTTGCCGACAAGCTTGTACAATTCCTTAAGGTCCAGGCTGCCTTCCCAAAGCGGCTGGCCCTTGGTAACGTTATCTCCCGCCTTGACCAAAAGATTGACATTCGACGGCGCGGAAAAATCAACTATCTGGTAGCCTTTGGCCGCCGATGCCTCCTTTTCCTCCTTTTCTTTGGCCTCCTTTGCTTTCTTTGATTTGGTCTCTTTTTCCGTTTCCTTGGAAGATTTTATCTTGATCCTGACAATCTTATTTTGTCCTTTTTCCGAAATTACTTCAAGCACGGTACCATCGGCAGGGCTAACTTCAGCCTTGCCTCCCGGGATACGCGCTTCGAAGATTTCTTCCACGCGCGGCAAACCCGAAGTGATATCCGCGCCCGACGCCACGCCGCCGGTATGGAAAGTTCTCATCGTCAACTGGGTTCCCGGTTCACCAATGGACTGGGCCGCGATAATACCGACCGCCTCGCCCATGCGCACCATTTTGTTGTTGCCCAAATCCCACCCGTAGCAATTCTGGCAAAGGCCGTGGATCGATTTACAGGTCAAAGGAGAGCGGATCTTGACTTTTTCGACTCCTTCATCGATAAGCTTGCGGCCCATTTCCCAATCGATTGCTTCGCCTTCGCGCACGATGATTTCTTTTGTCTTCGAGGACTTGATGGTCTCCATCGAAACATGCCCCACGATCTTGTAAAGGAAATTCTGGCCGATCTCCTCGGAATCCTTGAAGAAAACATCGAAACCTTCGGTATCGCCGCAATCAACTTCCGATATAATCGCCTCATGGGCCACATCAACCAAACGCCGCGTCAAATAACCCGCGGTCGAAGTACGCAACGCCGTATCAACCGTGCCTTTGCGGGCGCCATGGGTCGAGTTAAAGTACTCCAACACATCAAGACCTTCCTTATACGAGTTCTTTACCGGCAATTCAATGATATCTCCGGAAGGATCCACCACCAAACCTTTCATACCCGCCATCTGCACCGGCTGGGACCAGGAACCGCGCGCGCCTGCGTCAATCATCTGATAAACCGAGCAATCGCTGCTCAATGTTTTCGGAACCAAACTTTCTATGGTTGATTTTGCCTTGGACCAGATTTCGATGATTTTGCTCTTTTTCTCGTCTTTCGAAAGCAAACCTTTCTTGAAATAGTCCTCTGTCTTTTCAACTTCCTTTTCCGCGTCCTTGATAATGCCCGGTTTTTCCACCGGGACATGCAAATCGTCCATGCCCCATGAAATCCCGGAGACCGTGGAATACTCGAAACCAAGCTCCTTTATCCGGTCCAAAGTATCCTCGGTCGTAGTGGTATCGTATTTTCTGATAATATCCTCGGCAATGTTTTCCAAATCCTTGACCTTAACCATCTGGTTCACATAGCGGAAATCGTCCGGCAACGTACCGTTGAAGATTATGCGGCCTACCGTGGTTTCCGTGATTCCGGGCGCCGACGGCTTAATGTTGCGCACTTTGATCATTGCGCGCAAATCGACATCGCCCGCTTCCATGACCAAAATCGCGTCCTCGGGATTGGCGAATATCTTGCCCTCGCCTTTGGCACCCGCAATATGGGTGGTCAGCCAATAGCATCCCAAAACCATATCCTGGTAAACCGTAACAACCGGCGTGCCTTTCGCGGGCTTAAGCAAATTCAAACTGGAAAGCATCCTTTCGCGGGCTTCCTTCTGCGCCATGTCCGAAAGCGGCAAATGCACCGCCATCTGGTCGCCGTCAAAATCGGCATTGAACGCCTTGCAAACCATCGGATGAATCTGAAGCGCTTCGCCTTCGATCAAAATCGGACGGAACGCCTGGATGCTCAAGCGGTGCAAAGTCGGAGCGCGGTTTATCAAGACCAGCTTGTCTTTTACCACCTCTTCCAAGATCGCCCAGATCTCATCGGTCTCGGCCTCGATCAAACGCGACGCGCCGCGCACGTTGAACGCCATTTCCTTTTCCAATATCCGGCGGATAACGAACGGCTTGAACAATTCCAACGCCATTTTCTTGGGAATACCCACTTGGTTCAGGCGCAAATGCGGCCCGACCACGATCACCGAACGCCCCGAATAATCGACGCGCTTCCCAAGAAGGTTCTGGCGGAACCGGCCCTGCTTGCCTTTCAGCATATCGGCCAAAGATTTCAATAAACGGCGGCCGCCGGTAGTCGCTTGCGTCGTGGTTCCCTTCCTCATGCCGTTATCGATCAGCGAGTCCACCGCTTCCTGCAACATGCGCTTTTCGTTGCGCACGATCACTTCCGGGGCGCTGATCTCCTGCAAATATTTCAAACGGTTATTGCGGTTGATAACGCGGCGGTAAAGGTCATTCAGATCCGAACTGGCGTAACGTCCGCCGTCAAGCTGCACGATCGGCCTGAGATCCGCGGGCAAAACCGGCAATGCAGTGATCAACATCCATTCCGGACGGATCCCGGCCTGTTCCATGCCTTGCAGAAGCTTCAAACGGATATATATCTTGCGCTTCTCTTCCGGCGAAGCATCGGCCAACAGTTTTTTAAGATCCTCAATGATCTTGTTCATATCGACGTTCTCGCAAAGCTTGCGGATCGTCTCCGCGCCGGTACCGGCCGAAAAACACTGGCCGAATTTCAGCGACAGGTTGCGGTATTCCGCCTCGGAAATCACGCGCATGAACTGGATGCTGTTAAGCTCCTGCTTGGCGCGGTCGCGCGCGTCGCGCAATTCCTCCAATGCCACGTTAAGTTCTTTCTGCGTCGCTTTGTCTTCTTTCTCGAAGATTTTTTTCTGGGTGCGGGTTTTTTCCGCGAACTCCGCCTCGATCTGGCCGGCGATGCTTTTCTTTTCCTCCTCGTCAACCGTGATGATCACATACGACGCGAAATAAATCACTTTCTCCAGCTGCAACATCGGCAGGTCCAAAACCTGGCCGATGCGCGACGGCACGCCCCTCAAAAACCAAATATGCGAAACCGGGCAAGCCAGTTTGATGTGGCCCATCCGGTCGCGGCGCACGGAGCTTTTCGTAACCTCCACGCCGCAACGGTCGCACACGATCCCCTTATAACGGACTCTTTTATATTTGCCGCAATAGCATTCGTAATCGCGCTCGGGGCCGAATATTTTCTCGCAGAACAACCCGTCCTTTTCCGGCCGCTGGGTGCGATAGTTGATGGTCTCGGGTTTGGTGATTTCGCCGTGCGACCAGGAAATGACCTCTTCGGGAGACGCCAGTTTTATCCTGATCGATTGTAAGTCTTCTACTCGCATATGATTTTTTTTAAATCCTAAGCACTAAATCCTAAATCCTAAACAAATTCCAAATTTTAAATTATAAACAAGACTCCAATTCAAATCCCGTTTATAATTTGTAATTTTTTATTTGTTTAGAGTTTAGAGATTAGGATTTAGAGTTTATTTAGTCGGCTGGCTTTTCCTTTACTTCAACAGACAACCCCAACGACTTTAGCTCACTGACCAAAAGATTGAATGACGCGGGAATATTCGGAGTCTTTATCTGCTCGCCGCGCAAAATAGTTTCGTACGCCGCGGCGCGGCCGGCGATATCGTCGGATTTGATCGTCAGCATTTCCTGCAAAGTAAATGCCGCGCCATAGCCTTCAAGCGCCCACACCTCCATTTCACCGAACCTCTGGCCGCCGAATTGCGCCTTGCCGCCGAGCGGCTGCTGAGTAATCAGCGAGTATGGCCCGATGCTGCGGGTATGGATCTTATCCTCCACCATGTGGATAAGCTTCATCATATAGATGTAGCCCACGGTGATCTTGCCGGGGAACTGCAAACCGGTGCGGCCGTCGAACAATTTCTCCTTGCCATCTTCGGACAATCCGGCTTTTTTAAGTTCCACCTTGATGTCCGACTCGGTCGCGCCCGAAAGCGACGGCGTGATCGCGTGATATCCCAAAGCATGCGCCGCGTAACCCAAATGGGTTTCCAAAATCTGTCCCAAATTCATACGGGAAGCCACGCTCATCGGGTTCAAAACCATATCGACGGGAGTACCGTCTTCCAGGAAAGGCATTTCTTCAACCGGCAAAACGCGTGAAATAACGCCCTTGTTACCGTGGCGCCCCGCCAGCTTGTCGCCGGCGCGCACTTTTCTCAACTGGGCAATCTCGATCTCGATACGCTTGATCACTCCCGGTTCGAGCTTGTGGCCCTGTTCGCGGGAAAAAATCTTCACCCCGACCACGCGGCCGCGCTTGCCATGTTCCATCATCAGCGAAGTGTCCTTCACATCCTTGGCCTTTTCGCCGAAAATCGAGCGCAACAGCCTCTCTTCGGCGGTCAATTCCTGCTCGCCTTTGGGCGAAATCTTACCGACGAGAATATCGTTAGGCTTCACTTCCGCGCCGATGCGCACAACGCCTTCCTCGTCCAAATCCTTCAGTTTTTCCTCGGAAACATTCGGAATATCGTAAGTGGTCATTTCCGGGCCGAGCTTGGTTTCGCGCACGTCGCACGCAAAATTCTCCATGTGGATCGTGGTAAATTTATCGGCATCAACAAGCCTTTCGGAAAGCAGGATCGCGTCCTCAAAATTACCGCCGCGCCATGAAGTAAACGCTACTAAAATGTTGTGGCCCAATGCCAGATGGCCATTAACGATCGAACCGCCATCGCACAACGCTTCGCCCTTCTTCACTTTTTTGCCCTTCTTGGCAATCGCGCTCTGGTGGAAACAAGTGTACTGGTTAGTCCTTAAGAACGTCCTCAAATAATAAGTTTTTTCACCCAAGTCTTTGTCGTCGTATTTCACCGAAATATGGCTGCCATCAACCTCGGTAACAACGCCCGCGCCCTCGGCCAACAAAATATGTCCCGAATCATGGGCGATCCTTTCCTCGCTGCCGGTCATCACGAACGGCGGATCGGGTTTGATCAAGGGCGTTGACTGACGCTGCATATTGGAACCCATGAGCGCGCGATTGGCATCATCGTTCTGTAAAAACGGAATCAACGAGGTGCCTACCGAAAGGATCTGCTGAGGCGAAACATCGATATAATCGATTTCCATCGGCGTACAAAGGCCCGGTTCTCCCTTAAGGCGCGCCTCGACTTTCTTGGGAATCATGTTCATTTTCTCGTCCAAAGGCACGATCGCGGTCGCGATATTGAATTTTTCCTCCTCATCGGCGGTCATATATATCAGATTGTCGGTAACCCGGCCCTTTTCAACTTTGAAATAAGGAGTTTCCAAAAATCCGAAATCGTTGATCTTGGTGTATGACGCCAAATAACCGACAAGGCCGACGTTCGGTCCTTCCGGCGTTTGTATCGGGCAGATGCGTCCGTAATGCGAAGGCTGCACATCGCGCACTTCAAAACCCGCGCGTTCGCGCGTCAAACCTCCGGGACCGGTCGCAGCCAAGCGGCGCTTGTGCTCAAGCTCGGACAACGGATTTTCGTTATCCATGAACTGGGATAATTGCGAACTGGAGAAAAATTCCTTGATCACCGCCATTACCGGCCGGGGATTGACCAGCTGCATCGGCGCCAGGCTGAAAACATCCAGCGTTGACATCCGGTCCTTGATAATGCGCTCCATCCTCATGAATCCCAAGCGCAGGCGGTTGACCAAAAGTTCGTTCAACGTGCGCACGCGGCGGTTGCCCAAATGATCGATCTCATCGGGTTTCGCCGTCGGATCGTTATTCAGGCGGATGATCTCGCGGATCACGGCCACAATATCGTCCACAGTCAGGACGCGGTCGGCCACCTCCACCTTATCGCGAGCCTTGCTGTTTTTATTTAATTGGGGCAGCCGCTTCCACATCTTCCAGCGGCCAACCTTGGAAAGGTCATAGCGCTCGAATTTGAAGAACATGTTCCAGATCAGCTCCTTGGCGGTATCGGCAGTCGCCAGATCCCCGGGGCGCAAACGCTGGTAAATTTCAACCAAGGCTTCCGCCTGGTTGTGCGTCGGATCTTTCTTGATAGTTTCTTCGATAAAATCAACCTCGCCTTTGTTCACGTCCGAAAAAAGCTCTTTGATGGCCGCGTCGTTATCAATGCCGAAAGCGCGCAACAAAGTGGTCGCGGGTACGCGGCGCTTACGATCGATCTTTACGCCGATAAAACCGGTATGCGCGGTCTCAAATTCCAGCCATGAACCTCGGTTGGGGATGATCTTGGTGCCGAAATAATTCTGGCCGCCGATATTCTGGGCGGAGAAAAACACGCCCGCCGAACGGATCAATTGGGATATGCAAACACGTTCCACGCCGTTGACGATAAAGGTTCCCCTTTCGGTCATCAGCGGGAAGTCGCACAAAAAAATCTCCTGGATCTTGGTTTCCTTGGTCTTCAAATTGACAAGCTTGGCCTTGATCCGGATCGACGCCTCATACGAATCGTTATTCATTCGTGCGTCGAGATCATTCTTGTATTTCGGTTCATCAAGCTTGAAATCCTCGATCCAAAGCTCAAGCTCCTTGCCGGTGTAATCGCGGATCGGCGAAATTTCCGAGAAAAGCTCCCTCAAATCGTTCTCCCAGAACATATCCCAGCTTTCCTTCTGAAGCACGAGCAAATACGGCAAAGGCAGTGAAACCTTGGCCCGGCCGAAATCCTTTGTTTTAAGCGCTGCCATAGTAGTAAATTAAAAATTAAAATATCAAAATTAAAAATTACAGTTCAAAATCTAGAATTAACAAAATAATTTTTCAATTTTACATTGTCATTTTGATTTTTGATTTTTAAATTTTAGATTTTTACCCAAAAAAACCGAAAGCGAAACAATAAATTTTATATTTCCATTTGAGTCCGCGATCGGGGTATTAACCCCGATCTTGCGGCCAAAGGGGGCGCCCCTTTGGAATCCTCTTGGTGCACCCCGGGGCAAAGCCCCGAGGTATTGCACTCAATAAAAAACCTGTCAGACAACACGAAAAATGCAAAAATACCCTTTCTGTTTTTAGGGTATGTGTCTTTTAAATTAAAAATTATTTTTTCCGATCAAGGACGCGAAATTATTAGACCCGCCGCCGGATTTTTTTCCATTTCGCGACAGAAAATACCCTGCGGCAAAGGTGTTGCTCCAACAAATTAAAATTCTAGCAGATAAATATAAATATGTCAATTTTAAGCTCTTTTAAAGCTAATTTTTCCTTGATTTCCCCTTCAACAGGGAAACCAAGGAAAGGGCCTAAATTACCGCACGGGCTGCTCTTCCGCCGGAACATCCGTCCCGGCAGGGACGGTTTCCAAGGTGCTGGAACCGGTCGCACTGTCGCTTTCGGGCATTTCCGATACCGGCGGCACTCCCTCCTGGCCGTCCGCCGCGTTATCGGTGCTCTGGCCATTCGCCGCGCTCCCGCTCAAAGATCCGCCTTCTTTCAAGGTTTCAATAGCCTTATAAACATTCTCGAACGACGTTTTATCATCCGCGGGCAGAAGGCTGATAACCGTTTCCAATTCCTTGATCGCGCTTTCCTTGTCGCCCCGTTGGTCGGCAATGAGCGCCAGATAATAATGAGGCTCAATGTATTGCGGCCGCAAAATAATCGCTTTGTCGAAACTCTCTTTGGCTTTATCGATCTCATTTTTCTTCGCGTAAACCTGGCCGACTTCGATCCAAAGCGACGGATTGCTCGGTTCGCGTTTCAACGCCTCCTGATACATGTCCAAAGCCCAAGTGTCAAAACCCTCGCTGATACCCATAATCTCGCGATAAACATAGGCGCGCACCGCCCAATTCGCGGAATTGTTGGGATTGGCCGCCTGCGTGCTCATCATCGCCACCTCCACCGCGGTCTTGAAATAGGGAGCCGCCGCCTGGAACGCCACTTCAGGTTTGGCACCCTCTTTTTTAAGCTCTTCCTGGCCGCGCGCCAAATATATTTGCGACAATCCCGTCAAATAATTATCCTGCAAACGTTCGGTGGAATTCGCAGCCGACTCAAGGTTGCCGATCGCCCCGACCAAATCATTGTTTTGCAATGCCTTGGCCGCCGCCAAATACTGGGTCTCGGCATAATAGCGTTTCGCGGTCCAAACCAAAAGCCCGAGCTCCAAAATCGTTACCGCAACAAAAACCAGCGACACCGCATAGCTTAACCTCACTGATTTCAATGGCATTACCGCCAGCTTCTTGCCATCCATAAGAATCACCAAACCCATAAATAACCACAACAGAAGCGAAAGGCTCAAATTGAAAGGATAATAGAACACCGCCACGACAATCGCGATCCAGCCGCTGAAAACCGCCAAGGACAGCAACGGCTCATCTTCTTCACCGGTAAGATAGCGGAAACCTTCCGCAGTCCACACGCCGATTATCAATAAGAAAGCGATGATACCCAGCAAGCCGGTTGTCGCGATGCGGTTGATCGCTTCCGATGACCCGGCAAAGAAAGTCAGATTCCAGCCGATGCTGTCCTGAGACACCGCCTGGGGCTTGAATCTGGCATAATCATAAACAAACGTACCCGGGCCGGATCCCAAAAAGAAAGCTTGGGAAGATTGTTTCAAAACGTTAATCGCAATATCGGCACCCGTCTGCTGCCTTAATGCCGCTTCCATGACCGGGTTGGTTTTTTGTATGCTGGCCGCCTGATAGGTACCCGCAACCATATCTTTGGCAAAAACATTGAAAACCACAAACAGAAGGGAAATAAACAACAGGACAAAAGAAACGTTTTTGACGCGCGGGTTCTTATCAGCAAACCTCGAATTGCTGAATGAAAAAATAAAAGTCGCCAAAGCGCCGGCTCCCAATATGATCCACGGAATAATGGAAAGTTCGTAACTGGCACCCGTTATCTTCGACGGAAAATATACCGTGATCGCGCTGTTGAAAAACACCATCGCCAAAAACATGATCCCGCCGCAAACAGCCATCAAACGGCGGTATGGATTTTTTTGGGAAAGCACCAGCGGAAATACGGCCGCCAACACGATCGCGGCAAACAAGACCAGGCTGTTCGTCGTCCCGATCGTGTTGAAAGACTGGCTCTTGGTATAATCCAGGAAGGGCAAGAGGTAAAACCCGAAAGACTGGATTATCGCATAAACCGCCGCGATGGCCGTTGAAACCGCGGTAATCGCAATAAGTCCGTACGATTCTTGCTTTTTAAAATTATTAACTATCAGCAGATAGAGAAGGATAAAACTGAATATTGTGATAAAGCTTTCCGAAACCGGTAGCGGCGTCCCCCATAAACTGCCGTAGCTGTATAAAGAAAAAATGCTTGACGCGAGAATGACAGCTCCGAAAACCGCCACGAAACAATGCAGCGGGTTCCGGTTTACCTCCAGCTTCTTTTCGCTCAGCGCGGTCCATACCCAGAAAAAGAAGCCTAAGCTCGCGGCGGCGAACAGCAAAAACTGTTTTTGAAAATCCAAAACATTGCTCGTAAAAGGCAGAGTAAAAAGCGGAATCAAAAACAAAAGAACATAAACCGCAAGCTTGGGAATTTTGTTCAGCATTTTTTTAAAAAATTATTAACTACGAATTAATTATATCTTTTATTAAAATCGAAAACAACTGCAAATATAATCTTTTACCGCGCATGCGTAATCCTATTTTTGTTCCGCGGAAATTCAGATATCCGGATAAGTTTTAACTACCGTTCATCGGCCGAAAGGCCGATATCCGGATAAGCGATTATTCCCTGAACCACCCCCAAAATCCCGAAAGTGGCGATCAGGTTAGACCCTCCGTAACTCACCAGCGGCAGAGGCAACCCGATAATCGGAAGGAACCCGATATTAACACCGATATGGATGACCGATTCAGCAACCAGCAAAACCGCGAACCCCGCACAAAACAATCTCGAAAAATTGTCCCGGGACCGCAACGCCGCCCGGGTAACCCGCCGCAGCAACAGCAGCATTAATGACAACAATACAATGATCCCGATAATCCCGAATTCCTCGCTGATCGCGGCGAAAATGAAATCCGTTTGCGGTTCGGACAAAAAACCGTACTGGGTCTGCGAACCGCCGCCGATACCCTTGCCGAAAAGACCGCCGATACCCACCGCGATCTTTGACTGGTTTTGGCTCCAGGAAACTCCCAAAGGATCGTACGGAACAAAAAAACTCATGATCCGGGCCTTCTGGTAGTCCATCATCAAAAAGAACCAGCCAAAAGCAAACACCGCCGAAAAACACAATATAAGCGCCAGGAAATGGCGCGTCTTGATCCCGGAAACAATGAGCATCCCTATCCAAAGGCTGAAAATCACCAGGCAAGGCCCAAGGTTGGGCTGAAAAAAAATCAACACCGCGGGCAATCCAACGTAAAATCCGGTAAGCAGCACATGCCTGATCTGGTACATCGCCGCGTGCCGGCTGGAAAAATATTTCGCCAGCAGCACAATCAACACCGGCTTTAGCAGCTCTATCGGATCCAGCGTTACCGGACCGATGTCATACCATGTCCGCACGCCGCGATTGAACGAACCGAAGAAGTAAAGCCCGGCTAGCGCCAATATCGACATAAAATACAAAAACAGTATCAAAGCAGGGCTTTCGCGGAACATCCTCCAGTCGAAAAAACTCAACGCCAGCATCAACGCGGCGCCCAACGTCAAGAAAATCGCCTGCTTGTTGAAATTGATAAAATCACCGCCATGCATCGAACTGCTGTAAATCGAAAGCAACCCAATACCCGCCAGCGCTGTGGCGGCAAACACCATGATCCAATCGAGCCTTTTAAAATGCGAAATGATAAAATTCATTCTCTGATAGGTCTGTTGCCAAAATAGCTTCAGAACGAAATTTTCAGCTTTCGGATTGCCCGAAGAATCCTCATTCCATCGGTTCCGAAGACAAGTCCGAGGGCCTAACCTTTCAGCAAAAGCGCAACTGCCGCGCCGCTTCGATTCAATTTTAGATTAAGACGCGCCAAATCACAAGCCGGCGGAACGGGATCAAAAAAAGATCCGCGGTTGTTGCAGGGGCCAGACCCCTGCAAAATTACCCCTGCATTTCTCTCAATGATAAATGATAATGATTTAGTGAAAGATGATAGGAAATAATTCCCACTAATGGCTTTTGCTGTCTCCATTCTTCCTGCCGCTCAAATGTATTACGCCCGCTAAAAGGGTCTAACCCTTTTAAAGTTTCTTTCTTGGACACCATCAGAGCTCCCAAGCATTGGGCAAATTCAGCAATATCCCGCTCATCATTAAAAAACCGCAACGCCACGAGAAAGCGCCAAAAATCAGTTTTGCAAAGAAAGATTGCCTCTTTTCTATCCCCCCGGTTATAGGCGTGGATAAAATCGCCAACGGTAAATGATCCAACTTTAATACTCATAAAAAAATTATTGACAACAAAAATTACTCTAAAAGGGTTAGACCTTTTTAGACTTTTTCCATATACTTTCTCCATGAGCGCTGGAGGTTTAAAATTTTTTGGCGCGTGTATTGATATTTTTTTATGAGATCGTTAAATTTATCCCATGCTACGCCGGTTTCGGCGATATCCCTCGTTTCCTCCAAATAGACAACCATCTTGTTGCAATTAAGCATCGCCCGTTCCAATAAAACCAGGCATTCTTTCTGGCCGCCAAAACGCACCGAATGGGCTTCGGCGATCAAATGCGGCAGTCCAAGGGCGCAAGGAAGCATTTGGTGGAAAATTAGCTCTCTTGCCGTTCCAGTGCCGACATTGCAACCGCCCTTTTGGAACGGTCCCTCCTCTTGCGCCTTTGTCCCCGCATCCCCTTGCTCCTTGCCGCCAGAAAGCAAATCAATTCCGGCAACCGCCTTCGCGGGTAGCGGGTTTTGCCCGTTATAGCCCGCTTCAGCGGGCAAAGGCGGAACGACGATATATTTCGACACAAAAACCGCGTTCTCCAACAGCTTTTGGTAAACATCCAAATCCATAAAACTCTTGACCGGTTTTTTGGGAATAAAGGTAGGCATCTTTTTGTAAAAATTATATTTTCCAAATGTATTTCGATACTGCAGGGCGTTAACCCTGCAGGTCGACCAAAGGGGGCGCCCCTTGAAGATTACTTTCGCTTCGCTAAGGAATCCTCGAAATCTGTAACCCTCTGAGGCAAGACCTCAGGGAGTTACAGATTTTAAATTTCTATTGTTTGCAGTTTTTCGACTTTATCCATCTTATCGTTAAGATTATAAGTCCCTTCCTTTGTATATATCTTTTTGCGGTTGCCTTTCTTTCGCTTGTAAACCACGTGCAATGGAAAAAACTCGAAATAATGCTTTTCGTCAAACCAAGCGCATTTGAATTCGAACAAGCGCAAACCGGTTAACCGGGAAAGCGCGAGCGCGTAAAGCGTCAATTGCTCAATGGGCCGCTCTTTGGCGGCATTGGGCTTGTAATCCAAAATGTGGATCGAGCCGTTGCGGATTTGGATAAAATCAATATGGCCGGTGATCAATTTCGGCAATTCGCTTTCTTGCGCTAAACGCATCTCTTTGCCTTTCTCCTTTACATATATCTCAAACCCCAGCTTGGTTTGCATATGCGCCAGATCTTCGCGGCCAAGATATACCGGCACTTCAGTGGCAACGGTCACTGAATCGTTGGCCAACATGAATTTCTGCAGTGTTTCATGGCGCTGTTTGTTATCTCTGGCCGCCGGAACCGCAAATGCCGCCATTTTAGTGGCGTAGTTTTCCTTTGAGCGGACGATCATTTCCTTTTTGGAAAAAACAGCGGCGCTTCCGAAGCCCGCAATCCATCCTGAAAATATTGGTGCGGGCATTCGCCGGGCACCATTTCCAAAAATTCAATGATCGGCTTTAAATGATAATGCCGGAAAGTTTCATTGATTATCAGTTTCGCTTTGGCGCGGTGAAAACAATAACGGTATAATTGGCGGTGCGCCAGAGTCGCGGATTCGATCACGTTATAGGGCGTAAACTCCTTGAGAGCGTACGGCCTCATCCGCGCGTAGGCGCACATTGGCTTGTATTGCTCATACCAATCAAAAACCGATGACGACTGGATTTCCACGCCTTGTTTTTCTTTAAGAACCTGGCTCACCTGGCCAAAAGAAAATCCGAGATTATAATAACTAAGCGCGTCAATGATCACCGGCAAGGAATAGCTTTTGCCTTTTACCGGAAATTGCGTGAAAGTACGGCGGCAACTTCGGCAAAGATACAATTGTATCCGCTCCTTCTTTTTCTGCCGCAGACCGCGCTTCACAAAGTCTTTGGATTGGCAGTAGGGACAATGGCCGTCCCGCTGCCGAAGTTGCCCGCCGTTAGGAGCATGCCCCTTTGATCCCGCGACCCCTTGGGACCGTCCCAAAAGGGCGGTTTCAATATCGGCACTGGGACGCTCTATATCACGAATCTCGGATGCTTCCGTATCACGACTATCGGATATTTTGGCATTTCGTTGTGTATCCGTGATATGGAAAGCGAAATTATGCGGCCGCATTTTCGACAAAAGCGCGGTGATTTTGCCGCGCAATCTTTTGCCAAAATTATTTAATTTCCCCGCAATATTCATCAATCAATCGCGCCTGCCTCCCTGACAGGTGCGACAAATTTAACAAATCATTGGCCTGATTCTTCCGTACTGCTCGCGGTTTCAGCCGCGATCCGTTCAACAATCGCGGCAGCTTCTTCTTGGGTTATTTCCGGGGTTATTTCTTCGGTCGTGGTTGCCGTTCCGGATTCGCCTGCCGCGGATTCCGTTACCTCGCCGGAGATTTGGACAGCAACAGGCACATCGATAATCGTTTCTGTTGTTGTCGCGGGGATGTTGCTGTCCGCGGGCGGATTGATTTTGATCGTGGTCGAGCCTGCGCCAACTTTCCGGAGCAGATCTTTCAACTGATCCTTGGTAAGACAAACCGATTCGCCATCACTGCCGTTAATACACATTTGCCGGACATTCATTTGTTCAGCGGCAATGCTCTTCGAAGTAATCGTATCCGCCACGATTCCTTTCAAGCTCGCCACGCCGTCTTTTAAGGCCAAACCAAGCGAATTGAGCCCATTCACCAGCCAATCAAACAAGTCGCTTCCTTAGGCTAATTCAAGGGTCGAAGACGCATTGCTGATTGCCCCTGCGGGGCTCAAAACCAGCTTCAGAGACTCAATTTCCTTTTGCTGGGCCTTGGCCACTTCCACCAGGTAGGCGGTCATTTTGGGGTAGTCCAGCGACAAATAGCCGCTGGCGTTCTCCCCGACCAATTCGGGCAATACTGCCTGGACTTCCTGCGCCGCCATGCCGATTTCTTTTTGGGTACCAAGACCTTGAACCGCGCGGTTGGAAGTGTCCCAGTTGTAATATATGCCGCGCAACCGGCCGAGCGTTCCCAAAATGTCCAATCTGTCCGAAAGGTTTTCAATATTAGTTTTCAACCGGATATCGGAAGAGGTGTTGGTGAAATTGCCGCTGGCGTCGGAATACACGGCGCGATTGCCGGTACCGGCAAGCGCGCTGTTACGGATATTCCCGACAACATGCAATTTTTCGAGGGGGTCCGTCGTCCCGATGCCGACATTGCCATTATTAAGAATTCTCATACGTTCTACGTTGCTGCCATCCGTGCCGGTAGTGTTGAAGGTTAAATCATTCCATGGGCCGGCGGCGGAAGTAACCACAGAGTTGATGGAGGTTCTCACTCCCGCGCCACTACTACTGCCACCAACGGAAGCGTCCGCACTATAGAACTCCAAACTGCCTTGCACGCCACCTATGGAATGTGAAGCGTCGTTTTTGGTACTCGATATGCGGATTACCGCTCCATCGGTAGCTTGACTCACTTCGAGATTCTTATTCGGGTTCGTCGTCCCGATGCCGACATTGCCGGTATTATAAAGAGCCGTCATGATATCACGCGTCTGACCAGGTGTGGCATCTTTGATATGAAAATTGTAATCGCTGCCTGTTCCTATTTGAAATATCCTATATGACCCTGTCCCATTATTAGCTTCCGTACGAAGATACGCATCTCCATTTTTATATATGTGCAACATATCTTGTGGTCCCGTCGTCCCGATGCCGACGTTGCCGGAACTCGAAATCCTCATTCTCTCCGATGGTGTTTCTCCAAATTCAGTATAGAATCTTAAATCATTATCATTACTATAATTATTTCTGTATGACTCAATCCCTGCCCAATAGTTCACATCGCCTGCCTGATTATCACCATAAAATTTTAAAAATCCATTAGACGAAGGAATAGCGCCGGTATTATTACTATTCCTAATCGCAATGTTCCCGCCTAGTACTTCCAACTTCGCTACCGGTCCCGTCGTCCCGATGCCGACGTTGCCGCTAATGTCCATCACCATTTTTGCCGCACCAATCGCACCAGGAACATCCGCTGTATGCCAAGCAAACCCGCCATATCCACCAAAATGCATCACATCTCCATAAGCAGTTCCGGCACTATTCATACGAATAATATAAGCACCATAATTAGCCAAAGGCGTTGATTCCGCTTCGCCAAGGCCAATCCCGGTGTAAGTGCCTCCAAATATTTTTACATCCCCGGCGACAGATAATTTTGATATCGGCACCGTCGTCCCGATGCCGACGTTGCCGGAACTGTTAATATACATTCTTACATCTGTTCCGTCATCATCAGCGGCGATGGCAAAATCATTGGCTTCGGCAAAACCCGCTACAACCTGCCAGGGATTATTGGCGGAAGGATGAATCATTTCCAAAATCGCGCCGCCGTCTGTCGATTCAATCGTTGCCATTGGATTCGCAAAAGAGTTTGATCCTCTCACATGCAATAATCCCTGGGGTCCCGTCGTCCCGATGCCGACATTGCCGGAACTCGAAATCCGCGCCACTTCGCCGATAGAACCACCATTGTTTGTTCTAAAAATAATACCTGTGGTTGATGACGCGGAAACACCAGAAGAAATAACCAAATCAGTACTGTTTGTGAAGAGTCCGGTACCCGCCGCGTTACTCATATTTATACCACCAGCATACACGGAACCACTTTGCGCCCTAATACTTCCAACCACGTCCAAAGGAAAAGCCGGTGCCGTCGTCCCAATGCCGACGTTGCCGGCACTTGAAATTCTCGCCACTTCGCCGATAGTTCCGCCATTGTTTGTTCTGAAAATAATACCAGCTGTAGAGCTCGCAACAGATCCCGCAGAAACAAGAAGGTCGCTGGTTGCTGTCGAAAACCCATTACCACTTGTAATAGAGCCGCCTGAGACAATAACACCACCACCGTAAAAATTGCCAGTGGCTGAAATACCGCCAATCACAGACAACCCAAACCCCGCCAACGGCGCGGTAGTTCCAATACCCACTTGCCCATTATTCAAAACCACAAAGCCCGTCCCAGTTAACCCCCCAATCTGCGCCACCGTTGAGGTGGAAGTATCTGCCCCGACCACGTGCAATTTTGAGGCCGGCACCGTCGTCCCGATGCCGACGTTGCCGTCATTGCGGACATATAACGCGGAGGTAGAGCTGGCGTTCATTATATTCATCACGGCAGTTGCGGAAGTAATGCCTGCCCCCACCACATCGAACCGCGTACCAGGCGAAGCCGTCCCGATGCCGACGTTGGCGCCGTCGTTGAAAAGGTTGGAAGCTGCCGTCCAACCAGCGCCATTGTGGCGCAGAGTTTGGCCAGAGACTCCGCCCGAAGGAAGCGAACCGCCGCCGGTCAGGTTGATACCGTTCCAAAAAAGGTTGCCGGATTCGTTGTAGAGCTTATCGGCGGTAACAACGGGCGCGGCCGTTTGCGCCAAGCGCAAACGGCCATTGACATCCAAGGCTTCGAGCGGACTCGTTGTGCCGATGCCGAGATTCGCCGCGAAAGTACTGGTTGAATTGAAAGCGGAAATTCCGGTAAAAGTTTGGGTGCCGGAAACAATGAAATTGCCTTGCACCGCCAGATCGTCTTGGGCGGTGATATTATGCGCGCTGACGTCGCCGTTGGAATCCACCGCAAACGCCCCGCCGGCAACATTGATGGAAGTCCCGCCCACAGCGGCCGGCATGGCAAAGCTCTGGCCCACAGAGAAATTGGGGCGGTCGGAATCCATCTGGCGGAGAAGTTGTTCCACCTTGGCCTTGGTGCTCTCGTCAACGATCACCGCGACAGTGTTGTTGGTGACGGTGCGGATGGTTTGGATTTCTTTGACCGGCTGGATGGCTTGGACAATTTGGGATTCCACGGCTATCCGGTCGGTTTCAACTTGGGATAATTGGACTTCGGGTTCTTGCCCTTCAGCAACATCTGCGGGTTTCGCGGAGGTCTGCTCTCCGCCAGTTTCTCGCGGTTCACCGCTCGTTGTTGTTTGCTCCTTTCGGGTTTCGGTTATTCCCAGCCAACCCAGCACCGTGCCGCGGACGCTGTTTTCCATGCCTTCGAAAAAAGATGCCAAAGATGCCTGGCCTGTTCGCGCCGAGGTTGCCAAAAATCCCTGTCCCATTTTCACCGAAGTTTCGGCCTGGCGGTAACCCGCGGCCGCCGCTTGCTTGGAAATAAATTCCGCCTTGTGAAAATTCCGGTCAATTTCGCTTCCGGCCGCCGCTGCGGCAACGCCTAAAGTTCCGATAAGATCATTAAACGAACCCGCAGCAACCGCGGCGCCGCGGCAAATACTGTTCGCCGCGCGATCAGCGCCGGTTGCAAAATCCGCCGCTATCCCGCCCGCCGCGCCATTCAAGCCTTCCGCGACATTCTGCCCGAAAACAGTCAACTGCGAAATGAATCTCGTTGCGTTTTTATCCATATTATCCGACAGCGAACCGTCAAAAGCCGCGGCAAAAACCGGCGCGCCCGGCCAACACAAAAATACTAAAAACGCTTGCGCAATTTTCGCCGAAATTTGCGTTATTCTATGATGTTTTTTTAAGGCCATATTCCGCTCAAACCAATGCGTCTTTCGTCATTATAAATTATATCCTAGACTATACCCTAAACGCAATTGGCGCGCCACCGCGGATAACTCGCAAATTCGGAGGTGCTAATTCCGGGATCGCACTCCCGCAAGCGCACGGAGAAACAACCCAAAAAAAATTGCCTTACTTTATGTAAGTCAATTTCTAAAAAACATTCCCGGCCGCCAAATTGCTCAATTCCTTAAAATTTGTAAAAACCCTTGCTCATCCAAAATATTAACGCCGAGTTTTTGCGCTTTGGCAAGTTTGGAGCCGGGATTGGCGCCCGCCACCAGGTAACCGGTGTTTTTCGACACCGACTCGACCGCGGTGCCGCCAAGCTCTCGGATACGGTCCTTGGCTTCCTGGCGGCTCATCGCTTCCAGCGTACCCGTAACCACAAAAATCTTGCCAGCCAATTTGCCGGACGTTCTCTGGTACGGCTCGATCATTACCCCCGCTTCAAAAAGCTTATCGGTTAATTTTATGTTTTTCGGATTGCCAAACCATTGGCTAATCGATTCGGCCACCACCGGGCCGATATCCGCCACCCCCTGCAATTCATCAAACGACGCTTCTCTGATTTTTTTAAAACTGCCAAAATTATCGCTTAACGCCCGGGCAGTCTGTTCGCCCACATTGCGGATTCCCAAAGCGTAAATGAACCGCGGCAGGGCTATCAGTTTTCTTGAATTTATCGCCTCCACCAGGTTTTTCGCGGATTTTTCCGCAAATCTTTCCAATGGCGCCAAGTCGCCCTCCTTTAAAAAAAAGATATCCCCGGCGTCGCGAACCAAGCCCTCGTCGATCAAATGCTCAACGATTTTCGGCCCCAAGCCATCGATATTGAAAGCGGCCCGGGAAACGAAATGGCCCAAATTCCTTTCCTGGATCGCGAAACATTCAAGATTGGCACACCTCCGAACCACCTCGCCCTCCTTTTTTACCACCGCGCCGCCGCAAATGGGACAGGCGCGCGGCATTTTAAAATCTCTTTCGTTTCCCGTCCTCAACTCGGGCAGGACTTTCATGATATCGGGGATAACATCGCCGGCGCGGCCCACCACCACCGTATCGCCAATTTTCAATCCCAGGCGCCGGATCTCATCCTCGTTATGGAGAGTGGCCCGGCTTATCATGACCCCGCCCACCTGAACCGGCTTTAAGATTGCCACCGGCGTCAACGCGCCAGTCCGGCCCACTTGCACCAAAACATCTTCTACGGTCGTCGTAGCTTGCTTTAGCGGGAATTTATAAGCGATGGCGCCCCGGGGCGCCTTGCCGACAACTCCCAATTTTTTGAAAATGCCATTGTTGTTGATCGCAACCACGATGCCGTCAATCTCATAGGGCAGCTTGGCTCGGTTCTTGTACCAATATTCATGGAACGCGAATACGCCATCCAGCGTCCCGCAAAATTTGCTGTATTTATTGTTGGTTTTGAATCCCGCGATTTCCAGAAATTTATGTTCTTCCTCATGCGTCGTCTGGCCATAGTCGCTGGCCAGCGCGTAGCAATTCGAATCAAGCCGCCGCGACGATGTAACTTTGGGATCCAACTGGCGAATCGATCCGGCCGCCAGATTCCTGGGATTGGCAAACTGCGGCAATCGCTTTTCGGCTTGTCTTTTATTGATCGCTTCAAACTCGCCCTTTGTGATGATTACCTCCCCGCGCACGATTACTTCTTTGAGCCCCTTTTTTTCGACATTGGACGCCATCGCCGCCAATCCGGACTTCTTAAGATCGGCAACAATTTGTCCGGATTCGCGCAACCGGAGCGGAATCGCTTCGATCGTTTTTAAATTGCCGGTAACATTTTCCCCCACCCGGCCATCGCCGCGCGTACCTCCGATCTTTAAAACGCCATTTTCATAAACAAGCTCGATTGCCAGTCCGTCAAGTTTGGGTTCGCAATAAAAATCAATCTCTTGCGAGTCTCCCCCGGAAAGATTTTTCTTGGCGCGCTCCAGCCAGTCAACCATATCCTGAACCGAAAACGCGTCGTTATATGAAAGCATCGGCGCTTTATGGCCGTACTTTTCGAATTTCGGCAACGGCATCCCGCCCACCCGCTGAGTGGGTGAATCCGGGGAAACAAATTCCGGAAATTCCTGCTCCAAATCAAAAATCTCTTTTTTCAAAGAGTCAAGCGCCTCATCGGAGATCGCGGGTTTGTCAAGTACGTGGTAATCGTAACGATAATTGTTGATCAGTTTCGCCAATTTCCTTATCCGATCCCTGGCTTCTTTCTTATCCATACATTTTTTTTCTTAATGCCTCAGGCGGCTTTCCGAAATGATCTGCATATATTTCTCGCAGATTTGGCTCAGATTTCAAATTTCCGGCCGGACGGTATTTGATATGCGGCGACAGCTGCATTGAAAATATTGCGGCCGGACTGAAGCCAGGCGCTCGCGGCTATGGAAATTTGAAATATGGGCAAAGACGCGGGCATGGCATGCAAATCATTCCGGAAAGCCGCCTTACTGCTGGATCCTGATCACGCGCTGGGTACCGCGGTAAATTCCAACGGATTTAATGCATACCACTTCCGGCGGACAGGAAAGCGATTCTACATCCGTTTCCGCGGTGACGATATAATGAGCGGCTCCAAGACCCTCGTCGGCACAAATATGATAGTTGGCGGTAGATCCGGGCTTATTGCACATGGTTGTATAATTAACATCGTCGAGATACTCACCGGCATACCGCGGGCAAATCGCCCACTCGACACCGGTTTCGGCCGCGGCGAACGCGATCACCGAATTGCCGGCCTCATTAACGTTCTTTAGCTGGTAAACCGAAAGCAGGCTCACCCCCAAAGCCACCGCGAGAACTATCGACAATCCGGCCATTGCCAAATAAAGAGCAATACCCTTTCTCGGATCCTGGCGGCTGAAATTAGGGAATAGATTTTTTTTTCCGATAAAATCGAACATTTGATTTGCCTTATAATATGTCGAGGGTGCGTTTCGATACGGTTGTCTGAAGTTTCAATTTTTGATTCTCTCCGCATTTTGTTTCAATGCTGATGGTAATACGCGGCTGAAGCTGGTCATCCCGCAACAATCCAACGCCGGAAACCTCAAATCCCGTCAATTCAACCTCCGGCGAGGTCAAAGGAAGCGTATATTCTTCGCCGGTCGATAAATTCCTCCGGTATTCCATCAATGTCGGCCGGCCGTCGAGACAATCCTCATAATATTCGACGCAATCCGCAGTCTCCACCGCTCCGATGAACACAGGAGAAGCGAATCTGACACCCGATGCCGGAGTCAAACCATCGCATTTCGTATGGTTCGTTGTCAATTCATAGCTCTTGTTCGTATCGGCGACACAAGACGCGACCGGAACTGCCGCCATCCTCAATCCGCGGGTAATATGCTCCATATTGTAGGAAGCTTCATTCATCAGCTGGGAATGGTCCGACAGCCTCCTTTCCGCGTGCAAAGAAAATACGAAGAGCTGTATGATAACTCCTATCGATAAGGCGAAGATGGTAATCGAAACGAGAAGCTCCACCAATGTGAATCCGCCCCGCGGCCCGAAATCCTCGTTAAATTTTAAAATTATGTCTTCCATCTTTTATTTAATCTGGCAGAATACCCCGCTGCTCTGCGGCGGAGCAGCTTATTCTTTTTATACCCCGTCAGCTTGCTGCGGGGAACAAAAAGAATGAGGAGCCCTTAGTAAAACTCAAGTAATCTTGGAGGAAACATCCTCTGGTTGCGGCGGGGTTAATACCCCGACGCA
>Ga0172379_10003243_pt1 | contig 26412 bp, 23 predicted proteins | sample GrowelOW334metaG_FD_119756 | JGI IMG/M metagenome (GOLD analysis project Ga0172379, IMG submission 119756) | Groundwater microbial communities from an aquifer near a municipal landfill in Southern Ontario, Canada - Groundwater well OW334 metaG | ecosystem: Environmental > Aquatic > Deep...
CGGACCCGTAATATCGTCAGGTCCCTTGTAGTCCTTGAGAAGTTCGTCCAGAACTTCTTTTGAAATGGCCATACTCGCTCCTTTGCGTAGTATAACCGTTTACACAAATTTTATTACATGCTCTGTCGATCCTGGGTTCCTGGTATCCTGCCTTCACCCCAGCACCCTTGACGACATCGACGATGCCCTGAACTATGAATCTTCGACTAACCGCGGAAGGCTTGCCGCCAGGACGCGAAAGCTGGTAGTATCAGCGAAACATCCACGCTGTAGCGCGCGAATCCTTTTTCGAAAAAAAATCCGGAGCGAAGCACATGGCGAAGTATCCTTTTGACGGTATCGAGAAGAAATGGCAGAAACGCTGGGAAGAGGGCAAAACCTTCGCGGCGGTCGAAGACCCATCAATCCCCAAGGGAAAGCGCCGCTATGTCCTGGATATGTTCCCCTATCCCTCGGGAGCCGGCCTCCATGTGGGCCATCCCGAAGGCTATACCGCTACCGATATCTACTGTCGTTTCCTTCGCATGAACGGCTATAACGTCCTCCATCCCATGGGCTTCGACGCCTTCGGCTTGCCCGCCGAGAACTACGCGATCCAGACGGGTACCCATCCCGAAGTGACGACAATGGCTAACGTCGAGCGCTTCAGGACGCAGATAAAATCCCTGGGCTTTTCCTACGACTGGGACCGCGAAGTCTCGACCTGCCTGCCCGACTACTACAAGTGGACCCAGTGGATATTCCTCCAGCTTTTCAACCGCGGCCTTGCCTACGAGTCGGAAATGCCGATCAACTGGTGCCCCTCCTGCAAGACGGGGCTCGCCAACGAGGAAGTCAAGGATGGCCTCTGCGATCGCTGCCACACGAAGGTGACGCGCAAGCGGATCCGTCAGTGGGTCCTCAAGATCACCGCCTACGCCGACCGCCTTCTCGAAGGTCTCGAGGGCCTCGACTGGCCGGAACCGATCAAGATCCAGCAGCGGAACTGGATCGGGCGTTCCGAGGGCGCCTCCGTCCATTTCGACCTGGTCGGCCATGACGAGAAACTGGAAATTTACACGACGCGTCCCGACACCCTCTTCGGCGCGACCTATATGGTCCTATCGCCCGAACATCCCTTTGTCGAGCGCATCACGACGCCCGAACAGAAGGCAGCCGTCGATGCCTACGTTGAAGCGGCGGCCCGCAAGAGCGATCTCGAGCGTACCGATTTGGCGAAGGACAAGACAGGCGTCTTCACGGGCGCCTATGCCGTCAATCCCGTCAATGGAGCGAAAATCCCTGTCTGGATTTCCGACTATGTCCTCATTTCCTACGGCACGGGCGCAATCATGGCCGTTCCCGCCCATGATGAACGCGACTGGGACTTCGCCAAGGTTTTCAGCCTGCCCATCATACAGGTAGTAGCCGCGGCCGGCGAAACCGGACCCTTCGATCGCGAGCCCGTGGAATGCACGGCCGCGGACGGTTTCGCCGTCAATTCTGGCGCTTTCACCGGCTTGCCCACGCCCGAAGCCATAAGCCAGATAACCGCCTGGCTCGAAGAGCGCGGCATCGGCAAAAAGGCCATAAACTACAAGCTCCGCGACTGGCTCTTCAGCCGCCAGCGTTACTGGGGTGAGCCAATCCCCGTCGTGCACTGCGAGAAATGTGGTATCGTCCCTCTGGATGAAAAAGACCTGCCCTTGCTTCTGCCCGACGTGAAGAGCTACACGCCGACAGGGACGGGCGAATCGCCTCTCGCGAATATCCCCGAATGGGTGAACACTACCTGCCCGCGCTGCGGCGGCCCCGCCAAGCGGGAGACCAACACGATGCCCCAGTGGGCCGGCTCCTGCTGGTACTACCTGCGCTTCCTCGACCCGAAGAACGAGAAAGCTTTCGTCGATCCAAAAATCGAAAAATACTGGATGCCCGTCGACCTCTACGTAGGCGGGGCCGAGCACGCGGTGCTCCACCTCCTCTACAGCCGTTTCTGGCACAAGGTGCTCTATGATATCGGCGTCGTCAGCACGGACGAGCCCTTCCAGCGCCTCATCAACCAGGGCATGATCCTCGGCGAGGACAATCAGAAGATGTCCAAGAGCCGTGGCAACGTGGTCAATCCGGATGATATCGTCGCCGAGTTCGGCGCCGACACGATGCGCGTCTACGAGATGTTCATGGGCCCCCTGCAGGTCTCCAAACCCTGGTCGACCGCGGGCCTCGTTGGCGTCAGCCGCTTCCTTGAACGCGCCTGGGCAACATCGGAAAAACCGATGACCGACGAGGCTCCATCGCCCGATATCCTCAAGCTGCTGCACAAGACGATCAAGAAAGTCACGGTGGATACGGATACGCTGAACTTCAACACGGCCATTTCTCAGATGATGATTTTCCTCAACGAGGTGGCGAGGCTTGAGATAGTGCCACGAAGCTTGTGGGAAACTTTCGTTCTGCTTCTCGCCCCTTACGCCCCCCATCTGGGCGAGGAGATGTGGGAGCGCCTCGGCCACAAGGAAAGCCTCGCCCGCGCGGCCTGGCCTCTCTACGATGAAGCTCTCACCCTCGACGAGCAGAAAGAGATTGTTATCCAGGTGAATGGCAAGATCCGCGAACGTTTGATGGTGGCGGCGGGGACGGACGAAGCCAGCCTGAAAGCGGCGGCTCTGGCTATGCCCAAGGTAATCGAATGGATGGGTGGCAAGGAAGTCGCCAAGGTTATCGTGGTAAAGGACAAGCTGGTCAACATTGTCGTGAAGGGCTAAGGGGTTTTCCCTGGCGGGGAAACGCTGAAGAGATAAGCTGCATTGCAATGGGCCGCCCATGGGAAACCATGGGCGGCCCTTTTTTCGTGGCCTTCAGGCTTTTAAAACGCCTTAGAAGAGGAGCGAGGCCACGACGAAGACGAGCACCGCGATGATCAGGATGGCATTGCCCATGTTGGCTTTTGTGGGTGCAGGGGTCGCTGGTCCTGCGGCCTTGGCATGGGCGGGATCGCCAAGGTTTTCATGTTCCCAGACGGCGCTCATCATGGCATCCGCGTCGGCGCTCAGGGTGGCTGCCCGTATCCTGCCCTTGTACTCGATGATGTGGTCGTAATAGACGAAGGCTAATGCCACGATGCCGCCTAGCTTTCCGGGAATCTTTAGCCCAGGCATGATGGAGGCTTTCGAGAGTAGCATGAGGCCTTCGAAGGTGAGGGCCTTCATTATGCCTTCAGTCAGGGCGAATTGGGTTATGGCGAGGGGACCGAGATGCGCGAGTACCTTGCCTGATGGCACAAGGAGATTGGTGATAATGATTCCAGCCGAAACGATGATGGTTGTGACGAAGGAGAGGCGCTTCCCTGCGAAATGAGCAGCGGCCGCCAGAAGAAAGAACATGCCGAGCTTGAGCGCGAGGCTGTTTTCGAAGAGGAAAGCGACGGCTATGACCGCACCGGCGAGCGCCGCGGCCAATGGGCTGAACCAAGCCTCGAAGCGTCGCTTCCGCGCGGCGCGCGCGGCCGCCATCCTTTCGCGGCGGGCGGCTTCGGCGGGGCCGCGCCCGGCTTTCTTTGAGGAGCGGGCAGCTCGCGCCGCTTTCGCTGTCGCCTTTCGCGCGGCTTTCAGCGAGGCCCCGGACGCGGCGCCGCCGGCCTCGGCTTCATCATCGCCCATCCTCGGCGTTTCCGGCGCCTCGAGGCCGGCGGCGCAGGCGTACCAGCGCGATCTGCGCGCGAAATGTTCGGCGAATATTCCCAGCGCCGTTCCCGTGACCAGGCCCATGACGAGGAAAAGTGGTGCGATCAGCCAGGCCGCCTGCCCGAACACCACATAGCGGGCCAGGACAACCTGCACAGCGTTCGAAGTCAGGGCCCCCAGGATCGAAACGCCGATCTGGGAAATGAGCCGTCCGCCCAGCTTCCGCGAGGCCCACATGACGAGGGCGGCTGTCAGCGTTCCTGCGAGCGAAAAAAGCGCGACGAAGGAGAACAGCGAGCCCGAGATGACACTCATCCCGATCACCTTGACGATGGCGAGCGTGACGAACCAGGGGAAGGGAAGAAGATCCACGGCGAGAAGTATGGGAAGGTTGGCAATCCCCAGTCGCATGAAGGGCATGGGCTTGGGCAGCATGTACTCAATGGCTGAAAGGAAAAAGCAAAAAGCCCCGAGAAGGGCGGTCACATCGGCCTTCTCGGAGAAACGCGAGCTCACGATGCCGCAGGCGGCCGCGCTCTCCGCGGCCCTCGCCGAATTTTCGGTGGCCATGGCCGGGTTAGAACGATGCGGCATCGAGCGCGCCTTTATCACTGGCTTGTCCACCTATTCTCACGAAAACATTGTTCGGCAGACAGGCGACCCATTGGTTGCGCGCCGATATGGCGCCCATAGCGATGCAGAGCTTGTTTTTACAGGGGGAATCGGTGATAGCGACGGCGCCGTTCGCGATATGGACATGAGTCAAGCCCAAAGGCCCCTGCACATCCATATCCTTGTCCGTGCCAAGCGGCTCGAGCCATTCCCCCGAAGCTCCCGTGATCTGGACATAGAGGGTTTCCCCCGAGCCGGAATAGACGCTCAGCGCTATGAACGCAATCGCGGCTATCCCGGCGATGAATACAACGACATCGAGGAGCTTCGGCCGAAATGGGAATTTCATGGAGGGTTAGAGGTTCATGAGACTGAAGCCCGCGGCCTCAGTTGCAGCAACCGTCTTCGCATCCTTCGCCGCATTCGTCGCCGCAGCCATCTTCGCAATCGCAGCTGTCGCCGCAACCGCATTCACCGTCGCCGCATTCGCCATCGCCGCATCCGCAGCCAGCGGCGGCGTGCACGTGGCCGTGGTGGAGTTCTTCCTCGGTGGCTTCGCGGACATTCAGCACCTTCACGTCGAAGTGAAGCGTTTCGCCGGCGAGGGGGTGATTGGCGTCGATGGTCACTTCATCGCCGGCCACGCTAACGACCGTGACGATCTGGGAACCTTCCTCGCCATGGGCTTCGAATTGCATTCCCGGCGTCACTTCGACATTGTCGCCGAAGTCTTTTTTCGAGACCTTGAGCACCAGGCTCTCGTCGCGTTCGCCGTAGCCTTCGGCCGCGGGCACGACACAGACGACACTGTCGCCTACCGTCTTGCCTTCGAGATGCTTCTCGAGGCCCGGGATTATGTTGTCGTTGCCGTGGAGATAGATGAGAGGTTCGCTGCCATCCGATGAATCCAGGAGCTTCCCTGCCGCGTCACGGAGACTATAGTCAATAGTGACGACCTTGTCTTTCTTGATATCCATATGCTGTCCTTCCGGGCTGTGATTCCCGCGCGTGCCGCGGTCAGGGCGCTCCAGCGGCCTGCCGAGCCGATATTTTTTATACTATAATCAAATAGTACCGAAAGAGGCAATCTCCCGGGTGACCATTCGCCATCAATTGAATCCGCGCCATTTCTTCTGTATCATTGGAACCTCGGAGGCACCATGACCGCAATCAAAGCTCTCTTTCTCGGACTCATCCAAGGAATCGCCGAATTCTTGCCGATTTCCTCGAGCGGACATCTGGAGTTGACCAAGAATCTGCTTGGGCTGAATGAAGTACCCATTCTTTTCGATGTGATGCTGCACATAGCCACCCTCTTTGCCGTGGTCGTCGTGCTCAGGAAAAGGATTGCCGCCATTCTTGTCGCCCTCTGGAATTTTCTCTTCGTGAAAAAGGAAACGAGCGCGAAAGGCCTTACCAAGACCCAGAAGAAAAAAGACGAAGAACAGCGCGAAAATCTTGCCTTCGTCGTTCCCATACTGATAGCTACAGCCATCACCGCCGTCCTGGGCTTTTCCATCCAGAAATTCCTTCTGGAAAAATTCGCTTGGATGAATGGGACAAAGATGGTGTCGGTGAATTTGATCATCACCGCCGGCATTCTCGGGCTCACCGCCCTCGCGAAGCCAGGAACGCGCGGCCCAAGGGAAATCGGCGCGGGGCGGGCGGCTTTTATGGGCTTGGCCCAGGGCATTGGCGTCTTTTCGGGGATCAGTCGATCGGGCATAACGATTTCCGCCGGGCTCTTCTCCGGCCTCAACAGGGAAACCGCCGGAGAGATGTCTTTTCTTCTCTCTATACCGGCGATCCTCGGCGCTTTCATTCTCACGGTGAAAGATGCGGGAGCCATGTTCAGTTCGGTATCGTATGGCCAGTTAGCCTTGGCCTTCCTGGCGGCCTTTTTTGCCGGGATGGCATCGCTCAAGATCCTCTTGAAGATCATCAAGAACGGCAAGCTTTTCTGGTTCGCGCCCTATCTCGTCATTGTGGGGCTTTTGGGGCTGCTGCTGGCCTGAGTCTTTTCGGCGCGGGGTTCCTGGTCAACGCGTATCCCGCGCGTCTTTCACCGCATTTCTCTGCATTCGCGCCGTCGAACTGCCGATAATGAAAAATAGCCTCTTGGCAAACGATGGAGCATTCATGGCGAAATCTCAGGATATGGAAAATGCCGATAAAAATATACGCGGTGACGGCCGGAGCCCCAAGGCGACAGTCGTGACAGCCTCGCGACCGAAAAGGGCTTCCGCCAACCCGGAGGCACGGGATGAGAAGCACACAATTTTCTCGACGCTGGGAGGAAAGATAGGCCTGGGCTTGGCGGTCATTTCTTTCTATCTTACTCTGTCCCTATTTCTGTCGCTGTATTGGCCGACCGGATGGGCACCCCTCGTGGCTCCCGGGCGATTCCTCAACGGCGCGTTTTCCTGGGCCGCCTTCTATCTGCCGCTCTGGTGTCTTTTAGCCGCCCTTTTGGCGATTGTCCCCAAATTTCTTCCCCGCCTCACCTACCTCCTTCTCTCCTCGGCGCTGCCTTTCCTCGTCGCGGCAGGCTTTGCCCGGATTTCCACCGAGCCCGGGGCGTTTTTCGAAAACCATCCGGTGTTCGCCGCTGTCGGCCTTTCCTCGCTCTACGCGGGGCTTGGCTTTCTTTTCGCCGCCTCCCTCGGCATTGTGCTTTTTGGCTTGTCCAAGATGACGGCCTGGATGAGATCGTCGGGCAGGTTGCCCGATCCGAAAGCGGCAAGAGCCAAGGCAAAGGCCAAGGGAAAGCGATCGTTCCTGGTGGAATTTCGCGGCAGGTTTCGGCAGTGGATGGATGACAGGAAGGCGAAGCGCTCCCAGGCGGAGATCCGCTTGCGGACCGCCGAGTCCATCGCCGCCAAACCCTTCGATCTCGACCTTCCGGAATTGCCGCCTCTCAGCAGGCTGAAGGCCGGGAGAAAGGCCGACTTCGAAAGCATGGAGAGCGGGGTGGATGAACTTGCCTCCGCCGCGCTGCACCCCGCTGAAGCTGCGCAGACAGCGACGTCGTCCGCATCGTCCGCCGCGCTGACTCATCCGCCAGCCGCGACCGGTTCTTTCGGGCAGGTATCGAGCCCGATCGTTCTCGTCCCGGCCGGCGCCTCCCTCCCCACGACGCTGGACGCCAGCGGCGTGGCCATAGAATTCACCTCGGTGCCGCCGCAGACGGTGTCGGGAGGCGCCGGCCCCGCCGGAGCCACGGACGCGGAGAAAAAGGCGCTCGTCCAGCGCATACTCGAAAGGAAAAAAGCCAAGCCCTACACGGTGCCCGTCGATGGCATCCTCAACACCTACCCCGATGGCCAGTACTGGATCATTGACGACAAGACGAGACGCAACGCCGAAGTCCTGCGCGAAACCCTGGCCGAATTCAACATCGAGGCCGAGGTGACAGGCATCCGCAAGGGACCCGTCATCACGATGTACGAAATCCTGCCCGCCCACGGCGTGAAGATATCGAAAATTACCAATCTCTCCGATAACATAGCGCTCAGGCTCGCCGCCTCCAGCGTCCGCATCGTGGCGCCGATCCCCGGCAAGCACGCGGTGGGCATCGAAGTGCCCAACGACAGGCGCGCCATCGTTTCCCTGCGCGAAATCATCGAGCACGAGTCCTTCAGGACGGCGAAAATGGAGATTCCCTACGCCCTCGGCAAGGATATTTCCGGTGAAGTGCAGTTCAGCGATCTCACCCAGATGCCCCATCTTCTGATCGCCGGCGCCACCGGCTCGGGCAAGTCGGTCTGCGTCAACGCCATAATCCTCTCGATCCTGTACCGTCGTACTCCCGAGGAAGTGAAGCTCATCCTCATCGACCCGAAGATTGTTGAGCTCAAGCTCTACAACGACATCCCCCACCTCCTCACCCCTGTCGTCACCGATCCAAAGCGGGCTTTCCAGGCGCTGCAATATTGCATTTGCGAAATGGAACGAAGGTATCTGATCCTGGATAAGGCGGGCGTGCGCGACGTTAAGTCCTACAACAAGCGCGTGAAGGAAAGGAATCTTGCCCAGGAAAAGCTGCCCTACATCGTGGTGATCGTCGACGAGTTCGCAGACCTCATGGCTACCACGGGCAAGGAGCTGGAAGCGACGCTGGCGAGGCTCGCCGCCATGTCCCGCGCCGTGGGGATCCACCTGGTCCTGGCTACCCAGCGGCCTTCAATCGACGTCATCACGGGCTTGATCAAGGCCAACATCCCTTCGCGAATCGCCTTCATGGTGGCCAGCAAGTTCGACAGCCGCATCATCATCGACATGGTCGGCGCCGAAAAGCTCCTCGGGCGCGGCGACATGCTCTATTCAGGTGCCCAGGATCCCTTCCCCGTGCGCATGCAGGGCGCCTTCGTCTCGGAGGAGGAGGTCGAGCGCGCCGTTGCCCATGTCAAAACCCTGGGCGAGCCCGAATATATCGATGACGAGATCTTCTACGACGAGGAAGAGGAAAACGCCGAACCTGGTCTCTTCGATGATGGTGAGGGGGATCCTCTCTTCGAGAAGGCTCTCGAAATAGTTCTCCAGCAGGGCAAGGCGAGCGCTTCATTCATCCAGCGCAGGCTGAAGATAGGCTACAATCGTTCAGCCCGCCTCGTTGAACTCATGGAAGAGCGGGGCATTGTGGGACCGGCTCAAGGCTCCAAGCCGAGGGACGTGCTCAGGAATCCCGAGGTTTTCGGTGGCCACGCCGACGCGGGCAAACGTCCCACGGCGGAACGTCCGGAGCAGCCCGTCGATGGAGAGTCTGACAGTCCGGCGCTTTAGGCGGACATGGTCTCCGCAAGGCGCTTCGCCCAACCTTCTATCTTGCCCCAGTCGCGCAGATCAAGGGGCAGATCGCCGGGCGTGCCGAAAATGAGCCTGGCGAAGGCCGGAAGTTGTCCGGGCAGTTTCCCGGCGAAAATCTCGATGGAGGAAGGGTTCACGATGGCGCGGACGCGCTCCTTTTCCTTCTGTATGGCTTTTCGCCAGCCCTTCCTACCTTGCTCGAAAAGATAGGATATGATGAATAAATCGACGGGAATTCCCGAGCCGGCGACCTTTGAACTCAGGAAGGCCTTGAACTCGGGAAGCACTTTCATGGCGTTGACGGGGCTTCCGAGGACGAGCCTGTCGTAGCCGCTCAGATCGGTGATTGTGCCGATCGCCGCCACACTGACATCGATACCCCGATCGCTGAGGATTTTCCCGATCTTCAGGGCGATTTCCTCGGTAGTCCCCGTTTTAGTTATATACCCCACGAGACATTTCATGATCGCTCCTTCGATTACCCCCGCCTCGGGCAGGTCTCGATAAAACCGATTGTCTGCTTCGCGCCCATGGCCATGAAGGCCAGGTCGTCGCCGCAGAATATGAAATCCACGCCGCGCTGGATCCATGCGCGCATATAATCTGGATCTGATGGCCCTATCGAGACGCCGCAGGGTTTTCCTTTAGCCTTGCACGCGGCCACGATGCGATCGTAGAGGGCGATGAGGTCGGGATGAGTGAGCTGGCCGAGGCGTCCAACCGAACCGGAAAGGTCGTAAGGGCCGATCACGACGGCGTCCAGTCCTTCGACGCCGAGGATGCCGTCGATATTCTCGACGGCTTTTATATGTTCGATCTGCGCGATCTTCACGATCGAGCGATCGGCTTTCTCGAGGTATTCAGCGGCGGTCAACGATCCATAACGATTGGCGCGCCGGGGGCCGAAACCGCGGCTTCCCGAAGGCGGGTAGGTGCAGGCGTCCACCATGCGCTTCGCCTCTTCGGCGGAGCACACCATGGGGACAATGAGGCCATCCGGCCCCATCTCGAGCACTGGCTTGATGGCATAGGGATCGTTGCCCACAACGCGCACGATGGCGGCGGCTCCGGCCCCATTCGCGGCGACGATATGGGCGAGGATCTTCTCCTTGTCGAAGGTGCCGTGTTCACCGTCTATCCAGAGCGCTTTATAGCCGAACATCGCCATGGCCTCGGCGATAGAGGGATCGTTGAGAAACACATGGCCGCCGATCAGAAGCCGGCCGGATGCGAAAGCGTCGCGCAGTATGTGGGCTTTATCCATGATATCCTTGTCTCCTTCAATGTTTGCAGTATCGCACATCACGCGGCGCATGGCGATAGCGGCCGCCTTGCCAGGCTAAAGGTAAAACTCATCCGCGATGACCAAATCCGATGGCTTGAGAGCTTCCGTTTCCGAAATGTAGGCTATCTCTATATCGAGGAAAACGCGCTTTTCCGGAAGAATGACGAGATTTTCCGAAATCGTCCTTTTATAGGTCCGAAGGTCGGTAGCCGCTGATATCGATACGGTACAGGAATTGATCAAAGACTTTCCAGTGTTGGTGATCACTATCGTCACGACACAGATCTTTCCTCCCAAGTCTGAATATTCATAGAAGGATGCTATCTCCGCTTTGCCTGATGGATACCAGGATGAAGTATCGGCGACGCAGGAGGTAAGGATGGCGATCGCGCAAACTAAGGCCGCCATGGCACCGAATCCTTTGGCCAGCACATCGCGAAGACCACTGGCAGTTGCGGCTAAACAGCCATTTCCTTCCGGAGCCTTCAAGGTATCGTCATCATCGAACATTCCTCTTCTCCTCTTTGAAAAGCCTGATCGAGAATCCCATGCTGAAAACGATGGGAGCCGATGTTTCATTTAAGAGCTTTGCCACAGCGATGCTCAGGGTTCTTCCATTTTCATCGAAGGAGAGGGAAATATTGCCTGAAAGGGAGTAAGCGAGGCTTGGCTCGTCGGGGACGCCATCGACTATATGAGGCCACGCAAGCCTCTGCGAGACCGCGGCCGAGAGGGCGACGATATCATTGAGAATCTCGGTGGCGAAAAGACCTCCTGTCAAAAGGAGAGGTTTCGATCCGATTCCGAAACGTTCCTCTCGATCAACGCAAATGTCCGCCCCGATGGATATGCCCGCAACCAAGGGGTCGAAGTAACGGATAGCCGAGAACGAAGCGCCTAGCTTTCGATACCCCGAGCCGGAGATGACTCTTTTCGCCTCCGCTTCCCGAGAATCCCATATCCCCCAGGGGTGGGTATAGGAAAGCTCCGCGCTGAGCCGCCAGTCGCCAGCGCGGAAGGTATAGGCGGCGGCGATGCTGGGATCCCCAAGAGCCGCCACGACGTTTGGCAAGGTTTCCCGATTCAAGTCCAAGCGCATGACGGCCGGCGCTTCCACCGATAAACCGAAATGCTGTTTGTAGAGGAACTCCAAGCTAAAAGAAGGATCCATCTCGAGCGAAGAGCCGTTGAATTCGGCATCGAGAATCTCGACGGACACTCCCGCCGTGAATATGAAATCTTCGGCTCCCCCGACACCTATTCGTTGATGGCTCGCGGTTTGCGCCTCGGACCGCAGAGCGAATAGAAGCGTAAGGGCCACGGCCGCCAGTTTTCTGCTCATAGACTTACCTCGCGATAAGATCAGGGCTTTTGCGGGCTGACTTGTCGAGAAGGGCGTTTCGACCTTGAGCCCATAGCATTGCCGCCTCAAGCTCTTTTTCATTGAGCGTTCCGCCAGGCTTTACCGCTGCCAACACCGCGCCAGACCATCTCGATTCAAAATACGCTCGTCCTCGCAGGATGGTCCCTTCGGCAGGATCTCCGATGACAAGTTTCCCGTCTCGCGCGGAAATGAGGAGGGCAAAGTGGCCATCCGGCTTGTCATAGTGAATGATCATGGGCGCGTATGCCGCGGCGGCTTGCTCGAGCTGGTCGAAACTCATTCGATACGCTTTCCAGACAAAGCCTTTCGCATTCAGGATCAACGCCATGTCGGCAAAGGAAATAGTCAGATCTTCGACACCTCGTTTATTGGCAAGGTATGTTTCGGCGAGGGATCGCTCATCCGCGGGGATCCCCCAATACCTGTCGATGAGACAGGCAAGTGTCGTGAGGCCGCAGGATGTATCGTAGCCTTGTTCCGAACTATGGATAAAACGCAAAGACTCCCTATCGATCGTTTCGGAAAGCAAAAGAAGAAGCAAAAAGCCCCTCATGAACATAAATTCACCGTCCTTTTGAATTGAAATTCCAATAGTGAGACGTGTAGAAGGTGGAGCGTTGCTTCCAGTTTTAAAAATAAATCAGGAGGTACACATGAAAAAGCTGATCGCTTTTCTCATCCTTGCCGCGCTGGCGGTTTGCGGGGTAGCCGCGCAAAACAGCGTAGCCGCCTTCGCGCGCATTGATCTCGAAGGTCAATCGCTGCAGGCATTTGAAATGGAGGAAATCATCGGAGGACTGCCCAGGTGCTGCCACGATCCCGAATACGACGCCATCGAGGACAAGTGCCTCAACAACAAGGGGCAGAGATACAAGGAAGGGGTCAATGATTGTGATATTTGGGTGGAAACGGTATTGAAACAGGCGGGGACAGACATTTCCAATCGGTGGGGTCCCGCCTCCTCAACTAGTGTGGCGGGGCATGCAAATATTTTATCTGACCAATTGCTGGATCAACCACCCCTGGGGTGGAGCATCGAGATCATAGATGATGGTCATGTCGCCCTTGTTAGAGTCAAGGCTGATGGATCTGCTGATGTATACCATCAAGGAGTGAATAGAAGAACTCCGACAACAGAAAAGTGGGAAGGATCACGGGGCTATCAGTATAGCGATACGAAAAACGCTTGTTGGGGTGATAAATCTCGTTTTTGGGATTTTGATCGTTGAGGATGGGAGTGTTTAGAATGCTTAAGAAGTACATATTGGCTATTACTCTTGTTTTTTTTGTGGTCTCCTTCACGGAAGCGTTAGGTAGGGATGATTTCCTGGGGACTTGGGAACTTCAGGACAATTCAAGAAGCATTAAAATTATAAAAGAAGGAGAGTTGTATTATATCATTGAGTTTGTTCATTTAAAACATGAGTTGTATTTTAGCGGCGATGGGAAAGAAGCATTGTTTATTGAATGGGGCAAGGGACCTGGATGGGATACGACAATGCTCTACCTGAATGGAGATATCATCACAGAAATGTATTTTTCTGAAGAATATGAATGGCAAGCCTCAGAGTATGTCTATTATAGAAAACCTTAATTTGTTCGCGGCAAGGGGCCGCCAAGCATGCTTGGCGGCCCCTTGCCGTTTCATGCGAGCCCCCTACTTCAAGCTTTTGTCATGCACGCCCCTGATAGCCCGGCCCGAGGGGTCAGCCTGTCCGGCCCAGGCAGCGTCCCAGCGGATGGCCGTCGGCGTAGAGCAAGCGATACTTGGGCCGTCGGGCACGAGATCCACGGTGCTTGGATTCTTGAAATGCTCCTCGAAAATCGACCGGTAAAGATAGGCTTCCTTTGTCGGGGGCGTCTTGACCGGGAAGCGGTGCCGCGCGTTTTCCATCGCCGAATCTGAGACTTCCCGCTCGGCGTAAGCCTTGAGGGAATCGATCCAGGAATAGCCCACGCCATCCGAGAACTGCTCTTTCTGTCGCCAGAGGATCTCGTCGGGAATCCATCCTTCGAAGGCTTTGCGCAGGATGTACTTTTCCATGCGGCCTTCATCCTTATGGATCATTTTGTGGGCGGGATCGATATTCATCGCCACATCAAGAAACTCGGGATCCAGGAAAGGGACCCGCGCCTCGACGCCCCATGCCGCCGTCACTTTATTGGCGCGGAGGCAATCGTACAAATGGAGCATCGAGAGTTTGCGCACGAGCTCCTCATGGAACTCAACGCGATTGGGCGCTTTGTGAAAATAAAGGTAGCCGCCGAAAATCTCGTCGGAGCCTTCCCCTGAAAGTATCATTTTAATGCCCATAGCCTTGATCTTGCGCGTCATGAGGTACATCGGCGTTCCAGCCCGTATCGTTGTCACGTCGAAGGTCTCGAGGTGCCAAATTACGTCGGGCAGGGCGTCGATGGCCTCCTGGATGGTGAAGTTGATCTCATGGTGCTGGCTGCCGATATACTCGGCGACCTTCTTCGCGTACTTCGTGTCGGGAGCGTCGGGCAGTCCCACGGAGAAGGAGTGGATGCGCGGCCACCATGCCTGTTCAGCCCCATCGGTCTCCACGCGACGTTCGGCGTTGCGCGCCGCGATGGCGGCTATGATAGAAGAATCCACACCTCCTGAAATAAGAAGCCCGTAAGGTACGTCGCACATGAGCTGGCGTTTCACGGCGGCCACGAGAGATTCGCGCAGGGCGTCGAGGTCGGCCGCTCCATCCGGGATATACCCTGGCTCTGCCCATTTCGGCTTATACCACTTCACAAGCTTTCCTTCTTTTCCGCTGTAGTAATGTCCGGGAGGGAAAACCTCAACTTTTGGGCAAATATCGAAGAGAGCTTTCATCTCTGAAGCCACATAGAGATTGCCCTCTCCATCGCGTCCCCAATACAAGGGGTTGATGCCGATATGATCGCGTGCGATGAAGTAGTCCCCATCACGCGGGTCATAGATGACGAAGGCGAAAATGCCATTCAGGTCATTGAGGAACGAAGCACCATACTCGTCGTAGAGATAGAGCAGGGGCTCGCAGTCCGATTCTGTCTTGAATTCATGTGTTTTCTTGAGTTTTTCGGCGCGGAGCTGGCGGTGATTGTAGATTTCGCCGTTGACGGCAAGAACGCGGCCAGTACCCGAGTCGATGAGCGGCTGGGCGCCGTGGTTGATGTCGACGATGGCAAGGCGTTCGTGGCAGATGACGGCATGTTCATCGGAGTAAACGCCGCTCCAATCCGGGCCGCGATGGCGCAGACGTTTCACGTGGGTGAGGGCGCGTTTGCGCAGTTTGGACGCGTCGCCCTTTATGTCGGTGATGATAAAAATGCCGCACATAGAGTGTTCCTCCCGATAGTAATAAGACGCTGTAACCGATGATGAGGGGCGCCGTCAAGTGCGCGGGAGGAGGACTCGGGGAATGAGGGCAATAAGGGGAGGGATCCATGTTGACGCGAAGGGAGCCTTATGGTAGTTTACGATTAAACGATTGCTTAATTAAGCAATCGTTTATATGGTTCGCGAGGGAGTTGATATGAATGAGGATATATGCAGCCAGTTCGGCATTTCCTGCCAGGATAAAGCGCCGGACTTGAGGAATTCACTCCTCGATGTGGCGGGACTCTCCGAACTTTTCAAGTCCATGGCCGACGAATCGCGGATAAAAATCCTCTACCTCTTGTCCCAGCAGGAACTCTGCGTCTGTGATTTGGCTTTTCTTTTGGACACCAATTTGCCGGCTATCTCCCATCACTTACGATTCCTGCGAAGCTTGAATCTCGTGCGTTCGCGCCGTGATGGCAAGCAGGTGTTCTATACCCTCGCCGATGGCCATGTGCTGGAACTGCTGCAAATCGCCAGAAACCACTACATCGAGAAGCTGTAACGAGGCCAAGGATGACGAAATACTACATGAAAGGCCTTGATTGCGCCAATTGCGCCGCCAAGATCGAGACTGAACTCAGGAAGAACAAGGGTTTTGAATTCGCAACGGTCAATTTCGCGACAAAGACCCTCTCTCTCGATTCCGATGCCGAGGAGAAGGCGAGAATCCTCATCGGCGCTATAGATCCCGCGGTGGAAGTACTTCGCGCCGATAAGGCTGTCGACGCGAAAGAGTATAGCTATGGTAGCGGATCTCTCTTACGGATCGCCATTTCGGCTTTTCTCCTCATTATCGGTATTCTGATGGGAGGGCGCCTCCGTGCCGCGTTTGGCGCTTATGCAAGCTATGCTCTCCTTATGTCGGCGTACCTCCTTGTCGGCTTCCATGTTTTACGGAAGGCTGGTGCCGACCTTATCCGCGGTCGGATTTTCAACGAAATGTTCCTGATGGCCATCGCCACTCTGGGCGCCGTCGCAATTGGGCAGCTGCCTGAAGCGGTGGGCGTCATGCTTTTCTATTCCGTTGGCGAATATCTGCAGGAAAGGGCAGTGGCGAAATCACGAAGCTCCATCTCGAAGCTCATGGATCTCCGCCCTGAATTTGCCCGCGTTATAGGATCGCGCAAGGGAGATGCCGACCTTTCTTCGGCGCGTCTTGTGGAACCGGAATCGGTCGCTGTCGGCGAGATTGTCGAAGTGAGGCCTGGGGAACGGGTGCCGCTTGACGGGGAAGTGATCGAGGGAGATTCCTTCGTGGACACCTCCTCGCTCACAGGCGAAGCCGTGCCTCGGTCCGTGGGCGTTGGGGAAGCGGTCAAGGCCGGGTATGTCAACGATACGGGGCGGATTCTCGTGGAAGTGACCGCTCCCTTCGGCCAATCCTCGGCGGCCCGCATCCTCGATCTCGTGGAAAACGCGGCGACGCATAAGGCGCCGACAGAAAAGTTCATCACGAAGGTAGCGGCCTACTATACGCCTTTCGTCGTCATTTCGGCCGCCCTCATCGCCTTCATTCCTCCCCTGCTCATCCCCGGCGCCCCGCTCTCCGACTGGATCTATCGCGCCCTCGTTCTCCTTGTCATTTCCTGCCCCTGCGCTCTCGTCATATCCATTCCCTTAGGCTATTTCGGCGGTGTGGGCAACGCCTCCCGCCACAAGATCCTCGTCAAGGGCGCGAACAGCCTCGATGCCCTCCTGAAGGTCGACACGGTCGTCTTCGACAAGACGGGCACGCTCACGAAGGGCGTCTTCGAGGTGGTGAAGGTGGACGCGGCCAACGAATTCAGCGCCGGGCAGGTCTTGCGCTTCGCGGCCGCCGCGGAGCGTTATTCTCCGCACCCCATAGCCGGGGCGATTCGGAAGGCAAGCGAAGCGGAAAAAATCGACGAAAGCAGCGGCGAGGCCCGGACCGAAGCCCTGCCAGGAACCGAGGCTGAGGCATCGCTCAGCGAAGTGAGAGAAGTGAAGGGTCGCGGAGTGTCGGCCATCGTCGACGGCTTGAAAGTGGTGGCGGGCAATGAAGGTTTTCTGAGAAGCAAGGGGGTCACGATCGAAGCCGGAATGACGAGGGCGGGAACCCTGGTTCATGTGGTCGTCGACGGCACCTACGCCGGCCAGATCCTCGTCGCCGACGTACTCAAGGATGAAGCGGCATCCATCGCGGGCCAACTCAAGTCCCTTGGGGTCCGCCGGGTTGTCATGCTCACCGGGGACAGGGAATCAGTGGCGGCGGAGGTCGCGGCCGCGGTAGGCGCGGATGAGTACTTCGCAGAGCTTTTGCCCGACGATAAAGTCGCGAGGCTTGTAGCTCTGAAGGCTTCGATGCCCGCCGGGAAGAAGATTGTCTTCGTCGGGGACGGGATGAATGACGCTCCTGTCTTGATGAGGGCAGACCTCGGGATTGCGATGGGCGGCCTCGGCTCCGACGCGGCCATCGAGGCTGCCGATGTCGTGATCATGGACGATGACATCGCGCGCGTTCCCATCGCCATAAAGATCGCCTCCTTCACGCGACACATCGTCGCGCAGAATGTGGTATTTGCCCTCGGCGTGAAGGCGGCTTTCCTTCTCCTCGGCGCGGCCGGCGAGGCGAACATGTGGGAGGCGGTGATCGCCGATGTCGGCGTTGCCCTCCTGGCCACCCTCAATTCGATTCGGGCGGCGAAGTTCGAAACTCCCCGATAGCCTCGATGAAGGTGTTGGCGTACTCTTTCAACTTGGCCTCGCCGACGCCGTAGATGCCGGCGAAGGCTTCTCTGTCATGAGGCTTTTTCGACGCCATGTCCTTGAGCGCCTTGTCGCTGAAAACCAGGTAAGCGGGCACGGACTTGTCTCGGGCGATTTTCGCCCGGAGCAGCCGTAGCGCGTCGAAGAGCCCCTCGTCGACGTTTTCCCAGTCTTCCGCCCTCCGGGAACGCCGCTTCTTCTCTATCTCCTTTTTCTTTTCCCGCGTGACCGGTTTCGCCAGTTTGGGCGTTGCCAGCCCTTTGAGAAGCGAGATTCCTTCCCCGGTGATCGCGAGGGTGCCGTAGTCGCCCTCTCTTCTCAGAAAGCCCTGGCCCACGAGCTGTTCGATCATGAAGCGTATGAAAACCTTGGTCTCGGTTTCCATCAGGCCGAAGGTGGAAAGCTTTTCGTGCCGCCATTTCAGCACCGCTTCCGTCGCGTTCCCCTTGAGGATATCGGCGACATGGTCAGCGCCGAAGCCCTGCCGCACCCTCGCCACGCAGGAGAGCACTTTTTGGCCAATGAGCAGAGGTTCTTCCGCCATATCCACTTCGCCGAGGCAAAAATCGCAGGCGCCGCAGTTTTCCGGAGCGTAGGTCTGGCCGAAGTATTGGGCGAGAGATTTGTGTCGGCACTGCGGCCTCGTGCAGAAATCATAGAGCTCGCCCAACTTCCTCAGCATGACCTCACTCTCGGAGGAATCAGCGAGAAGGCTCTTCCAGGTTCCATAGTCGGCGCCCGAGTAGAAGAGGTAGCAGTCTGAGGGAAGCCCGTCTCTTCCGGCGCGGCCAGTCTCCTGCTGGAAGTGCTCGATGGATTTTGGCATCGCGGCATGAATGACATAGCGGATGTTCGAGCGGTCGACGCCCATGCCGAAGGCTATGGTCGCCACGATGATATCCACCTCTTCGCTGAGAAATTCCTCCTGATTCTTTTTCCGCGTCGCGTCGTCCAGGCCGGCGTGATAAGGCAAGTTTTTGTAACCAAGAGCGTTGAGCGATTTTGAAATCTCATCGACATCTTTTCTTTTCAAGCAGTAGATGATCCCCGGCTGGCCTTTGTGCTTTTCGATAACCTCGCCGATCTGCTTCAAGAGACCGCTCTGCCTCTGGATCACCCTATACGTGAGATTGGGCCGATCGATATTGCCGACGACGATGCGCGGCGCGCGAAGGCCAAGCTCCTGCGCTATGTCGTCCCGCACGGTTTCGGTGGCCGTGGCCGTGAACGCGTGGATGGGAATGTTTTCGAATTCCCTTTTGAGGAGGCCAAGCTGCCGGTATTCCTGCCTGAAGTCGTGGCCCCAGTGGCTTATGCAGTGCGCTTCATCCACCACGAAATAGGCGATCCTGGCGGATTTGAGCGCACAGAGCATATGCTCCATAAGCAGGCGTTCCGGCGAGAGGTAGAGAAGCTTGAGGCTTCCCTCGCCGATGCGTTCCATGATCGACCGCTGCTCCCGCGCTGGGAGGCTGGAATTGAGGCATTCGGCCGCGACCCCAAGGTCCTTGAGATCGTCCACCTGGTCTTTCATGAGGGAGATGAGGGGCGAAATCACAACGGCGAGCCCATCGGAAAGCAGGGCGGGGAGCTGGAAGCAGAGCGACTTGCCTCCTCCTGTGGGAAGGATCGTGAGCGTGTCCGCGCCTTCCAGTATCGAGAGAATATTTTCTTCCTGATATGGCCTGAACTCCGTGTAGCCCCAGTACTTTTTGAGCGTCCGTAAAATCGCTGCCCTATCGGTGTTCTCGGAACCCTGCAATCCTTGTTACTCCATGGCTCGCGCCGCGAGCTTTTCCCTGAGATCCTCGATATCCTTGGGTATGAAACGTCCAGCGAATATGAAGAAGGCGAAGCATATCACCCATGACACCGTGCAGATAAGGAGTATGGCGTTGCCGAGGCTGCTCTTGTCCGCGATGATGCCCGCCATGAGGGGGGCCATGGCTGATCCGGCCAATTCCACGAAGTTTTGAGCGGCGTTGGTCGTCGCCCTTATTTCTGGCTCGGTGACATCGTAGAAGGACGACAGGACGTTGGGCGACGCCCAAGGTATGAAGAGCGCCGTGGCCGAAAGAAGGATTCCGAAAGCCAGCCTGTCGGAAGAGGGAATCCTCATCGTGATCCAGAGGAGGACGCAGCCTATGGCCACCCCGGCGGCGCCGACGATCACGCGGCCTTTCAGCGTTTTTTTGAAAAGTCGATCGCCCAAGGCTCCGCCTATTGGATAGCCCGCGGCGAGGATGACTATGGCGGGCACCATCGTCAGCAAGGTCTGGGTATCGTCGTATCCTCGCTCGCTCTTGAGATAATCGAAAATCCAATACGTAATGACATTCCAGGGGAAAACGCCGATGAAGCCCTGGAGGAAGAGGATGACGAGGCTTTTCTTCCTGAAAAGACCGCCCACCGTCTTCCAACTGAACTTGAAGCGCTCGAGGTGTTCGGTCGCGGCGAGTTCGGGCTCGGCCGACCCGCGAGGTCTGTCCTTCACGAAGAGGAAGATGATGACCGACAAGATGATGCCGAGGCTGCCGGTGAGGAAGAATACGTTTCTCCAGCCATAGGTGGCGCCGAAGGCAAGGGCAAGGATCATCCCGAGGAGATAGCCCGCGGGTTGGGCTACCTGGAGGAAGCCATAGATCTTGCCGCGTTTCTTGGGCGGATAGTAATCGGAAATGAGACTGTAGAGACCGGGATAGCTTGAATCATCGATGCCCGTGCCAGCCCTCGTCATGAGAAAGAGCGGATAGGTGGGTACGATGGCGTTGAGCCATGTGGTGGAGCCCCAGAGCAGGGAGGCGAGGGCGAGCAGCTTCGGTCTCGAAAATCGGTCGTAGAGCCAGCCCCAGAGTGGATAGCAGATCGCCCCGACGATGAGAGCTCCCGTCGTGACAGCCCCCATCTGCGTGCGAGTGATGTTGAAGGTCTCCATGATCTGCGTCGTGAGCGGCCCTATGAGCAATCTGTCGGCTTGGTGCAGAAGCATGAAACCGAACATGATCCAGAAGGCCGATCTGGCGCCGTTTGAAGGCTTTGATTTAATCATGGCATCGCTCATCGCGGCTGCTCCTTGGATGGAAACGATTTCCGCCCGCCTGAACGCGGCGGCCGCTTTCATCTGACTGAATTTCATAGTCTTCGCAATGTTATCCCACATTCCGCTGCGCCAGGCTCGGGCCTTAGGTCCAGCCAGATCGGCCCTCCATAATCATTTTCACAACGTTGTGCGACATGACATCCTGTGGCTTCGACCGTGAAGCCGGCGGGATACTGCGTTTTCGGCGCGAAAATCTCGGTTGGCGCCTTTATTGCCATATCAGGTTCATAGCGGAGCGTGAATTCGCCTGATCGAACGTTGAACGACATATCGATGATCCTGCCCGCCGTGGCGACCGCGTAGGGTCTTGCGAAGCCGCGAAGCCCCCTGCCACCCCCATCCTCGGCGCAATAAACCGAAAGGTCCTCCCCATTCCATCCGTCGCCCCACTGGTGCGTGTTGTCGGCGGTGTAGTTCCAGATCGTCGCGTCGAGAAGGTTCGCGTCGATGGCGTCGTAGTAGGCGGCCAGGGCTTTTTCGTGGACTCGGTAGTCGCCTTTCCGGAAGGCGTGGCGCCAATTCATATCGAAGGGAAGGCCGAACTCCCCGATGAGGCTCGGCGCTCCATCCATCTGTTCCCGCGAATGTCGCGCTATGCGCGCGAGCGCTTCCTTGAAATATTTTCTCACCGCGTTGCGCCCGATTACCGCCGCCACGCGTTCGGGGTCGAAGGCGAGGAAGCCTGTCCAAAACTTGTAGGTCAGGGTCAGGGCGTCGTACCAGTGGGCGGAATTGACCACTCGCTCTGGATCGGCTTTCTTCCACGCAGGCAGGGCTTCGCCTTGGGCAGGGCCTTCCACGAAGATTGCGAAACGCGACGCGGCGCGCGACGCGCCCCTGATTTCGGCCGCGAACTTGGAGATGAAAGGCTTGAGGTGGCGTTCGTTGAAGCCACCGCTTTTGGGCGCGAACCAATCGGGCTTCTTCAGGACAGGCGTTTCGCCCTCGAAATCCCAGACTCCCGCACGGCGCCAGACGCAGACGCTGTCGTCCTTCCAGGCGCGTCGGCCAGGGCTGCCCAGACGCTCGCGGCCGACGACACCGATTCCGAGGCCCCGCAAGCCAATCCTGTCCACATCGACGGGAATGCCTTCTCCGGCGAGCATGGCCTGCCATGGGCTGGGCGAGAGGCCGATCATGGAGAAGCCGGGGCGGCGGCCGCGAGCGTCGCCGATGCCAATGAAGCCTTCGCCCGGTTCATTCAAGCTGTCGATGCCCACTACGTTGCGGAATTGGGCCAACCTCAGGGCGATTTCGCGCATCGCGGCGATATAATGCCCCTGCAGATATTCCTGAACAGGGCTTCCGTCCACCATAATGCCGGGCGCGAAGTCGTCGCCGCCGAAAAAGAGGGTGAACATCGTGGCGCAACCAAGGCGCAGATGGTTCGAAAACCATTGCATTCGCGGATACTCCGCGCCCATCTCTTGATGCAGGAGGGCGGCGCCCGAAGCATGGAAGTTGCGCGGCTCGAAGCCCAGTTTTTCCAGCGTCCATAGTGGCGCGCCGTCGCCGCCTGTCCAACGGCTCCACACATCCTGGTGGGGATCGATAAACAAAGAAATGTCATGGCGCGCCGCGCTTTCGACGATCGTTTCGAGGTAATCAAGATAGGCGGTGTCGTAGATGCCTGGCCCTTCGTGTTCCACCGCTTCCCAGGTGACGAGGAAGCGGATAAACCGCTGTCCCCATCCGGCAAGCCGGGCAAAATGCTCGTCGCTCTGCGCGGCGGGGAAGGGGCGTCCAACGAAGGAAACCTTCGCGCCATCATAGAACCCATCGCTGATATGCGTTCTTCCATCGGGCGAAAAAGGTAGCTTGCTGCTGCCCCCCAGGTTGACGCCGCGCAGGATGAGGTTGCGCCCGGCATCGTCGATAAATCGGTCGCCGCGGATTTCCATAGTTCCCCCGCAGTATTTTCCCACCCTTTTCACGGTTGGGCAATCCGCAAAGCGCCGTAGTTTCCCCAAACGGGCGCTTGCCAATAAGGAATATGCTGTATATGATTAGAATGACCATATTAGCTTAAATAGTCATAGAGGTTATATATGCCGCGGGCATTCAACGAATCTGAACGGGAACGGATCAGGGGCAGACTCATCAGCTCCGGGAAGCGCCTCATCAATAAAATGGGGGTCCGCCTTCTCGTTGTGGACGACATAGCGAAGGAGGCGGGCATCTCGAAAGGGAGTTTCTATTCATTTTACCCTTCGCGGGAAGACTTTATCCTTTCGGTATTTGAATCCTGGGAAACCGAATACCGTGGTGCCCTTTTCCGGGATTTATCCGAGGGCGGCGGAACGGTCAGGGAGAAGTTGGAGCGTTTTTTCCTCGGCGCTTTTCGGATACTTGAGCGGGAACCCGGCCTCGCGAATTTCAGGATGCAGGATATGCAAATTATAATCGACCGCCTTCCTCCCGAGCGGATCGCGGCGCATCAAGCCGCCGACACCACCGCTCTGGAGGAAACTTTCGGGCGATGGGTTGCCGAGGGCATTCTTCCCCATGACATTTTGCCCGCTTTTCGTGGACTCGTCTCCGCGCTATTTTCAATCGCGCTGCACAGGGAAGATTTTCCCGCGGGGAGCTACCATTTTACGGTGAAGTTGATAGCCGAAGCGCTTGCCATGAGGATCGCCGCCGGCTCCGGCGGGGCTGGCTCCGGTGGGGAGGGCGAAAACAATGACGGGCAGACCTAGCGTGAACGGCGATTCGTTGGGAGATGTGGCGATAAGCGCCAGGGGGCTGTCAAAAAACTACGGTGACGTCCATGCGGTAAAGGATGTCGGTCTTGAGGTCAGACGGGGCGAGATTTATGCTTTTTTAGGGCGGAACGGCGCCGGCAAAACGACCACGATCCGCATGCTTTTGGGTCTCGTTCAGCCCAGCTCGGGCGAAATCTCCATTTTCGGCTCAACGCTCGATGAAGACAGAAAAGGCGTTCTTTCGCGGATCGGGTTTTTTGTCGAGTCCGCCGCCGCGTACGGCAATCTCACCGTCAAGGAAAATCTGAGATTACAGTGCCGGCTCATGGGCGCGCCCGCGTCGGCGGTCGACGAGACGATCGGACTTCTCAAACTGGATGAATACGCCAACCGCGAAGCCGGCAAACTTTCTTTCGGAAATAAGCAGCGACTGTCGCTCGCGCGCGCCCTTATCCACTCGCCTGAGCTTCTCATCCTTGACGAGCCAGCAAACGGGCTCGACCCCGCCGGCATCGTGGAGATAAGGCTTTTGCTTCGCCGCCTTGTCGATGAAAAAGGCGTGACTATCTTCATGTCGAGCCATCTCCTGGATGAAGTCGAGCATCTTGCCGATAGGGTGGGCATCGTCCATGAAGGGATACTCATAGAGGAAGTTGACTATCGCGAATTGCAGAAAAGCGGTAAAACCGCCATCGAACTGGAGATCGACGATATCTCACGAGCGGAACGAATCTTGCGCGGAGAATTGGGTTTGACGGAATTCTCGCGTTCAGGGGAGCATTCGTTGCTCGTCACCGATCCCGCGGCGGTGGCCTCGACAATAGCCAGAGCTATTGTAGGCGCTGGTTTGGCGCTTCGGCGTCTTGTCTCCGTCAAAGAGGATCTCGAACAGCATTTCATGCGCGTGACGGGAGGAGAACAATGAGCGTGAACCAGATCGCCCGCTTCGGAAGCGTCCTTCGAACGGAATTCGCGAAGTTGCGCAGAAGCAAGGTGACGTGGATGACGCTTGCGGCATACGCTTTCATGGTCGCGATGGGTGGCGTTTTTATGTGGATGATGAAAAACCCCGGCATGGCGGAAAAACTCGGCTTGCTTGGACAGAAGGCGAAATTTGCCTTCGGAGGACAGTCTGCCGATTGGGGCACTTTCATCATGTTCATCGTAGCGATGGGTGGAATAGGCGGACTCATCATGTGCTCCATCATCGTGATTTATGTTTTTGGCCGCGAGTACGCCGAGGGCACGGCAAAAAACTTGTTGGCCCTGCCGATACCCCGACGCGACTTTGTATTCGCCAAGATCATTGTTTCTGCCCTTTGGTTTGGCGTCCTGACCCTTTTTCTCATCCCGGAAACCTATCTTGTCGGCACCCTGGTGGGAATCGGCGGCCTGAACGCGGAATTGTTCCGCGCGGCCGCGGTGAAACTGATTGTTCTGGCCTTGATGTCGCTTTGTTGTTCGCTTATCGCGGCCTGGGTGGCAGTCAAGACGCGTGGATACTTCGCGCCGCTCGGCTACTGCATTTTCACGCTAGCCCTCGGCTCCATATTCGGGCACACGGGTTGGGCGCCCTGGGTGCCTTGGACGATTGTCGGTCTGTATTCCGGAGCGGCCGGTCAGGATGTTGAGCTTGGATGGGGAAGTTTTATGGTGATATTTGCCACTTTTGTGGTTGGCTTAGTTCTCATCATTCACCACGAAACCTATGCCGACAATGGACAGTGATTCGCTCGCGGGTTTCATACCCCGCGGCTTGCCGCGTTCTTTTTATAAGAAAAGCAAAATGGTATGAAACCCGCACTTAATCCAATACCTTGTAGAACCAACATACCTCGGCAGCTTGCTGCGAGGTTGTTGATTCTTCTCCGCGGATTCCTCGTTGTTCCTTGAAAAATCGCTTAGCGATCAGAGCGTCTATGCCGCTGCAACTCAGGCTTGGAGGCTGATTCATCGCTTCGCGTTCCCGCCAGACGGAGGAAGCCTTCGGGAGGAGGGCTCTCGAAGCTGTACCGATCGTGGGTGAAGGGATGTTCCAAGCCCAAAATAGTGGCGTGGAGGCAAAGCCTCCCCAAAGGATCGCTCTTAGCTCCATATCGCGGGTCGCCGGCAACAGGATAGCCGGCCTCGGAGAGCTGGACGCGGATCTGATGTTTCCTGCCGGTTTCAAGGCTCAAAGACACGAGAGAATACCGCCTGTTCGAGGCGAGAACCTTCCAATGCGTGATCGCGCGCAGCGCGCCTTGAGTCCCGGGGCTCGTTCCGTATACCTGGCCAGCCCTGTTCTCGATCAGCCAAGTGTCGAAGGTGCCCTCTGTCCCGACGATGCTGCCTTCGACGACAGCCGTATATCCCCTTTCCTTCACGAGTCCGTTCCAGTTGTCCATAAGGGCTTTCTTGGCTCCGGCGTGTTTGGCGAATATCATGACTCCGGACGTATCCCGATCGAGACGATGGACGACCGCAGCCCTGCCCCTCGGGTTCTTCCGCTGAATATGAGCCGTGACGATATCGTAGAGCGTCTTGGCCCTCGAGCCTTCAGGCGCGATGACGGCCAGCCCCTCGGGCTTTTCGACAACTACGATGTCTTTGTCCTCGTAGATGAATTCGATTCTGTGTCCGGCCGCGCCGGAACCGCCTCGCCTCTGCTGCATGAATGAAGTGTACCGTGGAACGCCTTGATCGGCCATAGCCAGGAGCCCCGTTGCTGTCGTGAGCTTTCTTCTATACCATAGGCCGGCAAGGAGTC
>Ga0172379_10003244_pt1 | contig 26395 bp, 22 predicted proteins | sample GrowelOW334metaG_FD_119756 | JGI IMG/M metagenome (GOLD analysis project Ga0172379, IMG submission 119756) | Groundwater microbial communities from an aquifer near a municipal landfill in Southern Ontario, Canada - Groundwater well OW334 metaG | ecosystem: Environmental > Aquatic > Deep...
GGGCGGGTCGGCGCTGTGGCCCGGCAAGAACAAAGCCGGACGCCAGGTAGCCAGCGGGCTGTATCTGGCGCACATAAAGTCCGGCAAGGATGATAAGACGATCAAAGTCTCGGTCGTGAGATAAGAATTCGCGGCGCGTTGGCTCGTCATCAAAATCGTCAATTTCGCCATGAAAGCTTAATTACGGATAAGCTCTAAGGTTTTTCTCCAGCAGGATAATGTCCGCCGGTTCCTTGGCCGCGCCCACCACCGCGGCGGAGCGAGTCTCCCCCATCCAGAGCGAGATGGAGCCGATGACCAGGAGTTGTACGGCCAGTGGGTTCTTGAACCTTTCAAGTATCTCAAAAACAAAGAACTTTTTTTCTTTGCGGGAGAGGGCGTTGAAGCCGTATTCTCCGCGGCGCGCCCCGGCTTCGGCCACCCCCAGACCGTCTTTCGAAGTGGCAAGCCTGGCCAGCGCGTCCTCAGCCGGCAGGGCGCAAAGTTCCAGAAGCTTCCTGTCGCTTTCGGTCATGCCGGCCGCATGCTGCTTTACGCTTTGGCGCACGAGCGACGGCAGCAATTTTATGAACGGGAACTTCATACGCACAGATTATATAACTTTTATATAATGAGAATGGGCTCCGGATAATGAAATGCGGTAAGACGGCGTTTTATCATGCGTAGTCACTGTATCGGGGCCTGGGGCTTTCAGACGACAAAATGCCCGCTACCGCATGGTTACCCCGCCCTTTAGGACGGGGTATGGTAAAAATTTTTGCGGCAAAAATTTTTAATGAAGACCTTTGAAATACTTCTTATCGCCCTTGGGCTCGCCATGGACGCTTTCGCCGTCTCCATCGCCGGCGGCGCCGTCATGAAAAAATTCGAGCTCCGCGCGGCGCTTAAAATGGGGTTGTTTTTCGGCGGTTTTCAGACCTTCATGCCGGTTCTCGGCTGGCTTGCCGGCACGGGCATGAAAAGTTTTATAGCGGGTTGGGACCACTGGCTGGCTTTCGGTCTGCTTGCCCTGGTAGGCGGCAAGATGATCCACGAAGCCCTTGCCCCTGGTGAGGGAACGGAAGACGGCGCCGGGAACTCGCCTTTTGAGACCGGCGCGCTGCTGGTCCTCGCGCTGGCGACTTCCATAGACGCGCTGGCGGTAGGCGTCACCTTCTCCCTTCTCAGCGTCTCCATCGTCCTGCCGGTGATCGTTATAGGGCTTGTTACGTTCGTCCTGTCCGTGGCGGGCGTACGGATAGGCGTACAGGGCGGCGGTTTTTTCGGGAACAAGATGGAGATCTTCGGCGGCCTGATCCTGATCGGCATAGGCTCCAGGATCCTGCTTGAGCACCTGTTGCGGCGGCCTTAAGCGGCCTTGCCCGGCGAAGGCAAGGTGAATTTGCAGGAGATATTTATGGAATGGTATCTTACGCTGGTCAAAGCGCGGCCGATCCTTACGGCCATGGTCCAGTTCGCCGTGCTAGGCACGCTGGGTGAGGCCGCGTCCAAGTGGATCATAGAACGCAGGTTCTGTGCGCCCTTCGAACGGCTTACCGCGGTCTTGAAAATGCTGGAGTGGGCGCTTCTGGCCGTGTGCATCAAATACGCTTTTACGGGCTTTAACGGCTTCGTGGACGCCCTGACCGGGCACGGCCTGCTGCCGCAATTAGGGACGGCGGGCAGGGCTTTCGCCATCTCGGCGGCGATGAACCTGCAATTCGGGCCGTTCCTGGTGATAGCCCACCGTCTGCTGGACAATGCCATAGCCCGGAAAAGCAACTGGGAGCACCTCGACAAAGGAATGCTCTCCCTGCTCTGGTTCTGGGTCCCGGCCCACACTATTACATTTATGCTGCCTCGGGATTATCAGATAGGCCTGGCCGCCTTATGGTCGCTCGTTCTCGGCCTTCTCCTCGGATTTTATAACCGTAAACACTAGAATTTACACGGCTGAAGGTTTTTCAGGGACCACAAAGGTGGCGGCTATGTAGGCTATTATGCCAGGGATGAAGGCGGTGAAAGCCGCCAGGAAAATGCAGCCCAGTCTAAGCAGCACCGGATCGACATCATAATACTCGCCAAGCCCGCCGATGATGCCGGCGAAAACCCTGTTATCCTTGCTTCTGTATAGTTTTTTCATGCTCTCCCCTTTCCGATCACAGGTTAAGATACGGTTATATTACTATAATTCGGGGATGTTGACATCAGCCGGGCCATGCCTTATACTATGTTTATCATGAGCCGCAGACCGGTCCTTATCGTGTTGGCCTCCATGGTTTACGGAGGCAACGCCCTTCTTTTGAAGGCGGAAAACCTCGACGGAGAATCCGCGGCGAACGCCGTTTTGTTCGACGGCGCGGCAAAATACCAGGTTAAAGCGCCGGCCTCCGTCCCGGCCGAAAAAAATAAAGCCCTGCTGGCTGAGGAACTCGGGAAGCGGGTGACGCTGGACGACCATGGCAGCCCGGCCGAAAAGGCCGCGCTTGAGTCCATGATCCTGCGGATGATGGACAGCCCGACAGCCAGAGAAACGGCTGAGGAATTTATAAAGGAAGGCGCCGGCGCCGCCATCTCCTTCGAAGAGCTGCCGGGCGTTCCGGCGACGGTGAACGGACAAAAAATTATTATGGGTGCGCGCGGCCAGACCTGGTACCAGGAAAACCCGCCCAGGGTGGTATTGAACAAAAATTTTATGCTGTATGAAACAGAGGCCGGGATAGGGACCCTGGCGCATGAGATGTTCGGGCATGTGCTGGAAAAAAAACTGGCTGGAACTCCCGACTATATCTATAACGGCGACGAAGAGGAAAATGCCCGCCTTATCGGCTGGCTGGTGGACACCGAACTGGGCGTTAGACCCATGGATGCGATCTGGGAATATGTGCAAAACCCTGAAGAATTTACGGAATCCCTCAATATCATGTCGGCTGATTATGCGATAACTCTTACCAGCCGGGAAATGAAGGACCCCGCGCCGGTCTATACAAGGCGGCTTGCCGCGGTGGAGAAGACGTGGAAAAAGGCGGGAGAAAAAGAAAAAATGTACGGGTTATATCCAAGATGGATAGCCCATTTCGTGACTAGTCATGCAATGGACCCCGGCTCTTTCAGCACGGTAATGGATGAGGTGGACGGCAAAGCAGACTCCCTCCCCGGCATCCGGGCGAATCTTACCGAGGTAAAAGCCGTCCTCAGCGGCAAGCTGGCCTACTTCGCGAGCGGCGAAGGGAAGGCGTTCTTAAACAAGCTCGCCAGGGAAGCCGACAGCGATTATTTCAAACAAAAGGACGCGTTGGTAAGAGAGCGCCGTAAACGGCTTGAACGGCTGTTGTCGGGTAAGACCCAGGCCGGTTCGCGTCCGCCTCCTGCCGCCGGGCAGATCTCATACGATGAGTTCAAGGAACTTGTAAAAAAGGATCTGAACTGTCCTTTCGCGGCAACTCTGAAAGCCGATATGGAATTGTCGGGTGTCAAATAGGGCGTCAAATACAATGGACAGGATCAGGGGAAAGATGTAAAATTACGCATATGAGCGAATATGATGTGATAATCGCGGGCGCCGGGATAACGGGAGCCGCTATCGCCCGGGAACTTTCCAAATATCAACTCAAGGTCCTTGTCCTGGAAAAAGAAGCCGAACCGGCTTTCGGCGTTTCCAAATCCAACAGCGGCATCATCCATGCCGGCACCCAGAACCCGGCGGGTTCCCTCAAAGGGTCGCTGTGCGTGGAAGGGAACCGCCTGATGCGCGAAGAGCTTGCCGGGGACCTGGGGCTTAATTTTGTCCGGTGCGGCCAGCTTATAGTTATTTTCGACCTCAAAGACCTGCCTGAGCTGGAAAAAATTAAAAAGGACGGGGAGGCGCTTGGAGTGGAAGGCCTCCGGGTAGTGGACCGGCTCTGGCTTAACGCCCACGAGCCGGGGCTGGGACCCGAGGTTCAGGCCGCGCTTTTCGTGCCCTCCTCCGGCATAATAAGCCCTTACCGTTTTGTTTACGCGCTGATAGAGAACGCCGTGAAGAACGGCGTGGAGTTGAAAACCTCGCATAAGATAACGGCGATAAAACCGCTGAAGGGCGCGGGGGCTCGTTTTGAAGCGACGGCCGCCGGCAAAACGTTCAAAACCCGGTTCCTGGTTAACGCCGCCGGACTGTTCGCGGATGAGATCTCGGCGCTGGCAGGCGCCCCCGACTTTAAGATCACTCCGCGCAAAGGCGAGGAATATCTCCTGGACGAAAAACGGGAGCATATAGCCAACCATATTATTTTCCCCCTGCCCACGCCGGAATCCAAGGGCATCCTGATAATCAAAACTTCGGACGGCAACCCGATGATCGGCCCCACGGCCCACGATACGCAGGACAAGCGCGATCTGTCCACCACGGACGCCGGGCTGGACGAGGTGCTTAAAGGCGCCCGCCGTATGATGCCCACAATAGCCAAAAGCGACATTATCGCGTATTTTTCCGGCCTCAGGCCTGTTTGCGGGCATGATTTCCTGATCAGGCACGAGGACAAGGTTCCGGGCCTGGTCAATGTCGCCGGGATACAGTCGCCGGGCCTGACCGCCGCCCCGGCTATCGCTAATTTCGTGCGCGGCATCCTGGAACGCAACGGCCTAAAACTTTCGCCCCGTGAAGATTTCCACCCCCTGCGCGAAAAACCCGCGCACCTGTTCCAGATCCCGCTTTCAAAGACCAGCGAGCTTATAAAGAAGGACCCGGGGTACGGCGACATTGTCTGCCGTTGCGAGATGGTTTCGGCCCAGGAGGTCCGTGACGCCATAAAGCGCGGCGCCAGGACCCTTGACGGAGTTAAGTTCCGCACCAGGGCGCAGGCGGGGCGCTGCCACGGCGGCTTCTGCACTACGCGCATTATCAAGATCATGCAGGAAGAACTGGGGCTTACGGTGGAACAGATCACCAAACGCGGTCCGGGAAGCGAACTTATCGTGGACGAACGCAAATAAGCGGGGTGTGTGATCTATGGCGCGCGTCAATAAACAGAAGATAATATATATGCGCTCGACCAGCCGCAAAGACAAGAGGGCGGTAAAGACGGTTACCGGCGTTCCGGTGAAGCGCAAACAGTCTTATTTTGATCTGTACCTTAATTAAAAATTTTTGCGGCAAAAATTTTTATCATACCCCGCCCTTTAGGGCGGGGTTATCTTGCGGTAAGAGGGAGTTTGAGGGAGAAAGGTATTTCTCCCTCAACTCCGACACGGGGATGGATAAAACCCCGTGTCGGGTATGATAAAATGTCGTTTTACGATATTTTATTAGCCTGTCCGGCATAAGGAATTTCGGCTGCGGTAAGGAATGCTTATGGCTAAACGGGAACTTGTCATAGTGGGAGGCGGGCCGGCCGGCATGGCCGCGGCCCTGGCCGCCAAAGAGAGCGGGGTCAAAGACATCCTCCTCCTCGAACGGGACCAGCATCTCGGCGGCATCCTTAACCAGTGCATCCATCCCGGTTTCGGGCTGCATCGGTTCAAAACCGAGCTCACCGGTCCGGAATATGCGGACCGGTTTGTAAAACTGGTCAAGGATTCTCCGGAAATAGAGGTCAGCCTGCGCTCTTTCGTGGTGAAACTGACCGGTGAAAAACGGATCTCCTACCTGAGGCCGGGCGCCCTGGAAGAAATAGAGGCCCGGGCCGTTATTCTGGCGACCGGCTGCCGCGAACGCACCCGCGAAATGATCCCCATTCCCGGCTCCAGGCCGGCGGGCATCTACCCCGCGGGCCTCGCCCAGAAAATGATCAACATGGAAGGCTGGATCCCGGGAAAAGAGGCCGTGATAGTCGGTTCCGGCGATATAGGCCTTATTATGGCCAGGCGCATGGTACTGGAAGGCATGAAGGTCAAAGCCGTCATAGAAATACAGAAGACCAGCCGCGGCCTGGTGCGCAATGTGGTCCAATGTCTGGAAGATTACGGCGTTCCCCTTTATCTCAGCCATAAGATCACAAAGATCCACGGAGCGGACAGGGTGGAAAAGGTGTCGGTGGTCGAAGTGGATGAAAATTTTAACGAAAAGCCAGGCACGGGCTTTGAACTCGCGTGCGACACCGTCCTTGTTTCGGTAGGACTGATCCCGGAGAATGAGCTTCTTGAAATGGCCGGGGCGGAGATAGACCGCAAAACCAATACCCCTGTCGCGGCCGAAGTGAATTTAACCTCCATTCCCGGCGTCTTCGCCTGCGGGAACGCCTGCAAAGTTTACGACCTGGTGGACTGGGTCACCCGCGACAGCGAAAAAGCCGGCGTTTCCGCCGCGAAGTATTTGCAAAAAGCGGAGGGTGAACAATAATGACGCGCTTAATGACCTGCATAGAATGCCCGCAGGGGTGCCAATTGTCCGTCGGCGTAGACGGGACCCGCGTTATTTCCGTAACCGGGAATAAGTGCCCGCGGGGAGAGAAGTATGCCACGCAGGAAGTGGAAGCCCCTATGCGCACGCTGACCACCTCGGTCCTGACCAAAGGCCTGGAGCTCAAGATGCTTCCGGTGCGCACTAACAAACCCATCCCCAAAGAAAAATTGTTATCGGCCATGGAGGCCGTAAAACGGATAACCCTCACCTCCCCGGTGAAGACTGGTTCCGTAGTGGCCGAAAATTTTCTGGGCCTTGGCGTAGATCTGGTAGCCGCCCGCGAACTCGGCAAGCAGCAATAACATAAAATGTCGTAAGACGACATTTTATCGCACCCGACACGGGGTTGTATTGATCCCCGTGTCCGCAGATTTCACCGATTAACGCAGATTAACCTCCGAAATCTGCGGAAATCCTTGAAATCTGCGGATTATTTTTTTGGTGTTGTTATCCTGTATATCCTGTCCATCCATGTGAATATTTCGTATAAACGGCCACCGCGGCCGATAACGGGCCCGGCAGCCCCATGCCCCGGCGCCCGCGAACCAGCAAGCCTGCCGTTTCCTTAAAAGTCTATAGACAGCCGTGCTGCCGCGCGAGTCCGCGCAGCCTTGAGATAAGTTGTTTTGTGATTCCCAGCCTGTACCAGTGGGCGGTGGCCGGAGTGCAATTGTGTCCGGGAGGGCAGATCTTTTTAAATCCGAAGCCTATGTGGCAGCAGGTGGTCATAAGATTGTCGTCGTGGCAGTTATACCAGACGGTTTTGGCGCCGTTGGCCGCCGCGTAGGCGATGCGCGCTCCCGTAAGCGCCTTGCCTATCCCCCGCTCTCGGAATCCGGTTTTGACGCGCAGGCCGTCCATGATCCACTTCCCGTCTTCCAGGTAGATCTCGGAATGGCCGACTATGGTTTTGCCGTTATAGGCGGCAAAATAAGCGTGTTCCTGTTCCGGGGCTCGCCGCGGAACAGGGCAGTCCGCGTAGAAGGCCTTAAACCGGCGTTTCCAGCCGGCGTCTTCCGGCTGGACCCTGCGTATCGCTATCTCATCGGCCTCGGGTGTCATTAGTGTGGACCAGTGATTCATTATAACAAAAAACTTTACGGATAACGCCGCCTGCGGGTCGATCTAATATTTTTTGTTCGGAAGTTTCCTGCGGCCCATGCGGAAGCTGGTCAGAAGGTTCTTGCCTCCCTTGCCTTTCAGCGCTTCCTGGTTCTTCTCAAAAAGCTCCGCTCCCGCGTTGAAATGCTCCGGAACGATATCGGGATGCGTGGCCACCGGGATCTTTATGCGCATAAGCTCTTCAATGGCCCGTACATCGCCGCCTTGCCCGGGAGTCGCCAGCGAGATGGCCCGTCCGGCGTGTCCCGCGCGGCCCGTGCGGCCGATGCGGTGGACATAGTTGTCGTGCTCGTCGGGCAGGTCGTAATTTATGACCAGTTCTATGCCGGCCACATCTATGCCGCGCGCGGCGATGTCCGTGGCCACCAGGATGCGGTATTTGCCGGTCTTAAAGCCTTCAAGCGCCTCCTTGCGCTGGTTGAGCGAGCGGTCCGAATGGATCTCGGCGACGCTGTGATGCATGCGATGGATCATATCGGCCACGCGCGCCGCGTCATGGCGGGTGCGTACGAACAAAAGCACCGAGCCCCAGTATTTGTCCAGGATCTTCCCGAGCATTGCCGGCTTTACCGACCGGCTGACGATGTAAAGTTCATGTTCCACATTGGCCGCCGCGGTTCCGGCGCGCGCCACTTCCACGCGCACCGGCATCCTCATGTTTTTGCCGGCCAGCTTCATGATCTCGTCGGGCATGGTGGCGGAGAACAGCATGGTCTGGCGGTCCCTGGGCAGGGCGGCTATAACGCGGTTGATCTGCGGGGCGAAACCCATATCGAACATGCGGTCCGCCTCGTCCAGGATAAGGATGGCGACATCATTGACCTTGACCGTGCCCTGGCCCATATGGTCCAGAAGCCGGCCCGGGGTGGCGATAAGAATGCGCGGGTTGCGGCGCAGGTCGCGGATCTGGCGGTCGATATTCTCCCCGCCTATAAGCACTACGCTGCCCATCCCCATTCTGGGCGCGAACTGCTGCATAACCTCGTTGACCTGTATGGCCAGCTCGCGGGTGGGCAGGAGCACCAGGCCCTTGCCGCGCTTTGAGGCAAGCTGCTGGATCATCGGGATGGCGAAGGCGATGGTCTTGCCGGTGCCGGTCTGCGCTATGCCCACCACATCCTTCCCCGCGGTCGCGGACGGTATGGCCTGGGACTGTATCGGGGTCGGCACGGTAAAGTGAAGTTTGTCCAGCACATCCAGCAGCTTCGGGGCTATGCCCAGGCCGTAGAATCCCGACTCAAGGCTCTTTTCTGCGTCTTTTACCGGCGACCTGCTGAATAAGTTGCGCGTCAGTTTTTTTAGGAATTTCTTCATATTGGGCCGTTGTTTTTTTTCTTTTTCAGGAATTTAGAGAACCAGCCGCCCTGCTCCGCTGTTTTGCCGAGCTGTTCGCGCGGCTGTGCAGGGTGGTTTTGGGGGCCGTTGGACCCGCCGCGGCGACGGTCGTGACGGCCGAAGCCCGGAGCCTCTCCTGAGAAATAGGCGGACCTGCTTACGAGGCTTTTGGGGTCGCCGGGGCTCCGGCGGTACGAGGGTTTGCCTCCGTTCCTGCGGCCGGGAGCTGCGTTCCCGCTGCTCCTGCCCCTGTCCGGAAAAGATTTAAGGGCGGGTCCGGGCGCCGAGGGCGGACGCCGGTAGCCGGCTCCGGGCCGGCTCTGGGGGCGCCGGGCGCCCGCGGACAGTTTGCCCTGGCTCCGCCCCGGTTTTGACTGCGGCAGCGCGGAGGCATGAAAACCTGCCGGGGGCATGTCGGGGTGGCTGATTATGGGCAGCGGCATCCGTATCAGTTTTTCTATGCTCCGGACTTCGCCCGCCTGGTCCGGGGCCGCGAACGAAACGGCCCTGCCGGATTTTCCGGCCCGGCCTGTGCGGCCTATGCGGTGGATATAATTGTTCTCGTCGTCGGGCAGATCGTAATTGATCACCAGTTCTATCCCCGTCACATCTATGCCGCGCGCGGCGATATCCGTGGCCACCAGAATGCGGTATTTGCCGGCCTTGAAACCATCCAGGGCCTCGCGGCGCTGGTTAAGCGAACGGTTGGAGTGGATCTCGGCGGCGTTATGGCCCATCCCGCGCAGAAGCGTGGCGATCTTGCGGGCGTTGTGTTTGGTCCGCACGAACATGAGTACGGATCCGCCGTAGGTTTGCAGGAGCTTGTTGAGCAGTTCGGGTTTGGCGTCGCGCTTGACCACATACAGCTGTTGTTCCACCGTTTCGGCCACCGTCCCCTGGACGGCCACTTCCACGCGGGTGGGCAGGCGCATGTGCCGTCCGGCGAGCTTCATGATCTCGTCGGGCATAGTGGCGGAGAACAGCATGGTCTGGCGGTCTTTGGGCACGGAGCGCAGGATGCGCTCTATCTGCGGGGCGAAGCCCATGTCGAACATCCGGTCGGCTTCGTCCAGCACTACGACCTTCACATCATTAAGTATGACCGTGCCCTGGTTAAGGTGATCCTGGAGGCGGCCCGGGGTGGCGATGATTATGCGCGGGTTGCGGCGCAATTCCCGTATCTGGGAACTTATGCTTTCTCCGCCGATGATAACGCAGCCGCTGATCCCCATCATGGGGGCGAACTGCCGGAAAACTTCGCTGACCTGGAGCGCCAGCTCGCGGGTCGGGGCCAGGACCAGGCCTTTGCCGGGAGCGGCGGCGAGCCGCTGGATCATGGGAATGGCGAAGGCAATGGTCTTGCCTGTGCCGGTCTGGGCGATGCCGACCAGGTCCTTGCCTTCTGCAGCGTGAGGTATTGCCTGCCGCTGTATAGGTGTGGGAGTTTCGAACTTAAGCTCGTCTAGAGCGGCGAGCAGCTTGGGGGCGATCCCGAGTCCGTAAAAGCCTGCGGGAGCCTCCTGTTTATCGGTTGTCATAACATCATTATCCCATATTTGAGACGGAAAAGCTAACCCGGAAAATCCGGCCGAACCCGGATTTTCCGGGTCCGGTGTAGGCGGGAGTTCATGAAGCGGACGCAAAACCTTTATGAATGACCGGTAATCCTGATCTTGCCGGTGAAAGCGTCCTCGAAGTCGTCCGTGTAGATCTCAAGTCCGGTCGAGATCATGGTCAATTCTATTTGAAGCAGGGAGCCGGGTTGCTGCAAAACCATTTTCACCGCCTGAAAAGTGGTTTCGCGGAATTCCGCGCCTCCGTACAGGTCGGCGGGATTGAGCTCTACGATGCGCCATTGTTTCGCGCTTTTAAGCCTAGTTACGACCTCGTCATTTGTCGTGTCAAAGCCTATGTATGTAACCGGCTGTTCTTTAAGGTCCTTTGCCTCCAGACTGCCGCTGACGGTCAAAATCTGCCCCGGCGCCAGCGGGGTCGAGCGTTTTTTTAGATCTTTTTGGACGGCCCTGAAAACCTGGGCGACGCCTTTACAGCGGCGGGAGATCGTGTAATCGTCGTCCATTTCGTAATTTTTTGAAAGGAGCATCACAACGCCGGCTATTTCAGCCGCCTTGCATTCATTGTCGGAGTAAGGCGACATATTGTTGTGATGCTGCGCGGCGTGAACCTCTTCATGCAGGATAATTCTTGTAAGCCGCGATTTGAGCTGGCTGGTATTCTCGAACGCTTTATCGCATAAGATCGTCACTCTTCCCTCGTAATAAACGGCGACGGCGCCGTCTCCATCGCGGCATTCTTTGTTCGTGGCGGGCAACTGGTATTCCAATAAACAAAACCAGTCCGGATCCAGGATCCTGTCGCGCAGGGTCACATAATCATTTATGGAAACGGCGGATGGGAGCTCAACTTCGTTTTGCCGCAAATTATTAACAGCGGCGGCCGCGTATTTATCAGCCTGTCTTTTTGCGTCCTCGACCAGGGCCTTCTTTTCCGGATCGGTAAAAGAAAAAGCCGTTACAGATTGCTGTAAAACCAGAAAAGCGAACAAAACAAAGCGCATGGTCTCTCCTTAAAACCTTGTAAGAGTCTAGCGCAGGGATCGGAGGAATAACAGGGCCATACGGCCTTGTTGAATTTGTTTAAAGGCCTAATCGGTTTTGGGCACATCGGACCACGGCCGCCGCAAATTACGAGCCGCGAATAACGGGGATATTTTTTATCCCTGTCACTCAAGCTCAAAGCTTTGGCCGAACTCGGGACAGACGGTGTTGGTTATCCCCTCAGCTTTAAGCGTTTCGACGAAGGCGGCCCGGTCGGCCGGGTCGCCGTGCACCAGGAAGATCTTTCTGGGAGGGCGGCTCAGGCCTTTGACGAAAGCGACCAGGTCCCCTTTATCCGCGTGCGAAGAAAAGAAATGCATAGCCTCCACCCTGGCCGCCACCTCATGCTCAAGTCCGAAGATCTTTACTTTCCTGGCCCCGTCCTGGAGGCGGCGCCCCAGGGTGCCGGCGGCCTGGTAGCCCACAAGTAGAACGGTGGCGTTCTCTTTATCGATATTGTTGCGCAGGTGGTGCAGCACACGGCCGCCTTCGCACATGCCCGAGGCGGAAATGATAATCATGGGCCCGTCCATCTCGTTAAGGGCCTGCGACTCTTCCTTGGTCCGCACATAATTGATGTAGTCGAAGCCGAAGGGGTCCTTGTCCGTTTTCGCGTATTCCTTGAACCGCTCGTCGAAGGAAAATGAGCCCTTATATTTGTTGAAAAGCTCGGTGATGCTTACCGTCATGGGGCTGTCCACAAAGACCGGAATCTCCAGCGCGGTTCCGGCGCGGCGCATTTTGTCCAGGATCAGGATGATCTCCTGCGCGCGTTCGAGGGCGAAACTTGGTATGATTACTTTTCCTTTTTCGGCTACGGCGCGCTTTATGACGGCTGCCAGGCGGGCTTCGGCGTCGTCCACCGGGTCGTGCAGACGGTCGCCGTAGGTGGTTTCCATTATCAGGTAGTCCACCTCGCGCGGGATCTCCGGGCTGCGCATAAGTATGGAAGCCCTGCGCCCCAGATCGCCGGTATAAAGCACACGGCGGCGCTGCGCGCCGGAGGGCGCGGTGACAAGCACCATGGCGGAGCCGAGGACATGCCCGGCGTTCAGGAATCTGGCTGAAATGGTTCCCCCCGCCAGATGAGCCTCGGCGCCGAAGTCGCAGGCTTTGAATTTAGTCAGCGCCAGCCTGGCATCCTCTTCGTTATAAAGCGGTTCTATGCGGAGGCCTTCGGACTGGTGGACCTTGTTGAAGAATTTCGCGTCCGCCACTTGCAGGCGCGCCGAGTCCATCAGCATTATGGAAGCGAGTTCTTTGGTCGCGGCGGTGCAGTAGATACCGGCTTTCAATCCCTTTTTGGCCAGCAGCGGCAGTCCGCCCGAATGGTCTATGTGCGCGTGGGAGAGCAGTACCGCGTCCAGCTCGGCGGGTCGTACCGGGAAAGACCTGTTCTTGTCCAGGGACTCCTGGCGGTGGCCCTGGAACATGCCGCAATCCAGCAGGATCTTTTTATCGCCGGCCTCAAGAAGGTGCCTTGAGCCCGTGACTTCCCCCGCCGCTCCGAAAAAACTTATTTTAGCCGCGATGCCCGCATCTGTCATGATGGTCCTCCAAATACCTACAATGATTGTACAAATTACCCGCCCTTGACAGCACGGAACCCGTACCCTAAACTATACTTGCTATGGAACGCAGGCCGCTTTTTATCTTTTTGTACGCCTTAGCCTTCATGGGGACCTCGCCTCAGGACCGGGACCTTGCCGATAAGTCCGCGGAGAGCGCGGCCATGTATGACGGAGCGGCCATACGCGCCGCGAATGAGCCGGATACGCTTCCCGCCCCGGAAAGTAAAACGCGGCTGGCGGCGGAATTAAAACAACATGTCATATTCAACGACCACGGCAGCCCCGAAGAGCGGGCGGTCCTGGATTCCATATTTTTAAGGATGATGGACAGCCCCACGACTAGGGAGATCGCCGCTAAATTCATAAAGGCGGACGCGGAAGCCGAAGTCGCATTTATTGAGATCCCCAACAGCACCGTAGTTACGGGGGACGGCAGGGAAATTATCCGGGGTACGAGAGCCCGCACTACACTCCAGGAAACGCCGGTTGTCGGGCTTAACAAATTATTTATGCAATACGACAGGGATACGGGCGCGGCCACCCTGGCGCATGAACTTCTGGGACACGCGCTGGAAAGAACCGCCGCCGGCGACGCCTTGTCGGACACTTACCTGTTCAATACGAATGAAGAAGAAAATGCAAAACTTATCGGCTGGCTTGTGCGCATAGAGCTCGGCGGAAAGCCCGAAGGTGAAACCTGGGCATACCTGCAGGATCCTGACGGATTCGCCGAACAGATCAGCCTGCTGTCCGTCGACTATTCGCAGAATCTAACCGGCGAGGAAATGAAGAACCCCGCTGCCGTGTACAAAAAGCGGCTTGCCGGTGTGGAGAAAGCGATCGAACAACTTCCTAAAAACGCGGCAAGATACGCGCTGGCGGACAAATGGGTCGAGCATTTTGAAAACCGGCATAAAATCCCTACCGCCTCTTTCCGGCTTATACGAGAAACCATAGATAACGAGCTGAAAGATCTTCCAAGGCAACGGAAATTGTTGGCGGATATTAAAACCGGGCTTCAGGACAAACTGGAATATTTCGCGGACGATAAGGATAATATTTTTGCGGACAAACTCGCCAGGGACTCGGACAGCGAATATTTTAAGCAGAAGGACCTGGTCATCAAACGGTATCGCGCGCGGCTTGAGGTCCTGGCGCGCGCAAAAAGTCTACCCGGTTATTCCAATCCGCCTCCCCCCGCCGGCCGGCTCACCTGGGATCAGTTTATCGAGCTTCAAAAAAAAGATAAAAAAGAATGCCCTTTCGGCGGCCTCAACTGAGGCCGATAGCGTGCCCGGCGACAGGGCTTTCCCAGTAAAATCCGAATAATTCTCGCATTATGCGGTGCAGAAAGGCCTATTCTCCCGCTAAATTTCATGCAAAGTGAGCAGAAAAACTTGTAACTCCGTAAACGGGACATGTTTTTAGCAGTAAGCGATTTATGGGACAGCATATTGAAAATATTTAAGATGGCGGCGACCACCGGGCGGGAGAATAATGCCGTACCTTAATTAAGGGCGGGATCACATTAAATATTAAAATGCGGTAGGCAAGATTTGCAGCTTAGATTGCAGTTTGCATGAAGGGCGGCGGGGTAAAGTTGGAGGGGTGGCGGCCGTGGGTCGATCGGGCCGAGGGGTGCGAAGCACAATTCAATGAACAGGCAACCGGCGCGAAGTCGCCGGGCCGGCCGCAGGCCCGATGGGCCCCATGTCCGGCAGGACCCCGAACTTGCAGCCTGCCGTTTCCTTAAAATCTTCCTAATGCGCGGACGGCTTTGCGGCCACTTACGAAGCCGTTGAGAGGCCCCAGGGTTTTCCGGAGGAGGATCTCGTTATGCCCTTTGACGATGAAATCCTTTAGTTCCCCGGTTTTTATATATCCCAGCCTATGATACAGCCGCCGGGCGCCCAGGTTGAAAGACGAAACGCACATGAACACATTCGGGCTTTCCCGGAAGATGCGTTTTTCCGCGAAGAGCACCAGTTTTGTGCCTAGGCCCCGTCCGCGCGCTCCGGGGGCCACGCAAACCGTCTTGATATACCCGCGGAAAGTCCCCGTCATCTCAAGGATTATGAATCCCAGCGGTTTACCTTCCGCCTTTGCGGCGTACACTTCGCGCAAAGGGGCGGTTACGGCCTTCAGGCAGGTATTGTAGTCCCTGCCGAGTTTCCGCCAGGGTTCGGACGCGGCCATAAGCCGCGCGCAGGCGCGCAGATCCGCCGGTTTAGTAGTCGGTTCGATATTTAAAAATTTTTGCGGCAAAGATTTTCACCATACCCGCCCTTGGGGCGGGGTTACCTTTCCGGCACGGAACTTGATACGGTCCCGTGCCAGTCTGTATGGAAAACGCCTTCGGCGTTTTTCATGCCGTAGCCGTGCGCGCCGAAATAATCCCGCTGCGCCTGGATCAGGTTCGCGGGCAGCCAGCCGGCGCGGTAAGCGTCGAAATAAGCCAGCGCGGACATGAACGCGGGCGCGGGCAGGCCGGTCCCGGCCGCCGCGCAGACTATCGCGGCCAGGTCTTCGCGCCGGGCCGCGACCTCGTCGAAAACAGCCTGGTCCAGCAGAATATTCGCGAGCGCGGGCGCGCGCCGGACCGCGGCGCGGATCACATCCAGCATGGCGGACCGTATTATGCAGCCGCCGCGCCAGATCCCCGCTACTGTTTCAAGTTTTAAAGCGTAGCCGCGCTCTTTTGAAGCGGCCGAGAGCAGCGCCAGGCCTTGGGCGTAAGTTATCATGAATGCGGCGTAAAGGGCCCGGTTCAGGCGTTCCACGGTCTTTTTTCCGTTCTCCCCCGGCGACCGCGCGGACGCCCCGCGCAGCCCGGCGGCGGCGGACCGTTGTTCCTTGAGCGCCGAAAGGTCGCGCATCGCCACGGAGATGTCTATCGTCGGCGCCGGCACATGCAGTTCCATGGCGCTCCTGGAGGTCCACATTCCCGTCCCCTTCTGCAGGGCCACATCGGAGATCTCGTCTATCAGTTTTCCGCCGGTATCCTTATCCGCGCGGGCGAAGATCTCCGCGGTGATCCCTACGAGGTAGGAGTTCAGTTCGCCTTCATTCCAGGCGCGGTAAACGGCGCTTAATTCCGGATCGCCCAGGCCCAGGCCGCGCTTCATCAGATCGTAAGTTTCGGAGATAAGCTGCATCAAGGCGTATTCTATGCCGTTATGAGTCATTTTTACAAAGTGGCCGGCGGAACCTTGGCCCAGCCAGGCCGCGCAGGTCTCTTTGCCCGCTTTGGCAGCGATAGCTTCGAACACGGGACGGACCCGTTCATAAGCTTCCCTGTCACCGCCCGCCATGAGGCTGGGACCGAGGCGCGCGCCTTCCTCTCCGCCGGAGATCCCGACCCCCGCGAATTTTATCCCTTTTGCGGACAGGTGTTCGCCGCGCCGGTCGGTATCCTCATAATACGAATTGCCCGCGTCTATCACCAGATCGCCCTTTTCAAGGAACGGGAGAAGGGCCTCTATCACCGCGTCCACCGGCGCTCCGGCCGGCACCAGGAGGAGCACCGCGCGCGGTCTGCGCAGCAGAGCGGAGAATTCCTTGAGGCCCGCTCCGCATTTTACAGGCAGGGAGCCGCTTTCCTCCGTAAGCGCCCGCAGTTTAGCCGCATCGTTGTCGTAGCCGGCGGCTGGGAACCCCCGCCCGGCGATGTTCAACAGCAGGCTGCGGCCCATAACGCCAAGGCCGACGACGCCTATCTCGCACAGCGGCCCGTTGTCCGGATCGTTCATATATTTTTATCCTCTTCAAACCTTCAGGGTTCCGCTGAGCATTTCTTCGGCGTCCGTAAAGATGCGCTTCAGGTGTTCCGCGCTTTTAAAACTTTCGGCGTAAAGCTTATAAACATCCTCCGTGCCGGACGGCCTGGCCGCGAACCAGCCGCCCCGCGACACGACCTTGACGCCTCCGATGGCGGCGTTATTGCCGGGCGCGCGCGTCAGCACGGTTTCTATTTTTTCTCCGGCCAGTTCCGTGAAAGGCAGCTGCCCGGGCGTAAGCTTTTTAAGCAGATCCTTCTGGGCCGGGGTGGCGCGGGCATCGTGCCGTTCATAATAATAAGGGCCGAACTCTCGCTCGAATTCCGCGTAGAGTTCCCCGGGGTCTTTGCCCAGGCGGGCGGTGAGCTCGGCGGAGAGCAGCGAAAGTATTATGGCGTCCTTGTCGGTGCTCCAGGGCTCCCCGTCAAAGCGCAGGAATGAAGCACCCGCGCTTTCCTCCCCTCCGAAACCGAAACCGCCGTCCAGAAGGCCGTCCACGAACCACTTGAAACCGACCGGCACTTCGCAAAGCCTGCGTCCCAGCTTGCCCGCGACCCGGTCTATCATGGAGCTTGAGACCACGGTCTTGCCGATAGCCGCATCGGCGCGCCACCCGGGCCGGTGCCGGAACAGATAGAAGACGGCGGCGCAAAGGTAATGGTTCGGCGGTATAAGCCCGGCGTTTTTGGTGACGATGCCGTGGCGGTCGTAGTCCGTGTCGCAGCCGAAGGCGACATCAAAGCTGTTTTTAAGGCCTATAAGCCTTTGCATCGCGTAAGGCGAGGACGGGTCCATGCGGATCTTACCGTCCCAGTCCGCCGTCATGAATTTGAAGGTCGGGTCCACTTCCTCGCTCACGATCTTAAGGTCCAGGCCGTAAAGTTCCGCTATCGGGCCCCAGTATTTAACCCCGGCGCCGCCTAACGGGTCCACGCCCAGTTTCAGGCCGGAGCCGCTGATGACATCCATGTCTATCACGGACGCCAGGCCGCCGACATATGCCCCCCTGTAATCGTAACCGCGTGTTGTCTCCGCCTTGAGGGCTTTTCCCAGCGGCATACGTTTGACGCCGGCAAGGTTATTCTCCAGAAGCTCGTTGGCGATCGTCTGGATGCGGCCGGTGATTTCCGGTTCCGCGGGCCCCCCGTGCGTAGGATTATATTTAAAACCGCCGTCGGAAGGCGGATTGTGGGAAGGCGTTATCAGGATGCCGTCGGCGAGGCCGGTCTTGCGGACGCGGTTATAGGCCAGGATGGCGTGTGAGACGGCGGGGGTCGGGGTATATTCCTCTTTTCCCGGGACCATCGTTTCTATCCCGTTGCCCGCCAGCACTTCCAGCGCGCTTTCAAAGGCGGGGGCGGAGAGGGCGTGCGTGTCCATGCCCAGGAACAGCGGTCCGTCTATTTTGGCCGCGCGGCGATAATCGCAGATGGCCTGCGTAACCGCCAGGATATGGCGTTCGTTAAAGGACCGTTCAAAGGAGGTTCCCCGGTGCCCGGAGGTCCCGAAGGAGACCCGCTGGGCCGGGACGGAAGGGTCCGGCACTTCGGTGTAGTAGGCTGAGAGCAGTTTGGGAATATCCGTCAGCATTTCCGCTGGTAAGAGCTTCCCGGCCAAAGGGCTTATTGTCATGTCGCGCTCCTGTAAATATATGAAAGGTCTCCCCGCCAGAAATTTTAACTTTATCCGGCCCCGCGGCGCAATAATCCGTTCTCATTGTTTTAAAAAACTTGGTCCTAAAGACCTATAAGGTGCAGCCGCAAAACTTCGTTCACCCGGGTCTTTGGACCCTTTTCCCTCACGATGCTTTCCACCATACTATACCATAGGCGTGTGCCGGGCCTCGCTTCTGCCGGGCAGCCGGGTCTCGCCTAGTGCAAGACCTCGAAGGGCGGAGTCTATACGCAGGTTTCTCATGATCCCGACGAGGAATCCTGGAAAGGCCCGGATGGGTGGATCTGGACGGATTGGTTAAACACGAGTGTGAACTACGACGAGGCCGTGGATAAGTGCGAAGATGCGCAGGCCCATCTCCCGACAAAACCGATCTTTAAGCGGGCCGAAGCCCAGGGTATCCGTGAGGTGCTCAACAACATGGGAGATGATTTTTACTTGCCGGCGCGGTCGAGTTCACCCAGTTCCGTCAGGGCCTGCTTAAGTTCGGCTTCGTGCCCGGTGCGCTCGAGCCCGGACATCAGGCTGTAGGCGCATGGCACCACCAGCAGCGTAAGCATCGTGGAGAACAGTACGCCGCCGATGACGACAAGCGCCATCGGGATGCGCGTCTCGGCGCCCGGGCCGATGCCCAGCGCGGGAGGTATGGCGGCGGCTATAGTGGCGAAAGAAGTCATAAGTATGGGCCGCAGACGGATCGGGCAGGCCTCCAACAGCGCGTCGTTAACGGCCATCCCCTTGTCGCGCCGCCTGGTATTGGTAAACTCGACCAGCAGGATGGAATTCTTCTTCACGATGCCCATCAGCAGGATCATGCCTATCATGCTGTAGATATTCAGCGACTGCCCGCCTACCAACAGGGCTATGAACGCGCCCGTAATGCTGAAGGGCAGCGCCAGCAGTACCGTCACCGGATGGATGAAACTGTTGAATTGCGAAGCCAGCACCATGTAGGCCACGAAAATACCGAACACAAGAGCGGTCAGCAGGCTGCCGAAGGAATCCTGGAAGGTCTGGGAACTCCCGGACAGCACTATCCGGTAACCGTCCGGCAGCAGTTCTTTGGCCTCTTTCTGCGCCTCGGCCAGGGCTTCGCCCTGCGAGACGCCCGGAGCGGGATTGGCGAAAATCCCGATGGCGCGCTCGCGGTTCCGGCGCGAGATGGAAAGCAGCGTGGGTTTTTCAACGATCTTCATGACCTCCGAGAGGCGGATCAGTTCCCCCCGGTTATTGCGCACCCGGATCTTGCCGATGTCCGACGGGGTCTTGCGGTCCCTGTCCACCAGGCGCACGCGGATATCGTAGCGTTTGCCGTTCTTCGTGAATTTTCCCACGCGCACGCCTCCGATCATGGAGTTGACGGCGTCGCCTATGATCGCGATGTTCACGCCGCGCGCCGCGGCCTTTTCCCTGTCGGGGATCACCTGGACCTCGGGCATGCCCGACTGATAATCCGTATCCACATCCACCATTTTCCACGAGTCCGCCATCCGCTTCATCAGCGCGCGGTCCAGCTCGGCCAGTTTATCCCAGTCCGGGCCGCGCAGGCTGAGCTCGACCGGGTAGCCGCGCTTGGCCGTAAAACCGGCCTGCGACGGGTCCTGTATGGAAACCCGGTCCAGCTCCTTTATCTGTTTAAGGGCCTTGCGCGTGTAATTCATCATGTCCTGCTGGGTGGGTTTCCTGCCGCCTTTCTTCAGCGGTACGCGGTCCTGCGGTTGTTTAAGCGTCATAAAAAGCATGCCGCCGTTTACGCCGCCCATGCCTATCGCGCCGAAATACCGCGCGATATTCGGTTCTTTCATCGCCCAGGCTTCCGCTTTGCCTATAGCTTCGGTCGTGTAGTCGAAAGAGGAGCCTATGGGGGTCTGGAGGCGCACCATGAACTGGCTCCGGTCCTGCGACGGAGTGAACTCCATCGGCAGCTTAAGGGCTATCAGCAGCGAAGCGGCAAAGACCAGCATAGCCGCTCCTATGGTCTCCCAGCGGCGCCGGAGGATCCGTTCGAGCGTGAGCCTGTAGAATCCGGCGAAACGCGTGAAAGCCTTATCCATCCAGATCCCGATAGCCGTGGTGCGCCCTGAGTCAACGAACTGCGAACAGCGCATAGGCGAGAGCGTGAGCGCTTCCAGAAGCGACAGCAGCACCGCCGCCGACATCGTCACGCCGAACTGGAAAAAGAATTTGCCTATGATCCCCTTCATGAAGATGACCGGCACGAAGATAGCCAATATGGCGATGGAGGCCGCCATTGCCGGGAAGGTTATTTCCCTGGCCCCCACCAGCGCCGCTTTTACCCGCCCGTAACCCAGCTCATTATAGCGCACGATATTTTCCAGGACCATGATGGCGTCGTCCACCACTATGCCTATCGCCAGCGACAGGCCCAGCAGGGTGAAGGTGTTAAGCGTAAAGCCCATGAAGTAAAGTATAAGGAAAGCGCCTATGATGGAGGTCGGAATGGCCAGCAGCACATTAAAGGTCGAGGACCAGGAGCCCAGGAAGAACCAGCAGACCAGGCCGGTCAGAAGGGCGGAAAGCACCAGCGTAAAGTTCAATTCGCGGGTGGAGTCCTCTATAAAGCGCGTGGTGTCGTTGACCACTTCAAGTTTCAGGCCCTGGGGAAGGCTTTTCTGGAGTTCCGCCACCTTCACGCGCACCGCCTTGGCTACGGCCACGGCGTTGGAACCGCGCTGCTTCATTATGCCGAGTCCCACCGACCGTTTTCCGTTGGTGTGGGCTATGCGCCGGACATCGTTAAGGCCGTCCTCGACCTGGGCCACATCCTTTATGCGGTAGGTTTTCCAGATGGCCGCTCCTCCGCGCCCCGTTATCACCAGCCGCGAGAATTCCTCAGGGGTGACGGCCTCGCCCAGCACCCGCACATTCAGTTCCCTGTTGCCGGAACTTATGTAGCCGGCGGGCATCTCGGCGTGCTGGTTCTGCACCGTGTTCATCACATCGTCTACGGTCAGCTGCGTGGCGTTCAGTTTGTCTATGTCCACCCAGATGCGCAGGTTGGGGTCCACGAATCCGCCCATGTCAACATCCCCCACCCCGCCGATGGTGGTGAACTTGTCTTTAAGAAAATCATTGGCGTAGAGCATGAGATCTTTGAGCGGCCTGTCGCCGTTGATGGAAACTCGCACTATAGGCTGGTCCTCGGGGTTGGTCTTGCTGATGGTCGGCGGGTCTATGTCGCGCGGCAGGTTGTTCTGGGACTGGGAGATCTTCGCCTGCACTTCCTGCATGGCCACATCGATATCGCGGCCCAGGTCGAACTCGATGGTCACATTGCACTGGCCGCGTTTTGAAGTGGACGAAACGTCCTTTATCCCCTGGATGCTCATGACCGCGCCTTCAAGGACCTCGGCCACCTGGGTTTCCATAACTTCGGGGGCGGCGCCTTCCAGGCTCACGGAAACATTGACCACCGGGTAATCCACGTCCGGCATCTGGCTTATGCCCATGCTGCTGAAGCCTATCCAGCCGAAGACTATCAATCCCATCATCAGCATCCAGGCGAAAACGGGGTTTTTTATCGAGAGATCGGAAAGCGTCATGGTTTTGCCTCCACGCCGGCCGCGGCTTCAAGTTTCATGAACGATAAAACCTCCTGCGCGCGGGCCTGCGAAAGGGCCAGGCGCGTCTGCTGTACCGCATTGAGAGAGCTGAGCACCTCCAGGTTGGCGACCAGGCCGAGTTTGTAATCCTCGGCCTGATAGCGCGCGTTATCCAGGGCCAGCGCCAGGGCGTCGGAAAGGCTGGCGGCCTGAAGGATGGAATATTTGTAAGACTCATACGCGGACCTGACCTCGGTGAGCGCCTGCCTCTCCGCCAGCCGGAGGTCCAGTTCCGCCGAGCGTCTGGCGGCATAGGCCGAGCGTCTTTGAGCTGCGGCGAAACCGCCGGTATACAGCGGCAGATTAAGGGTCAGCGCGGCGTCCCAGCGGTTCACCGGGTCCGGCATGGGATTACGCAGCACGAAATAATCGGCCGCGACCTCGGCGGTCGGCCATGTGTTGCGGTCTTGTATGTCGGCCAGGTAGCCGTAGGCTTCGAGAGTTTTCCGTCTGGAAGCGATGTCGGGACGGGCCATAGCCAGTTTAAGGTAGGGTTCAAGGGCCGCTCCCGTTACGGGCGCGATATCCGCGGGCGCCATATCCGTGTCGAGGCCGGTCAGGAACATCAGCGCCTGTTGGGCGTTGCGCTCCGCCGCAAGGGCGTCCAGGTAACCGGCCTTGTCCTGAGCCAGCTGGGTTTTGGCCGCCACGACCTCGCTTTTGCGCGAACGGCCTATATCGGCGCGGGATTGCAGTTCCGTCACGCGGCGGGCGGTCACGGCCATCTGCTCCCGGCTTATGAATACCGCTCTTTGAGCCGCGACAAGGCCTAGGTAAGCCTGCGCGACATCGATGCTCAGCTGCTGGCGCGCGCGGTCAAGGTCCAGCCTGGCGGTGCCGGTCCTGGCGGAAGCGGCTTTCAGCGAGATATAATCGCGCATCCCTGAAAAAAGAACATAGTTGCCGGAAAGAAAGCCTCTGGAGGAGGCCGCGGCGTTCTGTTGTTTCGACCGCGAGCCGTGGAGGGCGAACGCGGGGCGGAAGGCGGAATCAAGCGCTCGCTCCGCCGCGTCCAGCTGTTTTATGAATTCCTCCTGCATGGCTAATTGTTCGCTGCGGGCCAGGGAAAGCTTGTAGGCCTCGCTCAGGTTGATAGACCTCATGGCGGCCGTTGAAAATTCCTGCGCCGGCAGGGCCGCCGGGAGCGAGGCTAAAATCATGAATAGACAGGTGTTTTTCATTCGGTTTTCCTTATAAATTTTAGCGGCAAAAATTTATGCTAGCACAATTCTCCGCGGCGCGCAACCGCCGCCGCCCGTAAAAAATTACCGTTCGGGGCGCCGGCCGCCGTCATCGATCGCCTTCGCCGCAAATATGTCCGCTTGTCAAGGGCCGGACGGCCGGGATAAGCCGGGCCGTATGGATATTGACATTTATGGGCGCATCCCTTATACTATGCTTGTTATGAAACGCAGACCGTTCATCCTCGCGCTGGCCTTCATGGGCTGGGTGTGCTCCGTCCCTCTTTTGATGGCGGAGGGCCTGGATGCCGATTCGGCGGCCGGCGGGGCCATGTTCGACGGCACGCCTAAATACCTGGCCAAAGTCGCGGCAAAACCCTTCCCTCCAGCCGCGGACAAAAAAATGCTGGCGACCCAACTCAGGATGCACATGACGCTGGAGGATCACGGCAATCCCGAAGAAAAAGCGGCGCTGGAAGCCGTGATCCTGCGGATGATGGACAGCCCGACAGCCAGGGAACTGGCGGTGAAATTCGCAAACGAGAACGCCAGGGCGGTGGTTTCGTTCTCGGAGATCCCGGGAAGCACCGTGGTCATGGTGGACGGGAAGGAAACTTTATGGGGGACTCACGGTTTCACCCTGCTTGACCGGACCCCCCCGGTAGTGAAAATAAACAAGTACTACATGCAGCACGACAAGGATCTGGCGGTAAGAGTGCTGGCGCATGAAATGATGGGGCATGCGCTTGAAAAAAAACGCACCGAAGGCGGCCTGGGCGACGACCGCATGCTCAATGTGGACGAAGAGGAATCCGCCCGCCTTATAGGCTGGCTGGTGGGCGCCGAGCTGTATGTTAAGCCGGAAGATGAGGTCTGGACATATCTGGACAACCCGGAAGAATGGCGGGAGGCCAGCAAGATGTGGTCCATCGACTACTCCCTGACGCTCACCACTCCGGAAATGAAAAACCCGGTCCCGGTATACAAGGCGAGACTCGCCGCCGCGTTTAAAGCCTCACAACAGCTTCAGCAGCAGAACGAGGCCAGGAAAACATTCGACAGGTGGATCGACCATTTTATAACCGTTCATAAGATGACCCCGGATTCTTTCCGCGCTTTGCGGGAATCTTTCGACAACTTCGTTAAAGACCTTCCAAGAGTGCAAAAGCTCCATGAGGACATACAAGCCGCCCTCCAGAATATGTTGACCAGTATTTCAAGCGACGACGGTAAACGATTTTTAAGCGAATTAGCCAAGGACGCTGAGAACCCCTATTTTACCCGGAAAGACGCGGCAATAACGCAGCGGCGCGTGAAACTTGAAGGCTTAATGATGCGTAAGCAAAATTCCGTCGCCAATCCGCCTCCGGTTAACGGCCAGCTCTCTTTTGACGACCTTAACCGGCTTATAGAAAATGAAGATAAGTGTCCATTCGGAGGCCTCAAATGAAGATCCGTTCCCGTCTGCTGTTCTCTTTACTGCTGCTTACGCCCGTATTCTCCGCGGGCAAGGAGCAACCGGTGAAAACAAAGTCCGAACTTGCCGCCGCCGTACGATACAAGATTCCCGCCGGCTGGACAGAGGAATTCTCTATAAACCAGGGGGACCCGCAGGCCCGGCTGTCGCGCAGCCTTCACAGGATAAAGGTACGGCTTTCCGGCGGGAACGGCTCCCGATACAAGACCGCCGGAGATTTTCTGGCCGGTTTCGAAGCGCTTTCAAAGGGCGGAACAAAATCCGAAAAGATCGGCACCGAGGCGGTTTCAGGCGCGCGCGTCCTCCTCTATCGCAGGGAGATCGCGGTGACCCTGCCCCCCCCCGACACCGCCGGCCCGGCGACCTTCACGAGGGAGGAATTCTGCGTGGTGCCGGCGGGTAAAAGGTTTTTGGTCCTCAGCTACTCCTACGGCGACTCCATACCCGACCTGTCCTATGACGGATTTAAGGTCTGGCGCGAGTTTCTGAAAGGCTTCCAGGTCCTGAAAGAAAAAAAGCCCGGCAAATAGACGGGCGCGATAAAATGCCGGCCTGCTGTAACTGCGCGCCGGATGAGAGCATTACCGGAGGAACAATGATCCGCGTCAGGCTTGTGCTTATTTCCCTCGTTTGCGCCGCCGCAGTTCATGTTTTTGCCGCTCCGGACGCTCCGGTCCCGCCCCTTCAGGCCCTTTCGGGCGAACAGCTTTTTCAGCGGCTCCATAATGAGACCGAAGCCGTCTACCAGCCCTCCGGACACGATTACCTCGACGCCAAAAAATTCATGTTTTCCAAAGCCGATAATGTAGGCTGCGGCGGCGCGCCGGGCGTAGTTGAATTCTATTCCAGAATCTGCGTGCAAGGCTCCAGCCCTCACGGCGAGGACTATAAGGAACAGGGCGATCAAAATAACGACGGCACGGTGGATTCGCACGGCATGAACGCCGAGCACGGCTGGCCCCAGGGCTACTTCGACAGGGCCTACCCCATGAAATCCGACCTGCATCATGTTTTCCCCACTTTTATCACGCCCAACAGCGCGCGCGCCGAACTTCCCTTCGGCGTGGTCGACAGAGCCGTATATGCCACTTCAAACGGCACCAGGAAAGATGCTAAAGGTTTTGAACCGGCCGATTCGGTCAAAGGCGATGTGGCCAGGGCCATGCTGTATTTTGTTGTGCGCTATTATGACAGGGAGATCCGCAGCGGCATGCGTTATAACGACTTCTGGATTTCCCGCGTACCGATGTTCCTGGAGTGGAACCGCCAGGACCCTCCCGATGACGCTGAACGCCGCCGCAACGAGCTGATAAACCAGTTTCAGGGGAACCGTAATCCGTTCGTGGACGATCCCGCCCTCGCCGACAAGATAGGCGAGGCCGTATTCGCCTCCCATTGAGCCGCGCCTTAAAGCTCGGCACTCTGTAAACTTCACTGACTTCCGCAATGAGACACCCGTACGATTTGCCGTATTAACAACTCTGATCCCAAGAAAAATCCGGCCTAAGACAGCCGTGGGCCTAAAGCAGGGCTGTCTAGGAAAATCCGGATAATTCTCACATTAGGTGGCGCAGAAGAGTCCATTCTCCCGCTAAATTTCATGCAAAGTGAGCAGAAAAACTTGTAATTCCGTAAAAGGGACATGTTTTTCACAGTAACC
>Ga0172379_10003245_pt1 | contig 26395 bp, 19 predicted proteins | sample GrowelOW334metaG_FD_119756 | JGI IMG/M metagenome (GOLD analysis project Ga0172379, IMG submission 119756) | Groundwater microbial communities from an aquifer near a municipal landfill in Southern Ontario, Canada - Groundwater well OW334 metaG | ecosystem: Environmental > Aquatic > Deep...
AATGCCGCGCCCATCCAAATCCTATTGCAGCACTGTTTGCTGTGAATGTCTCGCCGGTTCCGTAAGTATTATCCCAATTCGTCACTTTGATATCGCCCATGGAAAGGTATGATACACTCACGCCTACAATGCCGAAATCACCCGCGGGAACGGCGGCTGCAATGAAATTGTGATTCAAGTCCGCAATCCAGTTATTATTGGAAAGGAAAATCTGGTTCGCCGTAAGATTTGCCATCCCGGCCGGATTCCAATACAAAGCGGTCGCATCGTTCACCGAGGCCACTTGCGACGATCCCATTGCAATGCCGCGAGCACCGACTCCGATCTTCAAAAAATTCATCGCCGAAGTTCCGACATTATCGAACTGGGCACGCAGCAGAGTGTGGGCGGCGATGAAGAAGATCAGAAGCATGTTCTTTTTCATGATTCCCTCATTTTATCAAAGCGAGTTTCCCGACATATTCACCGATGCCAGGGACGTCGACGTGATAGATATAGATTCCGTATGAAACTTCCTGTCCGTTATAACTTTGTAAATTCCACGATGCAATGGTCGATTGCCGCGCTGTTGTCGCATTGTGGATAATCGTCTGCACAAGATCCCCGGCAACATTAAAGATACGGATGGTGCATTGCGGGGGCAGATGGTGGAATTGTATCTCTTTCTGTACTCCATATTTGTTCGTCTCGAAATAGGAACTGACGACATAGGGATTGGGAACCGCGGTTATTTCAAGATTCTTTTCCGTTATAGAAGCGGTTGTTTGTTTCGTCGTTTTTAGTTTTAACGTATCGGCGGTTGTGATGAGATGATTCGTTATTATCCGAAATCGATCCCCCGTCTGCGCCTTCGACGTTGTAGAATCAAATATCATTACAAAGTTAAAGTTTTTCGGTGAGGCATTAATGCCTTTTATCGGACCGACAATTTTGATTGTCTTCACCGTATCATACAGCAAATTGCAAATCAGCAGTGAATCGCCCTTCTCCACTTCGAAATTGCCGTCCGAACCGTTACCCAGAAGCGGAATCACACGCTGACCGGTAGTAATATTTCTGACATAAAGAGGAGCTTTCACCAACTGATGCGAATTTATTACTTTTGCGCCGTAACTCCATAAGGTATCGGAAAAATCCGGTTTGCCGAAAATTACTTCATAATCGTCTGTCAAACCGCCGCCGGTCAAATCCTCGTTAAAATGATACCATGACGCTAATTTCACCTTCTTTATCGGAGAGGGAAGAATCTGCTGCAGGTCATAGATACCTGTTTTCAGATCGACCATTTCCATCCGTATTCCGTCGAAGACGACTGCATTATCATTCACAGGATCGTAAAAAGGCCGATCACTGATGGAGTCGTTGCTGACCGATCCTGAAACAAACACCGGTTTGGTGGTGGATGCATAATGCACAGAATATCGTTTGTCATTGGGATTGGCAGAGTTGAAAGAGATTATATACTCGTCCCCGGTGACGCGCTCTGGATCGATCGCTTTCACCGACGGTACTGCTTGTGTTCTTCCTGCGACCAGCGTTGCGTTTCCTTTGGGAGACCCGGGAGTAATCGCTTGCAGCGGCGCTGCAGGTATTACTGCAACAGTGTTTCCTCCCAGCTGCTGCCGATCCGCTTTAATAGAATTGACCAGCGGCGGCACATTGCCGTCATTCCCGTCATAGGCGCAGACAGCATACCAATACTCATAACCATTCGACACGTTCCTGTCCACGAACGAATGACGCAATCCAGTGTCGTTGCCGAGCCAGAAATACCGGCCGAGATCCAGTGTGCTTTCACCGGTGATATTGTCGACAAGATCATACTGTGCCAGAGGCTTCCAATATTTAAAACCACCTTGCACATCGGTGATTTTTTCACCCCAGGTAATCCCGCGATCGGTGCTTTTATAGATCATATACCCTTGAAATGCATTGGACTTCGTCAGTCGGTCATTCACATGGTCTACCGTGCTATCGGATTTATAATAAATTCCCTTCTCCGAACGGTCATCCCAATACAGCGTCACTTGTTTGTCGCTGACCGAAACTTGGACCTTCGGTTCAGGCGGAGGTTCCGCTGCTTGATATTGCGCATTATACAGCAGCTGACAGAACATTGCGTTATTGAACAGGTCGTTCTTACTTGCAGCATGTACTGTTGCAAAAGCGAAATTTAATTGCTTGCCGGGAGCCAATGAAAACGGACCGCTGGCGACAACGTACGTAATATCCGGCCCGTAGGAATTAGGAGTTTGTGTCCAATCCTTTGAGTGCGGCGTGACATTTTGCGGCGGCATAATCCCTGCAGCCAACTGATTATACTCTGTCGCTTCCGATTGTGGGGCAGCAGAATATTCGAAGACTTGGAAGGTCGAAATGCCTCTCGGTTTGCCGGTATTCAGATCGTTCGGCGTTTCAAGGAATTTCAGTCCGACCCAGCCGACATTCTTCGCAACAAGGCCCTGCACTTTATCATCGCCGTCCCACAAATAAGAAAAATTCCATAGCAACGAATCTTGTGAAGGGCTGTAACCGGAGACATCCGTTCCTGGAGAAATAAACGCAGCATAATCATCTGTCCATTCCGCCGCTCCCTGTTCCGGGCAGTCGGGATCGTCATGAATGCCGATGTAAACATCATACAGTGTATCCACACCGACATTGGTCAATAGCATCTTATACACGATATAATTTTGGTTCAGAATATCATCCCACTGCAGCGCCCACATATCCACTCGAATATCCATCGGTCGCGGTTTGTTTCCCGCGATGGAGTCATTGTCTGTTACGACAAAGTATGCTTCGCGGGTTGCACGGACTTCACCATTCACAACGCCGGGAAATCCCGAAGATCCAACCGGTGGCTGCGGATATGTCAACCCGAGTGCTGTTAATTTCCGAGCGTTTGCCGGAAGGGAAGAAATTGGCTGGGTATTCGGCCAGACTGCAGGCCAGCTGGCTTTATTGTCGCTGAATGCAATGCCGATGTTCGCTTTTTCATCTTCTCTGCCGGCATCAAATCCATGTACCGGCTGGAATTCATCTTCACTGTTTCGTGCGGCACCCCAGGTACCGCTCGCAACGTACGTTGAGCCATCCTTCTTTTTCGCGCCGATCAGGGGCGCCATGGTCCAGCGATATGTCAATCCAGATTTTGCAGGAAATTCATAGCATGCTCCCCATCCGTCATACCCCAGCGTGGCAAAATTGGATATACGAGCCCACACATTGCCGACATTCATTATGGAAAGTTTTCGGTCGGTCACTGCATTGGTCTTTGCAAACGGAACCAGCGGTTTATATTCCCGCTGGGGAGCGAGGATGCCGTTATAATATTGACGCTTTGACATCCCTTCCTGGGCGTGCAACGAAAGGAAGCCGAGAAACAGTGCCGAGAACAGTATTCGTGCTGCCATGAATTTTCTCCGGTGCTTAATTATTCAAATCGAAATTCTAAACCGAGCTCAACATGACGTGGCGGCCCAAACCACTGCGGACGATGTGCGTTCTCTATACTCGTATTGGGATTGGCGGAATAATCCGGCCGGCCGGTGCTGGTGAAGACATCGTAAATATTCCGTCGATTGAAGAGATTATCAATATCGCTGTAGAGGATACAATGGTATTCATCGAAATCGAATTGTTTATAAAGACGGACATCTACCGTGCCGGTCCATGGCATCCTGCCACTGTTCCGTTCACCAATCGGTTTGCCGCGCGCGTCGGCTGGTGAATACGGCAATCCACTTCCGAATTGTCCGATCATGCTTGCTCCCCACGTGGGAAAATCAATCGTGCCGTTAAAGTTCAGCGTATGCGGCTGATCCCATCCGAGCGTGATAGTTTTTTTCGGTGCGACAATGCCGTACACAGATGAAAGTATCGCTTCGTCCGTATGGGTCTGCCAGTAATCGGCATTCCCTTCCGCTCGGGAATATGTGTAGTTCAATTGAAAGGAATAATGGTTGTCCAGGCGTTTCCGTAACGATATTTCAAACCCTCGGGCGTTTGCATAATCCAGATTGACGATTTGTGTATATGCGTACGGACGGACGTCAATGCGCTGCGTCGAGATATAATCGTACGTGTCCTTATAAAAGATGGTGACACTGCCGGACAGATTTTCCATCAGCTCAAATTCGGTTCCGAATTCATACGCATTCGTTACCTCAGGTTTCAGATTCGGATTGCCAATAAACGGGAGGTATCCCTGGCTCAGGTCCGGAGACGGGTATGCCGGATCGTGTTGATTGAATCGCCGGTACAGGTAATTGAAGTCGGGATACTGATAGAATTGGCCGTACGAGAACCGGAACTTGATCGATTCGGTGATGGGATGGGCAAATCCTATCCGTGGACTGATGTGCATTTTAGTTTTCACATTAGAAGTGCGTAACGACGAATCAGCCGGATTATTGATCACCGAATAAATATCGACTGTTTTGCTGTCCAGATAATCCACCCGCAGACCAATGTTCAGGATGATATCATCATATTCCAACTTGTCCTGAATATATCCAGCCAATTGCACCGGACTGAATTCGTAGGCAGTAATTTCGGAATGTCTTTTCCAGAACGAATAGGAATCGTCCAGATGATCCCAGTAGGTGTTCACACCGCTGATCCAAAAATTATTCAACGTGTGGGTTTTGGCTTCTACGCCTATTTTGATCAAATTATGTTCATCTAGTTGGCTGGACAGGTTGAAGACAAGCGTACGGGTCTGCGTTTTGGATTCCGAAAAAAAGTCATCACTGGAAGGGACCATGACGATTGCCTGTGTAACACCCTGGTTGATTAATGTTTGGATCATGGCATCGGTGATGTACTCTCCCTTCTTTGCCAACAATACACCGGAGGTATCATTGAGGTCTTCTCCAAGTTTCCGATGCCCAAAACTCTGGATATCCGCAAACCGCAACGGTTGGGCGTAAAATCCGGCAAATTCGTAATTCGATGTCGAGTCGAACGCAACGGCGTCGCTGACCGGTTTGAACACTTTTTTAAATCTCGACGATATATCGCCCGTAAGATCTTCTTCAAACGTATACGAGTTGCTGATCATGGAAAAATAGGAAAACTTCACTTCGTAGAATGTACTGTTGCTGAGCGTATGGGTCACTGCAACGGAATACAATTGGCTGGTCATTTTTTGTTGATCGTTATATTCCGGATACTGCTTGAAATAGTGATCGTAATCCCTCCAATGACGCAAGGAATATGAACCACTGGCATTGATCTTTATATTTTGAGAAGGTCGCGAGGTCAGTTTTCCGGTAAAGCGTGATTTCCTATCAAATAATCCGAAATCAAAATCACGCTGTACGGCTCTGCCCCCCTTGGTTGAATACTGCGGGCCGGTGACGGAATTCAGATAGGTCCGGGTCAACGTCCGGTCACCGTTCACAAACATCGTCAGCAAATCATCGGCTTCCGAAAATACCGGTACCGGGCCGCCGGCTCGGTATTCCAGATTGTAACTGTCCCAAGAATTTGATGGAATCCCGAAATTATCAGTTCCCGCTCTGATCGATGCCTGATATTTTGATGATCCTTCCGGAGTGGTCACATTGACGACGCCGGACTGGGCTTGTCCATATTCCGCGTTGAACGTTCCGCTCATCACCGTCAAGGAAGAGACACCACTTCGGGGAAGGTCCATCGCCAGTCCACCGTAGATGGGATCATCGACGCGGATACCGTCGATTAGATATGTTACTTCGCCGGACCTACCGCCGCGCAAATGGATACCGTCATCGCCGCTGCCGTTATTGCTGTTGACGAACCCTGTTACAAGCACTAACGCCTGGGTAAAATTATTGATCGGGAGGGTTTGTATCTGTTGTTCCGAGATGGTAGTCAACGTCGATGTAGCATCTTTTTGAAAGGCCTGCCGTTCAGCAGAGATCGTCACTGCTTGCATTTCAATACCTTCAGACACCAATGCGGCATTAATTTCTGTAGAGAGATCCGGACTGACGATGACATCGGTGACGGTGACGGTTTGATATCCTAGATAGGAAAAACGGACTTGATAATTCCCTGCCGGTATGTTCAGGATGAAATATTCTCCGTTGGCATCGGTAATTGTTCCGTAATGTGTACCAACGACGGCAACAGTGGCGGCGATCAGCGGTTCGCTTGAGGATTTGTCAATGGCCCGGCCTTTGATTTTTCCCGTGACGCCGCCGAAGAGTATAGCGGGGAATAATACAAGCAATACCACACGGCGAAGTTTCATACATCACTCCAGTTGATGGGGGGGGATAAGAGTGAACTTTACAATAAAGTATCGACTTCGGTATTCGAAATCAATACGTACGGTACAGCATTGCAGAAAATAGGGCCGTATTACAATAAATTGCTTGCCAGTTCTGCCAGTTTTGAACGCTCTCCCTTTTCCAGATTAATATGGGCGTAGATCTTTTGTCCCTGCATTTTTTCGATTAAATAACTCAGGCCGTTGGACTGGCTGTCCAAATATGGGTGATCGATCTGATAGATATCGCCGGTGAGAACAATTTTCGTCCCTTCGCCCGCCCGGGTGATGATTGTTTTCACCTCGTGGGGAGTCAGGTTCTGGGCCTCATCGACAATAAAGAATATCTTCACCAGGCTCCGACCGCGGATGTACGAGAGCGCTTCGATCACCAGCTTTTCTTCCTGCAGCAGCTGGTCAATCCGCTGGTATTGCTGATCGGATTCCTGATACTGGTTCTTGATGACATTCAGATTGTCGAACAGCGGCTGCATGTACGGATCGAGTTTGGACTCAATATCTCCAGGTAGATATCCGATATCCTTATTGGAGAGCGGAACTATCGGACGCGCCATGAATATTTGCCGATAGAGTTTTCTTCGCTCCAATGCAGCGGCCAGAGCCAAAAGCGTTTTCCCTGTACCCGCTTTTCCGGAGATGGTCACCAGTTGGATATCGGGATTCAATAGTGCATTCAACGCAAAGATCTGTTCAGCATTGTGCGGTGCAATGCCGTAGGCAACCGTCTTCTCGATCTTTGTGATTCTTTGATGTTCGGCATCGTATGTCGCAAGGGCGGATTGCTTTCCGTTCCGCATGATAACGAATTCGTTCGGACGGAAATGATTGGTCGGCAGTTCTTCCGGCTGAACTTCATACGGATTCGTATGGAGGCGTGCAATCACCCGTTCATCCACATTCTCCACAGTACGGTGACCAGTATAGAGCTCCGTTAAATTTTTCACCTGGTCGTTCTTATAATCCTGCGCTGGCAGACCGACTGCCTTCGCCTTCATCCGCAGGTTCACATCTTTTGAAACGAGGATCACGTCGCGGGCGGACTGTTCCTTGGCAAGACAATATGCTGTGTTCAGAATTTGGTGATCGGGCTTGCTTTGAGAGAACGAAGCTTGGATATCTTTGTGGAAATTCTGTTCAAGCCGGACAGTGATCTTGCCGAGACCGGGACCGATCTTGATACCGCCGTTGAAGATATGATCGCCGCTCATTGCGTCCACATTACGGGCAAATTCGCGAGCGTGAAAATTTATTGATTCGTTTCCTTTTTTAAATGCGTCGAGCTCCTCCAGTACCGTGACCGGAATGACAACATCGTGTTCCTTGAATTGATAGATGCAGGAACTGTCGTGTAAAACAACGTTGGTATCGAGAACAAAAATTTTCTTCTTTTTCGCCATTGCGTTGTTTGAACCTCAATTAGTGAATGGAAACAGTGATTTAATGGAAAAAAACGTAGGAAGTACAGACGAATGAAAAAATTCGGAAAATGGAAGGAAAATACTCTTATTGTCTTTATTGGCAAGAATCGTCTCTTGTTCAAGGATAACTTTAAGTGAACGTAAGAAATCCAATGGAAAGACGCAAGTGATGGGGAATAAAATTTTTAATGGCGTGATTTTTACTAATTACAGCTAATTTTCCACAAAAGGAAACTCAACGTTACTTATTTTGCAGACTTTTTTATCTGTTTTTTAAGTGCTTGATAGCTTGAAATATATGTCACCTTCTCAATAATCATTGCAGGATACTGCTACCTACTCTTCTCTGAGCAGAGCATTGTTTCACGAATTGATCGGTGAAACGACTGAATAGACATCAACAGGAAACTCTTTCCCTTTCACTTGGATTGCGCCAAGTGAGGCACAGATAAAATGTGGTGTGATAAATTGATGTGTTGTCCCGTCAATCAAGATTTCATTTGCAGCAGCTTTGGAAACGAGCCGCGCCGCCAGATTCACGGTATCGCCGATGACAGAATAGTTCAAGCGTTTTTCCGATCCGACATTTCCTAAAATTACTTTTCCTGTCGCAATACCAATTCCAATTGCGATGTGTTCCAATCCTTCGTTGGTAAACTCTTCGTTTAACAGCTCCAGACGTTGCTGCATGGCAAGCCCCATTCGCACCGCGCGCAACGGATCTTCGTCTGATGGAAACGGGGCACCGAACAGGATCATGATCTCGTCGCCGGAAAATTTATCAATCATACCGCCGAATGCGATTGCAACATCCGTCATTGCAGTGAAATACCGGTTCAGCAAATGAACAATCTGTTCCGCTCCCAGCCGTTCAGTCATTCTGGTGAATCCGCGGATGTCGCTGAAGAATACCGTCACTTCGCGCAGTTCCCCTTCCAGTTTCGGGCGGATCTTTCGTTCAAGAATCTGGTCGACCACTTCTTTCGGCACATACCGCGAGAAGGTGTCCTTCACAAATTCCCGCTCCTTTAATCCCGCCGCCATTTTGTTAACGTGTCCTGCAAGCTGATTGATCTCATCATTATTTTTAACCGGTACGAGCAAACTGTAATCCCCTTGTTCAATATGCTCCAGTGTCGGGAAGAACCGGTGAATCGGTTTGACGATCAAATATCTCGCAAGGAGAACAATGCCGATGCTGAGGAAGAGAAACACAGCCGCAGAAATGGAAACAAGGATCGTCTGAAGGGAATAAATGACACGGTACATTCCTTCAATGGAGAAGGCAATCGTCAGCGTGCCGATTATTGTGGTGGAGGGTCGAGCCTGGATTGGCACCACGGCAATACTTCGCTTTGAGGATTCGACAAAAGAAATCTCATCCGTCCGTCGCTTCAATACCATCCGCACGATTGCCGATGTGTCTTTCGTGAACAGCTTATCTACAGAAAGTGCGGCAACGATCGTTCCTGAAGAATCGGTGATCGAAATATCTTGGATGCGGGAATCAAATTGCTTCAGTTCTGTCAACAGACTGTACAAACTACGCGTATTCTGGATATCGTATCCCCGTGCAACATCGATGGCGATGGTATGCGAAACGCTCAGCATGGTCTGCTGCATTTCATTGATCAGGTACTCTCTGCTGTACCGTACTGCAAAAAACGTAAAGATGATATCGCCGATTAGCACAATGGGAGTAACAAACAGAAGAAATTTTAATCCTATGGAGAATTGTTTCACAGCGAGTTTTATAGTTCGTATTCCAGTTCAAAGAAAATTTCATTTTCCTGCCGGCGGTTCTTTTCCAGGTTCAATACGAACTCCAGTTTTGCCAGATATCCGCGGCTGATAGTATAGAGGAATCCCTGCGCCCATTGCACCGATTCATCGGACATTCCATGGATATTCGGGTCGAAGAGCTCCAGACGTGACGTGGTGCGTAATGTCGATATCAACGACGAGAGATCGTAGTTCATTGTCAGGTAGCTTCCCGCACTGTGCAACGTTCCGTAGTTTCGGACGAGTACTTCCATTGCGATCGTAGCATCGCCCACATATGCCATTGCTTCCACACCTGCAGCCGTCACTTCTACGGAGGAATAGCTGCTAATCGTACCATTACTATTGAGCGCATTTTTTCTGCCGTAATATCCATTCACTCCCACCTGCAATTCTCCAAAGGACACAACCGCATGCCCGACAAGGTCCTTAAAATTATTATCGTCTTTCAGTTCGTTAATTCCATTACCGTTCGTAACGCCGAACCCGAATGTCACCATCTCTCCCTGAGATTCCCAGTAGAGTCCGACATCCAGATCCCGTAGCTTGAATTCTGGCATGAGCGTATCGGGAGCCAGCGCAGTACTCTTGGTCGTGGAATGGGAAACAGTAAACGGATCGAAATACCCGAATGGATTGCGGAATTGCCCGAGGGTTAATTGACTGTTCAACGGCAATTCGTGCTGGATAAAATACGCCCGTTCCAGCTGCGCACGAACGAGGTTGTCCTTCATTGTATACTCGATCAATGCGGTTGATCGATCGCTGATATCCGCATCCAGGAAGAATTTCGCTTCCCGGAATTGGAATGAGAGCGGCTGAGCATAATTCCTGTTGTAGAACATATTGAATTCCACTTCAACGGACGGTTTAATATCCCCCGCATACACAGATGCCGCCAGCAGCAAACTGCAGGCAAGGTAGAACAGCCGTCGTAGTCGCGCGCTATTTTTGGTGTTCAGCAGCATAGAGTTTCTCAAATTTGTTTTGTTTTTGCATCATCACGAGCATCCGCTCGATCTCCTCCCGGGATTTCCCCTGACGGAATTGATCGCGAATCACTTTATAAATCACTTTGGGATAAATTACTGCCGGCCGGTTAATGGTGAACAACACATCTTCGATAAAGTTTTCCAGTGGAACTGTCACCAGCAACACGGTCCTTGCATCGAATTCCTTTTCTTGAATAATCGTGTTCTCAATTTCAGCGAGATGATCATCCAAAATTTTATCAATGGAAGTATGAACCTTTTCCGGAAGCTGGTCCTGAGCATACAGCGATTGAAGCGCACAGAAAGAGCCGAAAAACAGTATGGTGAGAAGAGGTGTTTTCATACGGAAGTGCAATTCTGGACATAAATTACCCAAAACACAATGCAATCGCAATGGAATGCTATGTAGGAAATATTTTAAAAGAGGAAATTGTCGATTTTAGAGTACACGTCGGCAGGAAGCCTTGCGAAGGTGTCGCTCCTTCGCAAGGCGGACACTCATTACTCTTTCAGAAGATACATCGGGGTAACTCCCATATTCCACCAGGTGAAGGAGAACATATCGGTCCATTCATCGATCACTTTCGACAACGGTTTCCCGGCGCCGTGTCCGGCTGACGTTTCGATCCGGATCATGACGGGATTGGGTCCTTTATATTTTTCCTGCAGCGTGGAAATATATTTAAATGAATGTGCCGGCACGACACGGTCGTCGTGATCCGCCGTCGTCACCAATACTGCAGGATACTGCAATGTATCGGAAATGTTATGGATCGGCGAATACTTTTTCAAGTAGTTGAATTGCAAGGAATCGTCACTCGAGCCGTAGTCGTTCACCCATGCCCAGCCAATGGTGAATTTCTGGAATCGCAGCATATCCATTACTCCGACGCCGGGATGCGCTACTTTGAACAGGTCCGGACGTTGATTGATGGTTGCACCGATCAACAATCCGCCGTTCGATCGACCTTCGATCGCGAGTTTGGAAGGATTAGTATATTTTTGTGCGATCAGATATTCCGCTGCAGCGATAAAATCGTCGAACACATTTTGTTTATTCAGTTTCATTCCTGCCTTGTGCCATTCTTCGCCATATTCGCTTCCACCGCGTAAATTTGCTACCGCGTACACACCCCCTTGTTCGATCCAGGCAAGCTTCACCGCACTGAAGCTGGGATTGATACTCACATTGAATCCTCCATATCCGTACAACCACGTGGGATTATTGCCATCCAGCGGGATTCCTTTTTTGTGGACGATGAACATTGGAATTTTTGTTCCATCCTTGCTCGGATAAAACACCTGTTGTGTTTCATAGGCATTCGGATCGAAATCCACATCTGTTTTTCTGAACAATGTGGACTTTTTTGTTTTCAGATCATATTTATAGATGACCGAAGGGTATGTAAACGACGTTAGAGTGTAGAATGTAAACTGATCTTTCCGTTCGCCACCGAAACCACCGACTGTGCCAAGCGTTTCCAACGGTATTTCGTTTTCTAATGTTCCCTTAAGATCATATACATACACCCGATGGCTGACATCTTTCATATACACTGCAAACAGTTTATTGCCAACGATCGAAACTGACGTCAACGCTTCCGGTTTTTCAGGGATGATATCCTTCCATTGTTCCGGGGAAGGATTCGCAGGATCAAAGGAAATCACTCTTCCATTCGGCGCTTTGTAGTTCGTAAAGATCAGCAGTTTTCCGCCATCATTATCGATCACATAGATGTCATTATCAAACGTTTCCAGAATCGGCATCCAATCCGTTTTTTTCACCATATCACGATAATACAGGGCGTTCCCGTTCACATTCCTCTGCCATTTGGAAAGGGTCATGAATTTTTGGTCCTCCGTCAGTCCGATTCCAAATCCCATATGCGGATTTTCCTTATCCTCCATCATCAATTCGTCTTGGGACTGCGCAGTGCCGAGCACATGATAATAGACTTTCTGAAATTCGTTGGAGGCAGAGAGCTTGGCACCGGTATCCTTCGGCACTTCGTATCGGTTATAATAGAAACCGTTTCCCCGCCAGGTGATGCCGGTGAATTTTGCCCATTCGATCTTTTCCTTCAACAGTTTCTTCGTCTTCACATCCATCACATAGATGTCGCGCCAGTCCGAACCGGCTTTGGAGACCGAATACGCCGCATATTTTCCATCCTTGCTGAACGATATGTCCGCCAGCGATGTCGTTCCATCGCCAGAAAGTTTGTTGGGATCGAGAAAGAGTTCCGGTTTTGCTTCCAACGATCCGCGCTGAATATACAGTACACTCTGATTCTGCAGTCCGTCGTTCTTATAAAAGTACCAGTTACTGCCCGACCTGAACGGCGCGCTGAATTTCGGATAGTTTACCAGTTTGGTAATCCTGTCCCGGACTTTGCCGCGAAACGGGATTTTTTCCAGATAGCCGAACGTCACATCATTTTGTGCTTTCACCCAATCTGCTGTTGCTGCCGACCGGTCATCTTCCAGCCAACGATATGGATCTGGAACAGTGTTGCCAAAATAATTATCCGTTTGGTCATTTTTTGCAGTTTTCGGATACTGGAACTGTGCATACAGAAGTGAACAGCTAAGAAGTATAACACCCACCATTTGTTTCATATGGTACCTTTCTGTTAATGAATGACTTTGAGAATGGGATAATATTTCCCTTCCCCCAAATTTTTATCTACCAAATTCCACGCGACAACTCCGTCATCCGATTCCGGTTCCAGCAGCGCAAACGCCAATCGTGAAAGTGGTTGATCCAGCTGAACAACGAACGATCCCGCAGCGACAGGGAGTTCTATCGATTCAAATGATCCTTCCAGACTGCGCATCTTGTGCTTCTGGAATTCACGTTCTGACTGTTTATTCCCGCGAATCGCAAATCGTTGAACGGCGATCTGCTGCGGCTCTTTTATCGTATCTACCTGTATACCATGTTCGCGTAACAATTGCACGACAGCGGTCAGTGAATCCGGAATGATATAGCGGACCGGCACTTTCGCATTTTTCACCGCGCGGGTTGCATAAAATTCCGACGTCACGATCCGTTTGATGCTGTCTTCATTCATCAAATACATCACCTCGCCGCTGTACGGATTGCGCTCTTCTTTCACTGCGGCAAGCAATATCTCCTGAGCAGGATTCGATTCGATAACCTCTGCCTGCACGCAAAGCGAATCATTCTTCGCAAGTTCCTTCGACGACGCATCTGCTGCAACAACCACTTCTTTAAGTGCAATCGAATTAGCATTGGCCACATCCAAAATACTCACTACAAGCGCTTTCGTTGAAGCGATACGCTGTTGAAAATTGATATAGGAATATGACTCGCTCAGGATCGCCAATCGGTTCCGGAATCCGACGTAATTGCTGTTGAACCGCGGTTCGCTTGCCCAGAAATAGTATCCCGGTTTCCCGGCAGGAGTTTTTTCCAGATAATCGCCGTACCGATGAATCCGCCATTTCTTAACATTCATTTTTTGCTCCACCTTCGGGAAAAACACCTCTCTCGTGAATGCATCCAGTCCCGGATCGACCAGCGGATTCAATGCAAAACTGTATGTTATATGATATGCGTGAAACGAGCCGTTCGTGGTATGCAGATCGACCGTCACGTGCGGATCATACTCATTCAGCATCCTAACAAAAGAAAGAATCTCTGGCGTCTCGAGCTTCATATGGTCCCGATTCAAATCGAGTCCCTGTGCATTAGCCCGTTGTCCCATCCCTGCGATTGGTCCATGCTGCCACGGACGATTATAGAGACTAATGTTTTCGTTGCCGTCCGCATTCAGAATAGGGACGATCAATAGCACCAATCTCCGTCTCCACTCGGCGTGTTTTCCCTCTTTCAATTCGCGGAGCAGTTCCAGCAACGCTTCCTTCCCTTCCACCTCACCGGCGTGAATGTTCCCCTGGATATAGACAACGAGCTTTCCGGATTTCCTGATCGTTTCGGGATTTGTATCTGGCACATTACCATAGACAATCATCGGAAGTCTTCGCCCTTGTGATGAATATCCAAGCCACGTTCGTTTCATCGTTGTGCCGTCCATTTTCAGCTCATCGAGAAATTCCATCACATCCTGATACCGCGACGTCTCCTCGTACGATGTCCGCTCCGGACGTGTTCGCTGCCCCAACAGCAAAGAGGATAATAATAAAAGAAACAGCAAACTTCGTTTTACAATTGTCATTGGTTTTTCTTCCATTGTTATAATGGAAGAATATACTGCCAAAACTTTGGTATTGCCAGAGAGAACTATTGCTGCGAGAACGAAAAACGTTCTGCATTCACAACGGAGAGATAATCGGAAGTGTTCATGATGATCGAATCGGTGAGCGACCCTGCATTGAATGCGATCTTTTCGTTCGCAACAATTGAAATATCCAAATGCAGCGGAAGATTCAGTATCGGAGCACCGAACGGCGGAACTGAACCAGGGACAAGTCCCGTCAATTCCATCAGTTCCTCTTTTGTCGCAAAACGGATACTCTTTGCTTTAAACTGTTCTTTGATCTTTTTTGAATCGACTTTCAACACCGCGCTCAACACAAAGAGTTTAAATCCATCATCTACTTTCATGACAATCGCTTTGCCGCCGATCGCAACATCTTCCCCGCGGGCTCGAGCGGATTCCTCTGATGTGAATGTGGGTTGATGGTGCACAGTCCGGTACACGATGTGCCGGTCATTCAGCAGCGTACAGATTGATTCAAAAATGGTCATCGTAATTTACGAGAATTAAATAATGCAACTTCGCCGTTCAAAAATAGACTTTTTCTTTGTATCTTTCTACCCAATTTTTCTGTTATGTATCATTCAATGTTGCGCAATCAATGGAGACTGTTATGGCAACCAATCATTTTCCTGTATTAATCATCACCGGCAGGCCGGCCGCCGGAAAATCCGAAGTGATCGACTTCCTAAAGAAATGCGATCCGATCGTCCGCTTAGAGAAGTTCCACATTGCAAATTTCGAAGAACTCGACGATTTCACTTATGTGTGGGAAACATTTGAGCTTGACGATCTGATGACACAAATGGGCAAACCGCGCGTTTGGAGCGATGAGAAATACTGGTTCAAAGACCAATATATCTGGGATCTCTATATGAAACGGCTCGCACTGGATTATCAAAAGAAGGTCATGAAAGACGCGGACTATCATGCTAAGATGACGTCGCTGGTGGAATTTGCGCGCGGCGGTGACAACGGTATCATGAATGCCATGTCGTTCCTTTCTGACGAGATGCTCAGCAAAGCGTCGCTGGTGTATATCAAAGTTCCGTATGAAGAATCGGTCCGTAAGAACCGCCGCCGTGCCCGCCCTGGACAGGAAGATTCCATCCTCTATCACTCCTTGCCGGATGAGAAGATGGAGTTCTATTACAAGACAAATGACTGGGAAAAGATCGAAGCGGCGAATCCGACGCACATCGAAATCCGCGGACACAAGATCCCTTACGCGGTGTTCGACAACATGCCGGAGAAAACTCACGATCCGAAAATGATCGAAGCAGAATTGGAAAAAGCGACTGCGAAGCTGTGGAGTTTGAAGAAGTGAGTTGATTATATAGGTGTAGGGCACTTTGGAAGTGTCCTACACCTGTTTTATATTCACTAAATGCGATTTGAAAAAGGAAAATACTATCACCTTTACAACCGTTCCAACAATAATGAATTTGTTTTCAAATCCGATGAAAACTATTCTTACTTCCTTTCAAAATTTTATTCTTACCTCTCCCCACACGTACTTATAATAGCTTATTGTTTGATGCCAACTCATTTTCATTTCATTGTCAAAATAAAAGATGAAAAAGAAGAATCCATACAGAAGGCAATCGGACTCCTTTTAAGCAGTTATACCAAAGCGATTAATAAGCGTTACAACCGCCACGGATCATTATTCCAATCTCACACAAAATCAAAAGAAATAATCGATGAACAATATCTATTGACTGTGATTACTTATATTCACCAAAATCCGTTACGGGCGAAAATAACAAACTCGTTAGAAAAATGGAAATATTGCAGTTTTAGGTCTATAGCCAAAATGGAATTTGACAAATTGACATACACAAAGTTTTACGACCAATATTTTCAAAATTCAGACAAATTCATAACATACTCCAATGAAATTCTTTCCACAGTTAGAAAAGAGTTTTGGATTTGATTTTATAAGAATAGAAAAGGTGTAGGACACCTCGGAGGTGTCCTACACCTTCAACAACATTCAACTGTGCGACTCTTAATTTAAGATGTAGCACACTTATAAAGTGTCTTGCATCTTCTACACTCCATAATTAGATAGCTTTTTCTTGTTTCAATTCTTCTGTTCGTTTTTTCTCCGCGCGGGTGAGGAACGCCACTGCGATTAGGATGAAGATGAGTGAGATCCAATCCTGCGGCTTGGGGAATTTCCCCTGGAACAGGAAATACGAAAGCAGTGTCGCTGCCGTGCCGGCAACGAGCGATGTCAGCCGGTTCACCAACCCTGCAAATGTTGCAGTCCTTCCCTTAAACATAAAGATAAAGACAGAGAAGAACGCCACAAGACCGAACGCAAATCCGGCAACAACCGCCCAGAACCACATTGGTTGAGGCATTGCGATGGCGTTATGAAAGATGGCGAACTGTTCATCCACCGCACCGAACCACTCCGTTGCATGATAGATCGCATACCCTGCCCCGATCATCACCGTTGACGCTGCAATCTGTTCTATGGCAAAGAATCCCTTATTGTCCAGTTTCACTCCCTGCGCCCGGGTGTTCTTATAGTAGTTCATGATATAGATACGGATGGAGTACGCTACGATGTAACTGCTGAGGATCGCAACCGCAGCCGGTGAATGAACAAAATCGAAGTCTCCGGGGGTAACATATACGAGATTGACAGCGGCAGCAATCAGTGCGAAGATCACTGCAACGTTTTCTTCCCAATAAACATTTTTCTTCAGAATCCCCTGTTTAATTTGCACAGCATCAACCAGTCTGCTGATAATGATCACACTTGCCCGCATGATGACCATCGCCACCATCACTGAGATTGGCAGCAGATACATCAATGTCGTGGTCGGAATAACAACAGCGGTGCAAATACCGGAGGGTATAATATAGATAATCTCTTGCGGGAAACGGAATGGGCCCCAGGTGATGATCTTGTTGGATGTCAGGCGGTACCAGCCAAGCGCCACTGCAACAGATAGTGCGATAAAATTGCCGCCTACCGTATTATAGACAAGATATTCGATCTCTTTCATTCCCGGATATCCCAGTGTAGGATTTCCGGTGAAGTATTTTACGGTGATGCCGGTAATAACGTAAAAGAAAAAGTATCCTGCGCACAACTGGATCAGCCGTGCGGTGCTGCCTTCAGTAGATTTCCACATTGCACAATCCTTGCAAATAGCCGGGACCGGGTTGGTCTCAAATTACTGTTAATGAAATATTAGTGAACGGCTCCCGATTTTTTTGGAACCACATTCCAGAGTTTCAACATCAGCACGGCACCGACCACTGCAAAGCCGATCATGCTCGGTCCCCACGTTCCCCAGCCGAATGATTCGAGCATCCATCCCATTCCGGTGCCGACCGCTGCGCCGCCGATGTACTGCATTCCGTCGAACAATCCCGTTGCAGATGCAGCAGCTTTTTGTCCGCCGAAATCCATCGACGCTGTGCCGGAGAGCATGGAATGAACCATACTGATTGCGAACGAGTTCGCAACAAACGCTGCAATGACCCAATTAACTCCGGGTGCCCACCAAACGATGGCCAAACAGACAATCTGAATCGAATAACCGATGAAGGCAACAGGAGGACGACGCGAATTGAAAACCCAGTCTGATACTGTTCCGGCGGCAAACGCTCCGAAAATCCCTGCGATGACGACACTCAGGGCACCTTTTTGGAAAACCTCGGAATCGAGCGCAAGGTGCTGCGCTTCCTGCATATAGCGCGGAAACCACTGTTCAAATCCATGACGAACAAATCCGGTGCAAAATTCCGCAAGGGCGATTGTAAGTGTGACGGGATTTGTAAAGACTTTCTTCATCAGATATTTCATGTCGACTTTTTCCGTGTCTCCGCTGGAGGCATCGGCCGTGTCGAAATTCTCGAATCCGGCTTCATGCGGATGGTCCTGCACAAAGAAAAATGTCATAATCCCCATGATGAACATAATGGCGGCGGGTATAAAGAAAACCCACTCCCACGGCAGCAGCGCTACGGCAATTCCGCCGATAACAAAAATTAATGCCCGTCCGCTTTGGATCATCGATCCAAAGATCGCGGAAAAAACTCCCCGCTCACGAACATGGAACCATCCGGAATTTACTTTGATCAATGCAAGCGCGCTGTAGGATTGGAAATACATGTTCAGCGCCCAGACGGTGGCAAAGTATCCCAGCAATAAACCGCCGGTGCCAAGCACGCCGATATATGCTCCCATACCGAATGCTATATTAAACACGACCGCACCAAACACACCGATGAGCATTGCTTTTCGTCCGCCAATCCTATCCGCGATCGGTCCGTTGAAAAGCGCAGATATTCCGTAGATGGTCAGCGCTGCGGTGATGATCGTTCCGACCTGTGTCTTATCCCAACCGTATTTATCCGACAACGCCTTGTTGGCAAACGAAAGATTGTATCTTCCCATATACATTGCTGCATACGTAAAACCGAGCGTGAGCCAGTTGAGTGCACGGCGGGTACGGAATTGCCGGGAATGAACAGGGCGGTCATTTGATGTTGTCATAATGAAAACTCTTTATGATACATTTAGAAAAAGTAATTGAACAATTGCCTGTTATCAGTGGTGTGAAAGCGTGACAAGATAGGAAATTGAAAATGAAGAAGAAAGGAAGGAAATCGGTGTCGAAATCGATATTTATCTTACAGTTGTTTTGCTTTAAAACATCGGAGCCTCCTAATGGGAGGCTCCGTAGTACTTTTAAACAATACCTTCACCGTTGATTATTTCCCTTTAATCCACTCTTCGGCGATCTGCACTGCATTGGTGGCAGCCCCTTTGCGAATGTTATCGGAAACGATCCAGACATTCAATCCGCTTTTTACGCTGTCGTCGCGGCGGATGCGGCCGACAAACGTTTCATCCTTATCATACGCGAAGATCGGCATGGGATAGTGTTTTTCCTGAGGTTTGTCCTGTAAAATGACGCCGGGTGCTTTACTCAGAATATCGCGGACTTCATCAATGTCGAACTGTTTTTCGAATTCGATATTGACCGATTCGCTGTGTCCGCCAATGACCGGGACGCGGACGCAGGTGGCAGAGACGGCGATCGTCTTATCGCCCATAATCTTCTGTGTTTCGTTAATCATCTTCACTTCTTCTTTCGTGTATCCGCTCTCCACAAACTCATCAATATGGGGAATGAGATTAAAGGAAATCTGATGCGGAAATTTACCGCCCACAACTTTTTCCTTGTTCCACTCTTTCATTAACTGATCGTATCCTTTTTGACCTGCGCCGGTGACCGATTGGTATGTGGAGACAATCACTCGTTTTATTTTGAAATGGTCATGCAGCGGTTTCAGCACTACAACCATCTGGATGGTAGAACAGTTCGGATTAGCAATGATACCTTTGTGTTTGAAGATGTCGGCCCGGTTCACTTCCGGCACTACCAGCGGAATTTCCGGATCCATTCGCCATGCACTGCTGTTGTCAATCACCAGAATCCCGTTCTTCGCCGCTGTCGGAGCAAATTCCTTACTGGTCGATCCTCCAGCAGAGAACAAAGCAATTTGCGCATCCTTCCGCGACAATCGTTCGTGCGTCAGTTGTTCCACTTTGTATGGTTTGCCTTTGAACTGGACTTCCATTCCCACAGACCGTTCCGATGCGAGCGGAATGAGTTTATCTACCGGAAAATTTCGTTCTTCCAGCACCTGGATCATTTTTCTGCCGACCATTCCTGTGGCACCGGCGACGATAACATTATATGATTTCATAAGAGTATTCCTTGATAGTTCATAACAGTTGTAAAAATTTACGACATCGCTGCCGTTCAATGTTCCTTCACATTCGGTCCATGACGAGACCGTTATTGAAGGTCTTCAATTGTTTCCCGTTCTCTTACCACACGCACTTTGTCCCCATTTACTAAAATCTCCGCAGCGTTCGGACGTGCGTTGTAATGCGATGAAAAAGAAAAACCATACGCGCCCGCGGTCATCACAGCGAGATATTCTCCCCGATGGACAACTGGCAGCGTGCGATCCCGCGCGAGAAAATCACCTGATTCACAGACCGGTCCGACGATATCGGCGAGTTCCTGCCCTTTGTCCAGCAGCGTCAGCGGAACGATCTGGTGATACGCATGGTACAAACTCGGCCGGATGAGATCGTTCATCCCGGCATCGACAATGACGAATTGTTTTACGTCGTTATGTTTGCGGTACAACACTTTCGTGACAAGAATTCCGGTATTCGCTACGATCGAGCGACCCGGTTCAATGACCAATGAACATCCCGCCTGCTTCAGGATCGGAAGCACAGAAGTAATAAAGGCGCTGTTCCCCGGCGATGCATCGGCATGCGTCATTGGTTCCTGCGAAAGGAGAGGATGGTTAAGCACATTTTTATAAGAAACGCCGAAGCCGCCGCCGAAGTCGATATGCCGGATATGAATACCGGCTGCACGAAGATCTGTAACAAGATCGACAACCTTTTGTGCGGTTTGCGTGAATGGTTCAATGGACATGATCTGCGAACCGATGTGCGTATGGATCCCTTCCACGGAGATGTTCGGCAGCGATGCGGCATATTTGAATGTCTCTGCAGCAACACCGATATCGATCCCGAACTTGTTCGTCTTCAGTCCGGTGGAAATGTACGGATGCGTTGCCGCATCGATATCGGGATTAATGCGGAGTGCGATGCGTGCTTTTGTTCCGCATCGTCCGGCAATTTCATTGATCACTGCCAGTTCTTCCACCGATTCGACGTTAAAGGAAAAAATATCCTTTTTGATTGCGAACTCGATTTCGCTGTCCTGTTTTCCAACGCCGGCAAAAGTGATTTTGGAAGGAGAAAATCCTGCATTCAGGGCAAAGTGGATTTCACCTGCGGAGACTGCATCGGCGCCGGCCCCTTCCTGCATCAGAATCTTCAGCAACTCTGGATTGCTGTTCGCCTTCAGGGCAAAACAGGTTGTGTGATCAACACCGTTGAACGCCTGATCGATGGAGCGGAAATTATCGATCAACTGCCGTTTGCTGTAGATATAGAGAGGTGTTCCGAATTCCTCTACAATGTCGCGGATCGCGACATCCTCGCAATACAATTGATTCTCTCTATATTGAAAATACTCCACTGTAATTCTCTTCTCTTCAAAAGATCCCGGTTCGGGATTGCTTGTTATTCAAAAATTTCGGGGTGGGTGGAAGCATCTGCGAACAATTCCTTGTGCAGCTGCATCACGACATCTTTCACTTGATCCTCATCGACGACAAAGTTCAGGTTGATCTCAGAAGAGCCCTGAGAGATCATGTTGATATTCACATCCGTGATCGGAGAAAGAACCTTTACTGCGAGTCCCGGCGTCGTGCGTAAATTATCTCCCACGATGCTGATGATCGCCTTTTTCTCGCTGACGATAACGGTCGAAAACTGTTTCAAGACTTTCAAAATGCTGTTGAGGTGAGTCGTATTGTCGATTGTTACCATGACGCTCACTTCCGATACGGTAACCGTGTGCAAGACCGTTTGGTATTTATGGAAAACGTTGAACACATTTTCCAGGAATGCCGTTGCCAAAATCACCCGCGTAGAAACGATATTGATGAGCGTGATCCCTTCCTTGTAGGCGATCGACTTGACGATGCAGCGTTTGTTCGACTTCGGCTTTGCCACGATGAGCGTGCCGGGCGCGCTTGGATTCTTCGAGTTCAGGACACGCACCGGAATATTTTTCTTCACCACCGGCAAGATCGTTTCGGGATGCAGAACTTTCGCGCCGAAGTATGCGATCTCCGATGCCTCGTTGAACGACATTACCTTGATTTTTTTCGCTTCAGCAATCAATCGGGGATCTGTGGAAAGAATTCCATCCACATCGGTCCAGATCTGAATATCTTCCGCATCCAACAATGCGCCAATGATTGCCGCGGAATAATCTGAGCCTCCGCGTCCGATGGTGGTGGTGACACCGCTCGTGGTTGCTCCGATAAATCCTTGAGAAATGACGATATATCCGTTCTCCACTTTCGGCTGGACGATCTCGCGCAGTTTCCGTTCCGTCAGATCAAAGTTCGGCGCAGCTTTGGTGAAATTTTCATCCGTCACCATGAATGACCGGGCATCCACCCAGAATGATTTCAATCCCTGCGATTCAAAATAATGGTGAATAATAAAGGAGGACATCCGTTCGCCGTACGCGGCGAACACATCCTGCGTACGGTTCGTTAATTCACCCAGTACCGCAACGCCCCCCACCAATCCTGCAATCTCGTCTGCTATGACCCCCAGGCGATTGTTTAAGAATTTCCCCAAATGGTCATCGAACAGCTCCTTCACAATCGATTTGTGACGGGATTCAATCGCCGCTACCTGGTTCAATGCCTCTTCTTTTTGTCCCTGCGACGCGAGCGCCGCTGTTAACAACAGCTGGTTCGTAATGCCAGCGCATGCCGATACGATTACGACCGGCTTTCGTGGGAGTTCTTTTTTGACGATCTCCGTCAAATTTCGCATTGCTGCGGCATCTTCTACCGAAGTGCCGCCAAATTTCATAACTATCATAATAGAATTCTTTTCTGGTGCTGCTCGTACCGCAGAACAATCGCTGCGTTCACCCTCTAATAATAACAAACCCGAGACACGCTCGGGACCGGAAATCACTACACCGTATGTGTTGTACCTTAATGATAAAAAAAATCCCGCTTAATTGAAAGAACCAGGCGGGATTTTCCTTTGAGTATGTAAAAAAATTAATTCTCGGAGATAATCTCCTCGAATAGCATCGTCTCGTAATCGATCCATCCGGCGGTCGATTTTGTAAACTCAATAAATACACGGTCCCTCTGCAGTGACGCCGCATCGAACAGCGAGGGGATAAACGTACGCTGCATCTTTGCCTGCGTAAGACGGCGGAAGTTCATTTCACGAAACGGAGTGTTCCGGTCCGGCGATGTGTAGAGCTTGATCTTACTGTTGAAATACCGGACAGGTTGATCGGACACGGTAAAGATCGTGTCCACAGGAACATCCATGGCAGCGGTGCACGATTTCCAATCGATGGTAAAGATCATGTCGATGGTCAGATATGGATAGCGCAAATTGGGAGAGACTTTGGCTTTCAATCGGTTCTCGTTCAGGAATCGTACTGTTTCGTAGCTATTGCCGATCCGGACGATGTCGCCGGAAAGTTCATTGCTGATCCCCTCCCGATCCACGCTGACCGCATGATATTCCTTCACTGCTGTTCCATCGTTACGAAGCATGTTAAACCAGTAATAGACGATTGCTTTGGTCGGTGATACTGTCAGCACCGTGTAATCAAATTTACGGACGGAAGAAAAGTTCATTGCATCACCAAAATCCAGCGGGAATGCTTTCCGATAGATCAATTCATTTTCCGAGTAGAGCAATATCCGTGTTGCCGTGGAGACTGTATCGCCGCCGCTCCAGGCGCCATGCAAATATTCGGCAATGATGGTCAACGGTGCTTTATCCGATTGGGATACGTGATACGAGATGTTCCGTGTCCCGCGGAATTTGACCTGCACTGTTTGGAAGTTTGCATCGCTGAATTGCGAGCGGTCGCTGAACGCATCAGACGGAGAGAGATAACTTTGCGTGGTGTCGGTCTCGGATTCCGCTGCAGGGGGAACGTAGTTATCCGACTGCTGCAGGTTTTGTTCGGCAGTTTTTTTCTTCTGACAGGATGAACATGCCAGCAATACTATCAACAGAAATACCGGTTTTGTCATAGAAAGTTTTTGCACACCGCGGGGAATTACATTCATCACGAATTCCGTTCGCGAAACACACCGTCGGCGAACCCTTGTATGGATGTATCGTGATCTGCCAGTGCGAGCCGCTTTTCTGCAATAGAAGCAAATTTTTCATCAATTTCAATTCCTACATACCGACGCCCCAGTTTTTTGGCGACGACGGAAGTGGTTCCGGAACCAAGGAAGGGATCGAGAACAACATCCTCTTTTCCCGTTCCGGACAGGATAATCTTTGCCAGAAGCTTTTCAGGTTTTTGCGTCGGATGCTCCGTGTTTTCCGGCATCGACCAGAAGGGAACGGTCAGGTCGGTCCAAAGGTTGGACGGATGCGTCATGCGGAAATTTCCATCATCGGTCCGTTTCCAGTCCTTCGGCTTTCCGTTCTCGGTGTATGGGGCGATCACTTTCCGTTTCACTTTCACTGCGTCGATGTTGAAAGTGTACCGGTCCGACATGGTGCAGAACCAGATATCCTCCGATGCATTTTTCCAGTTTGCTTTCGCCCCGCGTCCCTTTTCCCGTTCCCAGGTGATCCGGTTCCGGATGAGGAAATATTTTGACGCCGTTTCCCAAATGGCTGCCGATGAACGCCAATCGCCGCAGATGTAGATGGATGCAGTCGGTTTCAGGACGTGCACCAATTTCGCAAGCCAGGAATCCATCCATACCGCATATGCATTGTGCGATGTTGCCCGGAACGTGTCCGCATTGAATTTTTTCGTAAGGTTGTACGGCGGATCCAGGAAGAGCAGATCAACGAACTGTTCCGGCAGAAACTCTGCTGCACGCTCAACGTTTTGCAGGATCGTCCTGTTTATGACCAACGTACTCGGTACCGGCGCAGTCAGGGTGAGCAATCGTTTTTTGAACTTCGATTGTTCGGCGGCGGAAAGTGTCAGTGTTCTGTTGCGTGCTGCAGGTGTTTTCATTCGTCGTCGGATTTATGCTCTTGGATGAAACTGTTTGTGCTGCTGTTTCAGATGTTCGCGGTCGATATGCGTGTAGATCTGCGTCGTGGAAATATCCGCATGGCCGAGCATCTCCTGCACGGAACGAAGATCTGCTCCCCCTTCCAGCAAATGTGTCGCGAAGGAGTGGCGGAAGGTGTGCGGGTGAATCTCTTTCGTAATACCGGCGCGGCGCGTATAGGTGTTCACAATCTGCCAGACTGAAACACGCGAGATCGGCGAGCCGCGGAAATTGAGGAACAGGACATCGTTCGATCGCTTGGTGCGAATCAGCTCCGTCCGTACGCGCCGTGCATACTCATCAATCCACTTTAATGCAGAATCCCCGATCGGCACCAGCCGTTCTTTGGATCCTTTGCCAAACACCCGGACCAGCTGCTGATCCGCCATCACATTGGACTGTGTCAGTCCCGTCAATTCGGAGACTCGCATTCCTGTTGCATACAGCGTTTCCAGAATGGCCCGGTCCCGCCACACGAGCGGCGTAGCAGTTGCAGCTGCAGGATCCGCTGCATCCAGAATCTGATCGATCTCTTCAACGCTCAGCACGTCCGGAAGATGTTTTCCTTTTTTGGGAAGTTCTATGTTCTGCGTGGGATCAAACTGTGTTTTCTTTTCCCCCATCAAGAACTTGTGGAGGCCTTTCACAGCGGAGATATTCCGTGCGATGCTTTTCGGAGAGAGTTCTGCTTCCCGCAGCATGCGGATGAATTTGGCAACATGCACCTCTTCCACTAGATTGAACTGTTCGATATGGTGTTCCTGCAGGAACCGGACATACCGTTGAATATCCCGTTCGTAGGCTTCTACGGAATTACTAGCGAGACTTTTTTCGAGCTGGATAAAGCGGATATACGAAAGGGTATCGAATTTCATTTCCGATCGATGGAATCGATGGTACGTTGCAGCCGTCGTTCTGTCGCCACTTTTGGCGCGTTCGTGGCCTGCGCAGGATCAGCAGGCG
>Ga0172379_10003246_pt1 | contig 26393 bp, 22 predicted proteins | sample GrowelOW334metaG_FD_119756 | JGI IMG/M metagenome (GOLD analysis project Ga0172379, IMG submission 119756) | Groundwater microbial communities from an aquifer near a municipal landfill in Southern Ontario, Canada - Groundwater well OW334 metaG | ecosystem: Environmental > Aquatic > Deep...
GAATTAAAATTCTTTTGGAGGCGTAGATCGGAATTGAACCGATGCATGGCGGTTTTGCAAACCGCAGCGTTACCACTTCGCCACTACGCCATCAAAAAAATTCTAATCACTATCAATGTTCAAAGTCTATTCTACGAATTCTTGAGAAGTTCGTCAACTCGGCGTTGTTTTCTTTCTTTTTCATCAAGCTCTACCTCGAAGAAGGGAATTCGGTTTATTCGTATTTGTTTCTTAACAAAATCTCTCAGATCGCTTCGATTTCGTTTTGCGAATTCAAGCGCGCTTTGTTCGGCACTGTCCGGAAGCACGGTGATGTAGATCTTTGCGTTTCGAAGGTCGGGGGAAACATCACAACGTGTGACGGTGATCATTGAAAGTCGGTTTGATTGCACTTCAAAAAAGCGTGCGGCCATTTGTCGCAATTGTTCGGCTACTTTGTTTTGTCGTAATGATGGCATATGTTTATTTTATCACTTTTATGAAATATTCGAGAATGTCTCCCGCCGCGATCTCTATTTTTGATTCGATCTGTGCTCCGAACTCGGTTCCTTCTTTGACTTCACTGATCTTGATCTTTTGAGATTGAAGTTCGAGGATCTTGCCTTCGCCAATAATATTCTCGCGGCGCACGATGCGAATGTGTCCATTCGTTTTGACATTTCCTTCAACAACTTTACCTCCGAGCACCTCGACATCTTTTTGTCGGCTGAATGTTTTGAGAACTTTTATCTTTCCGACAACCTCGTCAACTTCCTTTTTCGGTTTTCGGGTCTTTACTTCTTCTTCGAGCCACTCGGTCAATTTGTAGACGATATTGAAGGTCTTGATGATCACGTTTGATTGTTCCGCCAAAAGGCGAGCTTGATTGTCCGCTTCGGTATTAAAGCCTATAACAATGGCATTTTTGGTCCCTGCGGCCATTTTGATATCGTTTTCGGTAATTGCTCCAACTCCAATGGAAATGACTCGTACGGGCGCTTCTTCGGTTGAAACTTTTTTAATTTCATTTTTTACCGCTTCAAGTGTTCCGGCAACATCGGCTTTGAGAACGACGGGAATGTAAAAACCATCATCGGTACTGCGATTTTGGACAGCAGAAATTGAAGTGTCTTTTTTGAAAGACAATGCGGAGAGTTCGGCTTCTTTTTTGTTCTCGAAACTTGAAAAAATAGCTCCGACACGTGGAATCTTGTTCCAGCCAACAATACTGATCGGTGAAGAGAATTGAGCTGATTCTATTTTCTTTCCTGAAAAATCTTCAAGAATACGAACGGGAGCAAAACAATCTTCGGCAACAACGAACATTCCTTGTTTCAATGTTCCGTCGGTAATAACAAGTGTTGCGGTGACTCCTTTTTTAGAATCAACGTTCGCTTCAACAACGATACCCTCGGCGGTCTTGGTTGGGTCGCCTTTGAGTTCCGCCATTTCCGCGACAAGAAGGATCATATCGAGCAGTTCGGGAACGCCTTTGCCGGTTTTTGCCGAAATGGGGAGGCAAGGAATATCACCGCCGTATCCTTCGACATAAATTTGGTTTTCCAAAAGTGAGTTCTTTGTTTTCTCGATGTCGGCGTTCGGTCGGTCGATCTTGTTGATCGCAATGATAAAAGGAATACCTGCACTTTTGATCGCTTCGAGTGCTTCAAGCGTTTGCGTTTTAACACCGTCCTCGGCAGAAACAACAAGGATCGCGATATCGGCAAGAATGGCACCGCGTACGCGCATATCTGAAAAAGCCGCATGTCCCGGCGTATCAACGAATGTTATTTTTTTTGTACCGCTTTCTTTTGTCTTATGTTCGACTTCGTATGCTGAAGTATGTTGGGTAATTCCGCCGGCTTCTCCGGCAACAACATTGCTCTTGCGAATGAAATCGAGGAGCGTTGTCTTACCATGATCAACATGACCCATTATGACAATAATAGGGGGTCGTTCAATAGACGTGTTTTTTTTCGTTTCTGGCATGGTATTAAAAAATTAGCTTATTTTCCGGAGAGATGTTCCTCGGCTTTTAAGAGGGCTTGTGCTTCTTCTTTGGTCAGTTCGAATTCTGACTTTCCGTTTTTGATAGGTTTCGCAAAAGCGCTGAATCGGTCTCGACTATAGAGACTTGAAAGGATCATACCGTTATTCTCTTCATTCATGAGAGCAATGGCGAAACTTTGATTTCCACCCGAACCCGTTCCTTCGAAAGCGTTGAATCGGATCGTTTCAAAACCGCGAATGCTTGTCTGAAGGCGGCCGTTGATGCGGTCGATCTCTTTAGCGATCTCTTTGTTGATGATCACTTGTTTGTCAGCGCTTTCTTGGATGGAAATAAAGCTGTCTTCAAGCGTTTTTGCATTTTTACCCTTTAAAAAACGATTGAGTTTTACTTGTAAAAAGATGATCCAAATAACAAGTACTACAACGATACCCGCAAGGACGTACAGAAAGATATCAGCGCTAATTATTGGGGTTTCCATGACTAAGTACTATACCGCATTTTGCACTCTTTTGCAAAGTTTTTCCCACACAGAAGTATTTATAGTTTTCAATGGTCAATTATCAATTTACAATAAATTTTCAAGGTTCAATGATTAAATTTTCAAACACGCACATGGGGGTTTGAAAATTGAAGTATTGTAAATTCACTGAAAATTGAGATTTGTAAATTGATAATTAAACAGATTACACCACAAAGAGTGCATCCAAAAATATAGTCGCAAGGCTCCTTATTTTTTAGGTCGCCCGCTCCTTTCAAGGTGAGTTTTTGGTTGTTTTTGTGTGTGGATGGTATAATTTTTGTATAAAATTTATGAAACGAATTTATTTGGACAATGCGGCGGGGACGCCGATCGACGCGGGGGTTTTGAAGAAAATGATGCCTTTCTTGAAGGAGAATTTCGGGAATCCGAGTTCTTTGTATAAAGAAGGGGTTTGGGCGAGCACGGCGGTGGCTTCCGCTCGGGAGAGTATTGCGAAAAGTGTGGGGGTGCTTCCTTCGGAAATTATTTTTACGGGGAGCGGGACGGAATCGGACAATTTGGCAATTCTTGGAACGGTGAGCGCTTTTCTTTCAAAAAGAGCGAAGGGGGTGAAAACGAAACCGCATATTATTACGGGAAGTGTTGAACATATGGCGGTGCTCGGTGTCATTGAGGAACTCGAAAAAAAAGGAATTGTGGAAGCGACGTATATTTCGGTTGATGCTAAAGGAGCGGTGTCCCTCGAAGAGTTGAAGAGCGCTTTGAAAGAAAATACGGTGCTTGTTTCGATCATGTATGCCAACAGCGAAGTGGGAACGATTCAGCCGATCCGCGATGTTGCGAAGATCGTGAAAAAATATCGTGAGTTGAAAAAAACGAATTATCCGTATGTTCATACCGACGCATGTCAGGCGATGAATTATTTGGATACGAGAGTGGAATCACTTGGAGTGGATCTGATGACGTTCAACGGTTCAAAAATTTATGGACCGAAGGGCGTGGGGATCTTGGTTTCGAAACATTATGTCGATATCGATCCGATCGTGTTTGGTGGGGGACAGGAAAAGGGAATGCGAAGCGGAACGGAGAATGTTGCGGGGATCGTGGGAACGGCGGCGGCACTTGAGATCGCGGAAAAAATGAAAAAAGGTGAAGTGAAAAGATTGACCTCGCTTCGCGATCATTTTATGAAGAAACTTGAGAAGACGATTCCGAATGTAACGATCAATGGTGACAGGATAGATCGTTTGCCGAACAATGTTCATATTACCATTCCGAACATTGAAGATGACGTGTTGGTGATCGCGCTCGATGCGAAAGGTGTGGCATGTTCGTCAAAAAGTGCTTGTAAAATGGCCGTTGGCGGGGAATCGCATGTTATCAAGGCAATGAAAGGAAAAGCCGAAGGAAGTCATTTGAGATTTACTTTGGGAAGATCAACGACAAAAAAAGATATTGACTATACGGTCGCGGTGCTCGGCAAAATTTTGGAAAAATATAAAAATATTTAATAATATCTCCAATTTACCACCTCTTAATAAACATAAGACCGTCGTCTTTGCGAGGAGTGAAGCCAAAGCGGAACGACGTGGCAATCCAGAGTAAAGAGATTTATTTAAAGACTTGTGATAATACTCCTGGATTGCCACGTCGCAGGCTCCTCGCAAAGACGGATGACGGATGGACGGGCGGAGTTTTTTTAAGTGAAGGGATTAATTGAAAATGGTATAATTATTTTGCCGCAAGGCAGTAGGAACTTTACAAACTTTATAACTTTTAACTTTATAACTATTATGTACGAACCAAAAAATTTTGATTACTTGCTCGGGCTTGAAGGCTTTAGCGAGACACTTTTAAAAAATCATTTCACACTCTATCAGGGATATGTTGCCAACGTGAATAAGTTGAACGAAAAATTAAAAACGCTTGAAGTCGGTTCACCTGAACATTCCGAACTCAAACGTCGTTTTGGATGGGAATGGAATGGCATGGTCCTTCATGAATTGTATTTTGAGAATTTGAAGAAAGATGCGCAGCCGATGGTGTCGGAATGCAATTTGTACAAAAAAATTACCGAGCAATTCGGTTCTCATGAGAATTGGGAAAAAGATCTTCGAGCGACAGGAGCGATGCGCGGGATCGGTTGGGTTATATTGGTACATGACAAACGAACAGATACGCTTTTGAACATTTGGGTGAATGAACATGATGTGGGACACTTGGTTGGAGCAACTCCGCTTCTTGTGATGGATGTTTTTGAACATGCTTTTATGGTTGATTACGGGATCAAACGCGCGGATTATATAAATGCCTTTTGGAAGGGAATTAATTGGAGCGAAGTGGAAAAACGTTTTTTGTAAGATATCTTTTGTTCGGGGGTTCAGACGAACGTTGTCAAAAATAGGCATGAAAACGGAGGCAAAAAAGTAGACAATTTACACGACATGGTGTATCTTGACCCAGCCACATAATAATTGTATTATTCACGCACGTTATATTTCTCAGGTCGCAGATAGAATCTCTGAACGAAAGTGCGAAAATATGGCTTTAAATATCAATTAAATAATTAAAAAAATTATATGCCACCATTTCAAAACTTCACCACAAAAGCAAAGGAAGCGATCCGCCGTTCTCACGAACTCGCCATTGAACGCGGACAGAACCATGTGAACCCGCTTCATTTATTGTCGGCACTTATCCTTCAAGAGGAAAGTATCGTTTTTTCGATATTGGAAAAGCTTGAAGTGGATACCGTAATGTTCACCGACACGCTTATTGAATCCATCGAAACGGGAGAAGAGGCGGGACAAACGTCTTCGCCGTCTTTTCAAATTTATTTAACGCAAGAATTGGCGCAGGCTTTGGATGGTGCTTCAAAAGTTGCTGCCGAACTTAAAGATGAATTCGTTTCAACGGAACATTTGTTCCTTGCACTTTTGGATGTTCCGGGACAAGCGCGGGAAATTTTGGCGCGTTTCAGAATTGATAAGGAAGGCGTATTGCGCGTGCTGAAAGAGTTGCGCGACAAGAATGTCACGGATGTTGCGGGAGGTCCGAAACAAAATCGCGCTATTTTGAAATTCACCAGAAATCTGACACAACTTGCGAAGGCGGACAAGCTTGATCCCGTCATCGGTCGCGACAACGAGATCGCGCGTATCATGCAAATTCTTTCTCGACGCACGAAGAACAATCCGATCTTGATCGGAGAGGCCGGTGTTGGAAAAACAGCGGTTGTTGAAGGTTTGGCACAAAGAATTTCAAAAGGTGATGTTCCCGAGATGTTGAAGGATAAAGAATTGGTGTCGCTTGACTTGGGCGCGCTTATTGCGGGAACAAAATATCGCGGAGAGTTCGAGGATCGTTTGAAAAAAATAATGAAAGAGATCGAGAAGTCGGAAGGCAAGATCATTTTGTTCATCGATGAGATCCACACGATCGTTGGTGCCGGTGCATCGGAAGGTGCAATGGACGCTTCCAATCTTTTGAAACCTGCACTTGCTCGCGGTGAATTACACGCAATCGGTTCGACGACCTTGAGAGAGTATCAAAAATATATTGAAAAGGATCCCGCACTTACGCGACGATTCCAACCGGTCTTGGTGAATGAACCTTCATTCGAGGATTCTGTGGCTATATTGCGCGGTTTAAAAGAGAAGTATGAATTGTTCCATGGCGTGCGCATTACCGATGATGCCATTGTGGCGGCGGTGAATTTGAGCGGACGTTATATTGCCGACAGGTTCTTACCTGACAAAGCGGTTGATCTTATTGATGAAGCGGCATCGTCTCTTCGAATTTCTCTCGAGAATAAACCGCCCGAATTGGAAGAAACAAATCGAAAAGTTGTTCGTCTTGAAATTGAAAAAGAGGCATTGAAGAACGATTTGAAAGTTGATGATGGACGTTCATTGACGGCGAAGAATGCAAAAGAGCGCACGACAAAAATTGAAAAAGAAATTGCCGACCTTCGCGAAGAAACGCGAGAGTTGGAATTGAAATGGAAAAATGAACGTGAGACCGTTCTTGGAATTCGCGAAGATAAAAAACAACTTGAAGCATTGCGTCTCGAGGAAGAGAACGTTGAAGCGAAAGCCGACCTCGCGCGTGCTGCCGAGATTCGTTATGGAAAAATTCCTGCGATCGAAAAAGATCTTAAAACAAAAGTTGCGCGTTTGAAAAAATTGCAAAGTTCGCGAAGAATTTTGAAAGAAGAGATCACTGAAACTGACATCGCGGATATTGTTTCCAAATGGACAAATATTCCGGTGATGCGAATGCTTGAAGAAGAAGCGAAAAAACTTTCACGCATTGAAGAAGTTTTGGAGGGAAGAGTCGTCGGGCAAAATAATGCGGTAAAAAGAATTGCCGATGCGATCAAACGATCACGCGCAGGGATCTCGGATCCGGATCATCCGATCGGTTCATTTCTCTTTTTGGGTCCGACCGGTGTGGGAAAAACGGAGCTTTCAAAAGCGCTTTCGGAATTCATGTTCAATGATGAAAAAGCGTTGATCCGCGTTGATATGTCTGAATTTATGGAGCGACACGCCGTTTCAAAATTGATCGGTTCACCTCCGGGATATGTGGGTTACGATGAAGGTGGCGGGCTTACTGAGCTTGTGCGACATCGTCCATATTCAGTGGTGCTTTTTGATGAAATTGAAAAAGCACATCCTGAAGTGTTCAACATTCTTTTGCAGGTTTTGGACAACGGACAGTTGACTGACGCGAAGGGAAGAAAAGTGAACTTCAAGAATACGGTCATTATTTTGACATCGAATATCGGTTCCGAGCATATCGCGCGAATGCAAACACTTGGTTTCAGCGAAGGCGGCGATCAAGATGATTACAAGATCACTAAAACGAAAGTCATGGAATCTCTGAAAGATTTTTTCAGACCAGAATTTCTCAATCGTCTCGATGAAATAATTCTTTTTGATATTTTGTCACCTGAAGCGATCGAGGAAATTGTAAAAATTCAAATTGGAAAAATTACCAAACGACTTGCCGACAAAGATGTTTCACTTGTTGTCGCTCCCGAGGTTTTGAAATATCTTGCGAAAGAGGGATATGATCCGCAGAACGGTGCGCGACCGCTCAAACGCTTGATCCAATCAAAGATCCTCAATCCTGTTGCCGAACACATGATCACAAGTAATATGCTCACCGGTGCTACGGTGTACGTGGAACAGAAGAATGGTGAAATGTTGGTGAGAGTTGAGAAGCGAAAAGGGAAGGCAAAAAAGATCGCGATACGAAGGGAAGAAAAAATTTTGACTTAAACGAAAAATTTGCGTACAATGGTTTTTATTCGGGTAATGCTCGAATAAAGAACGGTACGCAATATGCGTCGGTGGCGGAGTGGTCAATCGCGGCAGACTGTAAATCTGCTGACTTAGGTCTACGTAGGTTCAAATCCTACCCGGCGCACAAAATAAAGGCCCATTGAGCGAGCAGCTCAATGGGCCTATTATTTTGTAGCTCCGGGTAGGATTTGAAAGCCGGAGCCTGGGGACCCTCTGGGCAGGCGAGGCGCGGTCGCGAACACTTAGTAGTTTTCAAGTCCGAAGGACGCAGAAAATACTTAGTGATTCGCGACCAAATCCTACCCCCGGCTCTATATTTCTTACCTAAGTAAAAATCACCACTCATCGTCTTCCTCGTCCTCATTCTCGACACACTCCTTCAAATATGAAACAATAAAGGGAATATTTTTTAAAAATATTCGTAAAATGATCCCACTTGGGAGCATTGACAATCGTATTAAAATATGGTACTATTTAACCAAGAAATTTTAACAACTAATCAATAAAAATTATGTCACAAGAAGGACTACAAAATACAAATTTCAACGAAGAGAATATTGATGATGTTGAAAAAGTTGGAGAAGAACAAAAAGTTGAAGGCGAACCTCAAGATGGACAGAAACAAGAAAATACCGAGGGTGAACTTTTAACCGAAGAAGAACAAACAAAACAAGAAGAATTTAAAGCTGTAGATCAAGAAGCTCAAGAAAGAAAAGAAGAACAAGAAAAGAACGATATTGAAGCACGGGAGGCTGGAGCTGAAAAACCAACGACGAGAGAAGAGATCGAAACTTTGGATAAGGAAATGGAAGACATAGACCGACAAATAAAAGATCTGGAAGGTGATGTTGAAAAACAAAATAAATTGAAAGAAGCGGGTTTTCCGTCAGTAGAATCAGTGGAGGCAAAAAGAATCGAAGAACTGGAAGTTCGAAAAGAAGCTTTGGAAAAAGAAAAAGAGGAACTTGAAAAAAAGCAGGAACGTATTGAAACGGAAAAGGAAAAGATCTTACAGGAAAAGATAGACCGATGGTTCGAAGAATTTACAAAAAACGAGAAAGACCCGAATTCCGAAGGATTCAAATATGTTTGGGAAGAAGAAAAAGGTTCTCGAGGAAACAGGGGTAAAAGTGCTGAACAAAATTCTGTGGATCCTGAAGCTCAAGAATCTTTAGAGCAAGCTTTCAAAAGAGGAAAGAAAACACTCGAAGAAGTTCTTAAAGAAATTCCAAAACTTCTAGAGATGTTGAAAAAATTCGATGAAGATCTTGAAAAAGAAGCTACAGAGAATGTTGAAAAAGAAATGCAAGAAGAGGCTGATCAAAGACAGAAAGAGGAAGAAAAAAGACAAGAAGAAGTTGAAAAAGAGATGGAAGAACAAGAGAAAAAGGAAAAAGAAGAAGCTTCAAAAATCCAAGAAAATGCAGAAGTTAATGGACAAGAAGGACTCGGTTCAGAGTCTGAAGAAGCTCCATCTATTGAAGAAAATGCTGATGAAAAACAGGTTGGGAATTCTGAAAGTGAAGGTAGTGGAGGAGATGAAACTTCGTCTTCAAAAGAATGATCGTTTTTAAATAGTAAAAAACAAAGAACGGCTCAGGCCGTTCTTTGTTTTATCCCCGTTATATTGTATTCAACAACGAAGCATTCTTTGATACAATAGAAGCACATATGTCGCCACAACCAGATCAACAAAAACTTCAAGAGAATGATTTTTTAGTCGAGCGATTCATCGGGAAGCTTTTGGACTCCAATAAGATCGATCAAAATGAAGTTGAGAATTTCAGAGCGGTGTTTCAAAAAGCCGTTTACAATGAATTTGAAAAGTCACCAAAAGACAGGCTTTTGATCTTGGCTCGATCATATTCGGCGGAGCGAGAACGGTTGAATCGTGAAATTGCTTTGGCTCGCGTTGAAATTCCACAGGTGCGCAGTGAGGATGTTCTGCTTCAAGAGATCATTGATGACGAGATTTCGCGATGTCGTGATATTCCGCCTGAAAAATATGAACAGGCTCAAGTGGCTATTAGAAGCGACGTTGAATATATTATCGGAACGAAAGTAAATGATCAGGTGATACGGCGTCTTATTCAGAGTGCTATTGCTGATTTTTGTGAGAAGGAGCACTTAACGTCGTTCTCAATGAAAAAGATCGTTGTTCCTGAAACGCCAAAAACTGTTTCTGAAGAAGAAATCGCTGTCACAAAAACAAGAGGTGTTTTTGAACAGCCGATGATCCCCGTACAAAAGATCGAACCTAAAAAAATATTGACGACCGAATATGACCTTGAAACGGAACCACCTGAATCTTTTGAAGAAGACAGTGTACGAAGAGAGATCTTAAATCAGATCAAGGAGGAAAAACCTGCATTGGCAACTGAAGCCGGAATGCGTCACCCTCATTTTTTTGAAGCACCCCAATCACCGGAAACAGAAGTGGAAGTGGAGCGTTTTTCTCGAGGGGTGGTGAATCCAATTCCCGTGTCAGTTCCAAGCAAACCAAAGACATCGGTCTTGCAAAAGATATTTAAAGTGACACCTGTTGTTGCAGCCCCCGCCGCGCCTGTTCAATCTGAAAAAAAAATGACAACGATCCAAGAACCGATAAAGAGAATGGACACACCTCTGTTAGTTCAACAGCCGGCATCTGCTGTTGTTTTACCGCAAGCAGTCCCTCAACCTGTACTGCCACAGTCGGCGCCGCAACCAGTTGTTCAATCAACACAAGAATCGGTTTTCCGAATGTCCCCGCAGCTATCTCGTCCATCTTCAGATTCAGACTTTGAAACAAAAGATGCCTTTGTGGAAGAGGAGGAACCGATCTTTAAAACGAAAGTAACTTCTTTTGGAAAAAAAACATCTTCGGAAGATGGTTCAAAAAAAATAGATGGGAAGAAATCACTTACCGAGGCCTTTTTGGCTGAAGCAAGGTTGGCGGATCAAAGTAGGCCGTTGTCTTCAAATGCCGCAAAGAATGGTGTCGCTCTTGAAACGGTTCGACGACATAGAAATGTTGAGAAACAACCTTCAGTATCGACGCCCGTACCGGTGCCAATCGACATCCCCGTGCCTAGAAAAATTCCCGGAGAAAGGATCGTTGAATTGAAAAATACCGGCAACCCGGAAAGAGATCTTGCCGCAGCTTCGAATACCAGAATTGCTTTTGATAAGAGTGTTGAGATGAGCGGAGAAGCTATTGAAGATCGTCACACCGTTCGCAATCAAGAGAAGAATTTCTTTGATAAATTCATCTTTGAACAGATCTCGCTTATTATGGGAATGATCAAAAGCGGGCATCAACCGGAAATCGAAAAACAATTGCCAAAAATTCATGAAAAATTGATGGCGCAAGCAGATGCTATTGCCGATGACGATAGCCAATCGATAAGTAGCCGCATTGCAAAATTGGATGCGTTGTTTCAAGTTGAAAAGAAAAAATATGCGCCGGATAGTCCGATCATTTCTCCCAAATCAAAAGCAGATCCTATTGAAGACATGGTAGCTTCGATCTTGGCTCGTCTTGGACACGATCTGAAAACTCCTGAACCAAATGTTGATGCTCAGTTTAAAGACACTCTTCACAATGCTCTTGTTTTTAAAGCAAAACAAATGCAGGAAGCCGGTTTTGATGAGAAGTCGATCTCTAAAGCATTGAATGAGGCGTATACAAAAAATATAAGTTTTTATTTACGCGGAGCGGGGTAATCTGAAAAAAGGGCTAAAACATGAAAGAATTGACGGGGGTGTTGATTTATTTTACTAACTACTATATACTTACTCGCATTGTAACGGTTTAAATATTATATATGTCACAAGATAGACTCATAAGATTAGTTTCAACAGGCGTACCAAAGACAGGTCTCGGAAAGGGACATGTTATTTATACTTTCAAGAACAAAAAGCTCGTACAACGAAAAATTGAACTAAGTAAGTACAATCCGGTTGCACGTGTTGTCACAAAGTATAAGGAAAGCAAAAAGAAATAATAATCAAAAAAGAAAAGCGGCCTCGAGAGGGGCTGTTTTTCTTTATGTTTGCGATAGTCCTTTTTTTCATATATAATTTGCTTTGCCGGGGGGATCCCTCAGCAATACAATATAAGGGTTCATAGTTCAATGGTAGAATAACGGTCTCCAAAACTGTCGATCGAGGTTCGAATCCTCGTGGACCCGCAATAAAAAATCCGCCCCCTTCAGGGCGGTTTTTTTATTGCGGGTCCACAGCGAGTGAACTGCTTCACTCGCGGGGGGATTCGAAAGGCGCAGGCATGTCGAGCGCACGAGACAGCCGAGCCGGGGTCGCGAACACTTAGTAGATTTTTATCCTGAGCTTGTCGAAGGAGGAAAATATACTTAGTGATTCGTGACCGAAGCCTCGCGTCTATCTGCCATAAAAAATCCGCCCTTTTTCGTGGCGGATTTTTTTGTCCTTTTTAAATCGTTTTTTAATTATTCGGTCGTGGCATGCTTTCACGGTTTGCGGCTTCAGTCACACAGAGGAACTCGGCTTTCTTTTCGAACTCTTTGAGATTCTTCGCACCCGTGTAGCTCATACCCGACTGGAGACCGTCTAAGAGCGCTGTCACGATCTTTCGCACCTCGCCTTTGTATGCAACGCGATAACCAACTCCTTCCGGAGCTCTGTCGTAACGTTCTTTATTTTCAAGAGCCGTCGCTTTGTAGATAAGTGCTTCTCGTGAAGCGAGCCCGTGATAAATTTTGAAAGCGGCACCATTCTCAATATAATATTCGCCCGGCGATTCTTTTGTTCCTGAAAGTAAGTTTCCGATCATAACGGTACTTGCTCCGGCACCCATTGCTTTTGCGATGTCTCCCGAATTTTTGATCCCACCGTCGGCAATTATCGGGATCTTGAATTTTCGTGCAGCTTCGGCACATTCGAGTACGGCGGTGAATTGCGGAACTCCGCAACCGGTGACGATGCGGGTTGAACATGCCGCTCCCGGACCGATACCGACTTTGATGGCATCTGCGCCGGCCTTGATGAGATCAAGAGTACCTTCTGCGGTGGCGACATTTCCGGCAACAATATCGATCCCTTTGAAACGTTTTTTCAGTTGTCGGGTCAGATCAAGGCTTTTTTTGTGGTGGCCGTGTGCGATATCAACCACCAAAACATCAGCACCCGCTTCAACCAAAGCCTCAGCTCGTGCAATGCCATCTTTCACTCCGACAGCGGCTCCGACAAGCAATCGTCCTTGTTTGTCTTTTGATGAAAAAGGATTGTCTTTTGCTTTTTTGTAATCGGTTGCAGTGATAAGTCCGGCAAGTTTTCCGGCTTCATCGGTCAAAGGAAGTTTTTCGATTTTGTGTTGATCGAGGATCTTCATCGCGTCTCCTCCATTGATGTCTCTTGAGGCGGTGATCATTTTTGAATGCGGTGTCATGATCTTTGAGATCTTTTCATCCATGTCCGTTTTGAATCTGAAGTCGCGCGCGGTCAAAATTCCTTCGATCTCGCTTCCGGGCGAAGTGATGATGATTCCCGTGATCCCTTTGTGAGCCATAAGGTCGAGTGCTTCGCGGAGTGTCGCTTCTCGTGAGATTGTTATTGGATCTTGAATGAGAAAACTTTCAGCTCTTTTTACTTTTCGTATTTCATCTGCTTCTTCTTCAATACTTTGGAAGCGGTGAATGATACCGATCCCTCCTTCTCGCGCCATAGCTATCGCCATGTCTGCACCGGTGACGGTGTCCATGTTTGCACTGGCAATAGGCATGTTGAGACGAACATGTCTTGAGAACGATGTTTTGAGATCGATCTCTTTGCGCGAGGCTATGTCTGAATAATGTGGTACGAGTAGTACGTCGTCATATGCAAGAGCGAGCTTAAATTCTTGTATATCTTTTTTCATATACTTTCATTGTATCAACTCTGGACAGAAAGGGAAAGTTTGTTTAAAAAGGCCCAAAATGGGGGATTTTATCGGTGTAAATTTAAAAAACAATATGGTATACTATTTTTACTTGGGTATCGTATTGAAAAGATTAATTTGTAAAAAAATGAGTAAAAAAATATTTTTAATAAGTGTCGTAGCGGCGATTTCTCTTGGGTCGGTGACTTTTTTGGTTATTGATCGTTTGGGAACAAACAATGCGAGCGTTATTACTCCGGTAAGTACTTCAACCGTGCCAGTGAAGAAAACAGGTACCGATCCTAAAAACATTTCATATAGTGTTGAGGGAAAAACAATAGAGCTCGCAAATGGAAGATCTGAGCAAGCTGTTATTCCCGGTTCGGCATCAAAAATTATCACGGCAACATTCGGTGAACCGATCTTTGGTGATCTGAATGGAGACGCTGCAACGGATACAGCGATTATGCTTACTCAAGAAACGGGAGGAAGCGGAACATTCTTTTACGTTGTTGCGGCAGTGAATAAAAATGGAAGTTACGAAGGAATGAATGCGGTGTTGCTTGGAGACAGGGTTGCTCCGCAAAATATTGAGATCAGAGACGGAGTTTTGATCGCGAACTATGCCGAAAGAAAAACGGGTGAGCCGTTCACCGCGCAGCCGTCTGTCGGAGTTTCAAAATATCTTGAAGTGAAGAATGGTGTGTTGGTTGAGAGAACACAAACGACGGGAACACTTTCGGGTGACGTTACAGTTGGTCCGATCTGTCCTGTTGAAAGGGTTGGTATTCCATGTGTTGTTCCTTCCGAAGCATATACATCTCGTGAGGTGATCATATTTGCAAAAGATGGAAAAACCGAAATTGCGCGTAAACATTTTGATTCGACGGGACATTATGAATTCGATCTGAAAGCGGGAAGTTATGTGGTAAATATTCCCAAACAAGGTATCGGCGGAGGAAAAGGGTTGCCGGGGAAAGTTGTCGTTGTCGCAGGAAAAATAACAATATTCAATTTCAGTATCGATACGGGCATTAGATAAAGTAAAGAAATAAAAAATAATGGAAAACAAACAAGTGCTTTCTTTTGTACAGCTTAATATCGAAAGGAACAAGCATCTTCAACGTTTTATACCGCTCCTTCAAAGAGAAAAGCCCGATGTGGTGTGTTTGCAGGAAGTGATCGAGTCGTATATTCCCGAGATCGAAAAAGGTATCGGAATGAAAGTCGTACGTTTCGCGCCGATGACGATCTGGTCCGATAATGATGTGAACACGGGGATCAAAATGGGCGTTGCGATCTTTAGTCGTTTGGAGGCGAAAGATATCGTGGTGGATTATTATGTCGTGAACGGCAAAAAGCCGGGCGAAATGACTTTTTTTGAACGCGGACCGCATCAACAAGAGACGATCCAAAAAGTGCTGCTTAGTGCGGTCTTTGAAAAAGACGGGAAAGAGTATCGGATCGGAACGACGCATTTCACATGGACGCCCGACGGCGAGGCGAGCGATACACAACGCGAGGACGTTCAGGCATTCTTAAAAGCACTTTCAAAATATCCCGAGATCGTTTTTTCCGGAGATTTGAATGCACCGCGCGGGAAAGAGATCTTTGAAACGATCGCGAAAGAATATCACGATAACATCCCGAAAGATCTTGTGACCTCGATCGACCAAGAACTGCATCGTGTCAAAGGCATCATGCTCATGGTCGACAGTCTTTTTTCAACGCCCGGATATGAAGTGTCGAACGTGCGCACAACGTTCGGTGTGAGCGATCATTGCGCGATCGCCGCGGATATTAAAAATATATATCAAAAATAATTAAAAATGTCGTATTCATATAAAAAAACTTTTTTCAACATCTCTTTGTTTTTTGTCGGCGCTTTGTTTTTGGGAGTTCCATTTTTAACCAAAGCGCAAACTGCCGGTGAGTCTCGTTCGTATTCATACGATCGTTTCGATGCCGCGATCACGGTGAACAAGGATACGACGGTGAATGTGGAAGAGCGTTTGACCTACGACTTTGTCGGGAATTATCATGTCGGTTTCCGAAGTATTTCTTTGAAAGGTATCGATCGAATTTCCGACATACACGTGATTGATGGAGAGACGGGTCAACCACTCACATATTCAATATTGAAACTCGGGGGTAATGATCCGAGCGACGCGGGAAAATTTACGACATTCATAGATAACGGCGCACAAAACGTCGAATGGTATTATGATCTGTCCGATACGAAACACACGTGGATCATTCGTTATACGGTGCATGGTGTGCTTGGTTTCTATTCCAAAGAGAACAAGGATGAATTGTATTGGAATCTTTTCACGAATTTCGATGTTCCGATAAAGAATGTCCATGCGACGGTGACGATACCGCAACCGGCGGAAAAACGTGCGGATATTGTCGGAGGTATTTTTTCAAAACCCGAAGGTTTGTTTGTTGATAGTCAGTTCACCGATCTTAAAACGATGGATATTGTTGCAAAAGATATTCCGTCGAATGGCGCATTGACCTTTGCGTTCACATGGCCTGAAGGAATCGTGGATCGTTCCGGTTATTGGTTGGATCTTATGGTACAAAATGCGGGTATTTTGTTCTCGATAGTTATTATTTGGGGAGCAATACTGTTCGCAATTTGGAGATGGTATACTTTTGAATATAAAGAAAGACAAGGAACCATTATTCCGCAATACGATCCGCCACGAAACATCAGACCCGCGATGACCGAAGTGGTGATACATGAAAGAATGGGATTGAAAACATGGCCGGCAACGATCATTGATCTTGCGGTGCGCGGATATGTACGGATCATTGAAGAGGAGAAGATCTTTAAGAATAAGTTTTTGGGTGCGATGGAATCTCCTCAATATAAGATCGAATCAATGGGAAAAGATACGGCGGATCTTCATGGATATGAAAAGAGTTTTTTAGATCTCATGTTCTTGAAAAATAGAACATATTTTTCGACGCGCGAAGCAAAAACTTTTTCGAATGCTGAAAAAATGGCGATGTCAAAAAAGTTCAAAGAACTTGAGCAAGCTTTGTATGACGAAACGAATATGGATACTCAAGCATATATTGTGAGTCCCGGAAAAGAATACCATGCGAGAAACGTACTGGGCGTCATGTTGATCGTATTGTTCTATCTTATTGCGTATCTTTGGGAGATCATTTTCAGTTCGCAGCTCATCATGGCCTTTTTTGCTTTGCTCATTGCGGCGGGCATCGTTGTGTATTCGCTTAATTATGAAACGCGTTTGAATAAAAGGGGAAATGAACTGCGTAATTTTTTGCTCGGCTTTAGAATGTATTTGGATACTGCGGAGCGATATCGCATGCAAAATTTGACGCCCGATATGTTTGAAAAGTTTTTGTCGTACGCGATCATTTTCGGTATTGAAAAAAAATGGGCGAAGGTTTTTGAAGGTATCACAACGCAAGATCCGACATGGTATACGCCGCGAAACAACATGGCGATCGGCGGATTTCGAACAGGAAGCGTTGGAATGAGTTCCAGTGTTGCTCATTTTTCTCCCGTTTCTTTTTCAAATTCTTTCAGCACGAGTTTTGCATCGGCTTTTTCTTCGGGAACATCGACAGGAAGTCATTCCGGAGGAGGCGGTTCTGCGGGCGGTGGCGCGGGAGGAGGTGGTGGCGGTGCGCGATAACGTTGTATGTTTTGTAAAACATTATAGAATAGATATGTAGTAATAGTTATTATTTATATGAAATTACAAAACACTCAATATAAAAACGAAGAAACAAAATGCTGCGCGCCGCTCGACGTGGAGCATTATAATGAAAAAGAATTTCATTTTGAAGGGCAGCGATTTTTAAAAGGAACGGTTTGTTCGCTCTTTCATATGCCGCTGAATTTCGGTTCTGTTGCAACCAGACTGTTGAAAAAAACCGAGGATGCGGAAGCTTTTCCCGAGATCCCATTTTGGTTGTCGGATGAGAAAAGCATGTGGAAGTCGGATCTTTTAGTTGCGCTTGATCGAGATATCCCGGGGGCGGAAACAGTGCAACTTTCCGGAACATTTTTAACGAAAGTCTTTGAAGGTTCGTTCTCACAAATGGGGAATTGGATCACTGAGATGAAAAAACACGTTGACTCCAAAGGCAAGAAGCTTAAGAAGCTGTATTTTTATTATGCGACGTGTCCAAAATGCGCAAAACATTACGGAAAGAACCAAACGGTTATTTTTGCGGAAGTGGAATGATCTTAAAATAAATGAATTTGTATGGAAAAATTTGAAAACATCATACTGATCATGATCGGACAGCACAGGATACTTCAAGAAGATCTTGGTTTGGTGGCGATGGAGATCACCACGAATAAAGATCCTCGTGGAGCGGAGATCGTTAAATATTTGGATAAATTCAAAAAGGATCTGATGGAACATCTGCATTTGGAAAATGATGTTTTTTACGTTGAATTGATCAGAAGGATAAAAGCAAAGAACGAAGATCTCGATAGTGTGGATATTATTGAAGGATTTATTACAGAAATGGAAAAGATCGGAGACGTTGTCGTGGCTTTTTTGGAAAAATACAAAACTGCCGAAAATATCGATAATGCAATGGAAGATTTCAAGACGGAGTTCTTTCCGATCGTGAAAACGTTGAACACGCGAATTCAATTCGAGGAAGGGCATGTATATACGTATTGGGATCTTTACGAATAGGAAACAAAATAGAAAGATTCAAAAATAAAAAAATAGAAAGATTCCAACGTCGGTAATCTTTCTATTTTTTTTATTTTAATATTTTTCTATTCCTAATAAGGATTACCAGATATGGATCTCCTTTCCTTTCTTTTTAGAATGTTTCTTTTGTGCGTTCATTTTCTTTTTGTTCATAGGTTGTATAGTAAGTCATTTTTGGGTTTTTTTCAAGGGCACGTGGTGAGGCCGCTTCGCTTTTAGGCACGCTTGCGCTTTAGGCCGCTCGTCAGTCTAAAGACAGACGGAGCTTTTAGGCTACTAGGGAAAAAGAAAAAAACGCATGAGCGAAGCCCGTGCGTTTTTTTTGTTAGTCGTCCTCGTTCCTAATAGCCTAAAAGTTTGGTATGTCTTTAGACATACCAACGGCCTAAAAGCGAAGCGGCCTAATAGCCTAAAAAAAGTGTGGAGAATTCCTTGTGTCCCGAATCTTTTTGTTGTGGTAAAATGAAAACATTCATAATTGCTTATGAAAAATAAAAAAGATCAAAAAAATGAAACTTAAAAATAAGATTAATGTATATTTTTTAGTCGCTTTGATTTCTGTTTTATTTGTTGCCGGAGTGATATTCGTGGTGGCAGGCAATCAAATTTTAAAGAACCAAGCGTTTGAGGAGATAAAAAATATAAATGCTGCCAAGGCATTTCATGTACGTACGTTTCTTAAAAGTGAGAAGGAAGTTGTTTCTTCGTTTGCTGCGAGTACGGTCTTTCGCGATCTTTTGAAATTATCACCAAGTGATAAAAATTATCTTTTGGAAAAAGAACGTAGTGAGAAAAGACTCGATCGTTCTATTGTTTTGATGGACGAAATCCAAGAACTTTTTGTTCTTGATAAGAACGGGTTTGTTTTGATCTCAAGTGATCGTGCTCAAGAAGGTAACGATAAATCGACGAATACTTATTTTCTAGAAGGGAAAAATAAGGTTTTTATAACCAATTTTTATTTTTCTTCCGTTATTAAAAAAAACACCTATGCGGTTTCCTCCCCGATATTGGATGACGAGACGGGCGAATTGCTCGGTGTTGTTGTGGCGAGAATGAAACCGGATAATTTGGATAATCTTATGAAAGGGTCTGTTGCTTTACGTGAAACAGGTGAGATTTTTTTGGTTAACAGAGATAAATTTTTTCTTACCTCGTCTCGTTTTTTGGGACCGGATGCTGTTTTGGTTCAAAAAGCCGATATGGTAAATACACGGGGATGTTTTAGTCCCGAGGAAGTGGTTTTGGTTGTAAAATCAGATATTTCCGGTGAAAATTTTATTGATGCGGTTCATCAAAATTTTGTCACATTCACGGATTATCGTAACAAAACTGTCGTTGGAACACATTCGTATATTCCTGAAGCGGATTGGTGTTTAGTTACAAAAATAGATCTTTCCGAAGTTGTTGCTCCGAATTATTTACTTTTGTTTCTCGCGCTGTTCTTATTGATCGTTTCAGTTTTTGTTTTTGTTTTTGTCGGTTCTGTCCTGTCTAAAAAAATTGTCGCACCAATAATATATTTATCATCCGCCATAGAAACAATGCTTAAGACCGGGTATTTTAACATAAAGGTCAACACAAGTTCTCAAGATGAAATTGGTGTTTTGTCGCGTAATTTTGAAAAAATGGCGAATGCCGTTACCGAATCGCGTGCAAGTATAGAAAAAAAAGTCGAGGAACAAACAAGAGAGATCGCTTCAAAAGCAAAGGATCTGGAGATTCAAAAAAATACTCTTTTGAACACGTTGTTGGACATGAAGAAGGAGAAAATTCGCTCTGATTTTTTAGCAAAAGATCTTGCAAAATTCAAACTTGCGGTGGACAGTACGGCTGAACATGTGATCATTACTGATCCTGAAGGGGTTACGTTGTATGGAAATCATGCGGCGGAAACAATAACGGGATATTCGCTCTCGGAAATGATGGGCAAAAAGGCCGGGATGCTTTGGCACCTTCCTATGCCGAAGGAACTGTATGAAGAAATGTGGCGCGTTATTAAAATGGAGAAAAAAGTTTACCATGGACAATTACAGAATCGTCGAAAGAACGGTGAGATATATGATGCCGATGTTCAAATTTCGCCAGTGTTGGATGAAGATGGGAAATTGATCTTTTTGGTTGGTGTGGAACGTGATATCACCAAACAAAAACAAATGGATCAGGCAAAAACGAATTTTGTTTCGTTGACATCCCATTTGTTGCGTACCCCGGTTACCGCCGTTCGTTTGTTCGCGGAAATACTTGCCGACGAGAAAGTTGGAACAATGAACGACGTTCAAAAAGAATATTTGAAAGATCTCAGCAGCGCGGTTCGACGTATGGTTCAAGTTATTAATGATCTTTTGAATGTGTCTCGTATAGAAAGCAATCGTTTAGAAATTTATCCTGAGGCGGTGCAGATCGAAGACATTATACAGAGTACTCTGGATACTTTTTGTCGAGAGGATAATTGTGGTGTTTGTGAAATGCAATTTAAAAAACCAGAGGAAAAAAGTCCGATGGTTCTTGTCGACACTGCGTTGATGAAAGAAATACTCTATAAGATCTTTAATAATTCTCGTATGTATATACGAGAAAAAGTGAAATGTGAGATAGCTGTATCTTTGGAATATAATGAAAATGGATTTGAAATAACGGTTGTTGATAATGGTATGGGAATACCCTTGAAAGATCATAAAAAAATATTCGAAAAATTCTTCAGGTCGGATAACATATCCAAAATACAAACAACAGGTTCCGGGCTTGGTTTGTATATTGTAAAAAATATTTTGGATGGGGCGGGATGTGGTATTCGTTTTGAATCGCAAGAGGGTATCGGGACGACGTTTTTTATTACTATTCCGAACACGGGAATGAAAAAAAGGATCGGAAGCGTTGGAATAGAGAAAGATATTTGAATTCCACAGCTCTCTGTTTAAAAATTTTGCACATAAACTGCTTTTTAGTATATAATGTACACACAGAATATTTAGTATTATGGATGAAAAAATAAAGCAAAGAATTTTATTGGTTGAGGATGATGTCTTTATATATAAAGCGTACTCCGTAGGTCTTACAAGAACCGGGTATGATGTTGTTGTCGCAAAAGACGGTGAAGAAGCGATGGAAATGTTAAAGAAAGAAAAATTCCAGCTTGTTTTGCTTGATCTTATCTTGGCACGACTTGATGGTTTTGAAGTGTTGAAAAAGATCAAGGAGGATGAAGCCTTGAAGGATATTCCTGTTATTGTTCTTTCAAATTTGAGCCAGCCGCAAGATATTCAAAGATGCAAACAATTGGGTGCGGTTGATTATTTTGTAAAGGCCGACATGCCGCTTTTCAGGATCATTGAAGAAACAAAAAAACACATTCCTCTTAAAACATAGAAAATTTTTAAAAATATTTAAAACAACCCGATGGTCTTGTCGGGTTGTTTTTTTAGATATTTTAAAAAACAAGAAAAAGTGATCGTGTGGATAAGTTGCAGAATAATTTTTTGAAAATTGATATACTTATAGAGAAAGTGGGGTCAATCTTTATATAATGTCTATAAAGTATTGTTATAAAATTATTATTAATTAAAATTCAATAGAAAAATAAGAAAATAGAAAAATAACAACGAAGTCGTTAATCTTTCTATTTTTCTATTAAAATATTTTTTTATTTTCAATATTTATGAAAAAAATTATAGCACCGATCATTATCATAGTTACCGCGATCGCCGGAATGGCTTGGTGGCAATTGAGCGTGCCAAAGATACAGACACCAAAGACATTGGAACCTGTTACCGTTCGTCTTAAATGGGTGCACCAATCGCAATTTGCGGGTATGTATGTTGCCGATCAAAAAGGTTTTTATGCGGATGCCGGAATTAAAGTGAGACTGTTGCCTTTTGATTCCAAAGATTATCCGATAAATGACGTTGTTTCGGGAAGATCCCAATTTGGAATTGCCGGTGCTGATGAAATATTGCTCGCTCGAGCTGAAGGAGAACCGGTAAAAGCAATAGCGGTGATCTATCAAGATAGTCCTGTCGTGGCTTATGCACTTACGTCGTCTCATATTGTCAAACCGGTGGATTTTATCGGTAAAAAAGTGGGTTTCCAGAAAGGTGGCAATACTGAGTTTGTTATCAGGGGACTTCTTGATTATATTGGTGTTAAAGATACTCAATATACGGGTGTTGACGTTGGTTTCGATCCCTCGGATCTTATTAGCGGCAAAGTCGACGTATCTGTCGGTTATATTACCAATGAGCCTATTTCAGCCGAAGAACAGGGTTATCAAGTCAATATAATCAATCCTGCGAATTACGGTATCAATCTTTATGCCGATACTCTTTTTACCACAGAAGATATGATCGCTAAAAATCCCGATCTGGTTAAACGTTTTACGCAAGCAACACTTAAGGGGTGGAATTATGCTTTGCTCAATGTTGATGAAGCGGTGAATGATACACTCAAATATCCTGATGTAAATAATAAAGAACTTAATTTTGCTCATCAAAAAAAGCTTCTGGAAAAATCCATTCCGCTTATTCAACCAACCAAGAGTATGAAAGTTGGGCAAATGACTGTTGATGCTTGGACAAAGACCGACTGGTTTGTAAAGAATTTTTATCAAACAAAAGGTAAGTCTTCAGTGAATGATGCATATACGTTGGAGTTTTTGCAGCCATAATTCATGACTTTTTAAAAACAGTCCGCACGAAAGTCGGGCTGTTTTTTTAAACTTCGATATACGTGTTATGATGTACATATTATGAAACAGGCTGAAGCTTTGGATATATTGAAAATGGGTCACAACGTGTTTTTGACGGGTCCTGCGGGAAGCGGAAAGACGCATGTTTTGAATGAATATATAAAGTATTTGCGCGAACATGGTATCGCGGTCGGCGTGACGGCTTCTACGGGGATCGCGGCGACTCACATGGATGGTATCACGATCCACTCGTGGGCAGGTATCGGGATCAAAGATCGGTTGAATGAAAAAGAAATTGAAAAACTGATCAAGAAAAAATATATCAGTGATCGAATGGTTGAAACAAGAGTCCTTATCATTGACGAGATCTCGATGTTGCATCATTTTCGTTTGGATCTTGTTGATGAAGTATGTCGAGCGGTGCGCGGTATCGATAAACCGTTCGGCGGATTGCAAGTGATCTTGTCCGGTGATTTTTTTCAACTTCCGCCGATCTCGCGCGGTGATGAACTGGCGTATTTTGTACATCGATCGAAAGTGTGGAATGAGATGGATCTGAAGATCTGTTATTTGGGAGAACAACATCGTCAAGAAGATCAGGAACTTTTGAAAGTGCTGTATGATATTCGCACGAATAATGTGACCGAGGAAACGCTTATACCGCTCCGTTTGAGATACCGCAAAGAAGTTGAGGGGGATATTTCGGTGACTAAATTATATACGCACAATGCCGACGTTGATATTATCAACGAACAAGAACTCGATAAATTGAAAGGGGAAGAAATGACGTATTACATGGACGGCTCGGGTCATGCGGCTCTCGTGGACATCTTGAAAAAAGGTTGTCTCGCACCTGAATTATTGCGGCTTCGCGAAGGGGCGGTGGTGATGTTCGTGAAAAACAAGTTCGATCAAGGATATGTGAACGGAACGACGGGCGTTGTGGAAAGATTTGATGAAATGGGAATGCCGGTGGTGAGATTGCGCAACGGCAAAGCCATCTTTGTGACAACAGAATCGTGGATGATCGATGAAGAAGGAGAAACGAAAGCTGCGGTGTATCAGTTGCCGCTGCGTCTTGCGTGGGCGATCACGATCCACAAAAGTCAGGGAATGAGTTTGGATGCGGCGGAAGTGGATCTTTCAAAGTCATTCGCGCCCGGTATGGGATATGTTGCGCTTTCTCGTGTAAGGAGTTTGTCGGGATTGAAGCTTATGGGTTTTAATGAAATGTCCAAGAAGGTGAGTGAGGAAGTTTTGGAGCACGATGAGGAATTGCGCGACAGGTCGGATGCAGCAGTGTTTGAACTTAAAAAAATGAGTCAAAAGGAACGAGAAAAGCGACAGACTGAATTTTTGGGCGGCGCGGTGAAAAAACCCCATTCGGCAAGCTCAGGGCAGGCAAAAAAGAAAAAGCTCTCAACGTATGAACAGACGAGACTTCTTGTCGAGCAAAAATATTCGCTCGAAGCGATCGTGTTCGAACGCGACATGTCCACGGACACCATTTTGAGTCATCTTGAAAAACTGAAAGAAAGGGGAGACTTGCCCGATATTACGCACTTGAGCTTGCCGAAAAAAGATATGCAAAAAATATTGGCGGCATTTAAAAAAACCGATGACATTAGACTGACACCGGTCCGCGAAATTTTGAAGAATAAATATTCTTTTGAACAACTGCGTATTGCAAGATTGTTCTTATAAAAGTTCTTTGTTTTTTCGTGTCGTACTTTATAACTTTTAACTTTCTACTTTATAACTCGTTCTACCAATAGTTGGTCGCTCTCTTTTCTTTTTTAAGAATAACGCCGAAATGATGATCTCCCGCATCTATTTTTCTATCAAAGTAAAAACCGGCAGTGAGTCCGAAGTCGGTTGCTTGGCGTTCGGTGATGATGAGTTTTTTGGGTGGTCCCATATGGTCGTACGAATCTTTCCAGTCAATGATCAAAATACGGCCGTCTTGTTTGGTAATACGATACGCTTCTTTTAAAACCTCCCAGCGATCGTCTGCCGAGAAAAGCGTGTTTGGAATGATCACTGTGTCGACTGTTTGATCTTGCAGTGGAACGCCATTTGGAATTTCAATATTTCCCACAATGACAAAAATGTTGGTCAGGTGTCTTGCACGCGCTTCATTTTTCAATTTTTTGACGAGATCCTCCCGAGCATCAATTGCATATACGCGGCCATAATTTCCCAGAGCGCGCGAAGCGGCGAATGTGTGTGCCCCCGTTCCTGATCCGAAAACGGCAACCGTACTATTTTCCGGTATCTCAAGTTGTTCGATGTTTTTTTCAGGATTTGTGAAAGCCATACAATAATAATACCACAGACAATGAATTTGAAACTGTGAAAAACAGGGAATGTAATGATCTTTAATGAAGGAGGTTAAACCTCCTTCATTCTATCTTTCGTTTGATTATTGACTCGAGGAGCGTTTGCGCGTTTAATAGAGCGTATGGAAAACAAAACAACAACCCCTCAATTGATCGCGGAAATACATGGCAAGCGTGGCGGTGCGAGCACTAATTTTGCCGTTTTGGAATCTTCGATCGCAAAGTTTGTCGTATCGTATTATTTTAAAGGTGAACCAAGTGAATTTCTCGCGGATGTTTTTGAAGATGAATATTTCAGTTTCGGTCTTTTGATGAATGTTTTTGAAAAGGTCTTGAAAAAAGATCCCGAGCTGTACAAAAAATTTCCTTTGCAAAAATTGCGTCGTCTTCAGAAAATTCGGAATATCATCGTTCATGCGCAGTTGCAAAGTCATGCAATGTTGGATAAGAACGGCGAGATACAAGAGATGCGCGAATCGTTTTTTCATCACGCGGGAAAAGACCATGATGTTGACGAGATCTTCAGGGAGTATGAAAAATTGCGAAGCATCGTTCAGCCTGCAATCATGGCATTGTCAAAACAAAATAAATTCTTGGAGCTTTCCTGATAATATATAATACGGAGAATTGTTTACATTTTACCCTTTTGTGATATAACGCAAGCAGTGATAGTTCCTATACAGAGGAGGGTGTCATGAAAAAAAGAAAGAACATCGTTGAACAAGCGAGCCATGCGACCGGATTCTCTGTTTTAGAGATCATTCGTATGTATTTTGAAGAAGATGGCACAAAGAGTGCTGAAGCGCTCGATGAGGCTCTTGAAGCCTACAAAACGGACAAAAAATTGTCCCAAGAAGTAAAAGAATACGCAAAATCGCTTTTGTTCGGTTGAACAAAAACAAGATCGAGTCGCCTCAGTAATGTGGGGCGATTTTTTTTGTTTCTTTTTACTTGGGGGTTTCACCCCCAAGTAAAAAGTTTGGATATCGGATGTCCAAAA
>Ga0172379_10003247_pt1 | contig 26388 bp, 24 predicted proteins | sample GrowelOW334metaG_FD_119756 | JGI IMG/M metagenome (GOLD analysis project Ga0172379, IMG submission 119756) | Groundwater microbial communities from an aquifer near a municipal landfill in Southern Ontario, Canada - Groundwater well OW334 metaG | ecosystem: Environmental > Aquatic > Deep...
AGGGAGAACCCCGATAGTAGATGCCTCGCATCACTACGGGGCAAGTCGTTCCGATCGCTCTGCGATCGCGAATCCTCGACTACGATTTATATATTAATAGTTGAAGTCGGGAAACTCGCGCTTCCACAATGTCCCGATATTTTCGGCAAAATTCCACTGGTGGACCTAGCCAGAATCGAACTGGCGCCTCAGCAACTCGCCCCGTCACTAAATCCTGTGGTGGACCTAGTGAGAATCGAACTCACGTCCCGGCAATGCGAATGCCGTGTCTTGCCACTGGACCATAGGCCCAGGATTCAATTTAGTGACGGGGTGAAAATGCCGTGTACTACCACTATACGATAGGCCCAGTCGAAGCCTGCCGAAAATATCGAGAATAAACAAACAATTTAAAACTTGAGCAGGTTTGCAAAAAACTTATCAACTACTCCGGATGAGCGGTTGAGAAAAAACAATACCAAAAGCCCGGCCAACATTAACCCATTAACCAACAAAACAAACATTAGGTCTTTGCGAACCTGTTTATTCTCTTCTTCTTCATTACGAATTAAGACTTGGTTATTCTTTATCATTTTGGTCAAATTTCCCTAATTAATAACACAAGAATTATACAGCAAACGAAGGATTTTTCAAACTCATGATTTTTCGTTATAATACAGACGCCTATGAATACACAAAATCTCCTTTATACTAGCCTTGCTGCAAACGGACTCCTAATCCTATTAGCGATATGGACTATTTATAAAATCTTGCGTTTAGATCAGGTGCGGAAAGAGTTTTTTGCCTCTGGAATAAAAAAGGATTTAGAGCAGGTGCTGGTTGACCAAAACCGCGGGCTTAATAACGCCATCTCCAATATTGAGAACATTGAACATGTTATTGCTCAAATGAAAGATAAGAACCGCAGCAACATTCAAAAAATCGGTTTAGTGAGATTTAATCCATTCGACGATGCTGGAGGAAACATGAGTTTTTGCCTTGCGCTTCTCAACGACCACGGCGAGGGAGTGGTCGTATCATCTTTACACAACCGAGAAGGTACTAGAATTTATTCTAAACCCATAAAGAATTCCAAATCTGAAATCAAATTGACTGGGGAGGAGCAGCAGGCGATTGAAGAAGCTAAATAATTAGAAAACATGAATCATGAATCACGTACCATGAAACATGAAAAAGGATCAAACTATGTCACGCAATGAAAACAACTTCGCAGAAACTATAGTCAGTTCCTCCATGCGGATTGATGGAGAACTAAAAAGCAATGGTAACATAAAAATTGATGGGATCGTTTCAGGGAAGGTCCAGACCTCTCAAGATTTAATGATTGGACCTAACGCACAAATTGACGCGGATTTGATTGCTCAAAACGCAGTAATTTCTGGGACTATAAAAGGTAACATCACAGTCAAGGAATCAATCCTGATCGGAGAAACCGGCAGAATAATCGGAAATATTTCCTGTGCATCAATTGGGATCAAGGAAGGCGCTTATTTTTCCGGTAACTGCAAGATGCAAGAAATCAAACAAGTAGCCGTCAACTCTTCTCCAGAAATTGAAGAAGAGTAATTATGAATATTTATTTTCGAATTTCGATTCAATATTTATTATTGAAATATTCTATTACTGATTCGAAATTCAAAATTAGCTATTAAATATTATTATCCCATGTACTACTACATCATCGATCCGGGAAAATTATCACAAAAACAATTTGAGAGGGTACAAAATGAATTGTACTCTTCTTTGTCTGAATACCGAGTCAGTGGGGAAAACGCCCGAGTCTCACCCCTCCGTCCAGTATCAACCTTAATTGATACGGCTTTAGCACGTGGAGCAAAGACCATTGTAGCAGTCGGAAATGACGACACTTTACATGAGGTCGTAAATGCTTTAACCGGTCAAGATGTTGTGATTGGATTCATTCCTCTTTTCCCAACTGAATTATCAGAAATTTTAGGACTATCTTCCATTAATTATGCTTGTAGACATATCGCTTTCAGGCGCATTACCCTTATGGATGCTGGAATTATTAACAAGACTCTTTTCCTGTCAAAGATAACCTTTGGGTTCAATCCTGATGAAATCAATAAATCAGCCTGGACCTGGGGCTTGAAAAATTTTTCAAAAATTTCCAACCAACCACTGTTGGATGTAAGATTTTCCTCTGATTCATCTTTCCATGCAACTGCCCAAGCCACAGCTGGCATGATCATTAATGCACGAAAAACCAACTCTCAAACCCTTCACTCTGATCCGTCTGACGGTATGCTTGATGTGCTGTTGCTTCCAAAGCTGTCTAAACTTGCAATGTTCAAACACCGCAAAGAAATCTTTAGCGGCAGTTATGAAAACATCCCGACTTGTTCTGTGATTCACTCGCAAGAAATTGAAATTGCAAGCCCTGAAGGAATGCCCTTGCGCGTTGGCAACCGGATAATCGCCAAAACTCCTGCGACGATTAAGATTCTACCAAAGGCAATAAAAATAATTGTTGGTAGAGACCGGCAGTTTTAAAAAATTTAAATACGATCTTTTTTTTAAAAAGAAAAAACTTCACATTTCTGTGAAGTTTTTTCTTTTGGAGCGGGTTTACGGGAACCTCAGTGCTCGCTTACGCTTACACAACCAGCACAGCGCCAAAACATTCACTGGATGTTTTGTCGACGCTCGACTGTGTCTCGAGACTTGCCTCGCTTCTGGGCGTTCGATTCCCTCAAAAAAATAACCCGCATTTCTGCGGATCACTTTAAATATTTCTTGGAGCGGGTAACGGGAATCGAACCCGTGTCACTTCCTTGGCAAGGAAGAGTTCTACCATTGAACCATACCCGCAAATATAATTTCGAATATTTATTTTCGAATTTCGATTCAATATTTATTATTCGATTACTGATTCGAAATTCCTGCCTACCGCAGGCAGGCAAAATTAGATATTAAATATTCGAATTGTGGTGCCTCGGGTCAGAATCGAACTGACGACGCCAGCCTCTTCAGGGCTGCGCTCTACCACTGAGCTACCGAGGCGTAAACATATTATAACAAATTTTCTGGCTTGCCATGAACCCGAGCGTTAGTGAGTGGTTCATGGTGGGTGATGTAGGGATCGGACCTACGGCCTTCTCGGTGTAAACGAGACGCTCTACCACTGAGCTAATCACCCCAATCACTTAATAATTAATTTCGATTCAATAATTATTATTAGAATATTATATTACTGATCCGAAATTCCTGCCTACCGCAGGCAGGCTAAATTAAATATTAGATATTCTTTTATGGTGCGCGGGAGAGGACTCGAACCTCCACGCTCGTGAGAGCACTGCCACCTCAAGGCAGCCTGGCTACCAGTTACAGCACCCGCGCGTATTGAAATTATTTACTGATTGATTATACTTAAAATCCTCTGAATTTTCAAGAGCTTCCTCTCCAAACAAATACAATTCTGATAATACAATCGTTGAATAATTTTATTTGATTCTTTTTTTGCATACTTTAACTGAAAAACAACATTTTGTCCATCTCCTGTGATATGACCCCTGACTCCAACCAAATTCTTAATTTTTCTCCTTAACCATAGTATATGCTTTTTACTAGCAGAAAGAAAAACCAAATAATACATATAACTTGACCTCCAACGTGGATCCCAATAAGAATAACAGGTACCGTCGCCATCAAAATGCCCTCTTAGAAAATCAAAAAAATATTCATCTGGAACAAATACTTGCGATAAAATTTTTGATTTATTTGGCATCAACCCGATTTTAAGCAAAAAATGATAAAAATTTACATCGCCAAATTGTATTAGATAATATTTCTTTTTTATTTCTCCACCTCTTGCTTTTCGGGTAATTTTATTTGAAAGATTTAAACAATATTTAATCTTCTCGACCAACTCTTTATCTTTTGAAGAAAAACTTATATGACGACCATCTATTGAGAGATTGCCATCAGTAGTCAATAACCCGATGGCATATGCAAATTCTGAAGACCACTTAATTTTTAATTTACTTAAAGGTTTCATAACAATATTATACCTCAAAGTAGAAGGGTATGCCAATAATATATTACTTAATTTGGACAATAACCCCTATACTGCAACCTTGACAATTCACCTGATTTTTGCTAAAATCTAGGGTCAGTTTTGTACCTTACAACCCTGTTTACGTTACGTGTTCTGAAGGAGGATTCAGATGACGAAACAAGCCTATCCGATCAGCAAGATCTACACCCATGAGCGCTTGCACTTTGATGAAATCCTGGCGATCTTGCTGTTGATCACATTTGGTAGAAAGTTTGGTAGAAAGCTCTTCCCTGACATTGAGAAAGCTGAGGTTGTCTTCATCAACAACCCTGACAGTCTCAATGGAGAGCTCTTGTTGGCTCAAGGGATCCTGTGCGTTGGTATTGGTCGACACATCTTTGACGAGCACGACCGTGTCGAGCGCACCTGTGCCGCTAAACTGGTGGCAGAATACCTTGGGCTCATGGATAATGATTTGGTTGCAACCCTGGTGCGGTACACTGTGGAGCGAGATCGTTCTACAGGCACCAAGCAGTGGGAATTGCCACAGCTGATTAAGGTCTGGAATCGTCGTTTCCCGAACTCTCCCAGTAAGGTTTTGGCTTGGGGGAGTACGCTTGTAAAAGCGCAACTGCGGTACGACAACGCCAAGCTTGAAAAGCTGGATATGATAACTTGGGTTGACCGGATGTTTGAGTATCTCCTGCGTTCGAAGTTCGGACAGAAAGGGGATAAGCCGACCATCCAAAAGGATAACCCCAGTTTGACTCTGGCAGCCCTGAAGCGGTACCGTCTCCACAAGATTCGGGCAGCGCAGAAGTTCGCGGAATACATCAACGCCCTTAGTAAGCAGGGGTTGAATGACCACGAGCTGCCTGTTCTGCTTGGAATGTGGCTGACAATTGAGTCCAGCGATATTGTTCAGGACGTCGCTCTGGAGATGGTGGAAGCAGTTCTGGATGATGGGATTGAATTTGACCGAGTCTGGAATGAGACCATTGTCCAGCCGGTTGCCCTTTCCATCAACGGCCAGACTGTGCGCTACCAGATCTTTCATAGCGACAGTCCTCACACCCAAGTGGTTGGGCGACTCAAATATGTCGAAATGGACGGTCAGAAGACTCATAACGATATCATCGTCGTTCGAAGCAACACAGGCAATGTCGCGATCTTCAAAGACGACAAAGCCTTTGACGGCCGACTGACGCTTGATGTCGTGATCGGCATATTGCGCCGCCTGGAAGCGCTGAAGCGCAACATCAGCCTGCCGGTCAGCGAGCAGATTAACCTCTGCACGCCTGGCAATTATCCCCTTGTCCCACAGTGGTACTACCTAGTGGGGACTGAGGAGGACGGAACCATTACAGGTGAAACCCTGCTGAATGGCTCTGACCAAGCGGCCAGAGGGAAAGAGCCCACGGTCCTTTCGGATGAGGACATCATGGCGGCTCTGGCCATGGGTCTCAGACTTCGGTTGTAGTTGTTTCGTCGCTATCTTTGAGGGGTGAAAGCCTCTCTCTCCCGCGCGCTTTGCGGTTCTACCAGCGCGCGGGTCTTTTTTTGTTCGAAATTCTTATCAAAATAAATTTTAACATGTCCTGTAGTAAAGTTTGATTTACTTTTTAATGCTCGTAGAGCATTATCAAACTTCCCTGCCTACCGACAAGGTAGGTACTACAGGATTGACAAAAGCCCAATTTTATGATAATATTCACAGTTGCGTACCCGACCCTGTCTCCGGACAGGGCGGGGCAGGCAACATTTCACAATAAATATCCAAAATTGTCAAATGTGCCTTATTACGCAATTTTTATTTCTTGTAGGTTTTGAGAGTTTTAATGGTAAATGCCCTTAAAACCCTCCAAAAGGTCAAACCCAGCCTCCGTAAAACTACGGCGGGCGGGCCAAATTACTTCTTTTCGTTAGTTGCGTGGGAGATTTATAGATGTGCAACTGGTGAGAAATCGTAATTAGGAAAGAAATATTTAATGATTAGCCGCGTTTGGTCTTTGGTCAAAAAACAGTTTTTGAAAAAAGGCCTCAAGTGGAGTGGTGGAGTACAATTACTGGCAATCATGACTTTGGCTGTAGCACCAGCACTCGGTCTTCCAGAAAAAGCTCAAGCTTCCACTTCTGAAAATAAATCACGACTGGTCTTTGAAATAAAAAACTTACAAAATTTTGAGATTCCAGAAAATTTACGCCAACATATTCCTTTTATTACTGACCAATATTCTGACAATGTTGCGCAAAATGAACAACCTACAGAGTCTGCCGTAAAACCTGAACCTCAGCAAGAAAATATAATCGAAAAACAGGAAGTCAAAAAAACTGTTGTTGCTAAAGTTTCTCTGCCTCCAAAAGCAGAAGACAAAATCTATATGCATGAACCAGAAATTCGTGAATATGTTTGTCCTAAACTTGGAGACAGATGCGATACATTTATTGCAATTTTAAAAGCCGAGAACGGCACGCATGAATGCACCAGAGACAATAGGGGATTAAACAGAAATGGTTCAGTTGATGTAGGCCTTGCCCAAATCAACTGGTCAAAAAGCTCTCCTTACAGCTTTGAACAGCTGCAAGATTGTAAATTCAACCTCGATATCGCTTTGCGAAAAATCGAATATCGTGGGTTTCAACCTTGGGTCGCTTATAACAAAGGAACTTATAAAAAACATCTCAATCTAAACTAACAGCAAACCCCCTCTTAAAAAGAGGGGGTTTAATTTTGTATATGGTGCTCGGGGAGGGAATCGAACCCTCAATCCCTTGCGGGCCCGGGATTTTAAGTCCCGTGCGCCCTGTACAAGTGGTGGGTGAGGAGGGAATCGAACCCTCAATCCCTTGCGGGCGACAGATTTTAAGTCTGTAGCGTATACCAGTTCCGCCACTCACCCACCAACTATACAGGGTAAATATGCCAGCTCGCCCCGTACCGAGCTTTGCTCTAGTGCGGGGTTCCGCCACCCGAGCAAAAATATATAATGTAGCCAGCCTACTCTAAAGCTTCGGCGCGGCAGATTAATATTTTCATATTAATCTGGAGGTCTGGAGCGGAGTTGAACCGCTGTACGGGGTTTTGCAGACCCCTGCCTAACCGCTCGGCCACCAGACCAAAATATTTAGAATAAATATTTCTTCGTTATTATAACGGTTTTTTGCTTTTTTTAAAAGACATAAAAAATGATTTATTTTTATTCACAAAATTTTGTGGATATGTGAATTGACATAAAGTTCTTATCTTGCTAACTTTTTATTAGTTAAACATAATATTTTTTTACCCCGTTAGAAATAATGTGTAGTAAAATTCGAGAATAGATTACGGATCATTATATATAGATGACTGACTAACCCAAACTATGTGTAATTTCTAACGGGGTGAACTTTTAACTTATCTTTCCTCCTTCGTCCCAATGAATTGGGACTTCGGCGGACGTCATCAAAAAAATTAATAAATGTGTTCCGATGGATATCAATATCATTCGCAAAGCAAAACCGTTGATTGCTAAATTCTCAAACCTAAACTACAAATATCGCATTCTTTTTGTAATTTCAATTTTGAGTCTAATTTCGATTCTACTTCCCCACGAAGCTTTAGCAGTACAACTGGAACCAAAAAACGACCCCATATCTTTTGAGGTCGGAGACTATGAAGAATTTATGGATGAAGTCACGATAATTGCCCAGTACCATTATGATCAAGAGCAGATTCAACTGGCAATTGAAAGGCAGGAAAAATTAGAAAGTACAGTAGAACAATACTTGCGGGGCAAGCGATCTCCCTTAACTGAATACGTCCCAATCTTGCTAAGGCAAAAAAACTGGAAAAAAATTGTCGCCTTATCCAACGCCGAAAGCGGTCTTTGTAAAAAATACATCGAATCAACCGCTAACTGCTGGGGGGTTGGGGGAAGCGACCTTTGGGATATGGGGGAAGATCTAGGTGAAGGAATTGTGGCTATGAATCATTTTTTGGAAAAATACCCCAAGAGCTCAAGTGTAAAATATTCCCAAATGAGTTTTAAACGAATGAACGGGCTATATAAACAGCCACCCCGCGATCATTGGGTTTATAACAATCAAACTATCTACGATGACCTGGTAGAAATAGAAAACTCTATATAAACTTTTGACCCTCACAAAAAGAGGGTCTTTTTTGTTTTGTCTATACTTAACTTGACATATACCCCAGGGGGGTATATAGTAACATTACAACATTAAACAACTTTTATGAAACATGCAATTCCTCCTCTAATGCGCCGATTAAAAATTATTGAAGGCCAAGTTCGAGGACTGCAGGATATGCTAAAAAAGGGGGTCTACTGCATTGATATTATTACCCAGACTTCTGCGGTCAAACAAGCACTTTCGGGCGTGGAAGATTCATTAATGGAAGGACACTTAAGCACTTGTTTAGTTCATCAAATTCAGCACGGAAAAGAAAAAAAAGCCACTGATGAAATACTGAAGGTCTACCGCCTAAAAAGAAGATAATATTTTTATTTACTAAACATTATTTCTAAATGATATGAATCATACAGAAACTTATAGCATCAAAGGCATGCACTGTGCGTCCTGCGCCACTATTATAGAAAAGACCTTCAAAAAGACAGAAGGGGTTTTCGACGCATCCGCAAATTATGGTACTGAGTCTGTTAAAATTGCTTTTGATCCTTCCAAAATTAAACCCCACCAACTTTCTAAAAAGATTGAACCATATGGATACTCCTTAAATATCCAAACTGCCCAATCAATGCACATGTCAGAAAACGAGCATGCGGCGCATCTGGGGTTGAACCAATCAAAGGTAGAAAAACTGGCGGAACTAAAAACCTTGAAGAACAAACTTATTTCTGTGACGCCTCTGGTTATTTTGACCTTTCTATCTATGGGTTGGGACATTTTATCGCAAGTCAAGTTGGTTCCAGAAATGTCCATGACAACTGGGATAATCTTTAAATACTCCCTGCCCATCATGGCAATTTATGTGCTGATGATTTTGGGTAAACCTTACTTTCTTGGAGTTTACAGATTTTTGCGTTTCCGTGTAGCCAATATGGATACCTTAATCGGCATTGGAACTTCAGTCGCTTTTGTTTACAGTTTAATTATTTTAATTTTTTCTGGTTATCTCAGAAAATACGTTGATGTAGAAAATTTCTATTTTGATGTGACAATTGTTGTCATCGCTTTCATTGCTCTAGGAAAATATTTAGAAGTCCGCTCGAAAATTAAAACCGGCGATGCTATAGAAAAACTTTTAAACTTACAGGCAAAAACCGCTCTGGTTTTAAGAGAAGATAAAGAGATTGAAACCCCGATTGATCAGGTGATGCATAACGATCTTATAATTATCAAACCTGCTGGCATTATTCCAGTCGATGGAGTTATTACCGAAGGATCATCTTTTGTGGATGAGTCTATGATTAGTGGTGAACCAATGCCAGTGAAAAAAAAGACAGGCGACACTGTGGTTGCAGGAACGATTAATACATCCGGATCTTTTATTTTTAAAGCAACGGGCATAGGCTCAGAAACAATGCTGGCGCGGATTATCAAAATGGTCGAGGATGCTCAAGGAACGAAAGCACCAATTCAAGCAATCGCTGATAAAATTTCTGCTATTTTTGTCCCGATAGTTCTTGTTTTATCTGTTCTGACTTTTTTGGCTTGGTTGTTGATCGGGACTCAATACCTTGGATTCTCTCAAGCCCTCTCCAGCGGACTTGTGTCATTTGTTGGCATCTTGGTAATTGCCTGTCCATGCGCTTTAGGACTTGCCACACCGACCGCAATCATTGTCGGAGTAGGCAAGGGAGCAAGAAGCGGTGTTTTAATCAAAGATGCTGCCGCCTTAGAAACTTTGCATAAGGTCAATGTTCTCGTTATGGATAAGACAGGCACAATAACCAAAGGCAAACCAGAACTTGTAGATATCCAAGTATATTCTAAAATGCCTGAAGCAGATATGGTTAACATCCTTGCCTCTTTGGAAAAAAATTCTGAGCACCCGATTGCTCACGCCATCACCTCGTATGCAACTGAAAGAGATTATACTTTCTTTCCAGTAGAAAACTTTGAAGCCATAAAAGGCAAAGGAATAAAGGGCACTATAAAAAACGAAGAATATTTTGCCGGCAACATTAGACTCGTCCAGGATTTAGGCATTAAATTTGATACAAAAGTTTTTGAAAAGGCAACATTGGAAGGGAAAACTCCGATCCTAATAAGCAGCAACAAAGAAGTGTTGGGAATTGTCATGGTTGCAGATGAAATAAAACCAGAAGCCAAGGATGCTATAAAAAATCTTCATAAATTAGGAATTAAGATTATCATGCTCACTGGAGATGATAAAAATACTGCCAGACACATTGCGTCTATGGTTGGCATTGACGAAGTCGTGGCGGAAACTCTTCCACAAGACAAACTTAGAGTAATAAAAGAATTACAAGAAGGACGATTTAAAAATTGGAAATTAGAAATTAGAAATCCCAGCCAGCGGCTGGTAGTGGCTATGACCGGGGATGGAGTTAATGACGCTCCCGCCTTAGCGCAAGCCAATGTTGGAATTGCGATGGCGACAGGCACAGACGTAGCAATTGAATCAGCGGGAATTACCTTATTGCATGGCGATATTTCTAAACTTGTCCAAGCAGTACGTCTTTCAAAAATCACCATGTTAGGAATAAAACAAAATCTTTTTTGGGCATTCTTCTATAACATTGTGGGTATACCGCTAGCTGCTGGGTTGTTTTATCCAATTTTTGGCTGGCTTCTAAACCCAATTTTTGCAGGACTTGCTATGGCTTTTTCCAGCGTATCTGTGGTTATGAATTCTTTGCGTATTAAATTGAAAAAAATAAGCTAACCTTTATGCAACAAACTTATACATTTCACGTTAATGGAATGCACTGCAAAGCTTGCGTGGTTTTAACTGAAAGCCAACTAAAAGAGCTACCCCAGATTTCGTCTGCTAAATCAAGTTTGCACTCGCAAACTGTCCAAGTAACAGGGGAGTTTGGAAATGATAACCCTGAACAAATTGCTACGGCATTATCTACAGTCTTGATTCCGCACGGATATTCTTTGTCTGTAGAAAAAATTAAAAAAATAAATACTTGGTCTGATTTCAAATTCGCATTACCCATAGCTTTGTTCTTTGCTCTAATTTTTGTAATTTTGCAAAAAATCGGTTTAGTTAATTTAATCGGGGGTGGAAATGTTACCTTAGGAACCGCGTTTGTTGTAGGAGTGATTGCTTCTCTTTCATCCTGCATGGCTGTGGTGGGAGGGCTCCTGCTTTCTATGTCTGCAACTTTTGCAAAATCTGGAGACCTGCCGAAACCATTATTACTTTTTCATATCGGCAGGGTTGTTGCATTTTTTACACTCGGCGGAGTGATAGGAGAAATTGGAAAAGCCTTTCAACTTAGCAGTGCATCTTCATTTGTTTTAAGCCTTCTTATTGGCCTGATAATGCTCACTATGGGCATCAACCTGCTTGATGTATTTCATTGGTCAAAAAAAATTCAGCCATCGATGCCAAAATTTATTTCCCAACATACTTTAAATTTATCTAAATTTAACCATTCTCTCATGCCTTTACTGGTCGGCGTTCTGACATTTTTTTTACCTTGTGGTTTTACCCAATCTATGCAAATCTATACTCTGTCTACTGGAAACTTTTTAACTGGCGGGCTGACCATGCTCACGTTTGCTTTAGGCACTCTCCCGGTACTGGCACTAATTAGTTTCAGCTCATTTAGTATTAAAGAGGGATTGAAAAAAAGAATATTTTTCAAGACTGCTGGATTGGTTGTAATAATGTTTGCATTATTCAATCTCATTAACAGCCTTGTGGCAATTGGTATTATTCGTCCACTATTCAACTTTTAAATTTATGAAATCAATTATTCTCAGTATTCTCATATTAGCTTCTATTGTAGGGCTTGGGTTTCTATTGTTTAAAAATCCATCTATCCCATCTTCTGAAAACGCAAGCACCGTTACTGTCAAAGATGGTAAACAATTCATCGAAATAACAGCCAAAGGTGGCTATTCCCCGAAAACATCAAATGCCAAAGCCGGACTGCCAACAATTTTAAGAGTCAAAACTTCGAGGACATTTGATTGCTCCTCAGCAATTCGTCTGCCCAGTTTAAATATAAGTGAAAACCTTCCAGCTTCAGCAGTAACTGATATTGATCTTGGGGTGCAACAAGCCGGGATATTACCAGGAACATGCGCCATGGGAATGTATAATTTCGAGATAAACTTCCAATAATAAGGTTCATAAAAAAACTCCCCACCGAGGGCGGGGAGTTTTTTTATTTTATTGTTGCAGTTGTTCAGGTTTTGCTTCTTCTAGCTTTACTTCTTCAGTTGGGGCTTCGTTACTCGGTTTGTTTTCTTTCGCCTGCAATGCGCGCAAGGAAAGTCCAAGCCTATGTTCTTGAGGGTCAATAGAAATGATTTTAAAATCTTTTTCTTCCCCGACTGCAACCACAGAAGAAGGGTCTTTCACTTCTTCGCTGGATAATTCCACGGAATGAACTAAACCGAAAACGTTTGGCTCAAGTTCCACGAAAGCGCCAAAAGGCATAATCCGAGTAACCTTACCGTGAATTATTTGCCCAACCTGATACTTCTTAATTGATTCCTGCCATGGATCTTCCTGCAATCGCTTGACTGAAAGAGAAACCCGATCGTTATCAATAGAAATTATCTGAGCTTTCACTCTTTGACCAACTTTGAAGTGGTCTTTTGGATGATCGATCCGGCTCCAAGTCAATTCAGAAATGTGAACTAGACCTTCTAGTCCTTCTCCAAATTTTACGAAAATTCCGAAATCAACAATTCCTGTCACTTCTCCATCAACAACCTGGTTGATAGCCAAATGACTAAGTTTAGTCTTTAGATTGCTTTCATTAACAGCCTTTTCGGAAACAATAAGCTTTTCTTCATTTGGATCAACAGTAATAATCTGAACATTGAAATTCGTCCCCATGTAGCTTTTTAGGATTTCCAGAATTTTATTCTTGTCACCCTCTTCTACTCGGGGATAATGATCCATGGACAATTGCGATACTGGCAAAAACCCGATGACACCATTAATTTCAACCATAAGTCCGCCTTTGTTGGCTTCCAAAATCTTTGTGCTGATAATTTCCCGGCTTTTCATACGGTCAATTAATGTCTGCCAAACCCGTTCTTGGCCAGCTTGCCTGAATGACATTTCGATATATCCATCCTTATTTTCCGGTTCGACTATAGAAGCAAAAACTTTCTGACCAATTTTAAGAGTCGCGAGTTTTACTGAATCATCATATAACTCTCTCCCCCGGACAACACCGATTCCAATTCCCTCTAGATCCAAATAAACCTCATTCTTCCCAACGGAAAGAATTGTAGATTCAATGACACTGCCTACGGAAGGGATCTTAATCTCTCCCTCCTTTGAAGCAAGCAGCTCTTGCATGGTTTGAAAATTTGCTTGTATTGTATCTGTCATTTATATAATTTCGCATTAAACTATTCAATGCTATGATAGTTTAATCCTTTCTGCCCATATCATGGGTCTTTATAAAAGCAAGGTGTCTATACACCTTACAAGCCACCTTATTATAAGCCAAACCCCATCCTTTTGCAAGGCAAAAAGCCTTTCAAAAATTATAAAAATCTGGTAAAATATAAAGGTATTACGAATAAACTAAATATTTTCTATGACAATTACTTGGTTTGGCTTATCGAGTTTCAAAATTACTGGAAAAGACATAATTATTATTACCGACCCTTTCGGCAAAGACAGCGGTCTGTCTCCAGTCAGGGGCAGTGCGGATGTGGTTATTACTTCCAACCCCAATCTCTCTTGGTCAAATAACTTTTCCTCAATTTCCGGAACCCCGTTTATTATCAATGGTCCGGGAGAATATAATATCAAAGATACCTTTATTATGGGGCGTATGGCAGAAAATAAGGATCTTGGATCATGCACGATTTACTGCATAGAAATAGAAAATATCCGAATTGCTTTCATTGGCACTGTCAAACAAACTACTCTAACAGAAGAACAGAAAGAAATTTTGGAAGGAGCGGATATTGTCTTAATCCCAGTTGGTGGAAAACAAATTATGGACTTCGAAAGCGCTACAAAAATCTCCACCCAACTTGAGCCTTATATCATTATTCCGCACAGTTATAAAATTTCCGGGCTTGATATTAACTTGGAAAAAGTTGATAAATTCTTATCAGAAATGGGCAGTAAGCACGAGGAATCAGACAAACTTTCCATCAAGAAAAAAGACATGATTTCGGAATCAACCCAGTTATTAGTTCTCACTCCTCAAAGATAAAAGAATGCTTAATAATTTTATAAAAAACCTGCAACAAAAATCATACGCCACAAGATTACGCATCTTGTGGACTGTCGTTGGAATTACTGCTGTGATCCTTATAGTTATTTGGTCTACCAGTCTTAAATCAATCCTAAACACTACCAAGACTGAGGGTGACAATGAAAAACCAAAGGAAGTTGTTGTAAAAAATCAATACTTAACAATTGAAAGAGCTGAGACCACTGGAGATTTAGTTACAATTTACTTCAAAGTTTCCAATCAAAATTCTGATATCTTAAATTTTTCTCCGCTGGAGAGCATTAAACTAGTTGCTGATGACAAAGAACTTAAACCTATAAAAATGCTTGACCGGCAAAGCAATCCTTTTGTCCAGAAAATTCTTTCCAAAACCGAGAATTTTGGATCTCTACAATTTTCCACAAAAACATTTAACACAGGGACTCTGACTTTTGGTGAACTGTTTTTTGAATCGCAGCCACAAAACATTTTTGAAGAGCGGGTGGAATTTGATCTTGCAAAAATTTTAAAAAATCAAGAAGTAAGAAATTAACTTTTTATGAATAAAAAACCCGAAGTCAAAGATATTAATATCGGCAAGGTTCAGCCACGATCCATAGAAAGAGAAATGGAAGAGTCTTATCTTGACTACGCGATGAGTGTGATTGTCTCTCGGGCGTTACCTGATGTCCGTGATGGACTTAAACCTGTACACCGTAAAATCCTTTATGCTATGTCAGAGTTGGGACTGCGCAGTAATGTTAAGTTTAGAAAATCAGCTGCTGTAGTTGGTGAGGTATTGGCTAAATACCATCCGCATGGAGACGTGGCGGTTTATGATACATTGGCTCGCATGGCACAAGACTTTAATATGCGCTATCCACTTATTGACGGGCAGGGAAACTTTGGTTCTATGGATGGCGACAGCCCGGCTGCTATGCGTTATACAGAAGCGCGTATGACTTCGGTGGCTGAAGAAATGCTGGCGGATTTGGATAAAGATACGGTAAACTGGGTAGACAATTATGACTCAACCAGAAAAGAACCAACTGTACTGCCTGCAAAAGCGCCTAACCTTTTACTCAACGGAACTCTTGGAATTGCTGTTGGCATGGCTACTGACATTCCTCCCCATAACCTAGTTGAGGTGGTTGATGCGACAATCAAACTAATCGATGAACCGCAAACCACGACTGATGAATTGATGGAATTCGTCAAAGGACCAGACTTTCCAACAGGTGGCTATATTTATGACTGGAACACTATCAAACAAACCTATGCCACAGGCAAAGGTCCGATTGTCATGCGCGCCAAAACTGAGATTATTGAAGAACACGGCGCTCATAAAATTATCATCAATGAAATCCCTTACCGTGTAAACAAGGCAACATTGCTTGAAAAATTTGCAGAATTGGTGCGTGAAAAACAAGTAGAAGGAATAAGAGATCTTCGGGATGAATCAGACAAAGACGGGGTAAGAATAGTGATTGAACTGAAAAAAGAAGCTTTGCCCAACAAAGTTCTTAACCAATTATTCAAACACAGCAGTCTTCAAGAGACTTTTCACGTCAACATGCTAGCGCTTGTTGACGGCATTGAACCGCAGGTTCTGAATTTAAAAAATATTTTAGAATACTATATTGCTCACCGCAAAGAAATTGTTGTCCGCCGGACAAAGTTTGAACTGGAAAAAGCCAAAGACCGCGCGCATATTTTAGAAGGCTTGCAAACAGCCCTAGACCACATTGATGCTATTATTTCTACTATCAAGAAATCTGAGACTACAGAAGAGGCGCACAGCAACTTGATGAAAAAATTCAGGCTCTCAGACAAACAAGCCACCGCAATCCTGCAAATGCAACTGCGCGCTCTTGCTGGACTGGAACGCAAGAAAATTGATGATGAGTTGAAAGAGAAGAAAAAACTTATTGCGGAACTAGAAGACCTTCTGAAAAGTGAAAAGAAAATCAAACTGGTCATCAAAACTGAATTGAATGAATTGAAAAATAAATACGGTTCAGAAAGAAGAACAGTTCTTGTAAAAAATCCGATTGGAGAATTTAAGGTAGAAGATTTGATACCTGACGAGCAGGCAATTATTATCATCACAAAATCCGGATACGTAAAACGCCTTCCTCCAAATACTTATAAGACCCAAGGACGGGGAGGCAAAGGTGTAATTGGCATGACCACTAAAGAAGAGGATGTGGTCCAGTGGCTACTCACAACCAGCACTCATGATGATATATTATTCTTTACCACCAAAGGAAGAGTATTCCAAACGAAAGTTTACGAGCTCCCCGAAGCTTCTAGAACTGCGCGCGGACAAGCCTTGGTAAACTTCCTAGAACTTCCTCAAGATGAACTCGTTTCCGGTATCTTGGCGCTGTCTAAAAAAACTCCGGCTAAATTCCTGATTTTAGCCACAAAAAAAGGCTTGATCAAAAAAACTAGTATTGAAGAATTTGCCAAGGTCAGACGTTCCGGCTTGATTGCTATGAAAATCAAAACAGGTGATGAATTAAAATATGTAAAATATTCAGAAGGCGATGATGATATAATTCTTTCCACTTCAAATGGACAAGCCATCAGGTTTGGTGAAAAAGATGTTCGCCAAATGGGTCGGCCGGCAGCAGGCGTTCGAGGAATCCGTGTGAAGAAAGACGATTATGTCATGAATATGGACGTGGTAGATAAAAAAGACAAACAGGATGCGTTACAACTTTTGGTCATCACAGAAAATGGACTAGGCAAAAAGACTGACCTTAAATTCTACAAGCGCCAGCATCGCGGAGGATCCGGAATTAAAACATTGAAGGTTAGTCCAAAAACTGGCAAAATCGTATCCCTACATGTGATAGATAAATCACAAGAACTGGATCTTGTAGTCATAACCAAACAAGGACAAACCCTGCGCACACCTGTTGGAAAAATCTCAACCCTTGGGCGAGCCACACAAGGTGTCAGAATTATGACGCTTGATGCCGGCGATAAAGTGGCAACGACTACAATAATCTAAATCTAAAAAGATAAAAGTCGTTGCCATCCCGGACTTGATCCGGGATCCACACCAGCAACGACTACAATTATTTAAAAACTCTAATAAAAACCTCGGGAATATTCCCGCGGTTTTTTATATAATTGTTACCAATTATTATCCGACCGGACAATAATTGGTAACATGCTAATAAATATAATCAATTTTTCCAGAAATAATTGTAGTATATTTCTTTATATTCAGCTCATCTAATAAACTTTTTGTTTTTTTATCAATTTTATTCGGGCTTATCAATACACTTCCTTGAAGTTGTACAAACCCTCGTCTTAATAAATATCTACGAAAAATTGTTCTTTTTCTTGCATCTGATTCAGGTATATCAAATATAACAATCGTTGAAAGTCCGTCTGTTCTTTGAATAAGAGTCTCTGGCACATTAATAAACTTTCTCCCTTTTTCAGTAAGTGCATATGTTATAACTTTTTTCCTCACTCTTACTTTCTTTACAATTCCTTCATTCTCCATCCTTTTAACATAATAGTAATAACCTCGCCTCATAGAAATTCTGTGACCGCTACCACTATCAAATAAATCAGAAGTTATTTCACCTACTTTTTTTAAAACTGTGAATATATTGTTTTGTATCTTATTTATTCGCATATTTATATATTACCACATTTTGTCCGGTCGGACAATATTTAGTAATATAATTAAATTATAAATTAGCCTTTTAAAGTCAACTTTCAGAACAAAAAAATAAAAAGCAGTTTTATGACTTGCTCAGGTCTTGAGATTAAAATGTTCGACTCAACGCTACTCCAACTGCCTTGAGTTTACCTAAATCAACCTCTTCCACTAGCCCCCAATTACCAAAAACAATTGAGGCACCAATAGGAACATTGACTTTGGTTGTCATTGGAGTGAAGAACCGGCTCGACTGGGAACCAATCGGAACTAGTGCGTTTACTCCGATATAAAAGGTAAGTCGAGAGTTGACTGAATGACTCACCACAATCGCCGGATTCACAAGAACCGCTGACCCGATCTGCGAGTTACTAAGTGGAATGGTTGTATTAGTATAGAACGACACGCTTACTCCCTTTACAGACAACAGGTGTGCGTTCCATCCCAAACCAATCCATTGTTGGCTTTCGTCAAACAAATCGGTCTGTCCAACAGACAGATATAAATCAAAATTTGGACTCACTCCTCTGATGTATTGAAGATAGGCAATATTGATTCCTACTCCAGCGTCTTCAAGGTTATTCTCTGACACAGCTAGCAAGTTCTTGCTCTTACCAAGCGTATCTGCTGTTGAGAGAACCTGTGCCTGGGATGAGGCCGTGATCAACAAAGCGATGATGGTGAAAAGAACATTCTTCATTGCGCCCTCCTTTGGGCTGTAAAGTGTTAGCTAGAAAACCTAGCTTAACTTGCAATATTATCATAGAATTGGAAATTAGTCAATGCCATTGACCATGTAAATTCATAAATTAACCCTTATATAAGATACATAATAGTATAGATAATTTATTTGTCAGAAATATTGACAAAATTTAATATATTATATATTATTAAACCATGGAAATTCAAGAATTATTAGAAAAAATTGGGCTAAACCGAAAAGAAGCCGATGTCTATACGGCTCTTTTGGAATTGGGTACATCAAGCGTAGATAATATCGCAAAAAAAGCTGGGACTAAACGCCCAACTACTTATTTAATCCTTGATGATTTACAAAAAAAGGGGCTTGCGACACTTGTCCCTAGATCAAAGAAAGTATTATATATTCCGGAATCACCGGATAAAATAATTTCTGATCTAAACCGAAAACAAGAATTACTAAAAAGATTTTTACCCAACTTACTGGCAATATATAACGAACCAAAAAATAAACCCAGTGTTTTGCTTTATGAAGGTAAGGAAGCTGTAAAAGATCTTTATGATAAAATTTTAAATGCCAACCAAGTTGAATGGTTTGGAACTATCAGAGATTTTATAAATATCTACCCAGAATATGAAGATAAATTAGTCAAAAAAACTTTAGAAAAAAAATTGAAGGTTAGAGAAATCCTAACTCAGAATCCATCTGACATAAAATTTGCACAAGCTGTAACTCACACTGATTATTATCAACAAAGATTTTTGAAACCAAACGAAGAATTCTTAACTGATAATGCTCTTTATGATGGCTGTGTTGCCTTCTTCTCATATGAACCGCACATCTTTGCTGTTGCCATACAAAGTAAAGCAATTTACCAATCTCTGCGAACTTTATTTGAGTTAGCCTGGACACAAAGCGAAACTTATGAAAAAATAGTGAAGGAATAAATATATGTCAGGACATAGTAAGTGGGCGACAATTAAAAGAGCTAAAGGTGCGGCAGATGCTAAGCGTGGCAATCTTTTTGCTAAATTGGCTAAAGCAATTTCTGTAGCTGTACAAACAGGTGGGGGAACAGACCCTGCATTTAATTTTAAGCTACGCATGGCAATTCAGAAGGCTAAAGAGGCGGCTATGCCCAATGACAACATAGAGCGGGCAATAAAGCGCGGAGCAGGAGAAGGGAAGGAAGCCATCCAGGATGTCGTTTATGAAGGCTACGGACCTTTTGGCACAGCTTTTCTGGTAGAAGCCATTACAGATAATCCGAATCGAACCTTCAACAACATCCGCCATATATTTACTAAACATAATGGCAATATTGGGGCGCAAGGAAGCGTAGCTTGGCACTTTGAAACCCGCGGACAAATCCTTGTAGAAAGAAACAATAAAAATGATTTGTCTGACTTGGAACTTGCGGCAATAGATGCTGGGGCAGAAGATGTCAGAGAATCTGAGGAAGGATTGGAAGTCTACACATTGCCTTTGGATCTAGAAAAAATCAAAGAGGTTTTAAATAAAGCTGGGGCTAAAATTGCCAAATCTGATGTGATTAAAGAATCAAGCCAAGGAGTGGATTTAACAGAAGAACAAAAACCAAAAGTAGACGCATTGTTTGCCGAACTAGAAGAAGATGATGATGTTGTCGCCGTACACACAAGCGCAAACCTGTAGTGAATTTTGAATATATAATTTCGAGTTTCGATTCAATTTCGAATACTTGAATATTAAATATTGATTCGAAATTCAAAATTCCTGCCTACCGCAGGCAGGCGAAATTAATTATTGACTTATGACAATATTAGGTATTGATCCTGGCCTTCACCGAACTGGTTACGCAATTATAGAGGAACACTCTACCAAACCAGTACTTATTTCTTGCGGGTGCATTACGACAAATCAAAAAGAAAGTTTAGCTATGAGGCTTTTGGAAATTTCAAACGATTTGGAAAATATTATCAAAAAATACAAGCCAACTGCAGCATGCGTGGAATCATTATTCTTCACAACTAATGCCAAAACAGCTATCGCAGTGGGGCAGGCCCGGGGAGTAATAATGCTGGCACTGGCTCGGAATAAATTGTTTATAAAAGAGATGACCCCCTTGCAAGTAAAAATGTCTGTGACAGGGTATGGCAAGGCTGACAAAAGACAGGTTCAAACAATGGTTATGAAAATCCTAAATCTAAAAAAAATCCCCAAGCCTGATGACGCCGCTGATGCCTGCGCAATCGCCTGGGCAGGAAGTGGAAAAATCACATTTTAAAACCCCTCGTAAGAGGGGTTTTAAAATCTAGGATATCTAACTCTTATTGTTATCTTTTAAATTTAATTTTAACTTTTAGATACTTTCTACCATACTTAATTATGGGCCCTTCTTTTACAAATACCACCTCTTTTGCATTCTTAGTTCTCTTGTCATCAATTTCAACCGCCCCCTGTTCAATTAATCTCCTTGCTGCGCTAGTACTTAAGGTAGCACCACTTAAAAACATTGTTTTATCTAAAGGAAGCGTGTCTCCATTAATCTGATCTTCTGAAATTTCTCCAATAGGGATTACAGATGGTTTTTCTTTTTTTGAAAACACAGACGACCATTCTTTCTCTGCAGCCTCTGCTTTTTTCTTGTCATAATAAAGCGCCACGATCTCATACGCTAATTTCTTTTTTATGTCACGTGGGTTTGCTCCTGCTTTAAGTTGCTTCTCGTAATTTTTCACTTCTTCCATCGGCACCTGCGTCGCATACTCAAAATATTTAACAATCAATCCGTCATTAATTGCCATGGTTTTACCAAACATATCATTTGGTTCATCAGTAATATTTATTACATTCCCCCAAGAAGAACTCATCTTGCGACCGTCAGTTCCCTCAAGTAACTCCACCATCAAAATGTCCTGGGATTTTTGCTTATATAACGGCTGTAATGCTCTGCCAGCTAGCAGATTAAACCGCTGGTCAGTTCCTCCTATTTCGACATCCGCTTCCACTGCCACAGAGTCATAACCTTGCATTAAAGGATACAAAACTTCCCTTAAGCTTACTCTTTTCCCTGCGGTCATACGGCGTCTGATGTTTTCTCTTTGAATAAATTCATTTAAACCAAATTGGTCTGCCTGTCTCCCAATCTCCAAATAATTTAGTTTGGCTAGCCATTTTGAATTATATACGAAGTCTACCTTTTTTAAGTCTAAAATTTTTCCGACCTGCTTCACATAATCCTTCATGTTTTTCTTGACCTGCTCCTCAGTTAACATTGGTCGCTCAGAATCCTTGTCAGAAGTATCCCCAATCAACCCAGTAAAATCTCCTGTAATTAACACGACCTTATGACCCAATTCTTGAAACTGGCGCAATTTCCAAAGCACCACCGCACGACCAATATGAAGATTTGGACTTGTTGGGTCGATTCCAAGCTTAATTTTTAGCTTTCTTCCTGAACTCAATTCTTGCTCTAGGTGTTTCTTGTCAATAACCTCGGAAACTGTGCGCGTAAGTAATTCTTTAATTTTTTTATCGTTCATTTTTTTATGGTTCTTAATGCGTTTTCATTATACCAATTTTCTGGTACAATGTGAACTGCAGGACATGAAACATAAAACACACAGCATGTAACAAAATAAGGTTCTGTTATTGTATTTGTTACATGATATATGATTAATGATACATGATTTATGAACTACTATTATTCCCAATGGAACCGTAACAACCGGCCAAGTACAAAAAATCGATTTTTTCAAGGATTAAAAAATATCTTTAAGCGATTCTCTTTTTCATCAACCACAAAAAAAACCAAGCCTAAACAGCTATTTAAGAAACTGCTCAAAATTTCCACTGTACTGCTTGTGCTTTTTTTGCTGGTTGCGGCAATTATTTTTACATGGCTGTCATTCTCTCTCCCTGACCCGAACAGACTAAACTATCGAACAGTGGTACAATCAACCAGAATCTTCGCACGCGATGGAACAACCTTATTATATGAAATTCACGGAGAGGCCAAAAGAACCTTAGTCAACATTGACGAACTCCCTGATTACGTAAAAAATGTCACAATTGCGGTTGAAGACAAAACCTTTTATTCCAACCCGGGAATTTATTGGAAAGGAATCTTGCGCTCAATTTTCGTCAATATCATACATGCTGATCCAGTTGGGCAAGGAGGCTCAACCATCACCCAACAGTTTGTTCGCAACGCCATCTTAACCCGCGAAAAAACTTACGTCAGAAAAATCAAGGAAATTGTTTTAGCGATTGAATTGGAACAAAAATTCAGCAAAGACGAAATCCTGCAAATGTATCTGAATGAAATTTCCTATGGAAAAAATGCTTACGGTATTGAAGCAGCCGCACAAACTTACTTTGGAAAAAATGCCAAAGACCTAACCCTATCTGAATCCGCTTATCTGGCTTCTATTATCCAAGCTCCAAGCTACTATAACCCAACCGGCTCAAACCGAGATCGTCTTGACGCCAGAAAAAATTTAGTCTTGCAGCTTGCAAAAGACCAAGGGTATATTTCTCAAGAAGACATGAAAAGCGCCCAAGATACTAAAGTGGAATTTAAAAAAGCCAAAGACACAATCTTGGCTCCTCATTTCGTCCAATACATTCAAGAGTTGCTTGCGGAAAAATACGGAGAAAAAACTTTACAAGAAGAGGGTTTAAATATTATTACCTCCCTTGATTGGAACATGCAACAAATCGCGGAAAAAGCCGTACAAGAAGGAGTGGCAAGGAATGAAAAAGCCAACAAAGCTAACAACGCCGCGCTAGTTGCTGTTAATCCAAAAAATGGACAAATTTTGGCAATGGTCGGTTCCCGTGACTTTTTTGATGAAGAACACGATGGTCAAGTTAATGTTGTTCTTCGTGATCGCCAGCCAGGATCTTCTTTTAAACCTTATGTTTATGCTACGGCTTTTAAACAAGGAATGAGTCCGGCAACTATGCTAGTGGATGTAAAAACCATGTTTGGAACCTATGGCAATAAAGAATATATCCCAGAAAATTACAACGGAAAAAATTATGGCATCTTAAATATGCGTAAGGCGCTCGCAGGCTCACTTAATGTACCTGCTGTAAAAACCCTGGCATTGGTCGGGGTTGATGCGGCTATTCAAACTGCTAAAGATTTAGGAATTACCTCTAATATTTCTTCCGAGCGGTGCGGACTGTCTTTGGTTCTAGGTGGCTGTGACGTCAAACTTCTTGACCATGTTTCTGCAATGGGTGTATTTGCCAACGGAGGAATAAAACAGGAATCTGCTCCCATCTTAAAAATTACGAATGCTAAAAGTGAAGTTTTATTTGAATACCAAGAAACAGCCGGGACTCAGGTTATAGACCCTCAGGTCGCTTATCTAGTTACAAGTATTATGACTGACAACGATGCTCGAACATATATTTTCGGAGCAAAATCGCCGCTAATTCTTCCTGACCGGGTAGTTGCTGGAAAAACCGGAACCACTCAAAGCTGGCGTGATGGATGGACCGTTGGTTTTACCCCCTCTCTTGCAGCTGGCGTCTGGACTGGTAACAATGATTATTCCGAAATGCGGGCAGGAGCAGATGGAGTGGTCGTCGCCGCGCCGATTTGGAATCAATTCATGCGAGAGTCTTTAAAAAATACCCCAGTTGAATTATTCACAGAGCCAAGCAATATTCAGCATATTATTGTCGACGCGACTTCTGGAAAACTTCCAACCGAATATTCTCCCTCTACCAAGACCGAAGTTTTTGCTGACTTCTCGATACCTAAAGATTACGACAATATTCATTTGCCATTTAAAATAAATAAACTTAACGGGTGGTTGGCGACAAGTCAAACCCCGACAGATTTGGTAGAAACTAAAGTCTTTACGGTTATTCATTCTGAAAAACCAGAAAACCCTGATTGGGAAACTCCTGTTGTTTTATGGGCGCAGGCTAATGATTATAACAATCAACCAACCCAATACGATGATGGTTCCACAACAATCAAGCAACCAATAAATATCACACCAAAATTTATCACTCCGGCTCTTTACGAAGAAATTAAAAATCTTCCATACACTGTTAAAGTCGACCCGCAGACATCTGATATCAACTCTGTGGAAGTACTCTTAGAAGGACAGACTTTGGGCATTCGCAAAACTGCTCCATTTACTTTTCTTATTGATAAAGCCAAAAACGGCTTTCAAACTCTTCAAATTACGCTTAAAACCACAAGCAACCAAACCTTCCAAAACAGCATTCGCATAAACATCAACCAAACTACAAAACCATAACGCCATGACCCTTATTGTACTCGGTGCAATCATTGTCTTCTCAGCCCTAACATTTAAAAAACCGGCAGTCTCCTGTGGTTTAATCCTTTTTTTATTACCCACCTATTTAATCCGCTTTCAGATAGCTGACATTCCCTTAACATTTCTTGAAATTCTTATTTTGACATATTTATCGATTGGGTTTATAAAAATTTGGTTGCTTAAAACACACCAAAAAGTTTTTGATAATAAACAATTAAATATTGTAATTGGCTTATTTTTACTCGCAGGAATAATTTCAACCTTACTCTCTCCTGAAAAATTAAAAGCCTTGGGAATACTTAAGGCTTTTATTATTGAACCTATTATTTTTTTCTATGTCTGCTTGGGTCTTATAAATAAAGAAGATTTAAAAACTATTTTATACTTTTTCTTAAGCTCTGCTTTTGCTGTTTCCATTTTCGGTATTATTCAATCCTTTACCAATCTGTTTCTGCCCTTGCGCTTCTGGGGGACAGGGGAAGAGATGCTGCGCATTACCTCTGTGTTTGAATACCCGAACGCCCTGGCTTTATACCTTGCCCCGATTTTGTCTTTTATCTTGATTTTACTAATTAAAAAGGATCAAACATTAAACCGTAAATTTTTAGCTCTCTTCTCAATATTCGGATTATGGGCAATTATCCTGACCTACTCTCGCGGAGCTTGGCTAGGAATAATTTTGACACTTGCCATTCTGTTTTATAAAAAACAATACTTAAAATATGGAATAGGAATACTTACAGCCGTTTTGTTATTATCTTTCACTATTGCGCCTATCCGGGCGCGGTTGAGCTCGACTTTTGTCGATGCTTCCAGTGGCTCACATTTATCTTTAATGAAAGCTGGGATTTATAAAGTCTTCCAATCACCAGTCTTGGGAAACGGCTTGTCTGGGTTTCGTACGACGCTTGAGCAACAAAAATTTACTGGTGAAATTTTAAATTATCCGCATAATATCTTGCTTAACTTCTGGCTGGAACTTGGCATGCTTGGGATGCTTTCGTTCTTTGCATTAGTTATGCTGGCTTTCAAAAAATTTAAAGAGACGCCTGACACGCTGAAACTTGCGGCTGCGGCTTTTATCTCAACTTTAATCATTCACGGATTCGTGGATGTTCCGTATTTCAAAAATGATCTTTCCCTTTTGTTTTGGTTTATTTTATCAATCATGTTTATTTAGTTTCGTATTTAATGACCTCCTCCCCGCTACTTTCGTGCGGGGTTTCCTAATGCTTGAGCTAGTCGCTCGCTTCTGTCATTCCCGCCTGCCTGCGGTAGGCAGGCGAAAGCGGGAATCCAGTTCTTTAGATCCCGGATCAAGTCCGGGATGACAAATGAGGGCTCGC
>Ga0172379_10003248_pt1 | contig 26380 bp, 31 predicted proteins | sample GrowelOW334metaG_FD_119756 | JGI IMG/M metagenome (GOLD analysis project Ga0172379, IMG submission 119756) | Groundwater microbial communities from an aquifer near a municipal landfill in Southern Ontario, Canada - Groundwater well OW334 metaG | ecosystem: Environmental > Aquatic > Deep...
GTTGTTGGTAGGAACACGTTTTTTCCAGCCAAACAGCGTATCTACTTCAATGGGCTTGTGGTCATCGTTGATGCGGTGGACGATGATCTCGCCTTCCTTCTCCAGTTCCCACATGTGATCACGAATGTCGTCCATCCGCTCGCCGAGGTCCATCGTGCGCCGGTCAACGTGGCTGCGCACCCAGGCCGTGGCCGCTTCGGCCTCGTTCGCCGAAAGATTCGTGTCCTGAAAAAAAGCACCGTGACCCGCTACGCCTTGCTGCGTGCTGTTGTCGCTCATGATTGACTCCTCAGTCCTTATCACTCTGGCTCTCAAGCCAGTCTTCGTAATCTTCGCGCTTCTCGTCAATGAAGTCCTCAATCACGTCGAAGAGATTTTCGTCCATGGTTTCCAAGGACTTGAGCACGCCCGTCATTTCCCAAATGGTGTACATCTCTACAGAGGTCTTCAGCGACACTTCCCACGCCGTTTCCACAGTCTGCAAGGTGCGCACCGGAATGGCTTTACGCAATATCCGCAGATCGCCTTCTACCTTCTGGATATTGGGGCCCCAGTCGGGAAAGTGATCGGGCTGAATCATATCGGGAGAAAGCTGGTTGCCGGTGGTGATCAGCTTGAGCATGACGCGACCGAAGGGCCGCAACACATCTTTCGCCGACTGCATGCCATGACGAATAGACACTTCGCGCAGAATCATGACCAGACCACCGGGGGAATTCTTGAAAGGACAACGTGCCGCACAAGTCATGCACTGCGCACAGGCCCAGATTTTTTCCTGCATCGCATCATAGATCTGCTCGACATTTTCAGTCCACAGCAACTGGACAATCTCGCGCGGGCTATAATCATAGAACTGCGCAGACGGGCAGGTAGCCGTACAAATGCCACAATTCAAACAGCCATTAAGTTCGTGATCATAACGAAAATCCGCACGGACTTCGTCAAACATCTCTTTCATCTCAGCGTAAGTCGCCATTTACTCGCTCCTCGCTAGCAATTAACACGTCGCACCTGTTGACCTGCAGTGCAGATCGACAGTTCACATAAAGAGCGTAATATCAGACTCTCCGGCAAACTCAAAGAACGATGCAGCGCCGCCAAGTTCAATGCCATCAATGAAATCCGCCGTATCAAACTCGAAAAGATCAACGGTCATCTGACAGGCAATCATCCTTACTTCTGCTTCAACACAGAGCTCACGCAGTTCTTCCAGGCTGGCCACACCCTTTGCCTTCATTTTGCTCTTCATCATGGAAGTAGCCATTCCTTCCATGCCCGGAAGCACCATCATCAGCGTCGGCATCGGTATCGGCATGGGCATCGCGGGATTCCCGAGCGGGCTCACGCGCAGATGGCTCAAGTCTTTCTTCAACAACTGCAGGCCGTAGAAGGTAAAAAATATCTCAACCCCATAGCCGAGCGCCGCTGCGGTAGATGCCAGAATGAAGGGCGGATAACCCCAGTCCAGGGTGCCCTTCGTGGCAATAATTGCTAATTTTTTCTCGTCCATTGTTTTGTGCTCCCGGTCGGGCTTCTTTTCCCAACCTTATTAAGTTAGGCCTTCTGGATGAAGAAGATGAACTCGCCAGCGGCTTCCGCATGCTCCAGAAGGGGATTCTTGGTCTGCTTGGAAAACGCTTCGAAGTCCTTTACTGCGCCCGGATCGGTAGCAACAATCTTCAAGACCTGCCCAGAGGTCAGTTCACCAAGCATCTTCTTGGTGCGGAGAATCGGCAACGGACAATTCAGTCCGCGGGCGTCGAGTACCTTGTCTTCTTGTACCATGGGTTAACCTCCTCGGTTATGATGTCTGTCAAAGAATACTTGCTGGACTCTATCAGGAAAAGCATGAACAGCAAGGCAAATATTTTGATTTGATGATTAAGCCCCCCTATTTTAGGATATCCTTATTAATCTGACAACTGCGCAATGGGAAAGCCCCGATTGGCCCAGGCAGATATTCCTCCACGTAAATTAAGCACTTGGCCGAAACCCTGTGCCGCGGCGAACGCCGCTGCCTGCGCCGAACGCCCACCGCTCAGACAGTAAAAAACGATCGGTTGCGATTTATCCATCTGCTGTAGTGACATAGGCAACAGATGCAAAGGTAGGTGCCTGGCTCCATCAATAACGCCCCGTGCAACTTCACCGGGCGAGCGCACATCAATCAAGGTGAACGCATCCCCTTGTTCCGTTAAGGCTTTGAGCTGATCTGCGGTGATTTCTTGAAAACCGTACATGCGTCACTCGTTTACATGAAAGAAAAGTTAATCGATCAGTCTACACGATGCTCCGCACGGCGTGTAGCCCCATATTCCGGAAACAACAAAAATCGGAAAGGCTAACCCCCGAGTCGCATCATGAACACCGCCATGGAACGACTTGGATCATCTACAAACCGGTGCCGCTCCGGTTTATCGCGCCAGATACCCCGGGTAATGGCCTCGGCGATCTGCCCGTCACTATTCGACCCCCGCAGGAGGGGCATAAGCGCCAATCCGCTATCCTGACCCAGACAATACACCAGACGTCCCGTCGCCGTGAGGCGTACCCGATTACAGGTTGCACAAAAATCATTGCTGATTGGGGTAATGAAACCCACTTGGGAACGCACCCCAGGAAGCTGATAGAGGCGTGCCGGGCCATTATCTGCGGGCCTGGTCACGGGCTGCAGCGGACCAAATTGGCGCTCTATGACTTGCTGTGCTTCTGCGGCGCTCAAAAACTGCATTTCTTGGGCGGCGGCCCCAGCCTCGCCCAGGGGCATGGTCTCAATAAAGCGTATATCGATGCCGCGCTGCATCGCATAGTCTACCAGCACAGGCAGATCATTTCCGTTATTCTGGCGAAGCAGCACGACGTTGAGCTTAATTCGTGGAATTTCCGCGAGAATAGCGGCTTCGATACCTTCCAGCACACGACCCAGGTCACCACCTCTGGTCACCCGTGCGAAAACCTCGGGATCAAGGCTGTCAAGACTGATGTTCAGATTATTGACACCCATCTGCCGCAGAGCCGCGGCGCGGCGCCCTAGAAGTAATCCGTTGGTGCTGACACTGATCTTACCCACACCATGACGATGTGCCGAACCGATGAGGGAAAGAATCTGCGGATGAATGAGCGGTTCGCCGCCGGTAAAACGTATATGACGAACGCCGAGTCCACTAAAAATGCGAATCAGGCGATCATATTCTTCTGCCTGAAGATGGTCTTCCCGCGCGTAGAAGGGGGTCCCTTCTTCTGGAGAACAGTAGCTGCAACGAAAGTTGCAGTGCTCAGTCACCGAAATGCGCAGATAGCTGACATGCCGACCGAACTGATCCGCCAGCGCGGTTTCTCGTCTCGGCTCTGCAAATAACTCCTGCGGCATGCCTGCGACTCCTTGGGAACTTTCCCCAAAAGGCCCATACTAGACCTCTTTTGAGACCGTGTTCAACACTGGTGACCGCCATGATGGCGATGACCACACGCTGTATCTCGACAAAAAAGCGGTCGGCATGCGGTACCGATCCCGAAGATAACCGATAGATCAGCGAACCAGGCGGGGCTGGAAGGGGAGTGTGAAAGTCGCTATCGTTGCGCACGACAATCACACCATGATTCCCGCCGGGGTGGTATTACCCCAACCAGAGAGTCATCCATAGCCAGAGGCACTTGGAAAAGTTCATATCCGCTTTCTGAGTCGCACGAGCTTTATAGTCTTACGCAAAAGGAGTGCCAGATTTATGTCAGGTGTCAATACACTCAATCATTTTAATAGGCTAGGTGAAGCCCACATGGTCGATATCGGTGAGAAGGTAGTGACGACTCGTGTTGCGCTGGCGTCAGGTGAAATCATTATGGCGGATTCTACGCTAGAACGCATTGAGTCTGGACGTATGGGGAAAGGCGATGTTCTGGGTGTAGCACGTATCGCAGCCATTCAGGCCACTAAAAGAACATGGGAGCTGATCCCTTTGGCACACCCATTGCTCCTCACGGGTGTCGAGGTCGAATTGACTCCTGCTCATGATCCGGCGCGGATTGTTTGTCGTGCCGAAGTGCACTGCGTCGGCCAGACGGGCGTCGAGATGGAAGCACTCACGGCGGTTTCCGTGGGTTTACTCACTATTTACGACATGTGCAAAGCCATGGATCGCGGGATGCTGCTACAAAATACCGGTCTCATACGGAAAGACGGCGGCAAGACGGGCCTCTGGGAGAGAGACCAGGCGTCCTGTCCGCCTTCCCCCTGATACCTACTTACCGCGATTTGGTGAAGAACTGTAACGCACCATCACATCCCGATCCTTCCAGTTCACCTCTTTCAGAATCTCATCGGGGATCATGTAACGATCCTGCGGCGCTATGTCCTGATACTTCACCACGCGCAGCACGTCGCTGAAGGCGAGTTTGCGCAGTAGGCCGTCTTTGTCCGTAGCACGGACGATCATGGCGTCCTTGAGGAGGGCATAGACGTAGAAATTGCCGGGTCGCAGTTTACCTTCCTTATCCTTCCAGGTAACGGTAATGCGCGAATGTTCTTTGAAATCATTGCGAATCATGAGTGAATCTCCTTGGATTAAGCGCCAATAAACTAATCACCGTGCCGGGCACAACGCAAATAAGCGCTACTTATTACAAAACAAAAACGGTGATTAGACTTATCAGCCCTATTCCGCCCCCCCCCCTCGGGGGAGCAAGGGGATGCTCCCAAATTCGTGCATGCAGACGCGAGGTACAAGATGGCTACCGTCATGAAATTTAGGGATAGATCTTGTGCTGCGGATGGGGCCGACTGGCATTCGGTCCTAGCGCCGACCCCGCGCGCACATCAATCGCCTCACCTTCAAAAGGGATGTGGTAGCATTCATTCACGAGTTTCATAGCTTTGGTCTCGGCCATTCCTCATGCTAGACTGCCCTTTGCACTCGGCTTGTTGGGGATGCAGTCAGTTTCTGCCCCTTCAAAGTGGTTTCCTCCCATTTTCAGCAAGGCTTTTAACTTGATGATATTTAAACGCATTCTTGGAATCTTCTCCACCGACCTTGCCGTAGATCTGGGCACCGCAAATACCCTGATTTACGTACGCGGCAAGGGCATTGTGCTGTCTGAACCGTCCGTGGTGGCCATCCATACGGGGCGGCATGGGGCTACCAGCCGACGGATGCATGTCGGAGAGGAAGCCAAACGTATGCTGGGCCGCACACCGGCCAACATTACGGCTATCCGACCACTGAAAGACGGCGTGATTGCCGATTTCCAGATTACCGAGGCCATGCTCAAGCACTTCATCAGACGCGTGCACCATCAACGCTTCCTGAGCCCAAGCCCGCGGATTATCGTCTGTGTGCCCTATGGAGCAACGCAAGTAGAACGGCGTGCGATCCGCGAGTCGGCGATGAGTGCGGGCGCACGCGAAGTACACCTGATTGAAGAGCCGATGGCGGCCGCCATCGGGGCCGGGATGCCCGTTGCGGAGCCTACCGGCTCCATGGTGGTGGATATTGGCGGTGGCACCACCGAAGTCGGCGTCATCGCGCTGGGCGGGGTGGTCTACTCCCAAAGCGTACGTGTCGGTGGTGACAAAATGGATGAAGCTATCGTCAACTACATTCGTCGCAACTACGGCATGTTGATTGGTGAGACTACCGCCGAAGAGATCAAGAAGAAGGTGGGCTGCGCCTACCCCGGTCAGGAAGTGCTCAGCATGGAAGTACGCGGGCGCAATCTTGCCGAGGGCGTTCCACGGACTTTTACGATTACCAGCAATGAAATTCTTGAAGCCCTTCAAGAGCCGTTAGGTGCCATTGTTGGTGCTATCAAACTAGCCCTGGAGCAGACACCTCCAGAACTCGCTGGCGACATCGCCGAACGAGGCATGGTATTGACCGGCGGTGGTGCCCTCCTCCGCGATCTGGATCGCTTGATCATGGAGGAAACGGCGCTACCAGTCATCGTTGCGGAAGATCCATTAACCTGCGTGGCGCGGGGCGGCGGCCGGGCGCTCGAAGAACTGGAATTACTGGGTGAGGTATTTGCCGACGATTAAGCTTACAGCTTCCCCAGAGCTACCATGCCTGCATTGTTTTTCCCCCGCCGCTACCCGCCACTTCTTCGCGTAGCCGTACTGGTTTTGTTGACCGTATTCGTTTCGCTGTTCAGCGAAAAACATCCCAGCATAGAAAGTGTTTCTTTGACCATAGCCTATCCAGTGCAGTGGCTCAGCATGCGGGGAACCAGGGTCTGGCAGCAAGCTGACAACTACCTGCAAAGCCGTGCCGCGCTAGAGTCTGAAAATGCCCAACTACGCGCTGAACTCGTCCGTACCCGCCCTAAACTATTAGAAGCAGAAATCCTGCGTAACGAAAACCGACAGCTTCTTGCGTTACTCGACAGCATCCCCCATCCGCCCGGGAAAGTCGCTGTCGCGCAGGTTATCGCGCAGAACTTTTCACCCGGGAACCAGTTGTTAATCGTCAACATGGGCGCGCGCGCGGGAATCTATGTCGGACAGCCGGTTCTTGCCACAGGGGGAGTGGCTGGCCAGGTAGTCAGTGTTTCGCCTATGAGCAGCCAGGTGGCTCTTCTTTCTGACCTGGACAGCAGCATTCCCGTACAGCCCGCAGATTCGGACACGCCCCTACTGGTAGACGGCAAGGGGGATATTGACAACCTTACCGTACCCTTTCAACCGCGCAACACCTCTCTGAAGGTCGGCGATAGACTTGTCACCTCTGGCTTAGGTGGGCGCTACCCGCCGGGACTGAATGTCGGCACGATTTCTGCCATCGTCCGGAATGGTGACCACTCCTTTGCACAGATTGTGGTACGACCGGCTGTTCGTTTGGGACAACTGAGCACGGTGCTTATGCTCTGGGATAGCCCATCCCCGCAGCCAGCGGCAATACCATGATCGCCATCGCGCTCATTCTCGGCTTTTTATTCGCACTTACAGCAGAAACCATTCCCTGCGGCCCGCTTTATGCCTTACTCCATCCTGATTTTGTCGCTCTGCTGCTGCTCTATTGGGCGATCAGCAGCAGATCTGAACTCAGCTTCACCATCGTCTGGCTGATCGGTCTGCTTCAAGATATGGTACTCGGGGGTACGCTGGGAACTCAGGCCATCGCCGGGGTTGTGATGATTTACCTGCTCTATACCGGCATTGCCCGGGTCCGCAGCCTAGCGTCCTGGGAACAACTTTTCTTCATTTTTCTGTTACTGCTGACCCACCGTTTACTGGTCTGGTTGTGGCAAGCCTGGGCAGGCACCATCACCTGGCATTTTTCGCTGCTTTTAGGACCTGTAATCGGCGCCCTGCTGTGGCCGCTTTTCACGCTGACGCTTGATTATCTGCGTCACGCGTTGCGCCTGAAGCATATATGAACGCATTACTGCCCGCCCAAGAACATCGGCAATTCACCCGTCGGCTGCTCGCCGTAGCGGGACTGATCACCCTGCTTACGGCCATACTGGCTACACAGGTATACAGGCTGCAGGTTTTAGATCACGACCACTACGCCACCCAATCCGCCCATAATACTATTGCATTGCTGCCGATCGCCCCCCTGCGCGGCCGTATTCTCGATCGACATGGGCAGATACTCGCGGATGACCGGACCGGTTTCGCACTTGCGATCACACCGAACAAGGCCATTCACTTGCGCGAAACCATCCACCGCCTGCAGCAGATTCTACGCATTAATGCGGAGGATCAGAAACGTTTCAGCCGTGATCTGTCACATGCACACCCCTATCAGCCTGTCTTCCTTCGTCGGGATCTCCGTCCTGATGAGCTGGCAGCATTTGCCGTACAGCGCCATCAATTTCCGGGGGTGGAAATACGGACCCAGATTAAACGTTACTATCCCTATGGTTCGCTTTTCGCCCATGTATTGGGCTATGTGGGCCGCCTGACACCTGCGGAAATCCGCGAGGACCAGATGGCGGACTACGCCGGGCTGGATAGTATCGGCAAAAGCGGTCTGGAAGCACAGTATGAAGCACTGCTGAAAGGCCAGCCCGGCAATCAGGAGGTAGAAGTCGACGCCCGCGGACGCACGGTACACAGCCGGTTGCACCTCTTGGCCCGGCGGGGGACAACACTCCATACAACGCTGGATCTTGCCGTACAGCAGGCTGCCGGCCGGGCTATGGCCGGGCGGCAGGGCGCCGTGGTAGCATTGGATCCGCAGAATGGTGATGTGCTCGCTGCTTATTCGGCACCCGCGTTCGACCCGAATGCTTTCGTCGATAGCCTGAGCATCGCCGTCTGGTCCAAACTTCGGGATGATCCGGGCACCCCCATGACCAACCGGTTCCTGCGGGGCAGCTATCCTCCGGGCTCCACCATCAAACCTTTCGTGGCACTCAGCGCCTTGCATGACAAGGTCATCACCGCGGATCAACGGCTCGTTGGCGGCACTTACTACCAGATCCCCGGCACCAAGCACAAATATTACGACTGGAAACCCGGCGGTCATGGTGCGGAAAATCTGCGCGAAGCCATTCGTGATTCCAATGACGTCTATTTCTATCAAATCGCCATGCGCCTCGGCGTCACCCAGATCGGCAACGGCCTCGCTCATTTTGGCTTCGGTCAGCGCAGTGGAGTGGATTTACCTGGGGAATCCGCGGGGGTGGTCCCCTCCCCGGACTGGCTGCGCCAGCGCTACGGCCAGACGTGGTACCAGGGACAGACAGTGATGATGGGAATAGGACAGGGTTATCTGCTGAGTACCCCACTCCAGTTGGCGCGTGCCACCGCCAGTATCGCTAACGGTGGCCGACTGGTTACACCGCATCTGGAACAATCGTCCGATAGCGTAACGCGACCCCTGGACTTTTCACCAGCCACCGTTGCCGTCATTCAGAATGCGATGCGTGATGCCGTGACCACCGGCACTGGCAAATTGCTGGCCGATGATATACATACGGTTGCGGGTAAAACTGGCACCGCTCAGATACACCATGCGCAGCGTAATGACTCTGGTCTGGTACTGCATAATACGATTCAACTTTGGCAGGATCACGCACTCTTTATCGCCTATGCGCCTGCCGACCACCCGCGCATCGCTGTGGCGGTGGTTGTCGAACATGGTGGCCACGGAGGTCGTACTGCCGGTCCCGTTGCCAGAGCAGTAATCGACGCCTACCTCGATACGATGACAGCGCCGGAGGTCAGCCCATGAACTGGCGCATTCACCTGCTGCGACCACTGCGAAAACTGGATCCGGCGCTCATGACAGGTATCGTGATACTCATGCTCATCAGCCTCGCGGTGCTTTATAGCGGCAGCCAGGAAAGTATCCGCGTGGTACTTGCCCAACTTTTGCGATTCACTGTCGGCATCGTCGTATTGGTAATTGTCGCGAATACACCACCTGAGCGCATTCGCGCCTGGGCACCCGCCTTGTACGCCATAGGCATTATCCTGCTCGCCATCACCCTCGTGGTGGGCAAAACCAGTCTTGGCGCACGCCGCTGGCTGGGAGCCGGGCCGTTGGTCTTTCAGCCCTCGGAGCTTATGAAGCTCGCCCTTCCCCTGTTCCTCGCCTATTATTATTCTCAACAGGAAAACGTCCGCCACTGGCTTTCTACCGTCGCGGGATTTGTGCATATCGCCATCCCCTTTTTGCTCATCGCCAAGGAACCAGACCTCGGTACAGCCGCACAAATTGGCGCGGCCGGCATCTTCATGATGTGGCTGGCGGGTGCGCGCCGCCGCTGGTTTGTCGGGCTTATCATTCTGATCGCGGTCAGCGGCCCGGTGCTCTGGCATTTTCTGCACGGATACCAAAAAGAGCGCATCCTGACTTTCCTGGATCCCCAACGCGACCCCCTGGGTGCGGGATACCACATCATTCAGAGCATGATCGCCGTAGGTTCTGGTGGGTTTTGGGGAAAGGGCTGGTTCAACGGCACCCAGGTTAACCTCGATTTCCTGCCAGAAGCCCAAACCGACTTCGTTTTTTCGGGATTTGCCGAGGAATTTGGTCTGGTCGGGGTGGTTATCCTCATCTCCACCTACCTGCTCATTGTCTTGCGCGGCCTAGTAATCGCCTACGAGAGCCGGGATTCCTTCGGTCGCCTCATTGCCGGCACCCTGAGCCTGACTTTCTTCCTTTACATTTTCATTAATATGGGCATGACCACCGGGATCCTTCCCGTGGTAGGAGTGCCTCTGCCACTGATAAGCTATGGCGGAACAGCTATGCTGACTTTTATGATTGGGCTGGGCATCCTGATGTCGGTCCACGCCCACCCGCGTACACACGAATAATGCGATTCCTCCCTACGAAGTGTTGGGTGTTGGGCACTATCTGCCGTTCCCGGGCATGGCTTTCTGCTGGCGCATCGTTATAATTCCAGACCTACCAAAACCCTCGAAATTCCAATCAGCGCTTACCACTGAGGTCTCTTCATGATTGCCCGTACTTCCCTGATCACCTGGATACTTTTCCTGTTTGCTGGCCTCTGTTTCGCACCCTGGGCGCTTGCAGCATCCCCGACGCCCATGCTGCCCACACCACCTGCACCGGCCATGCCTGCCATCGTTAGCTATGTGCTGATGGACTACGATACCGGACAGATCATCGCGGCTAAAAGTGAAAATCTGCGGCGGGCACCGGCCAGCCTCACCAAGCTGATGACAGCCTATCTAACCTATCAGGCTATTCAGAACGGCACCCTCGCTGCCCAGGAAAACGTCCCCATCTCCAATACCGCCTGGAAGACAGGGGGCTCCAGCATGTTCGTCCAGCCCAATGCACCGGCGAATGCTAGTCAATTGTTGCATGGATTACTGATTGATTCAGGGAATGATGCGGCCGTAGCGCTCGCCGAAGCGGTGGGTGGCAGTCAGCCAGGCTTTGTCACGCTGATGAACGATATGGCCCTGCGCCTCAATCTGCACAACACCCATTACAGTAATGTCGATGGCCTGCCAGACAACAATCTCTATACCACCGCACTGGATGTCGCCAAGCTGTCGCGTGCACTCATTCAGCAGTTCCCACAAGTAATCCATATCACCAAAGAAAAGTCTTATACCTATAATGGTATTACTCAGCGGAGCTGGAACCCCGTACTTTTTCGTGACCCTACGGTAGACGGCCTGAAAACCGGCCTGACCGACGCCTCCGGCTACTGCATTGACGCTACTGCCATACGGAATGGTCGTCGCCTTATCGCCGTTGTTCTCGGCGGACCAAGCTGGGCTGGCAGCACCAATGCCGTCGAGGCCCTGCTCGATTACGGATACCGTTTTTTCGTCAACCATCCGGTTTATACTACCGGGGAAAAAGTCAGCGAGATCACCCGCAGCGATTTATCGCCCATGCATATCCCCGTGGGCGTCGAACAGGTCGTAAACATCACCGTTCCGAAAGGACATTTTTCGGAGCTACAGCGCGTGGTGGAGATTGTACCCCATCTCCAGGCTCCGCTGAAGAAAGGTGCGGTCGTCGGGCAGCTCGTCTTCCTGCTGGATGGCAAACCACTGAAGTCCGTGCCTGTTGTTACCCAGACTCCTGTGAAGAAGGCCGGTTGGATAGCGCAGCTCTTCCACAAGATCAGCAACGCGCTATAAGCAATATGCCGAATCTACGACAGGTCTTCACCTAAGACTGAGGAAGACTTACCATGATCAGCAGACGCCATGGATTGGTCCTGTCCGACGATGACACGAGGGGGTTACGAGACGCTATGGAAATCGAAAAGAATCCAGCAGAAGACTTTCCGCACTTACACCATGTCAAAGCCATTGGTCAGCGCGATGATCTGCTCGCAGCGGTGCGGGCGGCGATCGCACCTCATGCGCCGGATTTGCCGGACATGGCCTTCTCCTGCCGACCCAGTAGCCAGGGGCAATATCAGGCCGTCACGGTTTCTCTGGAGGTCAGCAGCCATGAACATCTTTTGGCTATTTATACATCCGTCAAAGAGATTGACGGCGTAATCCTCTGCTTATGAACACGCCCTTACTCGTTCGCTGCTGGCCGGGCCTGCTCCCTTACTTTACGGTACTGGATGCCATGCGCGAATTCACGGCACAGCGGGACGCCGATACCCCGGATCAGATGTGGCTTCTCCAGCATCCTCCGGTCTTTACTTTGGGGCGCAATGCTGATGCGGCTGACGTTCTTGACCCCGGCCCTATCCCGGTTATTCGCAGTGATCGCGGTGGCAAAGTCACCTATCATGGACCGGGACAATGGGTAGTCTATTTGCTCATTGATCTCCCCCGTATGGGAATCAATGTCCGCAGTTTAACCACCGCCATGGAACAGGCCGTCATTCGTCTGCTCCAGCAACATGGCGTGAGCGCTCATGCGCGTCGCGATGCTCCCGGAGTCTATGTGGGGGATGCCAAAATTGCCTCCCTGGGCCTACGTATTCAGCGCGGTCGCAGTTACCACGGCCTCAGCCTCAACACACAGATGGATCTGAGCCCTTTCCAGCGTATTCATCCTTGTGGCATGGTCAATCTCGCTGTCACCCAGGTGCACGACCTCTGCCCGGACTGGCCCAGCCACGATATTGCCGAAGCCCTGATGGCGGAATTGGCTACCAGCCTGGATCGCCCTTTAAGAAAAGGAGGGGCCTGACATGGACCCCCAACACCAGTCAAAAAAAGCCGAGCGCGGCTACGAAAAGACCGCACGCAACCCCATACCCATCATTCCGGCAACGGCCGAACGCCAGCCCAAGCCCCAGTGGTTACGGGTACGATCACCGTTATCCCCCGAGGTGGACAGACTCAAAAAGATCCTGCGTGCAGCGGACCTCCACACGGTCTGTGAGGAGGCCTCCTGCCCCAATCTGGGAGAATGCTTCGGCGGAGGGACAGCAACCTTCATGATTCTAGGAGACGTTTGCACCCGTCGCTGCCCCTTCTGTGATGTCACCCATGGCCGTCCGCAAGCACCTGATCCTCTGGAACCTGTCCACCTTGCCCAGACCGTGGCAAACATGGGGCTACGCTTTGTCGTCATTACCTCCGTAGACCGTGATGATCTGCGCGATGGGGGTGCCCATCACTTTGCTCAGGTCATCTCAGCGTTGCGCGAACATTGCCCGGAACTGCATATAGAAATTCTCGTACCGGATTTTCGTGGTCGGGTAAACAAGGCTCTGGCGACGCTCCAGGAGACACCGCCGGATGTCTTCAATCACAATCTGGAAACCATACCACGTCTGTATTTACAGGCTAGGCCCGGTGCGGATTACCACCACTCGCTGCAGCTACTCGCTGCCTTTAAGGCACAACATCCTCATGTCCCCACCAAATCCGGGTTGATGCTTGGTTTGGGTGAGGAACTCGATGAAATCCGCGCAGTGATGCGAGATCTGCGGCAGGCGGGATGCGAGCTACTCACCCTTGGGCAGTATCTGGCACCTTCCCGTCATCATCTGCCAGTCGCGCGTTTCATTCTGCCAGAGGAATTTCGGCAGTTACAGCAGGATGGTATGGCTATGGGATTCCGCCACGTCGCTAGCGGCCCACTGGTACGATCTTCCTATCATGCCGAGCGCAGTTTCCATGAAATGGGCGGGGATTGAGCAGAGCCAGAAGTATGCTGCTGCGCTATACCACTATATTGACCCTGGCCTCAGCGCTGCTGCAACCACCGGGCGTCTTGTTCATCCTCGCCGCTATCGGTTGGCTAGCGGAAATTCTAGGTTGGCGTTATCTCGGCCGGGTGCTCATTCTGCTCGCGCTGGGCACCCTCTATTTTTTCTCTACTGCGGTAGGAGCACGCCTCCTCCTCTTGCCATTAGAAGATCGCTATCCGCCCCTGATGCAGCCCCTGCACGGTGCCGAGGTTCCCCGGGCGATTGTCGTGTTAGGGGGCGGGGAGGTTATGCAGTCCCCAGAATCATCCCGAGAAACGGCGAATGCACGCACCCTCGTGCGCCTGATGGCGGCGGCACAGCTCGCCAAGCGAACTGGACTCCCCATCATTCCCAGTGGCGGTGCTCCGCGACTGGGCGCCCCACCCGAGGCGGTCACCATGGAGCATATTCTGCGCCAGGATTTGGGCGTACAAAGCCCTATCTGGCCGGAAACCCAATCCTACAATACTGCCGCCAACGCGGCAGACAGCGCGGCACTGCTGGTCGGGCACGATATCCACCAGATATACTTGGTGACCTCCGCATTGCACATGCCACGGGCGGCCGTCTGGTTCCGGCACGCTGACTTGAAAGTGATCCCGGTTCCCACCGATTACCGTCTGGATCGGGTGAACGGACTCCGACCGGATAGCTGGTTGCCGCGCGCCATTTATCTAGAAATCAGTAGCGAGGCAAGCCACGAGTACCTCGGACTGCTTTGGCTCTGGATTCAGGAACAAGGAATCGGGGGTGGTCACTAGCCCGCAGTAGAGGGGACGATTTTCTACGACTTTTGATCGGGGAAAGTCACTTGGACATGCAAATGTTCCTGATCGGCAGCGCTCGCCAGAGGTAATGGCGGCGGTACCGCAGCGCCATTCGCCGATGGACCATACGGTGCGTACGCATAAGGCGTTGTGGGAAGTGCGGCGGACAGCGCTTCGTAGCTCGGCGCGTCGACCCCAATGGGAAGTGCCACGGTGTTATGCCCCGCCACAATATGCCGGACCTTGCCCCAATCAACATCCTGTTTGATGCGATTCTGCGCCATGAAAGACTTGATCGTCATAACGGCACGCTGCAAATCCGGGATGCCTTTTTGGTGATAGGCATGCATCGGCTTGTAGGACTGCAGATAGACTTGCCCATCACGTACACCCACAAGGTTGGGCTGATCAATAATCCGCACCGGGGTACCCACGGGAATCATGGGGAAAAGTTGCGCAACATTCTCCGGAAACATCTGGAAACAGCCCTGACTGGCTCGCATACCAACACCCCAGGGATGATAAGTACCATGGATGAAGATGCCGGAGAGCCCAGTCTCCATCGCCAGCTCGCCCATGGGGTTCTCGGCGCCGGGTGGCCAGTACCATGGAATGTCCATGTGAAACTTTTTCTCAAACCACGCATGGATATTTTTGGGAACGTTCCACGCAGGCATTTTAAACTTGGCGATAATCTGCGTGGCCGTTAAACGCTCCTTCCAGCCCGGCAGAAAGACCCCAACAGGATAGGTGTATACCACTCGGTCATTCGCCGGAAAATAGTAAATCCGTCGTGCCGGAATATCCACGATGATGCCGGTCCACGGCTTTGGCGGTAGAACATACTCGGCAGGAATAACCACCTTACTGGCCTGGCCGGGGAGCCAGGGGTTAACTCCGGGGTTGGCTGCCGTCACCTGATTGTAACCTAGGTCGTAGAAGCGCCCGATATCCAAAAGCGTATCGTCACTATGGGTTGTTACCGCCTTCAGCGCTCCGACCATATTACCCTGGGCAGGCAAGGCATATACACTGGCATCGGCTACCGTCGCTCCGTACCCCATGAAGGCCGCCAGAAACCAGACACCTAACTGTTTTTTCATTATTTATTTTCCTGTTTGCGGCGCATTGAAAAAGCAAGAAACATTATCCACAGCACGCGCATTGGCAGCGTGCTCCTTTACCGTCATAATTATAAAGTAAAAGGAGGCATGTATGGAATCACCACATCTGATGTTCTTGAAAAATGCAGCAGACGGGCGACCTGCTTCCAGTGCGCTGTTACGCGATGCGCTGCATCGCCTTGATCATATGCTGGCTGACCTGGCTGGCGACCTGCGCATCACCTATGCTGGCCCCTACGTCGGTCTGAGCCAGACGCCGCAACAACACCAATTGTGCGTCGCTGAGCATCAATGGTCGGTGCAGGAGCGCGGCTGGGGTGTCGCCATTTGCACTAGCCATACCGTTCATGGATGGCGTGCCGAATGGCGGCTGGCCACGGTGAGCAGGGAACGCCTCCCGCTCGTCGTAAATGCTTTGCCCGCATTATTTGCAGGTTACGCGGCAGAGGCCGATGCCTCTCCGGCTGCGAAGCGCCCCAGCACGAGGCGCATCCATGAAATTGCCGAACTCTTCGCACATTGACAGCACCGGTAAAACGCCTATTTACCGGGCTGATACCGGCAAAGAAGCAAAACCACGTTCATTTTGAAGCGAGATTCCTGCATGGAATTGCCCATCGGCAGTCTGATTGTTATAGCTTTCCTCGTGGCCCTGGTCATCTTGACCGGGTTGTGGAAGGCGTTGCGCAGGCGAAAACTTCTCAATGTCGCAGGCACGCTGCGCCCTACCCACGAGAGTAGCGGAAGCCCGGCACATGCAGTCCCAGTTATTAAAACCGTCCCAGCCAACAACACGTCGGAAATAACCGCCTCTGTACAGGTTGATGAGACCAGCATTCTTGACGAGGTGGAAATTTATCTTTCCTATGGCCACCTGGAACAGGCGGCCACGTCTCTGAATTGGTACGTGGATCACAACCCCGACGATATTCAGCAGATGCGTCGGCTCCTCTCGATCTATCGTGAAATTCCTGACATTGATCACTTCGCAGAACTTTTAGAAAAACTCAATGATTCGCGTGCCATCCCTGGCGCAGAGGTCCAGAATCTCGTTTTAGAAGGGCTAAAGCTGGATCCGAAAAACCTGCAATTGCGGGTAACTGCAGAGAATTTAGGGGTGAGCAGTGCGCAAATTGCTGCAGTCATTACCCACTCTACGCATGCACCGCAATCAGCGGCATCTTCCTCACTCATAGATGCACAAAGAGAGTTACAGCAAGCCATCGTCAACCCGGAGCCGCTGGATCTGTCTGGATTTGTTGCGAAACCAGGGCAGTTATCGGGCGGGGGTTTAAAGACCAGCTCTGCAGGCACAGACGTTATGCTGCTGACTGGGTCCGATGACATCACACCGCTGGATGAGGAGGAATATGAGGTAGTGGCAGGGCTGATTTCGCCGCTCAGTGCTGCACGTCATTTGCTGACGTGTCGCCAATATCCCGAGGCCGAGCGTCTGTTACGCCGTAACCTTATTCTCGATCCCCGCAAACTCATCCTCCAGGTCACCCTTTTAGAGATGCTCTACATCCAGCGGCGATGCGCCTCCTACGCTGAGGCCCTTCTTCAGCTCTATATAACCTTGTGGGGTGCAGGTAGCGTTTTGCGAACGCGATTGCTGCACCGCGGCCAGCGACTGGGTAAGCATGACCTGTGGACCCCTCTTGCCGAGAGCGACGGAGAAGAGCATGTTCTCGCTAGGCTGGCCGATCAGTACGGGCTGTATCTGCCGATCACGGCCATACCAATGAGCAGCCCACCGCTGGTAACAGAGGAAATTCGCCGCGACCATCAGATCACGCAAAAGGGCAGCGAGGACAGCATTATCGAGGAATTCAACCTGCTTCTGGAGTATGGGCAGGTAGATGAAGCCGTAGATCTTCTGGAGAAAGCCACATTAGCCCAACCAAACCATGGCGTTTATTACGGACCGCTTCTCGAAATGTACGAAAGGATGGATGCCCGGGAGCGCTTTTCCCAATTCATCAAATCGATTCTTACAACGGATATGCCGCCCAACGAAGATATCATGCGCCAAATGTTCAGCCTTGCTGAACGCCTCCAGCGCTACCCGCAACGACAGATCATTTAGGATTTGATCATGACGAAAAACCCCTCTAATAACGATAGTATCCTCGTTCGCAGCATCGGGATGGATGCACGCAAAGAAGCCGTCTTCCGTATGGCTTTCAAAATGTTTACCCGGCGCCATTATCAATTGCTGGATGCGGGTGATACGCAAGCATCTGCAGTGACCATTATTGATGTGGATGGTGCGGAGGGGATGACTATCGCCCATCGATTGCATAGCGAACAGCCGGAACAACGGATCCTCCTGACGAGCGTTTCCCCGCAACCCGATAGTATGTTCCCGGTTTTGCAGAAGCCTGTACGTATGGAAACCCTATTTCCAGCGCTGGAGTCGTTACTGAATGGCGGCCCTGTAACTGGAAAACCGGCCGGCAGGAGCGGCGCCACGGTCATGCCCATTCGGCCCGAGGTCACGATCCCCGCGCTGTCCACGCCTGTTGCCCCATCACCCACCGCCGCAAACCCGCCTGTGCCAAAACCCGTCGCAGCGCCAGCCGCTACGCGGCGCCCGGCCCCCTTGCTGCGCTCTGAAGAAATACGTCACTTCAACCCTCAGGCGGGTCTGCTGGGACTTTTACAGATTATCCGGCGTGATCAATCGTCGGCCATTATTGTGAATGACCGGCAACAGGTTATTCTGCGATTAGACCCGATGGCAGATCAAGCCATCTTGCTGGTGGACGATGAACATCTCAAATCGCTGGCACGAGAAGAGCACCCGCGACTACAAATGCGTGCCCCCAATGACACTGACGTCCCCGCTCCTGCAGCCACAAGGCACCTCACCCTTCAGTCTCTGCTCTGGCAAATGGGCGCATGGACTGCTAACGGACGTCTCAGCCAACAACTACAGATCAACGCCCCGGTACAGCTGAAGCAATGGCCCAACCTGACGCGACTTACCATGCTGCCTGACGCGCTGCGTTTAGCCGCTTTTTTAGCCCGCTCTCCGGCATCTCCTGCGTTGACGGTGAAGATGTTACGCGTCGAGCCATATGATCTCTTCAACTTTCTTGCCGCCGCAGACAGCTTAGGACTGCTGCGCTACAACACGGCAGAGAATCCCGACAACCGCATCCAGCCAGCGGCGCCCGATGCGCCAACGGTTGCAGAAATACCCGCGGCCAAAAGAAGCTTCTTGGGTCGGCTCCTTACCCGCATTTCCGGGCTGTAAAATGCGGATGCAAAGAGCGCTTAGCCAAAAATTATATTGAAGGAGCCCCGTTGTGAGAGAAGACAATAAAATTATCTTTACCGGTCCTGTTGGTGTGGGCAAAACGACCGCCATTTCAGCATTGTCGGATATTCCAATTATCTCCACTGATGCCCAGGCCTCGGATATGACGCTCAATCGCAAGGGTCACACCACCGTGGCGATGGATTATGGTGTACTGAAGCTGGATGTGAACACTAAAATTCACTTGTATGGGACCCCTGGCCAGGAGCGTTTCGACTTCATGTGGGACATTCTCACCACCGGTGGCCTCGGCCTCATCTTGATGCTGGACAACACCCGCCCTAACCCGAAAAAAGATCTGCACTTTTTTCTCCATGCCTTCAAAGATTTCATTGTCGACGTTCCCGTAGTCATCGGGGTTTCAAAGACAGATGTCCAGACACAACCTCAGATAGCAGACTACGCCAGCATGCTCCCAGAAGTGACCGCTGATTTACGGATGCTTAATCCCATTCCACCGATTTTTGAAGTGGATGGTCGAAACAAGGAAGACGTTAAAAATCTGGTTATGGCACTTCTTTACTGCATCGATCCTGGAATCGGGGATCAATTATGAGTATCGAACTGGTCGCCACCAGCGCTGATCTTTATGGTGAAGTGACCCCAGCCGGGGCTTTTTATGCCACATCCAGCCCGAATCAGGAAGGAAGCCGGATCGTTCTATTGCATATTTTAAGAGAAGGACACCGGGTGCCCTTTAGCATCAAGGCCGCACAGCGTTGGACTCAGGCGGCGAACGAAGACGAAGCCCTGCGCAGCATTTTTCGCCTGCAACGACTAGGCTTATTACGGGGTACGGCTCATCCACGTCAGCAAGAAGACAAGCGCCTGGAAGATGCGCTACCGCCCCTCCTCGCGCAACTTTCGGATGTACAGAGAACACTCCTCGCCGACGAAAATGGCTTTTATCTCGCCGCAGCCGGCTACACCCATGAAGCCGCGGAAGAACTCGCCGGGCTTTCGGGAGATTTACTCTCCCTGCAATCCAGGCATGGTCGTTTGCTAAAAAACAACCTGCATGTCAACACTGAAACCTGGGGATTGCTCGATCCCGCAGGACGCTCTGAGCTGGGGTTCTGGCCATTATTCATCGGTCAGCAACGTTTTATGCTCGTCGTTAGCGGTACGCCTCGCCTGCAGGATCAATCCTTCGTTACACTGGTACAGGATTTAGATAAACGCTATCGCTAAAACAACATCCTTATTCATACACTTCATTACCAAGTCATCAGGAGAACAAAAATGCGCGAAGAAATGCTTAAATCCGTCCTCAGTGATCTGAACGGGTCTTCTGCGGACATCGAGGCATCAGCCGTGATTTCTACCGACGGCCTCACTATCGCCTCACTGCTTTCTTCCACCATGGATGAAGACCGGGTCGGGGCCATGGCGGCGGCGATGCTTTCCCTGGGCGACCGTACTGCCGCAGAGTTGGCACGGGGCGAGCTGGAACAGGTCATGATCAAGGGCGATAACGGCTACGTTCTGCTTATTCACGCCGGCCCGGATGCCGTCCTGACCGTCATTGCCCGCAAAGAGGCGAAGCTCGGACTGGTCTTTCTCGACGCGAAGCGCGGGGCTTCAGGGATTGCCGAACTGCTTTGAGCCCATTCAGGGCAGGAAGACGCCCTTCACAGGACTGGCTGCATTGGGCCATAATGCGCGAAACCTCTGTCAGAGATCCGTATGACTTTCCAGGAAATCATCCAGCGGCTGCAAGGCTTCTGGGCCGATCAAGGCTGTGTTCTACTCCAGCCCATGGATATGCCGGTGGGTGCCGGCACCTTCCACCCTGCCACTTTCCTGCGGGCCATTGGCCCCGAACCATGGCGCGCCGCCTATGTGCAGCCGTCCCGGCGTCCCACGGATGGCCGTTACGGGAACAATCCCAATCGTCTCCAGCACTACTATCAGTTTCAGGCGGTGCTCAAACCAAATCCGGTGAACTTGCAGGAACTCTACCTCGAATCGCTGGCGGCCCTTGGCATTGATTCCCAGGTGCAGGATATCCGTTTTGTCGAAGATGACTGGGAGTCACCTACTCTGGGTGCCTGGGGTCTGGGCTGGGAAGTCTGGCTGAATGGGATGGAAGTCACCCAGTTCACCTATTTTCAGCAAGTAGGTGGCTTGGATTGTCATCCGGTCATGGGCGAAGTCACTTATGGTCTGGAACGGCTGGCCATGTACCTGCAGGGCGTAGAAAGTGTTTACGACCTTGTGTGGACCCCCGGCATCCTCTACGGAGATGTGTTTCATCAGAACGAAGTGGAGCAATCCCGCTATAATTTTGAGCTGGCCCCGGTAGAAGACCTTTTCCAGCGCTTCGACCAGGCAGAAAAAGACTGCTGCGCGTTGCTGGCGGCGCGGCTCCCCCTACCCGCCTACGAACGGGTACTGGACTGTTCCCACACCTTCAACCTGCTGGATGCCCGCCATGCCATCGGCGTCAACGAGCGCGCGCGATTCATCGGCCGCGTCCGTACTCTCGCCCGTGGCGTCGCCGAGAACTATGCCGAAGCGCGTGCCGCCCTCGGTCATCCTTTACTGCGGAGCCAAGATGTCAGCGCCTGAAGATCTCCTGCTGGAACTAGGTTGTGAAGAATTGCCAGCGCGGGAACAACTACCCCTGCAGGATGCCGCGACCGAGATCGTGGGCCAATTGCTGGACAAGGCCGGGTTGCAGTATGGGAACATCTGCGGCTATGTCACCCCGCGACGACTCGCCCTCTGGATTAAGGGCGTGTCCCGACAGAGTCTACCGCACGAAACCCTGCGCCGTGGTCCGCCCGTGGAACGCGCCCGTGATGCGCAGGGTAAGCCCACGGCGGCGGCGGAGGGCTTTGCTCGCTCCTGCGGGGTCAGCGTTGACGATCTGCTCACCCTGGAGACGGACAAAGGCCCGGTCCTCGCCTGGCGGGAAGTGGGCGCCGCCCAGGACAGCCACGTCCTGTTACCCGAGATCGCCAGCAAACTGGTGACCAGTTTGCCCCTGCGCAAACGTATGCATTGGGGAGCACGTTCCGATAGTTTCCTGCGCCCGGTGCGCTGGCTTTTGCTGCGTCAGGGCCAGCAGGTGCTGGACTGGCATATTTTTGGTCTGAACGCTGGCGGAGAAAGCTTCGGGCATCGTGTCCATCATCCCCAGGCGGTCCAGATTACCACACCCGCCGATTACGCAGACTCCTTGCTACAGGCAAACGTAATGGTAGATTTCGCCGGGCGCCGCGCGCGCGTTGCCGCCAAGATAGCGGCCTTGGCCGGTGAGATGGCCGTTAGGCCCATCCTGCCGGCAGCCTTGCTGGACGAGATCACCGGACTTAACGAATGGCCGGTCATTCTCGCCGGTAGTTTCGCCTCGGACTACCTGCGGGTGCCGGAAGAAGCGCTGATTACGGTCATGATGCAGCACCAGCGTTATGTCCCCCTGCGCGGCCAGGATGGGCGCCTGGTGCCCTATTATCTGTTTGCGGCCAACCTGCACAGCCTGGATGCGCAGGTCATCATCAATGGGAATAACCGGGTACTACATGCCCGACTGGCCGATGCTGCCTTCTTTTGGGATCAGGATCGCCAAGTCTCACTGCAGATGCAACGGGCCGCGCTAGCGGGGGTACTGTTTCAGGACGGCCTCGGCAGCATTTTCGACAAAACCACGCGTCTGCAGAAGCTTGCAGTGTCCCTCGCGCCACACTTTGCGGTAGATGCAGGAGACATGGACCGCGCCGCAGAACTCTGCAAAAGTGACCTGATCAGCGGTCTGGTGAATGAGTTCCCTGAATTGCAGGGCACCATGGGCGGCCACTACGCCCAGCATGACGGAGAAAACATCCGTGTTGCCACTGCCATTGCCCAGCATTACCTGCCCAGTGGTCGCGATGACGAAATCCCGGTGGATGCGCATGGGCAGTGCCTGGCCATTACTGACAAGCTGGACACCCTCTGCGGCTTTTTTGCCATCGGCAAAGTCCCTACCGGCGACCGCGACCCCTTCGCCCTACGCCGCGCCGCACTGGGGGTGCTGCGGATTGTGCTGGATGCTCGGGTGCCCCTGAACCTGGAGGAAGCGGTAGCCAGTACGCTGGCCGCTTACGGCAGCGCTTTTGCCAAAAACAAAACGGAGACGCAGACTGCAGTGCTCGACTTCTTTCTGGACCGGATGCGTGTCTATTTCCGGGAGGAGGGTTTCCGTGCCGACCAAATCGCTGCCGTGCTCAGCCGCCAACCCTACGAGCCACTGGATGCGCGTCAGCGTCTTGAAGCCCTCGCCCTTTTCCAAGCCGAGCATGCTGCGGCGGATGCTCTGGCCGCGCTGATCAAACGGATCAACAATCTGTTACGCAAGGAAACCCTCTCTGCCACTTGGCAGGTGGACCCACGGCGCTTTACGGATCCCGCAGAGAGCGCACTCTGGGAACACTGGCAAGCCCTGGCACCGCCCGTCTATGGGCAACTCGCAAAACGCCAATATGCCGCAGCTTTAGACCTGCTCGCGGGCTTACGTCCCCCGGTCGATCAATTTTTTGACGGGGTCATGATCCTTGCCGAAGAGCCAGTGCTACGCCGGAATCGTCTCGCTCTGCTTGCTCAACTCCAAGAGGCGTTTCTGCGCATCGCCGACTTCTCGCTGTTACAGGGGGCCTGATGGGGCAACTGGTCATCCTCGATCGTGACGGCGTCATCAACGAGGACAGTAGCGCCTTTATCAAATCCCCTGCCGAGTGGCGTCCTATTCCAGGCAGTCTGGAGGCAATCGCGCGTCTGAACCGCGCTGGCTATCAGGTGGTGGTAGCCACCAACCAGTCCGGTGTGGGTCGGGGGCTTTTCGATATCCGTACCTTGACCGCTATCCATCAGCGTATGCGCCAGGCACTGGCCGCCGTAGGCGGTCGGATAGATGCGATTTTCTTCTGTCCCCATGCCCCGGAAGCGGAATGCGCGTGTCGTAAGCCAGCGCCTGGCCTATTTCACGAGATCCAGGAGCGCCTGCAGACCTCGCTGGAACAAGTTCCCGCCATTGGCGACAGTATGCGCGATCTGGTCGCCGCGCGTGAAGCCGGCGCACGCCCCGTGCTGGTACTGACGGGCAAAGGCCAAAGCATGCGCCTGAAAGCGGAAACGGCGGGCATCCCTATTTTCGCTGATCTTAACGCGGCAGTACACGCCATTCTCGGCATTCCGTGATACGCGCCATTCGCAGTAGCTTGTTTTATGTCGGTTTCACGATCTGGACCCTGGTCTGGGCCATATTCAGCCTGGCCGTCGCCCTGTTGCCGCTGTCTGCGCGGGTCTGGGCCAGTCGCTTATGGGCGCGCACTGGCATCGGCTGGCTCCACTGGAGTTGTAGCCTGCATTATCGGGTTTCCGGTCTCGCCAACATTCCCGCCACGCCTTGCGTCATCGTCGCTAATCATCAGTCGGCGCTGGAAACCCTGCTCCTCTGGTGCATCTTCCCACGACTCTCCTACGTACTGAAAAAGGAACTCTTCCGCATCCCGGTGATTGGCTGGGGCTTGCGCCTGTCCTGGCCCATCGGTATCGACCGCGACGCTGGCAAACAGGCCTTGGTGCAAGTAATTGAAGAAGGTAAAATCCGTCTGGCAGCGGGTTTTCATGTGGTGATTTTTCCAGAGGGCACCCGCCACCCCTGCGGCGAGGTCGGCCCTTTCAGCAGCACCGCCGCTGGCTTGGCCATTCGCGCCCAGGTTCCTCTTTTGCCTATTGCCGTGAACAGCGGGTGTTTCTGGCCGCGTGCAGATTGGCGCAAACGGCCAGGAATAGTCGAGGTGCAGATCGGCCCCGCACTGGCCCCCGCAGGTAAAGCCGCTGCCCTTAACCAGCGAGCGCAAGACTGGATTACAACGGCGGTTGCAGAGATGGGGACAGGGCCTGCTGCAAAAGCGCTTTAACCAAAGTACCTGCAATATCCTGGCCGGTAACTCCTTCGATGCCTTCCAGGCTAGGGACGGGGTTCACCTCCAGCACCAAGGGCCGCTGATCTTCGGCCAACATGATATCCACCCCGGCAAAACCCAGACCCAGTGCGGCCGCCGACCGGCATGCAATGGCGGCAAAATCCTTCGGCAGATCCGGCATTACTGATGCTCGCCCCCCGCAGTGCAGGTTGCTACGAAAATCCTCAGCAGAAGCCTCCCTGCGCATAGCCGCAATCACCTCGCCGAAGAGGACGATTACCCGAAAATCCTGACGTCCTGGAAGAAAGCGCTGGACCATCGCTTCATGTTGCAAATGGAGGAATGTGTCCAGCATTCCCCGTGCGGCGACAGGCGTATCCGCTAAACTGACTCCCACCCCCTGCGAACCACCGAGCAACTTGTGCACCAACGGCGTCCCCAAAGCCGACATCGCCAGATCACGCTGCCCTACCTGGGTGAAGTAAGCGGTTTGCGGCACGGCGACGCCAGCCGCGACCAGGGACTGCAAGGAAGCGAACTTGTCGCGGGACAACTCCAGCGCCCCCGCACTATTGAGACAATAGCTCCCTACCCCAGCAAAGTAACGCAGCAGGCGTGACCCGAGACGCGTGATCGGACCACCCACCCGCGGAATGACCGCCACGCAAGGCGCCAGCAGAGAGGACCCATAGTAAAGCTGGGTCTGGATATTATTCAGCATCAACAAACACTGCTCAGGCTGGAGCAATACTGGTTCAGCGCCCGCTGCGGCAACCGCATCCATCAGACGGCGGGTCGAATAGAGTTTCGCTTGGCGAGAAAGGATTGCAATACGCGGCGCGTCACTCATGCGATAGGTACATCCTCACGAAAAGTGAGCAGCGGTAATTCGCCGTGCGCAATGGAGCGCTCAATGAACCCAGCGCGACCCGGCGTGCGCGCCTCCAGCGCCGCCCGCGATAGGGCAGGCTCACCGCTGATCGCCGCGAAGAGCACCTCCAACTCCCAGAGATCTACGCGCAACGTCCCGAAGGGATTATTTTGCGTCGCCGGGCGCCAGAAGAGGTTCGGCAACCATCCTTTACTGCACACTGCGGGAGCCAGATAGAACGTGCGGCAACGCTCGGCTATCTCTGCCTGCGCCGGAATCCGAGTCACATCCAGGTTTTTCATAAAATTCCTCTCAGAATATCTTTGGCACTGGTGCACAAAAAGCCAGCCAGCAGGCGTAGGCATCGATCACCCATCCGCGATGGATGATCATAAAGCCATTTACTTGGCAACGGAATCATTGTGGAGCATAATGGTCAAGTATTCAGGAACAAGTATTAAAGTTCATTCGCAGAAAACGGCTTGACGGCCAAGGAGTCCATCATGAGCGACAACAGCACGCAGCAAGGCGTAGCGGGTCACGGTGCCTTTTTTCAGGACACGAATCTTTCGGCGAACGAGGCCGAAACGGCCACGGCCTGGGTGCGCAGCCACGTTGACCGGCGCACGGTGGACCTCGGCGAGCGGATGGACGACATCCGTGATCACATGTGGGAACTGGAGAAGGAAGGCGAGATCATCGTCCACCGCATCAACGATGACCACAAGCCCATTGAAGTAGATACGCTGTTTGGCTGGAAAAAACGTGTTCCTACCAACAAC
>Ga0172379_10003249_pt1 | contig 26377 bp, 26 predicted proteins | sample GrowelOW334metaG_FD_119756 | JGI IMG/M metagenome (GOLD analysis project Ga0172379, IMG submission 119756) | Groundwater microbial communities from an aquifer near a municipal landfill in Southern Ontario, Canada - Groundwater well OW334 metaG | ecosystem: Environmental > Aquatic > Deep...
CAACTTAAACGAAAATGATTTAATCATATCGTTTTAAAATATCTCCAATTAACGGATTTCTAACAACATCGTTTATTCCAAATTCAAAAGTTCCTATACCATTTATTCCGTATAATCTAGTTTTAGCGTCGTATAGTCCAGACTTGGTTCTATCTTTAAATTTATCCGACTGTTCAAGGTCTCCAGAAATAAAAAATTTGGAATTGTAACCTATACGAGTAACCAGTAGTTTAATCTGTGATGGTGTGGCGTTTTGTGCTTCCTCAAACACAAGTATTGTATTATCCACATTCCAACCCCTCATATAAGCTAACGCTGCAACCTCAATAAAACCGGCGTCTTTTAACTTTTCCCTTGGTTCTTTTCCTATAATTTTATTTAATAAATAATAGGAAGGATAAATATACGGGTCTAGTTTTTGGTCAACATCGCCCGGAAGACTACCTAATTTTTCTTCAGCTTCAACTGCTGGTCTAACGATAATTATTTTTTCGTACTTATTATCATCATCCCATAGTAAATCAATAGCTTTTTTCATTGCTATATACGATTTACCAACACCAGCTGGACCGATACATAAAGTTATTTGATTTTTGTCTAAAATGTCCCAATATTCATGTTGAGATTGGGTAAGGAATTTTTCTTTGGGTCTTTTAATGATTCTACGAATTTTTTCCTTATTCGTACCCTTCATTTCAAGGGTTTCAACAGCACTTTTCGATCTAGTCAAAATAATAAATTTTATAAGTTTATTGCTCTTATAAATATTCATTATTTAGTTGAATGATCAATTAAATTAGGAGTTTTAAAACTAAAGTCCGCTACTACCAAATCCTCCTCTGTTATTAGATTTCAAATCAAACACTTCTAATATATTTATTTTATTATCAAAAATCCATTTCAATTTTATATACCAAGGAGCGGTCATCATTGGTCTTATTTCAAATTGACAAATTCTATCACCTTCATTAATTAAGGTTTTTTCTAATGATATTGCCCCGAATTTCCATATATCATCATTTCCTGAATATCCATCAGAAACGGTATCAGGTCCATCGATAACTCCATAATGGTTACTTTGAATAATTTTATATTTATTAAATGTTCCCGATCTAGGAACTATATTTGCTTGGTAAAATTTTGGTAGTTTTATTGATACTCCTAATGATATTAATTTATATTCAAATTTATTTAAATTTACAGTTTCAGACGATTTTAAATCTATCCAATTTCCATGTTTTTCTATCTTACAATTTTTGTTATGATACTTGATTAAAATTTTCATTATTTTCTTTTTTAAATATGTCGGTGTTATTGAAAACTATTAACCCAATATAATTATTCTATGATGTTAAATTTAAGATATGGAATAACAAATAATTTTCCTATAAAATCACCTATTTTATATTTTTTATTACTTCTTATTAATATATTAGTGTTGTTTTGAATTAAAGTAATATTATTAGATAAAATTAAACCTAAATAACCTTTTGGAATTTCTAATGAAATTCCAATTTCATAAATCATATTTTCTAATTCATCCTCTTTAACATCAACAATTGTTAAATCCATTCCAGCATCACCATCTTTTGAATATGACGGGATAACTGCATTAGGATGTAGACGTTTTACCCTAACTAATAGGTCACTGGTTGAATTGAATTCTACTTCTTTGTATTCGGAGCTTAATCTACCTAAAATGTTGTTTAAATCGTTTAAAAATGACATATCTTCCGTTTCACCAGAAGATAAATCACTTTCTAATTGTTTCAATTTTTGGATATAACCCAAAATTTCATCTTTATCGAGCTGTTGCCCCATTTTTCTTATCGTTTACCCATTTATCAAGAGCTTTTACCCTTTCTTTTAAGTCGGCATCCATTGGACGTAAGCAGAGTTCCACGAACACATCGGTAACCTGATGTAGTTCCTTAACTGACACATGAATACCTTCGTTCTGAAGGTATTCAAATGCGATTTTTATTTGCGATTGACGCAAAATTTGTATATCCTTACTATAAAATTCCATTATTTTTTATAGTATTGTGGTGTTATTACAGGATCGATAATACATTCAATGTTCAATTCTTTGATTGACATTGTTTTACTACCTTGTGATGATTCACCCCTGTACTTTGCTACGATTAACGTAACTTCTTCTGTTGATTCTGCTTGAACAACATAATTCACTTTTTGAATCCTTGGATTACCTTCTCTGTCCAATGTTTCTGACTCATAACCTACTGTAACTAAATAATACATAATTTTCTATTTTAATTGTTAATTACTATTTTTTAATTGGTAATTATTGATTTTAAAAATTCTACTCTATCTTTACAAACATTTGGTAAAGAATATTTATCTTTTACTGTCTCATGTAATCGATTACCCAAATCTTCTATTAGATTTGGATTGTCAATTAATCTCTTCATATGTTGATCCCATTGTTTATGATTCTTTGATGGGGTGACTAAAAGTCCATTACCATTTTCAATAAAATTGCCCTGTTCAAATGCATTAACTAAAATATTACTATAAGGAATAACGCTACTTGCTATTACAGGTTTTTTATGAAACCCCGATTCAATGATTTTTAATTCTGATTTATTATTATTAAACAAAGTATCAACTAATGGTGCTAATGAAACATCAAAATAATTATAATTGGTTGCATATGTATTAATGTTCCTTGTCCATCTTCTAACATATGGTTTATCTAAATCATACGGAATATCTCTAAATTCCATAAGAAAATTTTTATAATCTTCATCAATTACTGAATAATTTTTAGTAAAAATTTTTTCATATTTATACCAAACAGTTTCTTCAGGTTTAATTGGTTTCTCAATACTTTTTTTAGTTATTTTATCATATTGATAAACTGTTCCTCTTGTATCGAATCCGCATAAAACAAATTGTACGTTATTTTGGTAATTAGTGATTATTTTACTAATACCATCTCTCATTAAATCAATGTCGTGTAAATGACTAGAACCGCCTAGCCATCCAAAACGTAACCTATCTGATTTTATTTTATTTGGTTTAAATTGTGGCTCATCAGGATTTATAGCATTTGGAAAAACTAAAACATTCTTAATTAGTAGTTTATTTTTAATAGATTGAGCAAAAAACGGCGTTGTGGTTGTTACATAATCAACCGATTGCATCAATTCTATTTTTTTCTTATTAATATCATTTTTAGTTATTTGATGATACATCGGATGTCTTGAATCTACAGTCCAATAATCGTCTGTGTCCATAATAACTTTAATACCTAGTTTTTGTAACCATTTGACTCGTTTAAGGTTATCTTCGTGTGATGTTTTATGAATAAAACTATGGAATACAACTACATCATAATTTTTAAAGAAAAAATCACTTGTTGGAACGTCAATCGTAACGGTAACATCAAAATCTTCACTATAATTACTTTTAATAAAAGTATAAGGATCAATCATCCTATATTTACCCACGCCATGTTCGTCTGATGGAATTGCTAAAACTCTAACTTTTGACATATTTAATGTTTCTATGTCAAATATATATAAAAAAAATGGAAAAAAAAAATAAATACTATTTTTTTGATTTAGTACTTTCAACTCCTGTAATCTTACCTTTAAAGATGGAATCCCCTACTTTTAATACTAAATTTTCATTTATTGATTGAGTCTTTTGTGCGGTTAAAAGTTGCGTCAATTTTTCATCCATAACTTTCCTGATCATATTTTCAATGATAGGGACTAAGGTTTTAATTAAATCGTTTGTTGAAACTTGCGATTCTACTTGTTGTTTTTGTGAATGTTCTCGAATTGGGATTTTAGTTAGGTGATTATCTTGTTCCATAAGTCTTTTTGCCCCTTTAATAATTTTCATATCAATACCATCACTTAAAGAAATGGGCTGAACTATAGGGTGTTCAATCATGGCTTTTTTAATTGCGTCAGGTAATTTTGAACTATTTATTTTTTCAACATTCAGACTAGGTTGACTAATGTTCATATTTTCCGATAGTTGTTCTGTTTCATCATAAACAGTAATTTGATCCAAATCAATGTCTTCGTTATCAATATAACGTGACATTTGTTCTTTTAAATGATTTGGTTTAACTTTACCACTTTCAACTTTAGTCATTACTTTTTTTGCTTGGACAAGTCTTTTCATTAAGTCAGTTTGTGATATTACACCATTACCAGTTTGTTCCATATTAAAATATTTTACGTAATTATAGTTTTTTTATCTTAAATATTAAAGATTTAATATGTTTTATTTGTTCTTGTAAAAATCTATTAGTATCATCTTCATCTTCAGGATGTACTTTAATGTCAGGATTTAAAGGTGGTTTTTCCTTTAATTTTGGTTCGGGAAGTTCTTCAGAATCCACTTCGGGCTCAAATTCGGGCTCAACCCCTGGATTAATTGGCTCCATTTGCGGAGTAAGTTCTGGTTCAACTTCAGGTTTAATTATGTCCGTTTCAGGCTCAGTTGGTTCCAACTCAGGTTTAGCGGTCTTATTGATTGGTTTTCTCCCCAATTTCGTATATACAGGCTGGTCATATTTGTTAATTCTTGATTTTCTACCAAAATCAACTGAAACGTAAGTTTTAGTAAATGACCTATCGTCGCCAGATTTATATCCAGGTTGAGGTTGATTAAATACATCATCAGTTAATTCAAGTCTATGTATTCTATTTAATAAGAATGTTCTCCAATTATGTTTCTCAAACCCAGTTTTTGTGACGGATGGTGGCTTTACGTATCCCTTTACAGCTAAATTACCTTTCTCGGTTACTCCAAGAGCAGTTGGTTCAACCAAAATTCTTCGGCCAGGTTTTACACTATCTTTTCTTGGTCTTGTAGGCCCATTATAATAAAAAGACAATTTTCGCCTATTCTTTATTGCATCAGTTATCACCTTTTGATAATCAAAAGATCTTTGTTCATCAAGTATTTGTTTTATTGTTTGAAACGTAATCATATTGTAAAATCAGGATATGTTTTTTTCTCGTTATAAGTGTTTTTAATAATATTTTCTGTTCTTGTTAATATATCTGTTTTTCCACCAACACTGCCTGTGTCGGACAATTGACCCTTACCAAACTCATCGCCATTTGATATTGCATTTGAATGAAGATAAGAATATCCATTTTCAGAGTTATAAATGTTTTTAACAATATTTTCTGTTCTTGTTAATATATCCGTTTTTCCGCCAATACTACCTGAATCAGTTAACCGCCCTTTACCTTTTTCATCACCATCTGATATTGCGTTTGGATTAGACACACCATATCCATTTTCAGAGTTATAAATGTTTTTAACAATATTTTCTGTTCTTGTTAATATATCTGTTTTTCCACCAATACTACCTGAATCAGTTAACTGCCCTTTACCTTTTTCATCACCATCTGACATTGCGTTTGGATTAAGAGAACTATATTCATTATTTGAATTATAAGGATTTTTAAGTAAATTATCTTTTCTTGTTTGAATGTCAGTTAATGAGCCGACTAAATTGGATTCTTCAAATTGCCCTTTACCTTTTTCATCACCATCTGATATTGCATTCTTATGTAACGACCCATATTCACCCTTATAGGTGTAAGCATTTTTAGATATTTGTTCTACTCTTTGTTTATCCGCTATTTGTTCTAATTGTGTTGTCATATTATAACATTAATTTTTTTATTTTTTCAACTTCCTCAAATAATTTTAAATCTATTATTGGTGAAATTGATGTTTTATATGAATTACTTTTAACTAAATTAGTGGGGATTTTAAAACTTAAATCACTTTTAGAGTGTTTTTTAAGGTAAGAGTTTTTTCTTTCCCCAGTCATACTACTAATTTCATCAGCTCTTCTCCTTCCTTCTTTTCTATTTTTAACTAAATCACGTTCACCTTGAAGAAATTGATTAGCCCAAGTTTCCATTAATTTACCTCCACACAATTCATACTTTAATTTATCTTTAATCTTATCCATTTTATCAATTTCATGTATGATTTTTTTAAGTTGTTTATATGTAACAGTTTTATTGGTTGTTAAATTTTTTGCACGCTCAACGCCATAAAAGTATTGTCCGTTCAAATTTGATAAAGCATGGTTAATTTGCCTTAATATATCAATTGGTACTTCAAATACCCTATCTTTTAGCTCTTTATTCATTATCTTTCAATAATTTTATTAAATCTTTAAGACTAATTTGATTTGAATTAATACTGTTTTTTAATGATTTAATTTGTTTTAAAATAATCGGATTTATTTCAGTTATTTCACCTTCTTTTGTAACAATATCGTCATCTAAATTTTTTTTAGCAAGAACACTTTCAATATAATCACTCATAAATTTTTTAGGATTTTCTACTAACCTAACTTTATCTCCAGGTAATTCAGGATCATATCCCATAGCGGCTAACCGTTCTTTAGTTTCTGGCTCATCCATATCTAATTCTTTTTCAAAATATTCTTCAGCATCTTCCTTACTTGCATCTTGACCTAAAGTGGCATCAAAACCTAAAGTTTTACTCATATCAGACTCGCCCCAATATCTTGTGTAACCTTGAACTCCTTGTGTACCATATGCGCCCATCATATTAGCACCAGTTTTAACCACTTGGTCGGTTGTTCTTTTTTGTGTAATACCTTTTGTTGTTGAGCCGATAGGGATTTTACTTCTTGATATGTTTCCTAGTTCATCGATAACTTCATCTATATCACCTTCAGTTTTACTAAATTCATGATAAGGTAAACTTTTTACCTTTTCCCATTTATTATCATCTTGATTAAAGATATAATAAATTTTCTTTTCGTTACCTTCTTGATCATATCTACTTATTTGTAGGGCTTCCGCGTGTTTTTCGTGAGACATCCTGTTTGCAAATTCTTGAACTTCAATAAATGAATCTAAATTTTCTTTTATCCTTTTGCTTACATCGATAAAGGCAATTACAGTATAATTATATTGTTCAAATTCTGTATCAGTTTTGTTGATAACTTTATAATCTTCACCGACTTCATTAGGTATTTTTTTAAAGTTTGTCTTATTGGTAAATTCTCTTGCCCATTCGCCCCATTTTTGTCTTTCTTTCTTAGGAACAGACATATCGCTAGCCTTCGCATAGAAAAATCTTTGTTGTTTTTTAGACTTGAAAGCCTCGGTTATAATATCTTTTAAAAAATCGGTCATAATTAGTTTTTTATATAAATATCAAATCATTGTAAAGATATTTATAATTAATATGAATACACAAAATATTTTAAAGTATTTCGGGTCAAAATTGGACGTTAAACTAGATGACTCTGAATATTATGACTATGAATTAGGTACTATACAAAATGATTTTGATTCAGATGTCATAGATTTTAGTACGCCAATCATATACACAAGTTTAACTATTGATTCAACTTGTTTAAATCAACCATTGGATAATATAAAACCTTGGAATATTGAAATAAATGTTCCATACACAGGAAATACATGTGACTTTACAGTTAGAAGACGAACAGAAAAGGGTTGGACTTTAGATTTTGTATTTAGCAAAGTAAATAAAGATTGGTCTGAAGGAGGAACTTTCTATTATTGGGGAATTGTTGATGAATTAAATCCTTTATACTTTGTTGATAATAATTTATCATTCTCATTTACTTCTGACGGAAAAATTAAATGGGAGTCTTATCATTATTCTGGTTATTGTGATTCTGGATATACTGAATCATATTATACGGCATCAGGAGAAACACCAACTTTATGCACTAATGGGACATCTTCCGATTTTAATATTACCATAACTTTTGAACGTTACAAAGAATTTCATAATTGTGATTTAGAAAATTCTGGAGGAGTAAATGATTATATTACAGGATGGACAGTAACAAACGGATTAAATGTAATTAGCGGTGCAACAGAACAAATTAGTGGAATGACGGAAACTGTGAGTCAATTATGGAAAAAAGGACAAAATAGTCGATTAGGTATTCTTAAAATTTACTTAAATGGTAATCCAATATATAAAATTAATAATTGGGAAGAAATAATTCCTTCAGAAAGGAATTCTATTAATGGAATTTATCAAATATGGGGTGGGGGGACTGATGGATACGAAACATCATATCTAAACAACACATCTTTTGATATGAAACGTATTAAATACTTTGAAGAGCCACTAAATTTTGTACATATTAAACATCATTATTTAAGCGAAATTAAACCAAATTATAATGTTGTTGAGTGTCAATCAATTTGTAATGATAATATTTAATATTTATTATAATGTAATCAAAAATAATTACAGAATGCTAAACTAATGGAATTTGTATTAATACTACAACAAAATGGAATTTTTTATAAGACAAACATCAACTGAACCTAAATTAAAACTAAAATTAATTGATGATGGAAAGAATGATAGGTCATCGTTTAATGATTTATTGGAAACCGCTTCAATAACATTTGAAATGTTTGATGTTAAAACAGGGTACGCTCAGATTCTTAATTCATCTTGTTATATAACAACGAGGATAAAAAAATATAATTTTACGACGGATGAATATTATATTATTTATCAATTTACCGAATCTGATACTTTGATTAAAGGTAGATTTGAAGGAATTATTACAATTCAATTCGTTGATACAAATTCAACCCCCACAACAAAATTAATTGTACCGATAAGAGAAAAGTTATATATTAATATTATTTAAGATGATTGCCATCTGAAAATTTTAATACCAACGGCATATTTTGAAATTGAAAATCTGACATCCATAAAAGGGAGCCCTAAAACTATTTGACCATCAAAATAAATTGATAGTCCTATTTGCCATTTTGCATAAATTGAAAATCTATATTCACCCATTTTAATTGATTTAGATTCCAGCAAGGTCATATCTTCCATTATCACCGTGAATAATAAGATAATAATTATCAAACCACTCGATTGTGTTTTCTAAAGCGATAAAAGTTCTGTTGCTGCTATGCCAAACACGGTAATAATTTGTATCAAAACTTATTGATAATAAATCACGGTCTTTTATATGTGGCTCAATATAATACCCATCTTTTTCAATCCATCCTTTTTTTATTAAGTATTCAGGTGTTAATTGATTCCCGTATTTAACAATGTTAATGGCAATAACTTTTATAGCCAATTTGTATAACCAATTAAAAATTTTCTTTTTCATTTAAACTTATATTTATAAACAAAGATACGTATTTATTTTTATTTTTCAAAGTTTTTACATATATTTTAAATTGAAGTCGAACTATGGTATGTAAATGACCATAAGCTAATACGTCAAAAATTAATTTAATATATGGAACAAATTATTTCACAAGAAGTTATAGAAAATTTCTTAAATGGAGCCGATCCGGAAAAATACATCGTCGGGCTCGAGTATGATTATCCAAGTAATCGAATCTACAAAATTATCCAAGACCCCGTTCGTGGTAAAGTAATCAAAGAAGACAAATTAACATCCTTTTTATGGGTAGGTGATTTAAGTGACCTTAATTTTTATGGGGGTAACAAGTTACTACAAAAAAAGAAAATGGGTGAATATGGAATCATTATCGAAAAACTACAAACATATGGTGATGAACGTCTTGAAAATGGAATGAAGTTTTTGGTTAAAAGTTTAAAAAGTTATACAAGTTTAATTAGTTTTTTCAAAACTGGTGGTATCGATCCTTGGGGTGAAAAATACAAATCAAAATTTATTGTTCTTTCCCCTGTTGAACAATATATGATTCAAAAAAAGAAAAGATTATTCAAAGGTATTGATGAATATGACGAAGTACATCGTTTAGTATTTGACATCGAAACAACAGGATTAAATCCTGCTGTTGATAAAATTATACTTATTGGAATTAAAGATAATCGGGGATTTAAGAAGACGATTTCAGCTTTCGGGGAAAATGGTGAAAAAGATTGTATTATTGAATTCTTCAACATCATTAGGGAATTAAAACCTACAATTATTGGTGGTTATAATTCCGCTTTTTTTGATTTTCCGTTTATTGTAAAACGTAGTCAAGTAAATAATGTTGATTTAAGTAGTTTAACCCAAATTTTTACACATCAAGGTATAAAAGAAAAAGAAGGTGTGTTAAAGTTAGCAAATGAAATTGAACCATATAATCAATATATTATATGGGGGTTTAATATTATTGATATATCACACGCAGTACGTAGAGCCCAAGCTATTAACTCTGAAATTAAATCTTGGGGGTTGAAATATGTTACAAAATATCTTGAAAAGGAAAAACCTAACCGTGTATACATTGATGGTAAACAAATTGGTAAAATATATCTTACAAATGAACTTTTTTATGTAAATCCTAAAAGTGGTGGTTATAAAAAACTTGGTGATCCTGGTACGAGTGATTTAATAACAAAATATCCAGGTAAATTTGAAATATGGAGCGGTCAAAAAATTGTTGAACAATATTTGGATGATGACTTAACTGAAACTATGGTTGTAGACGACTCTTTCAGTCAATCAACTTTCTTACTTTCTAAATTAGTTCCGACCACATATGAACGAGTTGCAACTATGGGTACTGCAACCTTATGGAAACTTATTATGTTAGCTTGGTCATATGAAAATAATTTGGCTATTCCAAAAAGAAGCGAAAAGAGAAAATTTACTGGGGGACTTTCACGTTTATTGAATGTGGGTTATGCTGAGAATATTGTTAAGTTTGACTACTCTTCATTATATCCTTCAATTCAATTGGTTTACGATGTTTTTCCCACATGTGATGTTATGGGTGTACAAAAGTCTTTGTTAAAATATTTCAGAGACACTCGTATTCACTATAAAGATTTAACGGGTAAGTATAAAGATTCAAATCCTGAATTATCAGAAGCTTACGATAGGAAGCAATTACCATTAAAAATATTTATTAATGCGTATTTTGGTTCATTGTCTGCGCCACATGTATTTCCTTGGGGGGATATGGATAAAGGTGAAGAAATTACATGTATTGGAAGACAATCTTTACGAATGATGATTATGTTCTTTATTAAAAGAGGATATAAACCTTTGGTTATGGATAGTGTTGAATATGACACACCTATATATTTAAAAGATGTTAATGAAAATTTATTAATTTTATCTATCTGTGACTTATTTGATGAAAATTCAGATGATAAAAGTCCAGATGGGTTAAGAGATTTCTCCGAAAAGGAATATCAAATTTTAACAAAAAATGGTTGGAGAAATATTAATTATGTTTATAAACATGAAACAAATAAACCTATCCATAAGCTAGTTACTAAGGATAGGCTAGTTTGTTGTACTTCCGATCATTCTGTTTTTAAAAATAATGTGCAAATAAAACCCACTAATTTAAAACGTGGAGATAAAATAGATATAATTGATATTCCTATTTTAAAATCTTTAGATAATATTACTTTGAATCAAGCTAAATTAATTGGTTTTTTTATTGGTGACGGGTCGTCTTATTATAAAAAGAAACCTTATAAGTATATTAGTAAAAAAACTGGATTAAAAATATATCAAGTACTATCAGGTAATTTTGATCTAAATAATAGTAGAATTGAAATACTTGAAGAATTTAAGAATATTTTGATTAATGAATATGGAGTTGATAGTAAAATAAATAATACCGTGAAAAGTTCAGGTGTATATAAACTACAAACTTCTAATGCGGAAATTTGTAAATGGTTTTCTAAAAATTGTTATACGTCATATCGTCAAAAAATGATACCATATGAAATTTTAAATGGTACACCTGAAATTATGAGATCGTTTATGGATGGGTTTTATTTAGCTGATGGGTGGGGTGATAGTTTTGATCAACCAATCGACATAAATCAAAAATCAAAAGTTTGTGTTGCCGGATTAGTACATATTTTAAAAATATTAAATATTGATTATAAAATTTCAATAAGGAAAGATAAACCAAGTATACAATCATTAATATTAGGAAGTTTTAATAAAAAAGGAAAATATTATTCTATAAATAATCAAAAAAGTAAACGTAAAAATAACGAAATTTGGTTTAATGAAATTTATGAAAATAAACAACAATATGTATATGACATATCCACACAAGACGGCACATTCGTTGGTGGAATAGGAGGTATTTTACTAAAAAATACTGATGGTGTAAACTTTTCGGCGCCAGAAGACGCAAATGAACGTAGATATGTTGGTAAAGGATTAAATGGCCTTGTTACAAAAGATAAAGAATATGAAGGTGTTGCTGCCGATGTTGCAGAATTTAATGACATTTTTATGAGAAATGAAATGGGTTTGGATATCGACTACTTTGCCCCATCTTGTGTAAATGTTTCAAGAAAGAATTATATTATCAAATTGATTAAAAAAGGTAAAGAAAAAATCAAATTAACAGGTAATACTATTAAATCTAAGAAATTATCTCAATATGTTGTCGATTTCCTTGACATTGGATTTGTTCATCTATTGAACGGTGACGGTTTATCGTTTGTCAATCTGTATTATGAACATCTTTCTAAAGTCTACAACAAAGAAATACCATTAGCTAAAATAGCAAATAAAGCTCGTGTAAAACAAAGTGTTGAAGACTATAAGAAACATATCACGAAAACAACTAAGTCGGGTTCACTTATGTCAAGACAGGCACATATGGAACTTATTATTAAAAATGATTATCCAGCAGGATTAGGTGATACGATTTATTATATCAATAATGGTGATAAAAAATCTCATGGCGATGTTCAAAAAGTAGCAAAAACAGGTGAATTAAAAATTAATTGTTACATGATTTCAGAACAGGAACTTACACAAAATCCTGACATGACAGGAAATTATAATGTTGCAAAATATGTATCAAATTTTAATAAAAAAGTGGAGCCATTATTAGTTGTATTTCATCCTGAAATTAGAAACGATATTTTAATAGAAGACCCAAAGGATATAAAATTCTTTACTAAAAAACAATGTGAATTAGTAAGCGGATTTCCATTAAAAGAAAATGGACAAGATAACATTAATGAAGTTATGACATTATCCGATAGTGAGGTTATTTTTTGGAATAAAGTTGACAAAGACCCATATTTAATGTATTTGGATGATACATTAAAATACGCTGACCAATATTGGGTTGAATTAAATAGAAAAGTATTGGAGGATCATAAAGGTATAAAAAACGATGAAGATGAAATTATTGAATCAACTGGTGAAGATATTGCTGTTGAAACCATTATGGATAAAGATTAAACAAGAAAACCCGTCTAATAAACGGGTTTTATGGATATATTTTTTCCACCATTTGCATAATCATCATTAATGCGTCGCCACTATCTATATCTCCTCTATTAGTCATCTTACTAATATTATTAATAGTTTCTAAAGTTTCAGGATGATTTTTAACTAACAATTTAATAATATCGTAGATTACTTCATTATCAGTCATATCACCACTATCATATAAATTATAAAGTTCCTTAATTTTATTTCCAATATCACTTTTATCATTAAAGGATTCTAAATGATGTAGTTCATTAACAATATTCATCATCTTCAAAGTTTTTTTTTCTAACGGTATAGATTTTAATTGACTTTCTTCGTTAATAGTTGTTTTCATTAAACGTTTCAATTGTGACTCGGTAATTTTAATTGATTTTCTCATTTTATATGTTTTTATATAAATACCTTAAATTACATTAAAAGGCGATTGAAACGGTCTCATTTTTAGAGCCCTATTTAAATTTTCAGCTTCACCAGCTTTTCTTTCTAATATTTTATCAGGTCTTAATCTTTCTAATCGTTGCATTAGTTCTTCAACTAATTTAAATTTTTCATCTTTACCTTCAGTTAGTAATGAAGAATAATCCATTTTAACTGTACTATCCGGAACTTGTAATTCACCCGAAAATTTACCCCAAATTCTACCTAATGCCTCTTTATTATAACCAATAAAGTATTTTCTTATCCAATTTTGTGCGGGTTTATTTAATTTAGACCACGTTAATTCTTCAATTTCAACGTCCGACGGTAATTTCACTACGTCTTTATTATCATTAAGACAACTATCCCTATCGGTTGTTTCATAATACCAATACCAAATTTGATAGTTACGCTTAAAATCGGAAAAACTGAATCTTCCGCCAGGAACATTCATTAAATGAACAATTTTAGTGCCGTTTGGACCTGCGGTAATCCTATAAGTTAAATCACCACCAATCAATCTATTTTTAATACTTCTATCTTGCATCCTCGCTATAAGGTCATATGCTGGCATCATAAAATATGACCCAGACATACCAACTTGGGCGAATCCACCGACTCCACCGAATCCGCCACCACCAAGCCCACCGAATCCGCCAAGAAATGGGTCAACAAGGGAATCTTGCATTTCAGCCCTATTAAACCACAATAATTCATTAATCTCACGGCCAGCCGGAATTTCATACATTTGTTGATCTTTTACCAACGTAATGAAGTCTTTTTTTAACTCCCACTTACCACCAGCTTGTAATCCAACAATTTTAGAATAAGAATTAGTATATTGTGTTTCATAATCTAAACTTCTAGTGATAAAGGCGTTTGATAATGATTGAGTATCAATATCAAGTCCAGCTAGAGCCGACCATTGTGATTCAATTAACCAATCATTTACATATTGTTCGTATTCTGCAATAGATAGCTCAATAAAACTATCCATTTGTTCTTCAGTTAACTCTACCCCACGAACAGGTAATCCTAAAAGGTGTAAAACTTGGGTATATAATTTATCTTTTTCAGGTTTTGATATAACAGTTGTCGCCATATTTTGTTTTTTAAATAAATATCTTTATATTTTTATTAATTAATAATATAAAAACATTATATGAACCAGAAACTATTTGAATTGTTTAATTTTTGTGGGGATAATAACATTGACTTCATTTATGAAACGGGTGAAAATGGCCTAAACCAAATCACCCATTCCTTCAATGGAAAAAAAAAAGAAATCTTGATTAAAATTTGTAATCTAGAAGACGAAAAATTAGATAATATGATTGAAGAAAAAATTAAAGAGTTTAAATCTTTAATTATTTCCCAAATTTAAAACTAATTTGTTCTAATAATTCTTTTGCAAAGGATTCTGAATATTCACCGTCACCCATTACTTGTTCAATATTATTTTTCTTCCTTTGGATAATATTGTAGATATTGATTTCAATCGTGTCTTCAAATATTGGATAATAAACATTTACAACATTTTTTTGCCCAATTCTATTACAATTATGTACATTATAGTTACCCACAACAAACGAATTATCGTCTTCAATAGTTAAATCATAGACAATATCGTCCCCATGTTTAGGTCTTTTCATTAAAAGACTTATAATAGGGTAAATTATGTAGTTATCTTTTTTTATTATCCTTGTATTTTTATTATCAATTGTATATTCTATAATAAATTGTGTTTTATGTTTAATATTATCAAACTCTTTAATATTTAATATAACACCTCTATTCAAATTAACATTATATCTTACCAATTGAGATCCTAGTATTGGCGATGTGGTTACACATTGTTGTGTATTTTTTCGATGGTATCCGTCACCATGATAAAACCCATCTAATAAACAATTTAATTGTTCATTATTTAGATCATCAACCCAATCAGGAAATTTTTTATTTTCACAACTATCTCCAAACCAATTAATGAAATTTTTTACTAAATTTTTTGAATATATAGTAGATGTTTTTATACCTTTTTTATCAATATATTCCGAATGATTTTCAATATTAAAGGACTTTTTTATTATATCAATAATAAATTTAGATGCGTCATACATTTTTTCATTATTTATTTTTTGACACACATTAACTGAACTTGATTTATTAGAGTTTTTATCATTATCATATGACCATCCTTCCGCAACATAAAAACCAAAAGCATATAATAAATCGTTAGTTAATTCAATATTAGTGGGTAAATTAATTACTCTACCGTTTTTTTCATAAACATCGTAATTATTTTTAAAAGATTCAGGTATGTAGTTTTTAACTAATAAATTATTTTTTCTTTCGGATGGTTGATTATTAATTTTAAATGTTAAACAATGATTTGTAATATCAATTTTTGATGATTCAATAAATTCAAAGTTATTATTTTTTTTATTATAAACGTGTACCTTATGATCATTTGTAACATCTAAAGTATTATAATTCCCGAAGCTTTTTATTGACACTTTAAATTTATTTCTTTCAGAGTGATTATGAGTCTTTAATACTTTTTTAAAGTTTCCTAAATGAGTATAAACAAAATCATTTTCGTTTATGTTTTGTATTTTTTTATATCCATTCAATGTTAAAACATATTGATCTTTAAAAATACATCTATCTTCCGCTTGTGAGTGATGTGAAGGAACAAATGACAAGTCATTCATAATAACACCTTCAGCCGCAGTTAAAGTAAGTCCAACACCTGCAGCAATAATGTTACCTATGAACACTTTAACTTTTGGGTCAGTTTGAAATCTATCAACCGCTTCTTGTCTTTTAAGTTTAGGGGTTGTGCCATTTACAACTACACAATGTTTTGAATATTTTTCTTTAATCATTTCCAATGTATCGGTGAAATTAGTAAAAACAATAACCTTTTTATCAAGTTCAAGAAACTTATCGATTAATTCACATGTATAAGGTACTTTTTCCCTTGCTATAATTTTTCGAGCACCCATTAACCTACTTAAAGTGATTGATATAGATTCTTTTTTTCTATCATCTTTATCAATTTTAACGAATTCTTCCATTTCGTGTTGATATAGCATGTTATCAAGTTCCAAAAATTGTGGCGTAATAATTTTTTCTGGTAAATCAAGTACATCAGTTTTTAAACGTCTTAAAACAAGATGTCGTGTTCTTTCTCTCAATTCATCCAAATTTGCTGCACCATCGGTCTTCCAAATTTTTCTACCGTTAGCCTTAAATTGAAATCCCTTACAATATCTTTTAACATAACCTTGCCAATTCAAAGTTAGGGGTGATCTAACGATTTTAAGAAGGTTATAGTAATTAATGGGCCTAGATGTCATTGGCGTTCCTGTTAACAACCAAACCTTCGGAATAGTGTCAAGAATGTCATTCATTAATTGAGTACGTTGAGCCCCGATATTATTTATCATATGTGCTTCGTCCACTATTGCTATATCGAAATTTTCCTTTAAAATTAAACTATTTTGTATACCTGTTTTTTCATCTTTAAGAGAATGATAGTTTTTAATAATATCGTAATTTATAATATAAAAATCAAAAGTAGAACCCCATTTTCCACCTTCAACAATTAATGTACGTCTATTTGTGTATATTTCAATTTCACGTTTCCAATTTATTTTAAGCGAAGCAGGACAAACAATAAGAACTTTTTTTACATTACTTTCTATTGCGGCAATAATAGATGATGTTGTATTATGCGTAACTATACCATGCTCGGCAACATATAGTTTATCGGGTGAATCAACAGAAATACAAACAGTATCTTCGTTTCCACATCTTTCAATGTTCTTAATATAACGACCTATTGGATATTTTTGTGGCGGGTTATATAAATCTAATTTTCTTTTTAATCTAAATGGAATCATTTCATTAGGTAATTTTATATTTAATTGATAAGTTCTTTTACCTTCAAGTTTTACTCCTTTATATGTATATTTTGGTATTTTACTTGATTTTCGTGCAATTCCGCCTAATGAATGTACAATTTCCATAACATCGTCACAAAGTTTTTCAGAAACGGTAGAATAAAAAGTTCCGTTAAATTTATTTGTTTTTGATTTCATGCAATAACCGTCAGTGTCCATTAATCCTTGTAATATAGATAACCTATCTTCAATGGATGAATATTTATAAATTTCAGGAATAAATTTTGTATTTGAACGTGTATGTTCAATTCCTAATTCAAATAATGAATTTTCTACATTAATATAACCATTTTTTACATTATGTTGTGGTTTATTTTCTTTTATTTTAAAAAGATTAAACATTTCATCAAAATCATCTTTATGTACTCCAAATCTAATATTTTTACCATTAAAATAACCATCCCCTAATGCTAATCCTAATAAATAAGGATTAATAGGTAATAAATCATTATTATCAAAATGTATGGGTTTAACAATAGGTATTTGCCATTTATTATTTCCATTTGACGATTTATAATATGTTTCAATTTCATATATCCTTTCTTCGTTATATCCATTTCCTTTTATTTTAATTTTTCCGCCTTCATACATTTGTTTTGTTGATAGAACTAAAGATTTTTTTAATCTTTCATTTTTTCTATTTAAGGAGTGGTTCGGTGACATAACTAACCACAAATGATTTTCGTCTGTTATAATTGATACACCATCATTAAAGGTTATTTTATATGTGTCTCTTAATCCCTGTGGAAACACCCCAATTACGTTATAACTTAACCCGTCAGACCCAATAACTTTATTTCCTATTTTTATATCGCCAATTTTAATCATACCTTTAGGCGTATATACTAACGTATTGATAGTCATCCCTTTCCCGACACCCATATCATCTGCTAAAATAAATCTATCATTCGGAATAAGTTTTTCAATTGCTGTTTTTTGGTGACTCATTACAGGTCTACCAGGTTTATTGTATTTAGAATAATCAATTTCGTATTTAATTTTCTTTTCTTCCAAAACTATAACACCTTTTGGTAACCAAAAGGCATACATATTTTCTTTTTCGGTTACTTTACCCCAAATATGGTAAGCTTTATCGGTTTCGCATAACAATTTTTCACACCAAATTTTTTCAGGTGGTAAAACCAATCTTTTTTCTTCCATTATCTTTTCAGCAAAGGTTGGAAATATCTTTAGATATTTGCGTGCAACTTTAGGAATAACATCTTTATAATCAAGCACGTATTTTGCTTGTGGTCTTGTAAGTTTGAAATTTTTAACAGCAACAAACTTTTGTTTCCATTCCAATAATTGATTGTTAGCTCCTTCGTATGTTGATAGAATTTCTCTAGCCTGTATTTCAAGTATCATTTTCATTATTAATTAATTATAATATAACGAAACAGAAGGACTTTTTAAAGTATTTATTATAATATGTATCATTATAAATATGGAAAACAAACTACCTATATCGAGATTATCAAAATTTTTTAGTCAGACAGATTTTGATTTAAATGTAAGTTTAGGAATTGAATATCTTCATGGAGATTTAAATATGAAATTAGTTATTTATCAAGTCGATAGAGAAAAAACGGATGTTGATGACGTTTATGCTGAAACTGGTAAAGACGATATAAAATTTTTACCACCAGTCGAATTTAATGCAATAGTAAGGATTGAAGAACCAAAGAATTCAACATATCAATCGGGTGTTGTAAGATATAATGAACCAGGAAATTTAATTTTCTCTGTATATATTAATCATTTAAATGAATTAAATATTGATATTAGATATGGCGATTATATTGGGTATGTTGAGTCTGAAAGTAGATTAAGATATTATACCGTCGTAAATGATGGAAAAGTAACATCAGACAATAAACATAATATGTTTGGTTATAAACCACATTATAGAACAATAATTTGTTCACCAGCTCAAGAAACTGAATTTAGGGGGGTTTAATATGAAAATTGCATTAAACGAAAAACAAATAATTTATGTGTTACAAGAAGCTTTAGAGCTTTCAAAAGCAAGGGAATATGCAAATATTCAACGAAGTCCTGAAGTAACCCAAAAAATTAATAATATATTCGAACTATTAAGATTAAAGTATCCAAATAGTAGAACATCAAAAAGAGGTGACAGATTATATATTCCATTTGGTTCTCAGTTGAAGGATGAAATTATTGATGCTCTTTCAGAAAATGATTTTGATATTAAAGATTATGATAATGGAATTGCAATTAATCGAAGGAATGGTCAGGAAGTAAAATTAGGAAAGGCTTTGACAAGAATAAAACGTGAAGATTTATTAACAAATTATAACACGGATAAAAGTAGAGGTGCGGTTAGTAATCCTTCAGGATATATGGTTTTTTCGAAACATCAATATGATATTGCAGGGATGTCAACGGGAAGAAATTGGACAAGTTGTATGAATCTTGATACAGGATCAAATAAAAGATATGTAAGTTGTGATATTACTGAAGGTTCTTTTGTTGTTTATTTAGTTGACTCTAACGATTTAAATATAAAAAATCCAAAAGGTAGGATAGCAATTAAACCATTCATCAATCAAATGGATAAAAATGACATTATTTTCTTTCCTGAAAGTAGAATATACGGCTCAGTACCTAGTGAATTTAAAGATGAAATTGACGGTTTCTTTAATGAACTTAATATGGAAACAAAGGGTGTTGTTTACAACAAAAATGAAAAACTGTATAACGACTCGGCAAGTCAAAACTATACCAATATAAAAAAAATTAAAACCATTCAAGATGTTGAAAATATTATACATAATGTTGATGATAGAACTAAAAAAGACATGGCTCTTGAAAGTAAAATAGTTTTAGATTATGTCATGACAAGTCCTCGAATAAATCATTATGTTAAAGAAAGTGTCGTTGATTCTTCAAGATTTGATGACGTTTCACAATATCTTACATCTGAATACTTACTTGGGTTTGGTTCATCGGGTGGACTTGATAATTTACTTGAAAGATTTCCACAACTTAAAGAAATTGTATCTGAAAATTCAAAATCTTTTCAAAAGAAATTTCCTTCAGTATTATTAAAACATTTTCCTGATTTTATAAATAAAATGTCAAGTAGGGATATTGAAAAATTAACCCCACTACATCTTTTTGATATTTTTGATTATAATCCTGAATTTTATCCATTTTTTTATGAAAAATATAGAAAGATGATTATTTCAGCAACCGCAAACTCAAAAAGATTATATTATTTCTTACAGGAACATCCTAAATTTTTAATTAAATCATGGCCAATTTTTAAAAATTCATTATTGGAGGCTAGCGATTATGATCAAAATAGATTTATTTATAAAACATTGTTATTGATGCCTGGGTTATTTAATTTTTACCTGTATAATGAAAAACCATTATTGGATAAATTTTTTAGTGAACCGACAACAACTAACGATATTGCTTATAGAAATAATAAACTGTTCTATTTGGTTTATAAAAATTATCCAAAGTTTGTTGATGATTTAGTGGAAGATGAATTCTTGAAGATGATTGGATTAAACGAATCTTTAATACCATTTTTCGTTAAATTTTATAAAGAAAAATTCATTACATTAGATAAACATGAGTTATATAGATTTTTATTTTATCATGAGAAATCAATTCCTGTTCTTGTTAGAAATGTGCCTGAAATTATAAGGAATATGGGTGACTATCTTATTGGGAATTTAATGAATTATCATTCAGAATATGCCGAAGAATTACGAAAAGTTTTATAATAACTAATATTTAAATGAAATGAGTACACCTAAAAGAAAGAATAATATTAACGTCTATAACAATGTTACCGAACTTGGTAAAGATGTTACTGATAACAGGCAATCGTTATTAGATAGAATTACTAAATCGGATTCTTATCTTCCTGACGCAATTTATCATGACGATCTTGATATGGGTATGCTTAATTTTGTAAAAGAAAATTTTATTATAACAACAGATGGAGAACAAATTCCAATTATACCAAAAATTTTAACTTTACAAAGATGGGGTGAATTTACAAATAATTGGCAGTTTTCAGATGATGATGGGAATGTAAAATTACCATTTATTGCCGTTGTTAGAAAACCAGAAGTTCAACCTGGTACAAACCCAGTAACACAAAGAACTATTCCAGATAGAATATCATTTTATTATGCTTCAGTTCCAACATGGAACGGAACTAAAATAGGCGCAGATATTTATAAAATTCCACAACCCGTAGCGGTTGATATATCGTTCGATGTTACAATAGTCTGTACAAAATTTAGGGATTTAAATAAGTTTAATAAAAAGGTTTTACAAAAATTCTCATCAAGACAAGCTTATACATCAATTAAAGGACATTATATTCCTGTTATTTTAGAATCTATTACTGATAGTTCACCGATGGAGACATTGGAAGGACGTAGATTTTATATTCAAACTTATAAAATTTTACTCTTATGATATATAATTGATAGTGATGAATTTGAAGTTAAACCAGCAATTGATAGATCAATTTTAATGACTGAGTTTATATCTATTAATAATTTTATAAAAAAATCAATTGATAAATCAATTGAAATTAGATTTGTTACATTTAATGGTGATGGAGAAAAAATTTACTTCAGTGTAGGTGAAAAAATTGTCCAACTATTTTATGTTGAAATTAATGGAATATTACAACAAAGAAATGTTGATTACTTCTTTATTGACGGAACATCTAGAATAACTTTTCTAACCCCTCCGACGCCAAATAGTTCAATTACAGTAGTCTATTATAAAGGAAGAACTATGAACGAACAATTAATTGATGTTTATGGTAATCTTTTAGTGGTAAAAACAGAATTTCAACCGTCTATTGAAGGAGTTTTAACTTATTTTACCGAATTTAACTATACCGATATAATTTTTGTTACTATAAATGGTCTCATTCAAGAAGAAAATGTTGGGTATACAATTTCAGGAGTAAATGAAATAACATTTTTATCATCATTATATGTTAATTCAGTTGTAGGTATTTCTTATATTTTTTAATCCCCATATATATCTTTAGATTTTTCTTTAGCCTTACAATAGGCGTCAATCCATTTCTCTAAAACCTTATAGATTTTAAACCCATTTTCGTCACAATGTTTTTTAAGAAGATTGTGATGTTTATCACTTATTTTCACGTTTTTATATTTTATTTTCATTTTAAAGATAATTAAAGATACTTTTATATAAATATCTATCTTTTATCTTAATGGCTATCAAATCTTTGATAAAAATAAAGATATTTATAAGAATAATAAAATAAAAATAAAAAATATTACATGGCTGATTCAAATAGAGTATTCGTTTCTCCAGGAGTTTATACTTCAGAGAAAGATTTAACATTCGTGGCACAAAGTGTCGGAGTAACTACATTGGGATTAGTAGGTGAAACATTAAAGGGTCCAGCATTTGAACCAATTTTAATTCCAAATTATGATGAATTCAGACGTTATTTTGGAAACACTTCACCGGCTAAAGATGGAAATGGTAATCCTAAATATGAATTACCATACGTTGCTAAATCATATTTACAAGAATCTAATCAACTTTTTGTCACAAGAATTCTTGGTTTAACAGGTTATTTACCATATAAAACTTATGGTATTAAAACATTAGGAGGCGTTATAGTCAATGAAAATAATTATACTGTTGATAGTGCTGTTGCTCTTATTCCTACTGTAACAGGTATTACAGGAAGTACATTATATGAAGAATTATCAGATAAAACATCTATTGATGGAACTTCAATTACTGATTATATAGTATCTAATTTTAGTGGATATACAACTGTTACGGGGCATAGTGGTAATTGGTTTACAATTGGTAAAGTTGTTACTCTTGGTTCAGGAACAGAACTTCTTTCACCATATACAGGTAAATATTATACTGATACAAACAATGAAAAAGAATGGTATAATGTATTTTTTCATAAAACAAGTAACGTAATTGATAAAGTTTATTCATATATTTTTACTTGGAACACTGGAACCACACAATTTGATGTGGTTAGGTATCAATATTCTGCTGTTGAAAATAGTGAATATACTGATATTATAGTTGCAGCTCTAAGATCAAGAGGTAGATATAGCGGTTCTACTTTAAATTACGAGTTTACAGGTAATACTTCAATTACTTTATCATCTGTTATTGATTCAGATGTATCTATAAATCCATTTGGGGAATTTACAGTTAATGTAACTGGTTCAACTGCAAACGTTGGTAAGTCATTCATTTGTTCATTAGATAAGTCGTCAACAAACTACATCACAAAAGTATTAGGAACAGATATTTATGATAAATCCAATAAGGATTTTCCGGTTTATGTTCATGAAGTTTATCCAAGTTTTCTTTCAAATGCATATAATCAAGGATGGATTAGAGGTTTAAGTTTAGATTTATCATATAATTTAGAATATAATAATACACTACAAAAAGGGACGTTTGCTGAAAAATGGGGAACACCTATTTCACCTATGGTTGTTTCTGAAGTACGTGGTACTGAAGTAGCTGACTTATTTGAAATTATAACAATTTCAGATGGCGAATCAGGAAATTTTGAAGTAAAAGTTACATTTTCAAATATTAATTTAGAAACTTCTGAATTTGATGTTCTTGTGCGTGACTTCAATGACACCGATGAAAATATGGTAGTATTAGAAAAATATTCAAGATGTTCTATGAATTCTGATCTTCCAGGTTATATTGGTAAGAAAATTGGTACATCTGATGGTGAATACGAACTTCGTTCAAAATATATAATGCTTTTGTTAGACCCTAATCATCCAATTGATGCTATTCCGGCTGGATTTAGAGGTTATACAAGTAACATATCATTTGAAACTGATAAGGTTTTGGGCAAATCAGTTTATAAAACCAAATACTATGATTCTGGAGAAATTATTGGTTACCAATCAGACGGAACATCTATTACTACAAATGGTGATAAAGTAAGGAAAGTAACATTAGGTATTTCATCACAAATGGGTTTTGATAATGATTTATTAAAATATAAAGGAAATGAAGCCATTGGTATAACTAAAGGTTTCCATTTATCATCAAATGCTAGTGGTCTTACGGTTTCTGGTATAACAGTATTTGATACCACTCCTTATGACCTAGAAGGACAAACAGGTACAGATAATAAATTAACCGATATTAATTATCGTAAATTTACTTTAGCCGTATTTGGGGGTTATGATGGTTGGGATATTTATCATAATATTAGGACTTTTGGCGATGGTTATATCTTTGGAAAAAACACATATGTAGCTGGGAGTACGTCAAATGGAGGATTGTTCAGTACAACAGTTGGAAATTCAGATTATTATGCATATTATCAAGGTATTGAAACTTTTGCTAATCCAGAAGCTGTTGATATTAATGTATTTGCAACACCTGGAATTAATTTTTATGACCATAGTTCTTTAACTACATTAGCCATTGATATGATTGAAACTGATAGAGCAGACTCATTATATGTTATTTCTTCACCAAATATTTCAACAACGGAAGAAATTATTGATGCTATTGATTTTGTTGGTTTAGATTCTAATTATTCCGCCACATATTGGCCATGGATTCAAGTTCGTGATTCCGATAACGCAACACAATTATATGTCCCTCCAACAGGTGAAGTTTGTAGGAATATAGCATTAACAGATAACGTATCATATCCTTGGTTCGCGGTTGCTGGATATTCAAGAGGATTAGTAAATGCAATTAAAGCTTACAAAAAATTAACTCTTTCAGAAAGAGATGACTTATATCAAAATAGAATTAACCCAATCGCTACATTCTCAGATACAGGAACAATTATTTGGGGTAATAAAACACTTCAAGTAAGGGAATCTGCACTTGATAGAATTAACGTAAGAAGATTGTTATTAAGGGCAAGAAAACTTATTTCAGCTGTTGCAATTAGATTGTTATTTGAACAAAATGACGAGCAAGTAAGAAATGAATTCTTAAGATTGGTTAATCCAATTTTGGAATCCATTAAGAAAGAAAGAGGTTTATATGAATTCCGTGTTGTTGTTTCAAACGATCCGGAAGATATTGACGCAAATACTTTGAGGGGTAAAATATACATTAAACCAACCAGAAGTTTAGAATTTATTGATGTGGAATTTATAATTACACCAACTGGGGCATCTTTCGAAAATATTTAAAGTATTAATACCTTTAAAATTAAAAAGATAATCATTTTAGATTATCTTTTTTTTTGTTTATATTTATGTATAGATAACCTGATAACTTTAATTAATATTTTACCATGAATGTAGAAATAAAATGTGATAATTGTGGAAATAATTTTATTACTAAGTTTAAACATAGAGATAAAAAATTTTGTAATAGAAAATGTTATTTTGAATATGCGAGAAAAAATAATATTTTAGGAAATAGAAAAGATAATTCAATAAGAGAAGAAAGGACATGTGAACAATGTGGTAATACATTTATTGAACGAAAAAAACATGAAAGAAAATTATGTTCAGATAATTGTCGAAAATTATGGAATTCTAAAATAGAAAATAAAAAAAATAGATTAGATAAATCAAAAGAAATTTTATTAGGTAAATATGGTGTTGACTCATTATTTAAATTAGAAAATTTCCAAATAAAATGTAAAAACAATTTTAATGCTAAATATGGCGAAACTCACCCAATGTATGTTGATTTGTTTATAGACAAACAAAAA
>Ga0172379_10003250_pt1 | contig 26362 bp, 22 predicted proteins | sample GrowelOW334metaG_FD_119756 | JGI IMG/M metagenome (GOLD analysis project Ga0172379, IMG submission 119756) | Groundwater microbial communities from an aquifer near a municipal landfill in Southern Ontario, Canada - Groundwater well OW334 metaG | ecosystem: Environmental > Aquatic > Deep...
GCATGATCGCCCAGCTTCCCCGTTCAAAAGTCGTGCCCCTTGCCGTCGCCGCCGGCTGCGACATGTTCCTGTTCACGCGCAACGTCGACGAAGACGTGGCCTCAATGCGCGCGGGCGTCAAGAGCGGCGTCATCACCAAGGCGCGCCTGAACGAGGCGGTCACCCGCATCCTCGCGCTCAAGGCGGCGCTCAAGCTCCACGTGAAGAAGGCGAAGGGCACCCTCATCCCGAAACTGGACGAGTCGATGAAGATCCTCGGCTGCGCCGAGCACAAGGCCTGGGCGAAAGAGGCGGCGGACAAGGCGGCCACGATCGTGAAGGAAGAGCCGGGCATCCTCCCCCTCACTCCCAAGAAATATCCGCGCGTGCTCTTCTACGCGATCGAATCCCAGCAGGGTTTCGCGTACTCGGTGCGCGCCGGCGTCGCCGACGCGTTCAAGGCCCTCTTGGAGAAGGAGGGCTTCAAGATCGACGCCTTCGAACCGGCCAAAGCGATGGAAGGCCGCGTCAAGCCGACCACCGACATTACCGACAACTACGACCTGATCGTGTATCTGGCGAACATGTCCACCAAGAGCAACCAAACGGTCGTCCGGATCGAGTGGGCGCAGCCGATGGGCGCCAATTGCCCCGTGTTCATGAGCCAGGTCCCGACCGTGTTCGTGTCTGTGGAGAATCCCTACCACCTCTTGGACGCGCCGCGCGTAAGAACCTTCGTCAACGGCTATTGCGCCACCGACGATATGCTCAAAGCCATCGTCGACAAGCTGACGGGCAGATCGAAATTCACGGGCGTCAGCCCCATCGATCCGTTCTGTGGGAGGTGGGATACGAAACTGTCGTGAGGGCGGCGGCGTTCACCGCAGGTCGATAAGCCGCGGCAGGGGCGGACCCAACAGGGGGCGGCACCAATCCAGGTACTCGTCGATCACGCCGTTGCCTGCCTTGTTGATGAACCGTTCGGGCAGCTTTTTCTCGTTCATCATCACCTCTTTGATGTCCGCCAGAAAGGGCTCGACGCGATAGGGCGTAGTCGAGACGCGTTCAAACGCCACCATCTTTCCGCTTTCACCCGCCAGGAGCGCCTTGCAGGCCAGTCGACCGGCCATGACGGCTTCATCCCTATCGGTGGAGGATTGCCACGCGATAGAGGCGCGTCCGAGTAGCCCGGGCTTTTCGCTGCGGGATTTGTAGCCGAGCTTCCTGATGATGAGATTGGAAAGGTGAGAACTCACGTCGCCGAAATACGTATCGCGCCCGACCTGGAATATCGGATCGACGATAGGCTTGCCGTCTTTGCCGTGGACGCCTTCGCTGACAACCACGACTCCGTATCCTTTTTTCAGGATGATCGACCGGACGTCTTCCAGAAACTGTTCTTCGTCGAAATCGCGCTCGGGAACGTATATCAAATCGGGACCGGCGCCGTAACTGTCGCGCGCCAACGCGCTCGCGGCCGTCAGCCATCCGGCATTGCGCCCCATCGCCTCAATGACGACGATGTGGATCGGCAGACTCGCCACGTCGGCGCAGACCTCGGCGACGCTTGCCGCAAGATACCGGGCGGCGCTGCCGAACCCCGGAGAGTGATCGGTAACCGCGATATCGTTATCTATCGTTTTCGGGATACCCATTACGCGTATATCCAAACCGCGACACGCGGCTTCTATTTTTCCGCAGGTATCCATGGTGCCGTTTCCGCCGTTCATCAGGACGTACTTGATACCGTGCTTTTTGAAGATCGGCGGCATCGCCTCGTAGTCGGCGCTCTTCAATCCGTCCCGTGAGGTTCCGATCGCGGAAGCGGGACTTGAAAGCAGCAACTCCAATTCCGAGTTGGGGATCGCGGAAAGATCGCGCAGACGCTCTATAAGAAGACCGCCCGTTCCCCCGATCGCGGCGAATATCCTGCCAATATCGGAATTGTCTTTCGCTTCCCGTAGGACGCCGTAGAGAGAAGAATTAATGACGGCGGAGGGACCGCCTCCATGGATGATTACCAGATTGCCGGGCATGTTGATCGCTCCTGTAAATCAACCGCAGCGGGGATGATCGTTCACGGCGGCTGCGCTTCCATTCTCGGCGGGATCTTTCATGCACAAATGAACAGCCGACGTTTTGAACGCGAGCGGCAGCGCCAGGACATTCGGCGTTTCGCCAACGTACTTTTTCTTCGCGTCCGCGAACGCCTCCTCGAACGTAGCGCGCGTCTTGAGTCCCATGCCCCTGGCGAATCCGGGTTCCTGCGCGCCGACGATGTAAATCGCCGCCGTATTCATTTCGGCGATATGGCCGCACGCGATCATGCTGAAACCGTGGAACGGATGGAAGGCGCCGGCGTAACGGTATTTGCGGATGTATTCCTTGTTCGTCGCGAAATATTCGCCGTAGCGGTTCATATCGGGAAGCGTATTCATCTGATCGCATTGGAACAAATCATACATTTCCCGCGTATAGGGCCACAACTCGTCATGGAAATACCCATTGCATATCGATGAACAGATGATTACGCATTTGTCGCTCATAATCCGTTTATGCCGAATGACCTGCGCGCTGAGCGCCTGCATCAGCATGATCGGGTTGGTTCCCATTCCTTCGCCGTAATGGAAAAACTGGGGCATCCCGAACACGAGCACGTCGTATTTTTTTCCCGCCCAATGGACATAGGTCCGCCTATCCGCGACCTTCCAGGAGAGCGGCATCATTTCTTTCGCGTACCCGCTGAAGACAGCTATCTGCCGTGACTTCGTATCCAGGACTGCGTCGCAGCAGAAAAACTTCTTCCCCATTCGCTCTTCCATGTGCACGCTGATTTCGTCGAACTTGTTCCGCATGAGGCTGGTACCGTTGACCGGAGTGAAATCGCCTCGGTGCATCACCTGGGGCACATGGTGACTCGCGATGCTCCGCCAATGGGTAATGCCCGTAGCGCTGTGCTTGTAACCGCCGGAATATCCGCCGTACGGATTTCCCTGCACGTGCCCGATCAGTATCGCGACGTCAGCATCGTATACGTATTTGTTCATCAACACCGGATCGCCACGTTCTGTCCGCCCCAGATCGATCAAGTGCTCTGAATCTTCGCTATCATGGTTCAAGATCTGGTGGGTGTGCCAAAACTCGTTGAACAAGTCCGGCCCGAGCACGTTGTAAATCTCCTGCTCCGTATTCTTCCGGTGCAGACCGTTGGAGCAGATCAGGAGAATATCTTTTTTTTCCACGCCGACGCCGTACAATTCCCGCAGGATCAGCTTGATGCTTATTTTCCGGTGCGCGGTCGGCTGCTCGCCGCCTTTGACGCGATCGGGAAACACGATCACGCACTTGCTGCCCTTGCGCGCGAGCTCCGTGAGCGGCCGCATCCCGATCGGATCGCGGATGCTTTTCAAGGTTTCCGCTTCAAGCCGCTCTTCCGGGATGCAATCAGGGTCCGGGACCGTTTCACCGGGAATGAACACGTCGGTGTTATCGGGCAGGACCGCGCTCATCGTTCCCTGACCGTATTCGAAATTCAGTTTCATGTGATCATCCTCCGCGTCACTTGCCTAAGTACGTTTTGACGATATCCAGGTACTCGTCCGGATAAAAACCGATTTCGCCGGAGAAGCGCGTAAGAGCGATGAGACCGCCGTCGATTTCCGCGATGCCCGCCAGCATTTCCGCGTTTTCCGTTTTAAGCCCGCCGCCGTACACGATATCCATACCGCCGGTCCGCTCTTTCACGAACCGCGCGATTTTCGTGATGTACTCCTTGCCGGCGGGCGTCTTGCCCGGTCCGATACTCCAGATTGGTTCATAGGCGATGACGACCGAACTTCTGTCGACCCCATTAAGCCCGATGTCCAATTGGGCGCCGAGCACTTCCTGCCAACGGTCCTGTTCCTCGCTCGTCTCTCCGATGCAGTAGAGGACTTTGAGCCCCTGGTTGAGCGCGCACTTGATTTCCTTGTTCATCAATCGATTGACGGCCGCGGTGTCCGCGACGCCGGCTTCCGCCAAGACACCGGCTTTATCCTTCCGCTCCTCAAAGTGGCCAATGATCGCCGCCGAACAGCCGAGCGCCTTCGCGGCGGATGCGGGACGGTTCGTCGTGAACGCGCCGAAATTACCGCCGACCGAGGTATCTTCGCGGAACACGCCCTGACAGCCCAACTGGAGGGGGCTGTCGGTGGCCAGAGCGGAGGCGGCTGGTATCAAATGGGCTTCGGGAAAAAACATGACGAATTCTGCGTCGGCCGGCGCGTAGCGGCGCAACGAGTCCTGCGTGTTCTTCACGATGTGTTCGCCCCACGTGCTCACGGACGCTATCCGGTTTACGCCCCCGAAGCCCACGGGAACGTCAAACCGCTTCAGGTTCAAGAATATTCGTTTCATGCGATCTCCCTTATGATGAGGCGGATTGGTTCGGTTGTTCAGCCTGCGATATTTTTACCGAGCGCTTTGAACATGCTTTTCTTGTAACGCTCAACCCCATCCTGATCGAACGGGTTGACTCCGAGCAGCTTCCCCGAGACCGCGCAGGAAAGCATGAAGAAATAAAACAATTGGCCGAAATGGTATTCATCCAAGCGATCTACGGAAATCTTGGTACATGGGACGCCGCCGGATGAATGGGCTTCCAGCGTCGCTGTCTCAGCAGCTCGATTGATATCGGTGAAATCCCATCCGTTCAAATAATCGAAACGATCTTCAACCCGGTCGCCTTCCACAACAAGCGACGCGCCCGGTTTCTCAACGGAAAGGAAGGTTTCCATGAGAATGCGCTGACCGGACTGCATATACTGGCCGATTGAGTGGAGATCCTCCGAATAGACGGCGAAAGAGGGGAAAATGCCCGTACCGTTCTTGCCTTCGCTCTCACCGAAGAGCTGCCACCACCATTTGTTAAAATACGCGAGCCGCGGTTCGAAGCCGGCAAGCACTTCAACCAGAAATCCTTTCTTGTACAGCAGGTTCCGCAACGCGGCGTATCGTACGGCCGGATTTTCCGCGCCGCAGGCCGAAAGCAGCCGCTCCATGTCGCGGCCGCCGCTGATAAACGAATCGATGTCGAGCCCCGCCGCAGCCAAGGGCAAAAGGCCGACCGGCGTGAACGCGGAATACCGTCCGCCAACGGTAACTGGAAATTCCAAAAAAAGGTGGCCGTTGTCTTTCGCGATCTTCTCCAGCAGGGAGCCCCGTGTGCCGGTCAACGTTACTCTCTTGGCCATTTCCGGCGCGCCATAGATGCTTTCCATTAAGGATCGTAAAATCCGGTAGTGGCTTCCCGGCTCAAGCGTCTCAAAGTTTTTCGCGATCACGTTGATATAGACGCTCTTGTCATGGAGCTCGGCGAGCACATCGCTCAAATACGCCGCGGACAAGGTATTTCCGGCGTAGACGATCTTGGGGCCCTTTGGCCTACGCAGGGCTTCGATGACGGAGCGAGCCGCCTGGTTGGAACCGCCCACGCCGACCAACACGAACGTGTCGGCATGTTCTCGAATTTCAGCGGCTTTCTCCTTGATCGCGTCAAGTTGTACGGCGGCTTCATCGCAATGAACCCATCCCCTGACGTTGGAATCAGCGTCAGGGTCGTTCATCAGTCTTTCCCGGATGGATTCCCCGCGTTTTATTTCCCCGCTCAACGCGGATGCGTCAACCAAAGATTCCGAAAGCCGGCAATCCAACGTAAGACTCATGACTTGCTCCCAATCTACGACCTATTTCCCCGACTTCAGGGCGGTCAGGATAAACGTATCCTTGAAAGCCATATTGAACGGCTTTACCTGGTTGCCTTTGGGAACATTGGGGATTTTAGCGAGGTACAAAGCTTCAATGTATTTGTATCCGAGCGAGGATTTGTCCGAGAACCAGCTCTCGTAATCGGATTTTGAAGGGAATACTTGATACATCGGATCAAACGAATTCAACGGCTTTTGCGAAAGTTTTTCCGCGGCCCGCATCGTCGCGTCGATATTATTGGCTCTCCACAAAGCGGCCTCATACAAAGCCATGACGAACTTCTGAACGACTTCAGAATTCTCGGAAATCCATTTGTCGCTGGCGACCCAGGTATTAGGGAATATCTTCTCGGCCGGGAAATTGCCGGAGGTCGTGGCGACAATTTCCACCGACTGGTTGTCTCTCTTGATGACGCTGGTCGCTGGAGCAAACCCGGCCACGACTTCCATTCCGCCCTTGGAAGCCATTCCAGCCGGCAGATTCGCGTTAAGCGTGTTCACGACGACTACCTTGTTTCCCGGTTTCGTATTGGGCTCGATATAGCCGGACAAATAGGAAGAGGTTTCGCATGAAATCCAAAGCTTTTCCGCATCCGGCTTACCGGCATTTACCAGCTCAAGCAAGTTCTTGAACCAGCCTCCCGGCGTCGTTCCAACCTCAATGTAAACCGTCTTGCCTTTTAGTCCCGCGAATATTTCGTCATTATCGTATCTCTTGTTGTTGTTCGCATCCGCGAATATGCCCTTTTTCGCTAATAGCATTTCGGCGTTGCTCAAGGTGTCCAAGAAAATAAAAGAGATGGAGTTACCCGCGCCGTCTATGGGGTTCCAAGCGACGCCGGCACCGATGTATCCGACGTCGAGAGTCCTCTTGTCGGCGCGCATCGCCGTCATCTCGATCGGACCGCTTTCGACAATCGTGAAAATCGGATTGATGCCGTACTTCGCGAAAAGCCCCTGCTCTTTCGCGGCAGCGGCCAACGAAGCGCCGCCCTCATTTGCGTGTATTCCGACCCGCACGTCTTTCAGCGCATTCTCTTTTTTGCCTTCCCCAAACACGGAAGCGAAGCAGCACGAAACAATGAAAAGAACCAGTACCGCCTTTTTCATAAAAACCTCCCTAAAAAAAATAAGGTCGACCCTTCGACCCGCGTCCACGTATGAACCGAATTACTTCGGTATCTCCAGATACATTTTGTAGACGATATCCCAGATATAGTTCTTGTATGTATTGAAAGCCGCGTCCAACTTGGTTGCCTGGTTTCTCGGGTACGGCAAATCGATGTCGACGATTTCTTTTATTTGCCCAGGCCGAGCGCTCATGATCACAACGCGCGTAGCCAGAAGCACTGCCTCATCAACATCGTGCGTTATGAAGAACGCCGTCTTTTTCTCTTTTTCCCAAGTGGAAAGCAAATCTTCCTGAAGCTGCGCCCGCGTTTGCGCGTCGAGCGCCCCGAAGGGCTCATCCATCAGGAGCACATCCGAATTGAGCGCGTAAGCCCGCGCGATCGCGACACGTTGTTTCATGCCGCCGGAAAGCGCCTTCGGGTAACTGTCCTCAAAACCGGTGAGGTTGACCATTTTTATATAATGATCCGCCATCTTCCGTTTCTCTTCCTTTCCATAAGGGACCATGCGCGTCTTCCGAACGCCTTCGCCTGTTTTTCCGTTCGGATGCTCGACCGGTACCGGCTTTCGCAAAAACTTCATCCCGTATTCGATATTCTTCCTGACGGTCATCCAGGGAAAAAGCGCGTACTGTTGGAATATGACTCCGCGATCGGGGCCGGGTCCGACAATCGGAATCCCGTGCATCGTCACGCTTCCTGTATCGAATGGTTCAAGTCCCGCGATGATGTTCAACAGGGTCGTCTTGCCGCAGCCGGATGGGCCGACGACACAAACGAATTCATTTGTCTTGATTTCAAGATCCACACCGTTCAACGCGTTTACGCTCGCGCCGCCATCGACATGATATTCTTTGTGAACACCTCGTATTTCGATCAACGTCTCACTCACGGCGCCCTTCCTATTTCCACTTTGAAAGCTTCTTCTCAACAAGCAGGAGCAATTTGTCCAATACGAAACCGATGACGCCGATTGTGATGATGCCGAGAAGCACGATGGAGGTATCCATGAATTGCTGGGCGCCTTGAATACGGGCACCCAAGCCGAACATGGTTCCGGTCAACTCAGCGGCGATCAGCGTTGTAAGAGACGCCGCCATTCCCAGTCGAGCGCCGACGAGAATATACGGGAACGCGGCGGGGATCATGATATCTATGAACAGGTCTTTATCCGCGGCGCCGAAGGTATACGCCGCCTTGACGAGTATCTTGTCGACTTCCTTGATTCCCTGATTGATTGTTACAACCATCACCAGAAAAGCGGCGACGAATATGATTGCGTATTTCGGCGGCTCGCCCAATCCCATCGCGAGTATGACCAGCGGTATCAGCGCGATGGGCGGGATGGTCCTGAAAAACTGGATCCACGGCTCGATCACGTTTCTGACCTTCGGATACCAGCCCATGAGGAACGCGACCGGGACTGAGGTGATGAAGGCTAGCCCAAAACCTATCAATACGCGCTGCAGGGAAATTGTAATATCCTTGAAGTATCTGCCATCCGCCGACGATTCGGAAATGAGCGCGCGGAAAACCTGGGCGGGACTCGCCAAAAACGTATTGATCGACGGAACCAACGTAATGAAATACCAACCCAACGCGCCGCCGATGATGGAACAGACCATCAAGAGCAGCTTGATTTTATCGTTGCCGTCGCTAAAGTCTTTCAGCTTTCGCTGATTCACTTGTTTGGCATCGACGTGCGCCATCGATATGCCTCCTTTCATCGAATCACCTTGCAGCTCTCGCGCTCTATGACTTTGAACGGGATGTTGATCTGGATCGGATAATCGCGTTGATTCTCGATCTTGTCGAACAGCAGTTTTACGGCGATCCGGCCTAAATCCTTCGTCGGGACGGCAATTGTCGTGAGCGTCGGTTTTACGTACTGGGCTGTATCGATATTATCGAATCCCATCAATGAAATGTCGTCAGGGATCGAAAGGCCACTTTCGCTGATGGCCCTCATCGCGCCGAGCGCGACGGTATCGTTTCCGCATAGGATAGCGGTGGGCAGCTTGCGACTTTCAATAAGAGAATGCGTGCTGTCATAACCATCGGCGGACGTAAGGATCGTGTCGACTACATAGCTTTCATCAAGGGCGAGCCCGGCTTCCTTCATGCCGTCCACGAAGCCGCGGTATCTATGCTCATTGAAGACTGGACTCTTATGCTGAGTCGGGCCGATGAAACCGATTTTCTTGTGTCCTAGGGAAACGAGATACTTGACCGCGAAAGAAAAACCTTGATACGCGTCGCAAAGCACCTCATCGAGGTCATCCCCAATCTTATTGAGTCCCGAGTACATGAGATTCGGGATTTTTTCCCGGAGCTTCGCGATGTTCTCAAGACTGGTACGACCCAGCATGATCCCGCCGTCGAGTTTATTAGACTCGAAGAACTGCCAGAAACCGGGGTCTTTTATATTCATTACAAACAAATGGTAGTTTATTTTGCCGAAAGTCTTCGCCATCTCGTTTTGAATACCGGCAAGCAGGGATGAAAAGAACGGGGATACATACGTCTCATGTTCGGAGGTCAAAATACAGCCGATGCTGAATATCCGATTCATCCATTCGGAACTGGGAATAAAGCGCAGTCCTTCTATTGGAAGGTAACCCAGTTTCCGGGCTGTTTCGACGACGAGCGCAACCGTCTGATCGCTGGACTTTCGACTCCGGTCCTTGCTCAGAATCCTTGAAACCGTTGAAACGGAAAACCCCGTCTCGCGCGCGATATCTTTGAGCTTGACACCCATACACCACCCAATACATGCCGGAAGATAATTCTAATCCAAATAATTGGATTAAAACTGCACGATATTCTCTCACTTGAGATATAATAATGCGGCACTTTTTTCGTTTTGTAAAGGTTATTTGCATATTGTCGCATTGAACCAGGCTTTAAACGGCATGGATCAATATGAAAGCAGTTATTGTAATCCAATTTTTTGGATTACCTTTTGCAGATTTTTCTGACTTTTGTAACCTAATACCCAAGCAGCGCGGGAATGGTATACACTTGGAAAATCATGGAAGCCGTTTCGTTCCTAATAAAACCAGCCTCCGGCCGCTGCAACCTCGCGTGCCGTTATTGTTTCTACCGCGATGTCGCGGAAAAACGCGCGATTGAGGATTTCGGCTTGATGTCCGAAAGTACCGCAGAGTTCCTAATAGATCGGGCCTTTGAACTTGACGCCGATCTGCTCAGTTTCGGGTTTCAAGGCGGTGAGCCGACCATGGCGGGGCTCCCCTTCTTCGAGCGTTTCGTCGCGCGAACGCGGGAACGGGCGGAACGCGTGGGAACAGACCGGGCGATCCGCGTTCAGTTTACCCTTCAGACGAACGGTACGACGATGGACGCCGACTGGGCGCGTTTCTTCAAGCGAGAAGAATTCCTGATCGGTTTATCGATCGACGGGCCGCGCGTCCTCCACGACACCTACCGGGTAAGGCGCGACGACTCGCCTACGTACGCGGCAGTCATAGACGGGGTCGCCTTGCTCCGAGCGGAGGGCGTCCCGGTCAACGCGCTCTGCGTCGTGGATGAAGCGACGGCGGATAACGCGGAGTTCGTATACCGCCATCTGCGCTCGCGCGGCTTCGACTGGATACAGTTCATCCCATGTCTGGACCCTCTAGGCGAGGCGCCCGGCGGCAAGCCCTGGTCCCTGACGCCGGAGGCCTTCGGCCGCTTTCTCAAGACAACCTTCGATCTCCGCTACGCCGAATGGGGACGGGGGGCCAACGTCAACGTCCGCTGGTTCGACAACCTCGTTACGATGGCACTCGGACAGCCGCCGGAAAGCTGCGGCATGTCGGGCTCCTGCTCGGCGAACTTCACCGTTGAAGCGGACGGTTCGGTGTACCCCTGCGACTTTTACGTCACCGAGGAGTGGCGCATAGGAAACGTCCGCGCCGATTCCTTCGCCGCGATACGCAAGTGCGAAACTGCGCGGCGCTTCGTGGAAAGCTCACGGTCGATCGATCCGGAGTGCGTGTCCTGCTTCGCGTTTCCGCTCTGCCGCGGCGGCTGCCGCCGGGACCGCGAACCCTTCGTCGACGGCAAACCCGCGCGCAACCGCTACTGTTCCGCGTTCAAGGATTTCTTCCGCTACGCCGGGGAACGCATCATGGAGATGGCGAAGGCTGAGACCGAAGCGCGGATTGCATTCCAACCCCAGGGCCGCGCGCTTAAGTAGTTGCGGAGGGAGCGGGATCGCACTCTTTTCTCCTTTGACTTCCTTCGCGTCCTGCGCGGTTGTGATTCTTGAAGAAAGTAACCCGCATAGCCAATTTTCTCCCCACCGTGTCCCCCGTGGTTTCTCTTCCTGAAATAATCAACCACGGCGGACACGACGGAATACAATCAGGCACCAGGATCACTTTGACTTTCCTTCGTGGTGGAAATTGAAGGTTGATTCTTTTTCAACTGTACGGCAGCGGAAATGCGACGCAAAATCCTTTTGTAACAAGGGGGCGCTTCCCCTACGCAAAAGGAGGCCACATGAAAAAGAGCGCGCTGATAGTCGTCTTTGCGATGATCGCGTCGATGGCGCTGATCGCCGAGGGACAGAAGGATTCAAAAAAAGCCGCCGCCGATCCCAAAAAGCCGATCGTATTGAAAGTGATGGACTGGAGCGACAGTTCCAAGGCGCTGCGGGACGCGTTCAACAAGGAATTCGAGGCAAAGAATCCCGGCATCAAGATCGAGTACACCTGCCTGACCATCGACCAGTTCAAGAACACGGTCCTTTCGGCGGTGAATCTCGGCGACGCCCCGGACCTCTTTCCCATTCCCGTCGGCATGGACCTGAACGCGGTTGTCAAGGAAGGCTGGTTCCAGCCCATCGATTCTTTGGTGCCCGCGGATTTTAAGGACGGCTTCCTGCCGGGTACTTTCGCCGACGGTATCAATGTCATTAAAGGGAAATTGTACGCTGTGCCTGAAATCGGGACGGTCCCGACCACGATGGTTTTCTACAACAAAGAACTCTTTGAAAAGGCGGGCCTGGACCCCAACAAACCGCCGAAAACGTTCACAGAACTGCGCGAATACGCCAAGAAGATCACCGCCGCGGGTAAGGGCAAATTCTACGGCATTATTGAGGGTGGGCAGCAGGTGAATCGGTGGAAGTCCGAAGCCATCGATTTCGCGAATCTCGGCGGAGCGGCGCTGCCTTCCGGCGAGCCCATGTCCTCCCCCGTCAGTCTCATCACCGGCAAGTCGGCGTATAACCATCCCGCAATGATCGAGACCTTCAACTTCTTCAAGGCTCTCGCATCCGACGGCAGCTACCACCCAAGTACCTTCAGCATCCGCGCCCCGGAAGCGCGCGCCCTCTTCGGCGCGGGCCAAGCGGGTTTCATCATTCAGGGCGTCTGGTGCGTCGGCGCCTGGGCGCAGAGCCACCCCAATCTCAAGCTCGGAGTCGGCCCGGCGCCTATTCCGGACAGCGGCAGGAAGGGGTCGATCGGCATAAACGCGGCTACCGCATGGATGGGAATTTCATCCAAGTCGGCGAACCCCACGGCGGCGGCGAAATACCTTCAGGCGATGTATTCCCCCGAGTACGGATACCAGAAAGCGAATGTGGATAAGGGCGTGTTCTTCTCTACCGTGAAGGGTATCAACGATAAATATATTTCCAATCCGAATCTCAAGGCCTATTACGAGCTCGCCATGGAACGGGCGCGCATCGCGCCGAATCCCAAAACGGCGCATCCCGAGACGGCGGCTTTCTATGCCGATTTCAAGGACGTGACGCCCGGCATCGGCGACCTCCTGCAAGGCGCTGTCTCGGGAGCAATCCCCGACATCACGGCCGCTCTGAACGAGTTGGCCGCCAAAACAGATCAGGCCGTGGAGGCCACAATCAAAAAAGCAAAAGCGCGAAATCCAGAGATAGCGCTGGATGACTTCATATTCAAGTGGAATCCGATGGAGGATTATAAATGACCGAGATATCTCGGCGGCGGGGGGCGGGAGCCCTCCGCCGGAACACTCTCTGGTGCTGGGCCTTTCTCGCGCCTACGCTAGCGCTCTACGTGATGTTCAACGGCTGGCCCATCGTCTCCGGTTTATATTACGCGACCTTGGACTGGTCCGGACTTTCCTCCAGCAAAGAATTCGTGGGTCTAGCCAATTTCGTCGAGGTCGCCCACGACCCCTATTTCTGGAATTCCTACCGGAATAGCTTCACCTTCATGCTCGGGGTGGTACCGATCCATCTGGCGATCGGACTCCTCATCGCCGTGGCGCTCAACCGAAAGGATCTCCGTTTCGCGACGGGGTATCGCACGCTGTTCTTCCTGCCGGTCGTCACGACGGCGGCCATCGTCGGCATCATCATGATCTTCATCCTGGCGGCCGACGGCCCGATCAACCAGTTACTTCTAATGTCCGGCGCGATCAAAAAGCCGCTCGATTTCCTCGGGAATTCCAAGCTTGCGATGGGATCGGTGATCGTTATTTCCGGCTGGAAAAACCTGGGTACCAACATCGTGTACTGGCTCGCGGCGCTGCAGGGTATCCCCGATGAGCTGTACGAAGCGGCGACAGTCGACGGGTGCGGCGGGTCCCGGCTGTTCAGGCACATCACCCTCCCGCTCATCTTGCCGATGGGGGCCGTCATCGCCCTGCTCAACATAGTCGGTTCGCTCAAGGCCTTCGACCTCATCAAAACGATGACCAACGGCGGTCCGTTCTTCGCGACAGACATGGTCGCAACGTACATCTACCGCTTTGCCTTTTCCAGCGAGGTAGGCGTCCCCCGCATCGGATACGCGACATCGGCCGGCATCTTCTTCGGAGTCACCATCATCATCGTGGGAGCGCTTTCGAACACGCTGGCGTCGAGAATCAAAGCTAATTCCGCGAAATAGGAAGGCGAATATGCAAGTACGCAAAAAAGGCTTCGGGATGGCCGCGCTTCATCTCGTCCTCATCGCCGTCCTGATCGCGTGGATCTATCCCTTCGTCTGGATGGTCGGCGCGTCCTTTAAAACTCAGGCGGAACTCTTCGCCGACCGACTGGGACTCATACCCGCCTCTTTTTCCCTGGAAAACTTCATCCGGGCGTGGAGTCTGGCGAACTTCAACCAATATTTCCTCAATTCGATCCTGGTGACCGCCTCAACGGTCCTCATCGTCCTGACGACAACCTCAACCGCCGGCTACGTCCTGGGACGATACAATTTCGCCGGCAAGAAAATCGTCACGAACATCCTGGTGGCCAGCATGGCCATCCCGCTCGGATTCAGCATCATCCCGATCTACCAGCTCCTGAAAATTCTTCACCTGACCAATACGCGCATCGGTCTCATCCTGGCCGAATCGGGCGGCGCTAACATCATCTTCATCTTGTTGTTCGCGGGCTTCTTCAGGCAGATTCCGAAGGAACTGGAGGAGGCGGCGATCATCGACGCGGCATCGTTCCCTACAATCTTCAGGAGGATCATGCTTCCCCTTTCCCAGCCCATCATCGGCAGCGTCACCATTATGCAGTCGATCTGGTCCTGGAACTCGTTCATGCTTCCCCTGGTACTCACCCTGAGCACGCCGAGATTGCGGACGCTGGCGGTCGGACTCTACGCCCTCAAGGGAGAGAACTCGGTAGACTGGGCCGCGATCGCCGCGGGCGGCACGATATCGCTTCTGCCGATCATGATCGTATTCATTTTCCTCCAGCGCTACTTCGTGGAGGGCGTCGCCGGCTCAGTGAAGGGATAAGAGAATAAGGGGGTGATTTTCCTTTGCGGTTTATTTTTTCTTATCCGCGGGCGCGGCTACTTAATCATCTCCATGATATTGAGTTCTTTGATTATTTGGACCGCGTTTTTCGTCTTCTTTTGCTTCACTTTCATCAATAGGCTGCGGATCTGGGTCTTCACCGTCGATTCCTCGACTCCCCGCTCATCGCAGATTTCGGCGCGGGTTTTTCCAGCGTACAGGAGTTTGAGGATTTCCATTTCCGTGGAAGAAAGCGGGGCGATGGAATCGATGTAAAAGCGCAGTCGCTCTTCGTTTTTCCTGATACGCTTGAACTCATCGATGAGTACGCGGGAGATATTCGGGCTGATGACGGATTCGCCGAGGTACGCGTCCCGCACGGTCTTGACGATATGCTCCGGAGTGGCGTCCTTGAGGACGTAGTTCACGACACCGGCCTGGAACGCGTCGGAGATGTTGTCCTCATCTTCATAGACGGTCAGCATTATTACCTTGACCGTCGGATCCGCGGAGAGTATCGCCTTACATGCCTCGATCCCGGCGGAGCGCGTCTCCATCGCTATGTCCATCAGCACCACGTCAGGCCTGGCTTCCGCGGCGGCGGCGGTCGCGTCCCGACCGGAAGACGCGACGCGGACATTAGCCGCGATTCCGGCATCGATCAAGATCCGCTTGAGGCGCTTGGTTACTGAAGGCAGATCGTCAACCGCGAGCACTTCGATCTTTTCGTTCATTCTCGTAATACCCGCCCCAAAAACTATACGGCCGTTATTGCATGCCGCACAGGTTGAAAAAAAATCATCCTAAAAGGAGAACTACACAATGACCGGCAGGAACAGACGCACCGTCGTACCCTGCCCCTGTTCGCTGACTACTTCCATGTATCCGTGGTGCGCGCGGATGATCCGCTTGACGTAGGAAAGCCCTAGTCCCCAGTTGGAAGTGGACGACTTGGTCGTGAAAAACGGTTCACCGACATGATGGATCAACTCCTTAGGGATACCCTGTCCGTCGTCCGTAAAGGAAACGACCAGCCAGATCCCCGCCAGATCCCCGCCGATCTCCAACCTGCCGCCCCGCGGATCAATCGCGTCAATGGCATTTTGGACAATGACGCTGCAGCATTCCTCGATATGTCCTTTGTCGATGAGCGCTTTCGCGTCGATCCGGCTCGGCCTGAATTCCGCCGTCACTCCGTCGGGCAGCCGCTCCTTTCGCCGCTTCGTCCAGTCCGAGAGGAAGTCATTCATGGAGACCAACTCAAGTACCAAATCCCGGCGCTGGATCTTTCTATACATCTCGTTCAAACCGTTCACCGCCTCTGAGGAAAGGGACAGGATGGTCCGCGCGTTTTCGCTTAGGTCGCCTTCGGGCGGAAGTCCCGCGACAAGCGCCTCACTTTCGAACTTGATCGCGAGGAGTTGGTTCTTCAGCGAATGGCTCAGGGCGCGCACGCCGAAATCGTCGTGCCGGTACATCCTGCTGTGCCGGTAATTCTTCGAAGCCAGTATCCGGTCGATCGATTTATACCGCAGCAAAGAGAATAGCACCACCGAGAAACTGAGGACGCTCAGGTAGGGGTAGGCGGAATAGAATACTTGGTTCGGGATGAAGACCGGCATGTCGAATACCAAGTAGGAAGTGTTCGGGTAGACGCGCGCGAGCAGCGCGGGCGCCCAATGGAAGGTGAGAACGAACGCGAGGATGACGACGGTTATGCCGACGGTGTTGAAGAGATAAAAATAGCGCACTACGGGTATGCGCCGATGGGCGATCAGCCGGCGGATGAGGAAGGCGGCGGGAATTACCAGCAGGGCCAGGTTGTAGATCCGCGTGGCCGGATGCAAGTACGCGTAGAAAGTATCGACACCGGCGACGACGGCGTAGAGAGCGCGGTAGAAGACCGGATCATAGAGGAGGAGTTCCGCCAGGACTGGGATGACCGGGATCAGCCTGACCAAGCGTCTTGGCGAACCGCCGAAAACGTTCGTGACGTAGAGATAAGTCGATACGATCAGGAGAACGAGACCCGCATCCATTATTCGTATGGAAACGATGATGCTGGAATGGGAGGAGACGAGCGCGCTCCAGAGGCTGTAGGGAACGTAAAAAAAATACCGGACCAGCGCGGAGGACAGGTTGAGACCGGCGAGGTAACGGAGAAGACCGAAAAACGACAGACACCAGCCGACGATGCTTCCCATGAGGTAATAGGAAGTGGGGTGTTTCGGATTCCTGATGAACACGAAGACGGCGAACAACAGGAACGCGATCGTGAAGTAGAGCATTAGACGCGCGACTAAGTTGCCGAAATTTCGGCCAAAAGCCTGCGGCATTCTTTGGCCAAGCGCGACGAATTCCAGGGTTTGCTCATAAAAAGGTCCAGGACGCCGCTGGAGTTCAATTTTTTGAGCTGGTCTTCATCAATTTGGCCCGAGACCATGATGGTTTTCACTTCCGGGTGCATTTCCCTGACTTTCGTAAGGAATTCGTCCCCCCTCATGCCGGGCATTAGCCAGTCGGAGACGACGAGTATGACCCGCACGCCCTCCGCGGAGAGCTCGTCGATGACCTCCAGCCCTTCCGCGGCGCTGAGAGCTATCTCGTACCGGTAGTTGGGGCCGATTTCGGCTCGGAGTTCCTGACGCAGCGCGAAAATGATGATCGCTTCGTCGTCCACGAGTAGTATTGCCTTATCGATGCTCACGCGTTCCCCCCGGTACCCGTATCCGATCCTCGCGGCAATGTGACGGTGAAGACTGTTCTGCCGGGACGACTGGTGAATGTTATATTACCCCCGTTCTCTCGGGCAAGCCTTCGGGCGATATCAAGACCGAGCCCCGTACCTTCGCCGGCCGATTTCGTCGTGAAGAAGGGCTCGAAGATGCGGCCCTGTATGTCCGCCGGTATACCGGATCCCGAATCAGCGAACGATACGCGGACAACGCCCTCGTCCTCGGCGGCGATAATCTCAATGCGGCCTTTTTCGCCTACGGCATGGATCGCGTTGCTCAGGAGGTTGAACCACACGCGGTTGAGCGCCTCTCGCTTTCCGCTTATCTTCAGATTCTCAGGAATATCAATGGTGATCTCGATGCCCCGTTTCGTATGGTTGTAGTACAGCTCAAGCAGGCCGCGAATTTCGGGAGCTAGCGCGATATCGCTTATGGACTCGTCATTTCCCCCGTGCGCATAGGTGCGGAGCGCCGAAACAACCCGGGCAGCCTTCATCACGGCGTCGTCGGCTATCAAAGCCGCGCGATACGATCCGATACTCGCGCGGAGGACGTACAGAAAGTCGTCTCTCTTCTCACCGGATAAAATGGGCGCGGCGCTTTCCGCAAGGTCCGCGATGCCGAGTTCGACGAGGTCTTCAGCGATGATATCGGGATCGATTACGCCGGCCTTACGAAGAACCGCGTCAGCTTCACGGCGAGCCGCTCGTTCCGCCCCTGGTTCGGCCGCAAAGACTCGGGACCTATCCTTGGCGCAACGTTCGCGCGTCCGGCGGATAAAAGCCATTTCCTCATCTGTGAGCCGTGAGGCCGCTTTGGCGATCAGGTCGAGCCCGTCCCCGAGATTCTTAAGTTCGAGCCTGGATACCGCCGCAAGCGCGGCTAGCGGCGTATTGAGTTCATGAGCGATGCCCGCGATCAGCCTGCCGAGGGAAGCCATCTTTTCGGAGAGAAGGGCTTTCTCCTGCGTCTCCTTGAGCTCCACGATCGCTTTCGCGAGGCCCACGTTGGCCGATTGCAGATCGAGATTGGTGAGGGCAAGCTCCTCCGTACGCTCCGACACTTTCTGTTCAAGTCTCTCGTTCAGAATTTTGAGTTTCTCTTCCGCATGTTTAAGTTCTGTTATTTCGACAGAGACGGAAACCATTGCCCGTTCACCCTTGTACTCAACCGGTCTCGTGCTGAGCATCGTATATTTACGCTCGCCGTTCTTCTTTCTATATTCCCATTGGAAATTATCCAGGGGGCGGCCTTCGGCGAGCGCTGTATCGAGCTCTTCCTGGACACCCTCGGAGAGGACGGTAAGAAAGTCCGTCGGGTGCTTCCCGTTTAACTGTGAACGTTCCTGGAGCCGAAAAGAGTTGAGGATAGTCCGGTTCGCGTCAAGGTAGGTTCCATCCTTCACGCGATTGATGGCGATCGGATACGGCGCCGCGTCGATGATGGCGCGCAACGCTTCCTCGCCCTTTTTCGCGGTCTCCTCTGCCGTTCGGCGCTCGGCTGCTTGCCAGGCGAGGGTTATAATCGTGGCTAGAACGGTAGCCAACTGTTCGTCGTCCGGTCCCCAGTTCCGGGGACCATCCGTTGCCTCAAGATGCAAAATGCCTCGCTGCCGGTCCGCGAGCTTGAAGGGGACGTCAAGCAGAGCCACGATTCCCCGGTCCGTATAAAAAAAATCGACTAACTGCCGAGTCCGAGGGTCCGTGCGCACGTCGCTGACTGCGACTATTTCCATTCGCCTATGCGGAGCGTCGTACTCAGAATAGACGGAGATGGGTATACCGGCGTCCACACTGTGGATACCGAGTCTCGAGTCGAAGATGTCCAGGCAACGGCTTATGTCTTCTCCTTCGGAGATCGACCAAACGCTCGTCCGTTGGACTCCGCCGAGGTGACAGGAAAGCTCGGTAATCCCACGGACCGACGCGTCGAAATCACCGAGGGAAATAGGCCCTCTGATGACGAAATCGTGAATAGCGTCGTTCTGTTCGTGAAGGTTTTTTTTCGCCTTACTGATTTTCCCCATGATTAATTATTACATACTTTTATTTGGAATGCCGTTTTTTACGTAGGCTAGAGAATAAACTTATTGCCATTTTGGTCAAAAGTTTCTATACTTATATCAACGATGACGAACGAAGCCATGCTCCGGAATCTTCCGGACACCAGCAAATCGATCTTTACCCGATTGCGGATGGATGGACCGCTTACCAAGGCCGATCTTCTCCGGCTTCCCGACATGACGCTGACGACGCTGAACCGTTTTATGAAACCGCTTGAAACTCGCGCCCTCATAGCCGAATGCGGCCTTGCCGATTCCTCCGGGGGCAGAAAGCCGGCGCTCTACGATGTCGACCGGAGACGGTATCGGCTCATCGGCATGGACATCTCGCGGACCTATACCCAAGTCGTCGTAACCAATCTCAAAATGGAAGTTATGAGAAAATTTCAGTTTCCCATGGATTCATCCTGTACGCCTGAACGTACAGTCGCTCGTGCCGCCGGTCTTCTGCGGGAGGCGTTCGATACGAATCGTATCGCCCAAGACGACATAATCGGTATTGGCATCGCCGCTGTCGGCCCTCTCGACGCGGAGCGAGGGGTCATCTTGAATCCGCTGAACTTCGCCGCGCCGGGATGGACCAACGTCCCCATAACGGAAATGGCGTCGAAATCTTTGGGACTTTCCGCGGTGATGGACAACGGCGCCAATTGCGCCGTCACGGCTGAACACCATTTCGGGAGCGGTCGGGGTTTGGAGAACATCGCCTACTTCAATTGCGGCGTCGGCATCAGGTGCGGATCGATTTCCGGCGGACAATTGGTTCGCGCGCCGGACGGAGCAGAGGACGCCTTCGCGCACATGACCGTGGACGTCGACGGCGAACGATGTTCCTGCGGCAAGCGCGGATGCGTTGAATGCTACGCGGGTATTCGGGCTATCGAAAACTTCTATTCCGCGCAGCATGGAAAAAACGCGCGCGCGTTTTCTTTTCAGGAAATTTGCGAAGCTTCAGAAGCGGGAGAAGCGGCTGCCGTCCGAACGATAGAGAGAGCAGCAACTATTTTCGGAACAGGCCTGGCTAATTATATGAATCTTCTGAATCCCGACTTGATCGTATTGAGCGGTCCTCTCATAGAGCGTTCGGCTCTTTTCAACCGAATCGCGATTGAAACCGCGATCGGACGCAATTATCTGGGGAGCGGAACCCATACGGCCTTTCGAAAAGGCGGGCTGTTCGGCGATGCCGTCATGGCGATCGGGGCTGCCGCGATGGCTATCGAATTTTCGCTCTACGCGAAAAACGACACATGAACACAGGTGGACCTTCAATGAAAGATCACGCAATAGGAAACGGCCGTTTAACAAGCCTTTTTCTCACGTTTCTCAAAATCGGTTTTTTCACTTTCGGCGGCGGGTTCGCGATGATTCCCATCATTGAAAGAGAAATCGTGACTAGGCAAAAGTGGATCGACGCGGCCGATGTCGTTGATGTCTTCGCGGTTGCGCAAACCATTCCCGGCGCGATCGCGATCAACTGCTCGACCTTCGTCGGTTTCAAGGTCGCGGGGAAAAAAGGCGCGCTGGTCGCGACGGCGGGCGTGATCTTGCCGTCTTTGCTTATCATAACCGTGATAGCCGCGTTTTTCTCGCGCTTTCAGGACAATCGACTGGTGCAGAACGCGTTCCTCGGAATCAGGTCATGCATCGTCGCTCTGATCGGTTTAGCGGGAATTTCCATGATGAAGTCGGCGGTCAAGAACGCGTTCAGCATCGTTGTCTTGGTATCCGCGCTAATCGCCATCATCGTATTCGATGTAGACGCGATCCTGATTATTGCGGCAGGCATTGTGTTGGGTTCCGGCCTGTACTTCGCCAAATCGATGCGGAGGCAGACGAAGTGATATTGGTTAAACTATTCTTCGTCTTCGCGAAGATCGGCTTGTTCAGTTTCGGCGGCGGCTACGCGATGATTCCGCTCATCCAAAAAGAAATCGAACGGAACGGATGGATGAGTGCGGCGGAATTCATCAACATCATCGCCATCGCGGAAATGACCCCCGGTCCGATCGCCGTCAATTCAGCGACTTTCGTCGGCTACAAAACGGCTGGGATCATCGGAGGAATCATCGCGACGATCGGCGTCGCGCTGCCCTCCATGGTCCTCATTTTGTTGGTCGCGGAATTGATACTCAAAAACAACGAGCACCCCTTGAAGGTGTCGGTTTTTTCCGTCCTTCGTCCTATCGTCACCGCGCTTATCTTGGCGGCCGCGTTCGTCGTAGCGAAGACCTCCATATTGACGATACCGGCCGGAAACATAGACCTTTCCGCGATAATCCAAATACCCCTGCGATTCATCGATCTCAAGAGCGCCGCGATAGCGGGTCTTTCGGTCATAGCCGTCACGGTGCTGAAGCTGCATCCGATTTTGACGATCGTTCTTGCCGGAGGACTGGGAATTGTCGGTTTTGGGGGCTTTTTCTAATCTACGATGTTTAGCCAAGCAATACGCTCATGCGGTAGCTCCTCCCGTCGCCGATTGCTTTAGCGAATTCCTCTATGGTACATTTTGTTCGTCATGAGCGATCGCGTAAAAAAAACCTACAAAAAAACGGAACTCACGCGGGAACGCATTCTGGAGACAGCCGAGCGGCTGTTCACCGAGCGCGGCCTGTTCGAAACGACCATGATCGACGTCGCCGAGAACATCGGCATCGGCAGGACCTCCCTCTACCGATACTACCCGGACAAGCTCAGCCTCTCGCTGGCGGTTTTCGAAAGTGTGATCGGCGAGATCCGCCGGAATTCATCCTTTAATCCGGCTGCCGACACGAAGAAGTCCGGACTCCAATTGACCGAGGAATGCCTACGCGATACGTGGTTGAACCCGGCCGTGAGCTATTGTTACCGATTCATCGCCGAGTTTGATGCTTTCTATTCCGGGTCTCGGATTCCTCGAGGATTCGCGGCGGAATTGGAACGGGTACTCAAGGCGAATGCCAACACGCACCTCAAGGAGTGCCTTGAGAAAGGCATCGGCGACGGTAGCGTCCGTTCCGACCTCAACGCGGCTCTCGTCGCGAGTACGCTGTCCATCAGCCTGCGGAACATGATCGGCCAAGTGATCGCCCGAAAAGAACTCCTCGTCCAGACCACTGAGGAAAACAAGGACAAGCTTGTCGATTCCCTCATCAAGCTTCTTGTGGACGGCATTTCCCCTCGCCCCTGATTTCCGCGCCATCGACGTTCGTTCTCGATGAGGCTTTCTTGACATTTAGGTATTTCGTGATAAAATGGTACACGCGTACCGAATTTGCGATAAGATAAGGAGCCTGCTATGCGAATTCTTTTTTTGGATTTGGATACCCTCCGCCCCGATCACCTGGGCTGCTACGGCTACCATAGGGAAACTTCCCCGAACATCGATTCCGTCGCGAAGGACGGGACGCTCTTCTCCGAATACTACTGCTCCGACGCGCCCTGCCTCCCCTCCCGCAGCGCGCTCATGAGCGGCCGTTTCGGCATCCACACCGGCTCGGTCGGGCACGGCGGCACCGCCGCAGACCGGCGGCTGGAAGGCGGTCGGCGCGGCATGAAGACGCGGGAATACTGGACGAGCCTGCCCTCTGTTTTTCGGAGCGCCGGCATGCGCACGGTCGCGTTCAGCCCCTTCGCCGAGCGGCATTCCTCGTATTGGTTCGACGCGGGCTTCAGTGAAATTCACAACACCGGCAAGTCGGGGATGGAATCCGCCGAGGACGTAACCCCCCATGTCCTGGAATGGATCAAGGGCAACGCAAAGAAGGATAACTGGTATCTCCACGTAAATTACTGGGACCCGCATGCCCCATTCAGGGCGCCCGCTGAATTCGGTAATCCCTTCAAGAACATTCCGCTACCCGATTGGTTTACTCCGGAATTGATCGAGGAACACAAAAAAGCGATCGGCCCCCATTGCGCGCGGGAGCTCGGCATGTACGACAATAAACCCACGCCGCTGTATCCCCGGAATCCGAGCGAAGTAATGAACATGGAAGACCTCCGTCGGGTAATCGACGGCTACGACTGCGGCATCCGCTACATGGATGATCACATCGGGAGCCTTTTCAACGTGCTGCGACAAGAAGGCGTCTTCGACGATTTGGCGATCGTCATCACCGCCGACCACGGGGAGAACTTAGGGGAGCTCGGTATCTACACCGAGCATGCCACCGCGGACAGGATCACCTGCCGCATTCCGATGATCGTGCGTTGGCCCGGCTGCAAGGCAGGCCATACCGATGAAGGCCTTCACTACAATCTCGATTTGGCTCCGACCGTCGCCGAGCTCCTGGGCACCAAACGGCATCCGATCTGGGACGGTTCAAGCTATGCGGCGACGCTCAAGGACGGGGCGGAAACCGGCAGGGACTACTTGGTGCTGAGCCAAATGGCGCACGTCTGCCAGCGCAGCGTCCGCTTCGACAATTGGCTGTATATCCGCACCTACCACGACGGTTTCCATCTCTTTGACCGGGACATGCTGTTCGATGTGGAAAAAGATCCCCATGAACAACACAACCTAGCCAAGGACCACCCGGAAATCCTCCAGCGCGCCGCTTCCCTTTACCTGGACTGGAATGACCGGATGATGCTCGGCATGAAGGACGCGGAAGATCCCCTGTGGACGGTGATGGCCGAAGGCGGACCCTTCCACGCCGCCGGCTTCCTGCCGCTCTACTGCAAACGGCTTGAGGAAACCGGCCGCGCGTGGGCCATTCCCGAACTCAAGAAACGGCACCCCCGCGAGTTCGACTACCCCGCCCCGGCCGCTTCAATGGCGGACATGTTTAGGCCGAGAGATTGAGGAACGGTTCCGGCGGCCGGATACAGGCCGTCGGAACCTCCCCGGAACGGCTTCGTCGTATCAACCCAAACGACCTTCCATCTTGATGAAAGAGATCGCCCGTTCTCTTAGTTTCTCGGGGAGACTTGCGCGCATAAAGTCGAGAATCGTGTCCTCGGTGATCCGAAGCGACATTGAACAGCTTCGTACCGAAGCTGACGGAGTTGTCTCGTTGCGCTTTGGTCGCTATCTTCATCGTCCGGCACCCCTTCGTGAAAACGAAAGGATCGGCAAGCCCAATATCCTGGAGTTCGGATGCTTTGAACAATTCGCGCATATGCGTAGGCATGAGGGTGTATTCATTGACTTCCGGACCATCAGGGTGGTCGGCATAGAATCTATCGACTATTTCCTCGAAACAGTGTCCACGGAGCGGCGTGTCCATCGCCAAAGCGAATCATTCAGATACTCCGGAATGATGCTATACTCCCCATTAACACCGTTCGGATCGGAGGTTCCTATGTTACCGAGGGAAAGAGTCATTGCCACCCTGAGGCACGAAGAATCCGATATCGTGCCGATGGGAGAAAACCATGTGCACCCGGGCCTCGTTGAAAAAGTGCTCGGCCGTAAAATTCTCTACAGCAGAGGTTTCGACGAACTGAACGCGCTCTGGGACGGACGGCGCGAAGATATCGTGAAGGACTCCATAAACGTCCTCACGGAATTGCCGAAAGCGCTCGGCTGGGACTATGTGCGCGTTCCCGCATCCCCGAAGAAAAAAGAGTACACGCACCCCAAAATGACCGGTCCGAATTCATGGATCGACGAAACCGGGCGTGAATTCCACTTCAACCCCGAGGTCGGCTTCGAGGTCGGCCAATCCTATAATACGGACATGACCGTCGACGAGCTGCCCGACGAGAACGAAGCTTTCCGCGTTCATGACAGCGAGTTGGATGGTATCCGCGGGGTAATCGCCAACATGAAAAAAACGCATTTCGTGATCGCGCGGTTGCCTTTGGACGGGACCTTCCCCTACAAGCAGACGATCGGCATGGAAGAACTGCTCGTGCGCATGATCACCGATCCCGACTTCGTCGACAAGGCGGTGAAAGTCTACGTCAACCGAAGCATCGCCTATATAAACGCGTTCCTGGACGCCGGAGCCGACGCGATCATGACGACGGACGACTACGCGGACAACCGCGGCCTCATGATGGGAAAAGACCGCTTCCTCCGCTACATTCTTCCCGGCATCGAACGCCAAGCGGACGCGGTCCACAAAAAGGGCGGCTACTTCATCAAGCACACCGACGGCAACGTGTGGGACGCGCTGGACGGGCTGGTCGGCGTCGGCATCGACGGATGGCACGGCATACAGCCAAGCGTGGGTATGGACTTCAAGCTCTTGAAAGAAAAGTACGGTAAGAAACTCTGCTTTTTCGGGGGCGTCAACTGCGAAACGCTGATCTCCGGGAGCGTCAAGGACGTCGAGCGGGAAGCGAAGTACGCCATCAAATACGCGGCCCCCGGAGGCGGTTTGGTTCTGACCAGCGGCAACGGTTTGGAAAACGGCGTACCCTTCGAAAACTATGAAGCCATGATGCGCGTCAGAAAGGAATTCGGGCGGTTCCCAATTTCGATACACTGAAGAAGTAAGAGAAAATTTTAACCGCGAAGGGCGCTAAGGAAGAAAAGAGGAAGAAATAACACCACTTCCGGGATTGATTCCCCTCTTCCCTCTGCGTACCTCCGCGCCCTCTGCGGTTAGTTTCCCCTCTTCCCTCTGCGTACCTCCGCGCCCTCTGTGGTTAGTTTTCTACTCTTCCTCCTCTCTTCCTCCTCTGCTGTTGATATTCTCCCCTTCCCCACGCTACACTCATCCCCATTATGCTAGACTATCGTTTCATCAAAGATAATCTTCCCGCGGTCAAGAAAAACATCACCGACCGCTGTATGAAAGCCGACGCCGACGCCGTCGTCAGGCTCTTCGACAAACGCCTGGAGCTCGTCGGAGCCCTTCAGACCCTCCAGCAGCAGCGCAACACGAACGCCGCGGCCATGAAAGCCAAGCTGGAAGCCGACGCGCGCGCGAAGCTCATCGACGAAGGCAAGCGGCTGAAGGAAGCCGTCGCCGCCGCCGAGTCCGAGCTCGAAATCACCGAGAAAGAGCTCGACGTCGAAGGCCGCAAGATCCCGAATATGGCACA
>Ga0172379_10003251_pt1 | contig 26356 bp, 25 predicted proteins | sample GrowelOW334metaG_FD_119756 | JGI IMG/M metagenome (GOLD analysis project Ga0172379, IMG submission 119756) | Groundwater microbial communities from an aquifer near a municipal landfill in Southern Ontario, Canada - Groundwater well OW334 metaG | ecosystem: Environmental > Aquatic > Deep...
AGCAGTTGGCTCCATCAAACCTTCTCTGCCCACACCTTGGGCACTTCTGGTTCCTCTTGCTCACCGAGGGTGTGATTGGTTCAGGATCTTCGTCTGGACCAGCACCAGTGTAGGAATCTACCAGCATCGATTGTACTCCACGAAAAGGCTCCTTCGAGAGATTACCAGCTTTGCTTTTAGGTCGCAAGGTAAACAGTTAGTCCTTGGTTCTCGGGCGCAATGTTGGGAATAATATTACCTCTCTAATATTCTTTACATCTGTCAAAAGCATAGCTAATCGATCAATTCCAATACCAATTCCCCCGTTTGGCGGCATTCCATATTCCATTGCTTCCAAATATTCAAGATCAGATGGAGAAATATCGTGCTCCCCTTCTATTTTCTTTTTGTCTTCTGCTAAATATCTTTCTTTTTGATCTATAGGGTTATTCAATTCTGAAAATGCATTCACTAATTCCATTCCCCCAATCACAAGTTGAAAACGATCAATAAGAGACGGGTCACTTTCTTTCCTTTTAGCAAACGGATTCATGGCAACTGGATAATCAATAATAAACGTTGGTTGAATAAGTTTTGGTCGTGCAACTTTCTTATATATAGCGTCAAAAATTTTTTCAAGTGGTTCACTTGGTCCGATATCAACATTCAAACGAAGCGCAATATTTTTCGCTTCATCTCGAGTTATAGATTCTGGGTTTGAAATAAGAGCGTGAGTTTTAAGTAAGTCGTAAAAAGTTGTAACAACAAACTTTTTCTTGAAATCAATAGAATTTCCCTCATAAGAAATTGCGGTCTTGCCAGAAACTTTTTTAATTACAAATTTAAATAGTTTTTCAATAAATTCCATTTGAGAAATCATATCGGCATAACTCTCATTTGATTCAAGCATTGTAAATTCCGGGTTGTGGGTAACATCTATGCCTTCATTTCTAAACCTTCTCCCGATTTCAAAAACTTTAGTAAAACCACCGGCTAGTAATTCTTTTAGGTACAATTCCTGTGCGACCGGTAGATAGAAATCTATATCAAAAGCATTGTGGTGCGTCGTAAAAGGTCTAGCTGTGGCGCCACCTGCTAAGGGCTGCAAATAAGGCACTTCAACCTCAAGAAAGCCGTCCTTAAGGTAAAACTCTCTTATTGCCTCAATCATCTTTGCTCGTTTTAAAAATCTTCCCCTTACCTCTTCATTCATTAGGGTATCTAAGTATCTGTGTCTAAAGCGCTCTTCGACATCCTGCAAGCCGTGCCATTTTTCAGGTAGTTGGCGCAAGGCTTTTGAAAGCATTCTCCAAGAATTAACTTGGAGTGTCTTTTCATTTCTCTTTGTTAAAAATAATTTTCCAGAAATCTCTACGAAATCACCAACGTCTACTATTTCTGCAAATAAATCAAAATCCGCATCCTCAATTCCCTTTGGCTCACCTTTCTTGAGCATTCCCTGAAAACGACTTGTTCCGTCATCTATATGAAAAAAAATAATTTTCCCTTGCGGGCGCAAAGACATTACCCTCCCCACAATCGAAAGCGGTTTAGTTTGTTTTAAAAGTTTTGTAAAAGAATCGCCGACCTCAACAAGGGCGAGGTCTCTTTTTGAACTTGCAGGAAATGCATTCCCAGCCTTACTCTCATAATTACGGAGTTTTTTAAGTCGTTCTTCTCTTATCTCCTCTATGGATGCCATGAGCCTATTCTATACCAAGAATTTCGAAGGTTACTTCACCAGAAGGTGTTTTAAAAGAAAACTCATCACCCTTTTTCTTGCCCATGATTGCGTGACCCATAGGAGACTTTACCGAAATTTTTCCAGCTTTTGGATCAGATTCCTCAGGACTTACAATGATAAAAGTCTTTTTCTCTTTATCGCCAAGTTTTCTAACTTTTATTGTCGAACCAATGGATACCAAACCCGTCTTGTGATTCTCAATTATTACTGCGGTTTTTATAATCTGTTCTAGCTTAGAAATTCTATCTTCAACAGAAGCCTGCTCACCACGAGCTTCGTGATATTCAGCATTCTCAGATAAATCACCAAGAGCTTTTGCATACTCTAGTGCTTCAGCAATTTCCTTTCTTTTTGTACGAATTAGGAAATCGTATTCTTTTTTAAACTCTGCAAGCCTGTCCGCTGTTAAAAATGTTGTTTCTTCCTTCATTATCTCGGCAATTATAAAGACATCGAGACTGATGTCAACGTACAGAAACAACCCCCAAACTTAGGCCTGATTTGGGCCTTAATTACTGCAAAAACTTGGGCAGTGAATTCCTAAGCGCTGGTAAAAATGACAGCCTATCATCATTTTTAAAAGCTATTAGTGTTAAAAAGATTGTGATAAAAACAATGTGGTCATCAACAATTAGAGCGTGTGCGTCAGGGTGTGGAAATGGTAGGGCTAGATAATAGAGAGCCATGAGCAGTATTCCGCATACTGCAGAAAATCTAGTTGCAACACCTAGGATGAGCGCAACGCCAATTAATGTTAATCCCCACTCATTGAGAATGTTTATAAATGGCAAAACATTTGTACTTCCAAAAAAAACATACAAAGGTTTCAAAAAACCCTGTGCGCCTTTTATATAACCATCAGCTGTCCAGGTTGGATCAATTAGTTTCGTGATTCCTGCATAAAGAAAGTACCAACCAATTCCCAATCTCAATAATAGTAACGCTGTGTGTTTTTTCATAATTGTTAAATAAAAATAATACTGTCTTACAGTTTATACTTTTAATCGTTCTTTAAATACTGGGGTGTGTATATGCTCATCCATTCTAATAATCTTCTCATTGCGTATGTGGAACCAACTGTATTCGAGCGAGAACCTTTTTCCATAGCAATTGCAAAAGCAAAACGAGGTTTGTCATACGGGAAAAAACCCGTTGTCCAAGAGTTAACAGACTCCTTTGAAACACCAAGCTCTGCAGTACCAGTCTTAGCCGCTACAACAACTTGTGGAATATTTAAACCGACGGCTGTGCCTTCAAGCACTCCCTTTCTCATTCCTTCTCGTACAATTTGAAAATTTTCTTGAGCAACATGAAGCGTAATTTTATTCACCTCTTTTAGGCTTTCATTTTTTTCGTTTAACTTATCTTCAAGTGCATTATTTTGTATACCCTTCTTGAGCAGGGTTGGTTCTAAAAGATACCCTCCATTGGCTACAGAAGATATAGCTCTTACAGCCTGTATAGGCGTTACAAGGTAGCCGTACTGACCTATAGAGCTGTTATAGGTGTCTCCTAGCCTCCAGGTGGGGTCATTGGTAAAGGTCTTTGCTTTCCACTCTGGGCTCGGAATATTGCCATCTGCTTCCCCGTCTACTTCAATACCTGTCTTTGCACCAAAACCAAACATATTCATATATTTTTGAATGTTCGCAATTCCTAATCCACGCTGGCCCTCATATCCGGCTCCGATAGTGAAAAAGTAAACGTTGGAGGAAACCGCGATAGCGCGTCTCATATCAACAAGACCGTGAATCTTCCAGTCTTTAAAAATTGTTGGGTGCTCTTTGTCGTATGGGTTTGGAACACTTATAAAACCATTTGCAAGAAATTGTTTATCTGGATCAACAATTTTCTCTTCAAGTGCACCTATGGCCAAATATGGTTTTACTATTGAACCAGGAATATATAAGCCTTGTACTGCCCTATCCAGAAACGGGTTGTGTTTATCCGAAATATAACTATTAATCATCGCCCTATCCTTTCCATCAGTCATAACTTGCGAATTAAATTCAGGATAAGAAGTAAGAGCAAGAATTTCACCAGAATTTACATCCATAATGACGCCCGCTCCACCCGCGTACCCTCTCTCATTAGCCAAAGCCTTTAATTCCTCATACATTCTGCTTTGAACTTTTTTATCAATAGACAAAGTTATATTAGTACCGTCCCTAGCATTCTCAATCGCGCTCTGGGAAACTACTTTCCCTTTTACATCCATCTCTTCAATTAGAGTTCCGTTCTTGCCGGCAAGTATGTCATCAAAATATTCCTCTAAGCCGTCTTTACCAAATACATTTGTATCGTAGTAGTTGCCCTTACTATCAACTTTCGGATAGCTTATATAGCCAAGTAAAGTTGAAAGCCCCGTGGTTGTTGCATATCGCCTCTCACTCCACGCCTCAAGAATTCCATTTACTTCTTTGGGTGGCTCATTTGATGCCAACAGTTCCCCATTTCTATCAAAAATAATTCCCCTATTAGCAAAAACAACTGTCTTTTGTAATGAGTTAGTTGCGCTTCTTTTTGCGTATTCAAGTCCATGCATTAACTGTAAATTTCCTAACCTTCCGAGGACCAAAAGACCCACGACTACAAAGATTGAAAATATAAAAACATATGAAGATCTCTCAATTGGAAGAATTAGTCTCCCCTCCAGTCTCTGAGAGTCTGAATCAGTTAAGTTTGAAAAATCAGAAAGTACATCGTGTGGATCAATTTCCCTGCCGTGTCTATGCCTTGGGCTGAAAATGTTTTTTATTTTTCTGCTTCTAAAAATTTTCATCAATTAAAACACTTACAAAAAGCTAGGATAAAGTCTAGTTTTTTCTCTAATAAATATTCCTGCCAAACACAAGGCAACCCATAGTAAAGAAAAAATCCCAGCGCCAAAAATACCAATTACTAAAAAGATATATTCAACTGGCGCACTAACGAATAAAGAAACTGCAATCAGTAAAAGGCACGTTAACTGCCAAGGAAGAAAAAAACTCAATAAAAGTACTGCCAGAAAAATTGTTATTCTTTTTAAGATGTTATGTGTCATTAATTTCTAGATTCAATCAACACCCAAGTTAGTGTTCGTGGCTCAAAAAACCCCTTCAGGTATACCATTTTAAATGAGTTTTCAGGATCACTTTTAATCTGCTCTACGCTAGCCAAGGGTCTACTTTTAAGACCCGGCAATACAAAAACATCTCCCTCTCTAATATCAAAATCTCTTGGCACCTCAACAGTAAATGAACCGTCTCCAAGACCAGACAATGAGAGCACTGAGCCCACCCTTAGTAATTCTGCTTCTGTTCCAGCGCTTGGCGAAGAAAAAAGTTGCGCTTTTGAAAAATGTGCTGACACAGATTGGACGGTGCCAATAAGGGAGCCATTATCATCAAAGATTTGTGCTCCACTTAATATTCCTTCTTCAGAGCCCACATCAACAACAATTTCATCGTACGGTGCTTGTGGTGGCTTTACCAAAACTCTAGCCAAAACTGAACGGTTGGCTGGTTTTCGCCCTAATATACTTTTTAAACTAGCATTTTCTTTTTCTAAAATTTGAATTTCAGCATTTTGAGTTGTAGAGGAAAAACTTCCTGTACTTACTTCATTCCATGGATACAGGACCTTCTCAAATGTAGTTAAGGTAAAATTTCGCACAAACCAGGCACTGTTTGAGTACGTATTAATTAACCCGTCCTTTAAAAGCGGTATGAAGGAAAAAAGAATTGAAAGCACAACCAAAAAAGCAAAGCCTATTATTTCTCGGCTCGGCTTAAATGATTTACGAGATGGGTGATATTTCGTCCTCATTTGCAATTAATATATCTTCCCAATAATTTATATCTTCTAGAATTGCTGCAGTGCCTCTTACTACTGCAAGTAGTGGATCTGGCGGAACATGCACTGGTATCTTTAGCTCATGCTCAATGAGCTCCGCCAGTCCTCTAAAGTTGGCACCACCTCCGGCCAAATAAACTCCCCTGTGCATTACATCAGAAAGTATTTCTGGGGGGGTGGTCTCTAAAACTTCTCTTGCGCCCTCAACAATTGTACCAACCGAAGCACCAATTGCTTCTCTTATATCTGCATCTGTTACAGCCACCTCTCTAGGAAGGCCGGTTACCAAATCTCTTCCGCGTACGACCGCCTCGGCACCTTCATCGTCAGGCATTACTGAACCAATAGACATCTTTACTTCCTCTGCAGTTTTTTGACCAATTAAAACTTTAAATTCGTTCCTTATGTATGCAACTATATTTTCATTGAATGTATCGCCCGCTACTCGAATATTTTTTGAACGTACGATTCCAGAGAGAGCTATTACAGCAACATCAGTCGTGCCTCCTCCTATATCAATAACCATCGAGCCAACTGGATCTTTAACTGGCAGTCTCATACCGATTGCCGCAGCCATTGGTTCCTCAACTATATGAACCTCACTTGCACCTGCATTGTGTGTGGCATCTCTAACGGCGCGAATTTCAACATTGGTTATTCCGGAAGGAACTCCAACAACAACTCTCGGACCTAATATTTTTTTATGTCCCTCCTGTGCACGTGATAAAAGGTACGAAATCATTTCTTCAGTTACTTCAAAATCAGAAATAACACCGTCCACTACTGGCTTTACGGCCGTAATGTGCTGAGGCGTACGACCCAACATGTCTCTTGCTTCTTTTCCTACTGCAACTACAGCGCCTGTTTTTTGATTTACCGCAACGACCGATGGTTCATTGATAACCACGCCTCTTCCCTTAACAAAAACCAGGGTATTTGCAGTACCCAAATCAATACCAATATCGTTTGATAACGACCTTCTTATACGCTCGCGTAAGCTTAATTCCCTCTTTTCTGCCATTTTAATGCTCGGATTTGACCTCTTTTAGGATGTCCTTAGCGCCCACAATTCTACTCTCTCCAGTCTTTCTCACAACTACCTCAAAACCACCCGAAACGAGCGCTCTGTCACTCACAATTACCCTCTTTGGAATGCCGATTAAATCGCTGTCTGCGAACTTTTCTCCAGCCCTTAAATCACGGTCGTCATAGAGAACCTCAATACCTTCATCAGTCAACAACTTATAAAGTTTGTCTGCTTCCTCTTTTGATTTTTCTCCATCAATTAATAGTAGGTGAACCTGAAATGGGGCAACTTCCTTTGGCCATACGATTCCTTTTGCATCAGCAAAAATTTCAACAATTGCACCCATAAGGCGCGTAATGCCAATTCCATATGAGCCCATTACAACTGGTTTTTTTATTCCGTCTTTATCAGTGTATTCAAGACCAATTGGTGCAGAATATTTAATTCCTAGTTTGAAAATATTACCAACCTCAATTGCTTTAACTTTCTTTAAATCTTCATCTTTTAAACCTAAATCACTTAATGCTTGTGGACCGTTTACCTCTTCGTTAACTGCAATCTTTTTCTTTTCATCCAAATATATTGTGTCTTCTCCGGTTTCTGTAATTGTTTGAAATTCGTCGCTCCATTTTGAAAACATTCCGCCCGAAGCTAGAGTTCTATAAGTCTTGTCGCCAATTCCGACTCTCTTAAAAACGCTGGTATACGCTTCAGCAACTTTTTCATAAAACTTGTCTAATTCCTCAACACTTGATGTAAATGAATACAAGTCTTTCATTAGAAATTCTCGCCCACGAAGAATACCGGATTTTGAACGAAGTTCATTTCTAAATTTATTTTGGAATTGATAAACATAAACAGGTAAATCCTTATACGAGTGGATGTGATTGAGCATTATGTTTGTTAATGGCTCTTCGTGTGTAGGCGCCAATCCAAGCTCAGAATCATTTTTTAGTTTAGTCTTAAACCAAACGTCTACGACGGAATCGTTCCATCTCTCCGTTTTTGTCCATACTTCAGGGTCCTGAAGGGCTGACAGTGCCAACTCTTCGCCTCCAATTGCATTCATCTCTTCACGCACTACCTGCTTTATCTTCTCAATTACCCTTAATCCTAGTGGCAATAGTGAGTAAACCCCTGCCATTTCCTTGTGTATAAAACCAGCGCGAATCAAAAGTTCAGCATTTCTTGCTACTTCATCTTTTGGGGCCTCTTTTCTGGTTTTGCAAAATAATTGTGATTGTCTCATTGTATTTGTTGACTAAATAGTACTTTAAAATAGCCCTAAAACAAATAGTAAGCTATGCAGCAACTCGGTGTTCCGCATCCTCCGGAAGTTCCCCAATCAGTGCAACTTCAAATGATTTAATAACTGAGTCAGGATCTGTTTGGTATTTTTCTAAAAAATTTCTATCGGAATTCATCATATTGTCAAAAAGTTTTGAAAATTTCTGAGAATTAATTTCTACCCAATCCATTTTTGTTGATTCGCTTGTATCTCCTGTTGGAGCAGCTCTTTCCATTAACTTTACCTGAATCTCATTCCTAACTCGGAGAAGCTCATGCTGATCTACTTGTGGGAACTCTATTGAATTCATATTATTTAATTAATTTAAAAACATCGTGTGCTGTAATAACCAACATTAACAATATAAGAATAACAAACCCTGCGCCGTGTATTATTTTAGAAACTTTAGTTGGTACAGGCTTTCCTACGATCCACTCATAAATAGTGAAAATAACTCTTCCTCCGTCTAGTGCTGGAAACGGCAGAATATTTATAATTGCAAGATTAATAGATAAAAAGGCTGCAAAAGTAATTACTGATACCCAGCCCAAAGACCTGGCCTCGCCAATAATCTTTCCGATTCCTACAGGCCCAGCTACCTCACTGAATCCCCCCTTCCCCTGCAAAACATTCCAAATTGCATGCCCCGCTGAAACTCCAATAAACTTCACCGTGGTACCTGTAACAAAAATTCCTTTATAAAATGCTGGGAAAAACGAATATTTGTTTTTTATAACAGTATCGACAGCTATACCTAATGCCTTTTTCCCTTCTACGATTCCGCTAACCGCTTGGATGTTTTTTATTTCAACGTCCTCTCCATTTCTTAAAATATTTAAAGTAATTTTTCTATCTTGATTTGCACTTAAGAATGCAACTAGTTCATCTGCAGTTTTTGCACTCACAGAACTATCCCCTGAACTAGCCTTAATAACCTCATCATTTGGCTTAAGACCAGCATTTAGAGCTGGAGAGTCTTGGGATACACCTAAAATCACTACTTTTGCATTAGCTGGAAGTGGCCCTGTTACTGGAACTGGTTCAAAAGAGCCAGCCATAAGGGTTATTGAAATCAAAACCCAAGCAAGAACTACGTTTGCGGAAACTCCCGCAACCAGAACTAATATTTTCTTAAATGGATGCTTTGAGGATAATTTTTCTGAAAGCGGTATATCTTTTTCATCTTCATCATCTATTCCCTCTTCACCGGCAATATTCACGTACCCCCCTAATGGTGTAAGGTTTAAACTATATTCAGTACCACCGAATTTCCTAGAAAAAAGGCGCGGTGGAAAACCAATCGCATACTCTTTAACTCTTGCCCCTACCCATTTAGCTAAAATTAGATGCCCCGCTTCATGGACAGCCACCAACACACTCAAAATAATTATAAATAATATTAGTGTTATCACTTTTTATTCTTGAATCTCCTTCTCTTTTCGTTCGTAAACTGCCTCTAAGTCACTATTAAATCCATCAACTAACTTTTGCAGTTCCTCTGTGTTTCTAAATTTACTATCCTTATCGGCATCTTCACCAATTTCTCTTTTTATCTTTTCTCTTTCAGAACGAACTGCTACTCTCGCTTCTTCTAGTTTTCCTTTTGCTACTTTTAACAAAGCAACTCTTCTTTCAGTTGAAAGTTCGGGAAAACTTATACGAAGTCCCTTGTCGTCCATTGCAACCGACAAGCCCAAATCTGCAAGCATTACTGCTTTTTCAATATTTTTTGCTTGCGACATATCCCACGGAGAAACACGAAGAGTGCGTGCATCTTCAATCCCGATTGATGCAACCTCTTTTATTTTCATAAAGGTGCCGTAGCTCTCAACGGAAATATTATCCAAAATGGCAGGCGTTGCTCGACCAGTGCGAATACCTGTAAACTCGCGCCTTAGCCATTCTATTGTTTCTAGCCCCTGTTTTTTAAAACCAGAAAAATCATACATATACGAAATAATAGCCGAAAATGGCTCAAATTCAAACTAGAACGGAATCGGTATGGCTCTGATTATGGTTAAGAGTGCAATGCACGCAATTGCACCTTGTACCAATACGGTAAGCGCAGTGTGTTTCTTCATGAACTCCTCAATTCTGAGCGGAGTATGGAAAATACCGTGAAATTTTTTGAAAGCTTTAAGTGGTTTATTTTTGGGGAACATAAAGTACAGAAATTGGAGACCGTCTGGTATGCAAGCACCAACCCCACCAAGAACAACAGAAAAAAGTGAGTGTGAGTTGTACGCCAAAGAAACTAAGATTAAGAAACCAAGAATGCCATCTATACCGTTTACAACTAGGTCATGTGCAAGCCGACTATCTTTAGACATTGCATCCTGACCCCTGTCTTCCCTCTCCTTAGATAACGACTGTAGCGGATAATCGGCATGTGGAATTGCATCAAGTGCAAAATGAGACGCAAAACCAATTACGAGAGAAGTAACCGGCGACACAGGAAGTACCGCACCAAGTGCACCTCCTACTAATGTGTGAACAGATAAAACCATAAGTTTTGGATTATATCACTGGTAGAGAAATAGCTAACGCCTCCAAAATCATTCTTTTTGGCCGACTCTGATTCCCCGCGGACTCCTTTGCAAAAACAATTGCGCTATATGCTTTCTCTTTTTCTAATTCGTTAGTGTATTTTTGTTTATAAATTTTTTTCTCTAAGTCTCGTAAAAATGAATCCATTGCATCCTCTTCTTCATCTTTGGCAATTTTTTCGGCTAATTTAAATCTCTCTTTCAAACCAACAGCAAAAAAATTTCCAGCATCAGTTTTAGTGCTAATTGCCGAAACTTCAAACGCCGATGATATGTCTTCTAAGCGAGATAATAGAGTTGGCAATAGTTCTACATCGCGAGGAATTATTACAAAGATTCTTAAAGAGTCTTTTGGTTCTTCTGTTAACTTTAAAAGCGTGTTTTGTGCCTCCCGGGTTATTCGCTCCGTACTTACAACTATTATCTTTATATTGTCATTGCCAAACGGCGATAAATTGGCGAAATCTATAAGATTTCTTGCATCGTCAACGTTTGCATGACCATCAATTGTCAGAATATTTGGATTTCCTTGCGTCTCAATACCCCACTCTTTTTTAACGGCATTAAAAATTTCTGGAATTATATTTTCCTTGTTTCCTCGTACCAAATAAGCTCTTGGGTGACTCAATCCGTTTTTTAAAATTTCTTCTAGCATTTCTCTAATTATACTCAAACTTAAAGCGAGCTAAAAGTTTCGCCGTTCGTCTCGGAAGTTTTTCAGCATGGTAAATCAATCTGCGAAGCTCTTGATTTTGAAAAACTGAGAGACAGCAAAATTTTTCGCTGGAAAAATTTATGCGTGAACGCCGAAACTTGTTAGCGAGCACGACTTATCGCTTGGAGATTGCCACCTTCTTATATGCATCCAAATGTTCCAATGCAATCCCTGTCCCTTTCACTACGCAAAACAACGCATCTTTTGCTAGTACTGCTTTTACACCGGTGCGTCTAAAAACTAATTCTGGCAAATGACGAAGTTGAGATGTCCCTCCAGTCATCACAATCCCTTTATCAATAATGTCTGATGCAAGTTCTGGCGGAGTATCCTGCAATACATCTTTCATAGCTTTCACCATGTCGCGAAGCTCTTTCGAAATCGCTTTCACAATTTCGTTTGTTTTTATTTCAACTGAACGTGGCAAACCTGAAACATAATCACGTCCCTTGACCTGCATTTTCAACTCTTCCTCTACTGGAACCGCTGAACCAATTTCAATTTTAATAACTTCCGCAGTGTGATCTCCAATTGCTAAGTTGTACGTTTTTTTCATATAGTCAGTAATAGCAACATCAATTTTGTTTCCCGCACATTTCACGGAAGTCGAAGCCACAATTCCGCCCAATGAAATTACCGCCACGTCTGTAGTTCCTCCTCCAATATCTACAATCATCTGGCCAGATGGTTCTTGAATTGGAATACCAGCGCCAATCGCAGCCAAAACTGGTTCTTTCACTACATATGCATTTTTTGCGCCGGCTTTTAGGGCAGCCTCAATAACGGCACGACGTTCGGTTGATGTAACGCCTGCTGGAACAGAAATCAAAACATCTGGTTTTACAAATGAAAATTTTCCCAATGCTTTAGTAATAAAATATCGAAGCATTGCTTCTGTCACTTTGTAATCAGCAATAACTCCATCCTTCATTGGTCTATAGGCAATAATATTTTCTGGAGTTTTTCCAATCATTTTCTTGGCCTCCATTCCTATAGCCAAAATTTTTCTATCTTCCTCAGACACGGCAACAACCGAAGGTTCATTTAAAATAATCCCCTTTCCTGGTACATAAACAAGCACGCTTGTGGTTCCCAAATCTATACCTATTTTCTTAGTAAAAAATGACATTTGTTGAGACACTTTATGCTTTTTGGCTCAATAATGAAAGTGCTTGACAAAGACACAAATCTATGTAATATCTGAGTTGGATTTCACACAGCCCGCGTGCGAGGAGCATGTGCCAAAACTTTTCGGCATCATCATCCGGGGACTTATCAAGGCAATAGCTGGCCTGTGGATTCTGGCCAATACCGCCTTGGTTATCCTGCTCATTCAGAGACCATCGGAGGGTTGCTATTCGGTAAGCGAGTGTGACCAATTGCAGTTTAGGAATGTCGCACTGGCAATCCTAATAGCCTGCGTGTCTGGGGCCGTGCTATATTTCGCCTCCAGACTCGCGGGTAAACTGCAAAAGAAACCCCTCGATACTCCCGCCGCCTGACAGACGAGACAAAAGCTCGTCGCAGTCAGGCGGCTTTTGTTTTGAGACTTTTTTGAGCTAATCTACGTGTATGTTTATAGTTTCTGTACTACCCCTCACAAAAACATTCGGTAAAGAAAAATTGGATTATTTTTCCGCTGTTGGTTATGAAAAAGGAATGGTAGTGAAAGTACCCCTTCGTGCTCGAGATGTGAAAGCACTTGTCATTGAAAGCAAACCAGCCGAAGAAGCACGAATGGAACTTAGAACGAGCAATTACTCACTTAAAAAAATAAAAGGAAATTCAGGAAAAGTTTTTATTAGTGCCGCATTTATACGGGCAGTTGAAAAATTTTCACAATACGAGGCACAAAGCTTTTCCTCTGTAATGAGTGTCGCGTTACCGCAGGTATTATTTGACGCAAAACGTGCAGGCCATCCCATAGAACCCAGGTGCACCATAGACGGAGATATAAGTGCTTTTCAAGGCAACACAGAAGAACGGTTCGCCTCTTACCGTTCTCTTATAAGAGAAACGTTTGCACGTAAAAAATCTTTCTTCCTTCTAGTGCCAACAACTGAAGACGCGAAATCTGCTGAAAAAGAATTGTCTCGCGGAATTGAACAGTTCACTGTTGTTGCTCACGGTGGAAAAAAACTCAAAGAAATTGAGAAGGTTTTAAAAATTGTGGACGATTACTCTCATCCAGCATTAATTATCGCAACACCAACCTTTCTCTCATTACTTCGCACAGACACAGAGATACTTGCATTAGACCGTGAAAACTCAAGAGCATATAGAACTTTCTCAAGACCATTAATTGACTATAGAATTTTTGCAAAAATTTTGGCACATGAGTATTGCGCAAGGTTGATTTTGGGTGGAGATATTTTAAGTGTCGATACCTATCAAAAAGTAAAAAATGAGGAAATACATGAACGCGACCATCTAAAAATGCGCGAACCAACTAGCGCGAAGGTTGAAGTCATATCTATGGTTAAAACTGATACTGCCGAACCATTTCAAATATTCTCTCCAGAACTAAAAGAAGAAATATGTAATTTAAACGAAACTCGAAAAAGGATTTTTTTGTTTGGGGCAAGGCGGGGCCTTTCCCCCACTACTGTGTGCGCAGACTGCGAAACTACTGTCATATGTAAGGTGTGCGGTGCGCCCGCAATACTTTATGGAAAAGAAAAACCATATTTTTTATGTCACAAATGTGGTGAAAAAAGACCAGCAAAAGATGAATGCGTAAATTGTGGAGGATGGAGATTGATTTCTCTTGGAATTGGTTTGGAAAATATTTTGCGTGAAGTAGAAAAGATTGCACCCCAAACACGCACTTTCATTTTGGACAAGGATTCAGCAAATACTCCCGCGAAAGCAACCAAGATAGTTGAAGAATTTCTGGCAACTCCTGCTTCTATTTTGATTGGTACGGAAATGGCTCTTCATTATTTAAGGCACCCCGTTGAGATTTCCGCCGTAGTCTCTGCGGATTCTCTACTTGGAATCCCAGATTTTAGAATTAATGAGAGATTAATGTCACTTTTATTAAAAATAAGAACTCTCGGTAAAGAGAAAGTGATTTTCCAAACAAGGAGCCCAGAAAATCATATTTTTGAATATGCAGCTCAAGGAAATTTGTTGAGCTTTTTTGAACGCGAAATTATGGAAAGAAAAAGATTTTCATTTCCGCCTTTTTCTTTATTCGTGAAAATTGTATGGGAAGGAAGTCCTGCAAGAGCAGAAAAAGACAAAGAGTTTATCAAGGAAAACTTTAAAGAAGAGGCTGAAGTGTTTAAAGCTGTATCCGGGGCACGCTTGGCAAGGTTCCAGGCCCTTATAAAAATAGATGAACCAAATGAATGGCCAAAACACGAATTGGTCGAAAAACTCCAATCGCTCCCACCTCAGTTTGTAGTAAATGTTGATCCAGACGCGCTTTTATAGGGAATTTGTTAGGATAAAGCGATGGTAAAGATAGTCCAAGAAAAGGGAGGAAAGGTTCTTCGCCTTAAGGCGGCGCCTGTTCCTGTAAAAGATATTGCGACAAAGAGGGTGCAAAAAATAATTTCTAGCATGAAAAAGGCGCTTGCCTCACAAGACGACGGCGTTGCAATTGCTGCTCCTCAAATAGGTGTGTCAGAGCGAATTATCGTAATTTCTGGAAAAGTAAAAGCAATAATTGCTGGGGAAAATGAACTCACTACTAATTATGCTGATGAGGTTTTTATTAACCCTGTAATAACACGCTCTTCGAGAGAAAAAGGAGAAATGGAAGAAGGCTGTCTTTCAGTAAGGTGGTTGTACGGAAAGGTAAAACGTTCTGCAAAAGTTGAAGTTGAAGGATACAACGAGTTTGGCAAGAAAGTTAAAAAGGGTGCATCTGGGCTTATGGCTCAAGTATTCCAGCATGAAATAGACCACTTGGAAGGCATTTTATTTACAGACAAAGCCAATGATGTGCATGAATGGATCCCAGAAAGTAAAGGAGTGAGAGCAGAACTAAAAAGAAATGCAAAAAACTAAATTCGCTTTTTTTGGCACGGACTCAATAGCAATTTGTGCACTAGAAGAACTTAGTAATGCCGGCTACCTGCCTGCAGTAATAATTTGTTCACCAGACAAACCAAAGGGTCGTGGACTTAGTGTTACTCCCCCACCATCTAAAATTTGGGCACTTGAGAAAAACATCCCAGTAATTCAACCGATAAAACTAGATGATGTTTTCCTAGTACAGCTTAAACAGTATGGTTTGCAGTTTGGTGTAGTTGCATCGTACGGAAAAATTATCTCTGAGCCAGTTCTTAATTCGTTTCAACTTGGTTTATTGAATATACATCCTTCTCTTTTACCAAAGCTAAGGGGGCCATCTCCTATTGAATCGACCATCCTTACAGAAAATACGGCAGGCGTATCAATAATTAAGATAGACAGGGAAATGGACCATGGCCCGATACTTGCGCAAAGACAAGTAAATTTTTCTGAGTGGCCACCTAGATATAAAGATGCAGAAAAAATCCTGGGGAGCGAAGGAGGAAGAATTTTGGCGGAAATTTTGCCAAATTTTATAAATGACGAGACTAAAGAAAGAGAACAGAATCATGGTGAGGCAACCTTTACAAAAAAAATAACGAAAGAAGATGCGTTGATAGATTTGTCAGGCAATCCTGCGCAAAATCTTAGAAAAATTAGAGCTTATGAAGAATGGCCAGGTGCTTATTTTTTTTATGAATCGAATAAAGGTAAAACCAGAATAAAAATTACTGAAGCCCACATAGAAGCTGGTCAACTTATGCTAGACAAGGTAGTTCCCGAGGGGAAAAAAGAGATGTCTTGGGTTGATTTTAAAAAAGGAAATTAGTTGTCCTCACTTTTTCTGAATTTCTTCCAAATTTTCCAATCTTTGTAATTATAGTTGTAACCTCTTGGGTCAAGACCTCTAACAATATTTTTTACGCCCCTAGCACTTCTACGAAACATTGTTTCTGACTTACCCTTTAATTTGTTTACTTCTGCCATCATCGCATCCTTAACCTCATCGATTGCTGCATATAGATCATCTTTTTCCACAGCAACGTAAAAATCTTTTCCTTTTGAGTGCAGGCTAATTTCTGCTCTAAACAAGTCCCCTGACTTGTGGTGATTAGTTGTTTTTGCAAGCTCTACAGTAGCGAGTGCGCTGTCATCATGAACCAATTTGTTTAACCCCTTAATCCTTTTATCCAGATAATTTTCGATTGCTTCGGTCTTTTCAATCCCCTTAAAATAAAGTGTGTATTTCATGCCTATATTTTACCAAATATTCTACGAAACGTAACTTACAGTAAATGACGTTTTATACTATAGTTAATTACCAATTTATGGATAGCATAAATAACAAGAAAACTTTGAAGCTTGGGGTTTTGGTTGTTTTAGTATTTTTTTCCGGCTGGTTATTGCGGGGCTTTACTGGCCAATTTTCTCCGAAGGTCGAGCAAGTGAGACAGAACACCCAAGAATTTAAATTTATTAATCCCCTTCTGTTTACAGACGATTCAGATATCAATTTTCTTGAACTTGACCCCCTTAAAAATCAATTTAGTAATTTTATTGATAAGACAGTATCGCAAAATAAGGCAAAAAGAGTATCGGTATATTTTAGGGATTTAGACAAAGCCAAATGGACCGGTGTAAACACCGATGACACGTACGCTCCATCAAGTATGCTCAAAGTTCTTACACTTATTTCATATTTACGTTACGCAGATATGAAGCCAGGCATTCTTTTGGATACCCTTTCGTATAGATACCAAGACGATCCTGGACAATTTTACAAACCAAAACCGCTTGCCGATGGAAACTATTCAGTTCTAACACTATTGCAACAATTAATTATAGAGTCGGATAATTCTGCGATGAAGCAACTGAATAGTTTGAATATTGATGAGATATCTGAGGTTTATTCGGAGCTGCGTGTACCAAACTTGTTAACTAGTCCTGAAAACTTTCTTTCTCCAAGAACTGTCTCTGGTTTTTTTAGGTCTCTATATAATTCCAGCTACATATCTCATAAATACTCAGAAGGTGCACTCGAACTTTTAACTTACACTAAATTTGATAAGGGTTTAGTTGCCGGAGTAATTACTGGCACAAAGGTCGCACACAAATTTGGAGAACATACAGAAATGGTAAACGGACAAGTTCAAAGCAGGCAACTTCATGATTGCGGTATTATTTATTACCCTAAAAGCCCCTACCTACTTTGTGTAATGACAGAAGGACAAAAATTTGAAGACCTTGAGGGTGTAATAGCTGGCCTATCTCAAATTGCTTATCAGTACGTAAAGAACAGTCATTGAAAGAGCTCGAGATTTTAAGTATCATTCCATAATCCTCATAAAGAGGCATATTCCCCGGTGGCGCAGCGGTAGCGCAGTCGCCTGTTAAGCGATTGGTCGTAGGTTCGAATCCTACCCGGGGAGCATTTGAGAGTCGCACAAAAGCAAGCTTTTGTGAGACCGGGACACCAATCAAGATACCCAGTATCTAATGCCAACCGTTGACAAATCAGATTTTTATATGCAAACTACATAAAGTTGTTCAACGGAGGTTACTGTGTCTAGTAAAAGGCACTTGCGGAAACGTTCCTGCGAGTCGAAAATCCGACACCCAGAAAAGGAGTCTGCGGCAAAGCACGCAAAAGAGCTCGGCTCAGCGTGGTCACCTTACCGCTGTCGTTTCTGTAATGGGTGGCATGTCGGCAGACCGAATCACACCCAGAGACAGAGTCAATCAGCAAAGAAGCGAAATCACCGCAAGTACCTGTAAACCCGCCGCCTTCATTGGGGCGGGTTTCAGTTTTGTAAGAAGTATTTGGTAGTACAATTTACGTATACAAATTTAATAAATATTTATGGATATAACACTTTTGGTTACAAAAATATTTGGTGTCTATTTAGTCGTCGCGGGCGTATTTATAATTTTTAAGGGTAAAACAATTCCGTACTTGCTCAAGGATTTCTTTGACCATCCAGCAGTTTGCTACTTAACAGGAGTTATTCTTTTGTTCTTGTCATCGATGTATCTTATTCAATATAACATTTGGGATGGAACATGGAAAACACTGGTTACTGTTTTTGTTTGGATAACTCTCATTAAGGGCTTAACATATATCTTTGCGCCCAAAATGCTCAGTGAAATGGCTATTGAGAAAAATAAGCGCTTCTTTAATTTCTACGGCGTTGTTGCCTTTTTGGTTGGTGTGTATCTCTTTCTGCTGAAATAAACCCAGGCTTTACTGTGCACCTCTACAAAATTCCTGGTCTTTGGAATTGATACAATATTTATATGACTTATATAAATATTTTGTATGTGTTTAGTATTATTGGCGTGCTTGATACTCTGTATCTTATTTACCACAAAGTACGCGGTACTGATGTTGCTTGTATCTTCTTCCCGCCAGAGTGGTGCTACAAAGTTCAACATAGTCCACAAAGTAAAACTTTTGGAATACCAAATTCAGTAGCTGGATTTGCTATGTATGTAATCATTCTGGTTCTTACATACCTATATACAGCGGGCTCAATTGCATTCTGGCCAATACAAGCAATTGTTGCATTTGGTTTCTTATTCTCTATGTACTTCACCTACGTACAAGCATTCGTACTTCGAGCTTTCTGCACTTGGTGTGTAGTGTCAACAATAAACTTCACGGTAATGGCTATAGCCATCTTCTTTTTTCGCTAAATATTAATTCCAGCTCCAACTAGCAGAAGTGTCTTTTTGACATTGCAATAGATTAAACGCTCTATCGTCTCTATTTATATGGAAAGATACGAGCACCCCTTTAGCTGGGAATCGTTATTGCGAATTGCATTTATGGGCATTGCCCTATTTTTGGTTTGGAAAATTCTTGGTGCCCTTGGCTACATTATTGTGGCTATAGTATTAACTACATCACTTCATCCCCTTGTTCATTCACTTAGCAAAAAAACTAGAATGCCTATTTTGCTTTCGACTGTCGTAGTATTTTTTATTCTACTAATCCCGTTTCTTACTATTATTTTAATTGTTGCACCAAATTTGGGTTCAGAATTACCTCAGTTGTTAACTAGTATTAATTCAACCATTGCTAATACACCGGTCATCGGTCATTCTCTGGGCAATTTTAATGTTGTCCAATACCTGCAATCACATTCAAGTGACATTCTGGTTTCCTCTGGAAACGCTCTTAAAATAATTCTTTCAACAATTGCTACATTGGTATTAACTTTTTATTTTGTTTACGACTATGAACGCCTATTAAAACTTTTTTTAAACATTTTTCCGTATAAGGAGAAAACGAAACTAAGGGGCCTCATTGAGGAAGTAGCGAAAGTTACTGGACAATACATTCGGGGGAATTTAATTATCTCTGTAATAACATTTTTAGTTATTTATATCGGTTTGTTACTTTTTAAAATTCCGTTTGCTTTGCCGTTAGCAATATTTGCAGGAATTCTAGATCTTCTGCCGCTTGTTGGCTCAACTATTGGCGCTATCCCTGCCATGCTAGTTGCATTCAGTCTTTCTCCATTTCAAGGATTCGCTGTTCTACTTTTACATCTTGTCTACCAACAGACTGAAAATGCAATTATTAGCCCGGCTATTTATAACAAAGCCTTAAATTTATACCCCTCACTAGCATTTCTATCAGTACTTTTAGGAGCAAGCCTTTTTGGAATTATTGGTGCTTTTCTCGCTTTGCCGATTGCTGCCAGTATCCCAGTTGTTGTTGAGTATTTAGAAAATTACAAACTCAGACACCAAAGTTAGAAAATAAGACAAAGTTCCTGTTGTGTAATAACCCTGCCCCAGATACGGCTCTAACTTCATAGAAATACTAATAACTGTAATAAATCATGAAAAAAATTAATATTGGTTCGATTGTGCCTGCTCTTGTGCTTTTTATAATCCTTGGGCTTACCGGCTCAACACTAGTCCGTGCAGCTAGTCCAGCAACAATAAATCTTGGCACAGCCGGGAACTATGTAATTTTGTCAAAAACAACAATTACAACAACTGGAACAACTGCCATTGTCGGTGATATTGGAGTAAGTCCAGCCGCCGCAACTTTTGTTACGGGATTTAATCCAACAGCTGATTCTTCTAATACTTTCTCCACATCAGCCTTAATAAACGGTAAAATATTTGCCTCAGATTACTCAGCTCCAACACCCGCAAATCTTTCTACTGCTGTAAGCGACATGGAAACTGCCTATACAGACGCTAATTCTCGTGCCACTAGCGTACTTAACCCAGGATCAGGAAATCTTGCCGGTCTCACTCTTGTAGCAGGAGTGTACACATTTGATGGCGCAGGAAACGTAATTATCACTAGTGACGTTACTCTCTCAGGAAGTGCAAGTGATATATGGGTTTTTCAGATTCCAGGAAACCTCGATATTAGCTCAAGCATGAAAATTGTATTGAGCGGAGGTGCACAGGCTTCAAATGTTTTTTGGGCAGTAGCCGGAACAACCACTATTGAACCAGGAGCAACATTTGAAGGAAATATTCTTGCAGGACCAGGAGCATCAACAATAGCTCTTCAAAGCGGAGCAATATTGAATGGACGTGCTTTGGGCCAAACAGCTGTTACCCTGATTGGAAATGCAGTAACTATTCCTTCCTTAGTAACTCCCCCGGTTTCAGGTCCAGTCTTCATTGACTCAAATACAAATGGAGTTCTTGATTCGGGTGAAGCATTTTTCAACACAATAAAATCTGCGATTACTGCATCAATTACCGGCGATACAATTTTTGTAACACCAGGTACATACACTGAAGCAGGACAAATTGTCATTGATAAAAATATTTCAATTATCGGTTCTGCATCAAGCACAGTAATTATTAAAACAGATTCTGACACTGGAAATTCTCTTGATACTAAGGGTTGGTTCCTAGTTAACTCTGGAAAAACACTTAATTTATCCAACGCAACTTTAAACGGCACAGGACACAAGGTTTACCAAGCTATCCGCTATAACGGCAATGGAATAATAAACAATGTAAATTTCACAAATATTGCTTATGAACAAAGTGGCCCCCAATACAACGGCGCCGGAGTAAGAACTGGAGCGACAAGTGATGTAAGTGTGATTAATTCAACATTCACAAATATAGGAAGAGTGGGAATTCTAAATGAGGGCGGTGTAAGCACCATAAGCGGAAACAGATACACAGGTAAGGGCGCAGGAAACTGGCTTGATTATGGATTTGAAATTAGCTACGGGGCTCATGCAACAATCAGCGGAAACACTATTTCAGGAAACCTTGGGGTAGCTACTGTAGACGGCTCAACCTCATCTGGTATCTCTATCTGGGATGATGCTGACACGCGTGCCACGCTTACAAACAATATACTTTCGGGTAATACTGCCAACTTAGCAGTTGCTGTGGCATCAGGTGGGACAGATCCCATTGTGGCAATCGGCATGGGTAATGTGTTTACTGGCGGAATAGGAATTGACGTTCAAAATGCAGGAGCAAATGGTTCACCAACCCTAACAATTTCTGGTATCACATTGAATGCAAATACAGTTGGAATAAACATACCTTCTGGTATGACTGCAACAAACATCACGATTCACAACAGTTCCCTATTAAGCACTGGGACGAGCACAAATAATCTAAGTACCTCAACACTAATCGCAACGAACAACTGGTGGGGTAACTCAACTGGCCCTACGAACACAAATAATGCAAACGGCACAGGAACGCTCACAAGTAATAATGTTACTTTTGATCCATGGTTTACAGAACTTGAAATGACACACCTGTCGAATCAAATAATAGTTGTTGTTCCAACTCCTACTCCAACACCAGTAGTAACAGGTGCGATTAGCGGTGGAGGTGGCGGTGGTATGGCAGTCTATACAGGAGCAAATACTCAGGTAGCAACAGCAGGTGAAGTTTTGGGTGCATCTATCAATCCTGCCACTCAGGCACAAATTAACTCAATAAAGTATCAATTAAGAGGTACTATCGTTGAATTAATTGGCCAACTACAACTACAAGTAAGAGCAATGCAAATCGAAGATATTAAGAGCCAGCTCAGAACATTGATAGGCCAACTTATAGTTCAGATACAGGACCAGATAAGAGTAATGCAGGTAAGCTATTAAAAGCACCCTTAAGGTCAAAACAAACTCCGCCTTGCGCGGAGTTTGTTTTTTATGTATAATATGTTCAAATGATAAAAATAATTCGTAGCTTACGAAATTACTTAGTCCCCCACCCAGAGAATGACCATAAGCCTCACTTTTTTAGCTCTAAATCAATAGCGGGTATTCTAGTTGTTTTGATTGGAGTGGAATTTGTGTTTCTAGCACAAGTATTTTTTGTTTTTAAGAAAACCGGCTTTCTCGCAGCAGTTCTTCCTGGAGTTTTAATCAACTTAACAAACGTTGCTAGAGCTCAAAATAACACCCAAGCGTTAACAACTAGCCAGTTGCTAACAGATGCAGCAAATAAAAAGGCTCAAGATATGGCAAGCAAGGGTTATTTTTCTCACATTAGCCCAGACGGCAAAACGCCTTGGTATTGGTTGGATTCTGTTGGTTATTTGTATGGATATGCGGGAGAAAACTTGGCAGTTAACTTTAATGATTCAGACGAGGTATTAAATGCTTGGATGCAATCCCCCACCCACAGAGCAAATATAGTGAAAAAAGAATATACACAAATAGGAATTGGGATAGCGGTAGGACAATACAAAGGAAGAAGCGCAACTTTTGTCGTTCAATATTTTGCAACACCAGCGTCAAGAATTGCACAACCAGTGAAAAACAACCTAAGTAATAATGCTGCCGCGGTCGGAATTTTAAACTCTGGCCTATTCAATTACATGACAACTGCACCAAATTGGATGTTCTCAAATATATTACTTGGCGTTTTGTTGCTAGTACTCTTTGCAACCAGTGTCGCTTTCTTGCTAAGAAAGAAAGGCAACCATCATTATGTCCTAAAACAAGGCTTTATTATTCTTTTATTTGTAATAATTATTATTTTTATTAACAAACAAATCATCCCGTCAGTAACGATTAACGACGGTAATTCCCAGGATTCAAGTATTTTTAGAGACCTAGGTGCAAATACACAAAACTAATTTTAGGCGTAATATTTGGGTATATAAGTTTAATTAACACGTATGGAAAAAATGGATAAAAATAAGACCGGCCTTACATTTGGCTTTCTTATTAGTTTCATTCACCTTGTTTGGAGCCTAACAGTGGCTTTTGGTTTCGCTCAAGCTATGCTCAATTTTATTTTCAAGTTGCATATGCTTGAAATCCCAATAACTGTTATGCCATTTAACTTTATTTATGCAATTGGTTTGATTATCGTCACATTCATAGTTGGCTATGTGTTCGGTTGGTTTATGGCCTACTTCTGGAATAAGTGCTTTAAGTAGAATCAAGTACAAGGTTACAAAGAAACCGCCCCTTAGGGCGGTTTCTTTGTTGAATACTTATACAATGTTAAAATTCACCTGTGAAAAATATATCGCTTCTCTATTCCCTCTCAGTTATCGCATTCATTATTCTAGGCTTTGGTGCTTACAAATATTACAACCTTGAAAAGAGCCTCGAACTAAGCTCTGTTAAAGCTGATCAACTAAATACTCAACTACAGTCTACCAAGGCCCAAAACGATAGTCTTCTTGGAGAATTAAACCAGTACAAAAATATAAGTGACTCTTTTGCTGGGCAAATAGCAAGCATCACCGACACTGTGGTCGGCTATGCAAAGTTAACAACTACAGACCCTCAGCTTCTTCAAAAATACTCCAAGGTGTTCTTCCTGAATGAAAATTATGTTCCACAAGGACTGGTGCGAATAGACACAGCATATACATACAACAAGCAGGAGGAGTATTTTCTTTCTAAAGTCTTGCCCCAGCTTTTGAATCTAATAAACGACGCTAGAAATGCAGGAAATCAACTGCAAGTTATTTCTGGATATAGATCGTTTGAAACTCAATCCTCACTAAAGTCTGGCTATAAGATGACCTATGGCGCTGGCACCGCAAATCAATTTTCCGCAGACCAGGGTTATTCAGAGCACCAGCTTGGAACAGCCATAGACTTCACAACCCCAAAGATTGCAGCAACATTTTCTGGTTTTAGTAAAACAGAAAGCTACAAGTGGCTTCTTCAAAATGCATATAAGTATGGCTTCATACTTTCTTACCCCCAAAATAATTCTTACTACCAATTTGAGCCTTGGCACTGGAGGTTTGTCGGAATTGCACTAGCCAAATCACTTCATGATGAAAACAAGAATTTTTACGATTTAGACCAACGAGAAATAAATAAATACCTAATCAACTTTTTTGACCAGCAGTGAGTTATAAACATCTTTTCCCCCTTTTTATGGAAATTGCCTAAATAATTTCCTACAAATGTTGTTTAATACAAGTGACTATTATTACTGTTCATCAGAACGGGTATTCTTCCAGATTATTGACACAGGATTATAACAGGAGTATAGCGGGTGTATTAAGGTGAATTATTAGGTGCTTAATTAGTCAAAACAATGAAATTTTCAATAGGGGCGCTTTATAAATTAATCGTGGCAAGTGGAATTGCTGCCTTTGCGCTTTTTGCTTTTGCGGTAAGCGTATCCGCTTCAACAACAGTCAACATTAGCAATCTGCAACCAAGCTGGGATTCTGTTGGGGGGGAAGGTGTTTACTCGGCTTATTACGGACACACTTCGCAAAATGATGGTGCAGTAGCCGTATCCCCTGGCCAAACAGCCATGTACGATGGTAAACAAGCAGGGATAATTAAAGCCGGTCAAAGCAATTTACAATGGGATGAAGGACTTTTTGGTTTTAAACCAACTGGAACAATTGATACCTTCGCAACTTCCCCACTTAGTTATGATGTGGAAAATCAAACTGGTACAAATCCTGTTTGGATGACAATTGAAGTCGGTGACCCAGTAAACAGAGATAACAATCTAAGCTACCAATTTGTTCCAACGAATCAAGCGGGTTGGCACACAGTAAATGCAGCAACTGGACAGTGGCAGCTAATGGACTCTAACGGCAACGCAACAGGCACTCCTATGACACTAGGTGAAGTTGCTGCAGCTAACTCTGGCCAAAGTATTGTGCGTGTCTATCTACGTCTTGGTATGGGACCAAGTTATTTGGGAACTGGTTCTGGTACGACAGCTTGGGTAGACAAGGTAACAATCGGTGATACTACGTATGACTTTGTAATTGCTCCGGTTTATGTCGATTCAACACGTCCAGACGACAGTGGAGACGGTCTCAAGATCTTAACGGCCAAGAAAACAATTCCTTCAGCATTAAATTTAATTTCTGCGGGTGGAACAATCATTCTTAATTCTGACATCACAACAAGTGCACAATTGGATATAAACAAGACCATAACACTTGATGGAGCAGGACACACCATCTTTACAACGGCTACTGGTGGATCAGTAATTAATGTTGGAGCAAATGATGTCACAATAAAAAATCTTATTGAAAACGGAAATGGAATTACGGGAAACAATAGAGGTATAAACATTTACAAAGCAACCAATGTTACGCTTGATACAGTAACTGCTTCGAATAATAAAAAGCATGGCGTGGTGGTTAATGGTTCTTCTGTAACCGTTAATAACATTACAACAGCGAATAACGGTTGGGGCGGAGTAGATGTTGATCTTGGAGTCGGAGTTACCTCACCGGCCTCATTAACAGTAAATGGAACAAGCTCTCATACAGAATCTACTGCCATATTTATTGACGATATTACAAAAACTGTAGCAGTTGTTGATACCAATCATCAGTACTCCCACAAAGATACTGGAAATGCACGGGCATTCACATTGTTAGCAACAGGACAAACGGCGCCTGATGAAACAGGGACAGCCACAGTAACTGACACAAATAAAGACGTAATTGTTACTTCAGCAACAACACCAATAACAATTGAATTAGGAACTGTTGCAAATGCAACTATCAATTTCGATTCACTTATTACTGGTGGAACAGGAACCATTCCGCAAACCACTATCAATTCGAGTGTTGCAGCTGTAGTAATTCCAGCTACAACAATTACAAGTGACGATGCTTCTTGGAACGGGACAATTAATCTTCCCAAAATAACTACGACAACAGTTCAACCTACCGCAGTTACTGGAAAAACAACAAATGTTGTTAATTCAATCGAGGTTGGATTCAATGATGTTC